>Ga0335085_10014614_pt1 | contig 11440 bp, 12 predicted proteins | sample Lox_Sample_45_FD_206712 | JGI IMG/M metagenome (GOLD analysis project Ga0335085, IMG submission 206712) | Soil microbial communities from Loxahatchee National Wildlife Refuge, Florida, United States - Lox_Sample_4.5 | ecosystem: Environmental > Terrestrial > Soil > Wetlands | place: USA... | reverse complement strand
ATGGGACTTTTAATCCGTGGGAATGCACAACTCATTGAAATGTTTGGTGCCGGAGGAGAGGGTTGAACTCTCATGAGGTTGCCCCCGCGGGATTTTGAGTCCCGTGCGTCTGCCATTCCGCCACTCCGGCTTGAGATCTGTTTTTAACATGGAAAACGAGTTTTCGTCAAGACATATCACAGCGTCCTGGCACAACGGAAACCCAGGCTGATGGCCCGGGTCTCCGGGGTGAGTGCAATCCGGTTATACGCGGGAAAGCTCGGCCCGCAGTGATAGTAGCTGCAGTCATAGTAGGATCCGCCTCTTAGCACCCGGAACATTCCACCAAAATTTGGATGGAGAAAATCGTTGCCTGCGTAAGATTTAAACCAGTCCGCGGTCCACTGGAACACGTTGCCAGCCATGTCATACACCCCGTAGGGACTTTTGCCATGCTCGAATCGGTCTACCGGTGTGGTGTCGCCGATTTTTAGATAAGGAACATTCGCCTTCGTCACATCCAGCGCGTTTCCCCATGGGTAGGTTCGCCCGTCTGTTCCACGCGCCGCCTTCTCCCACTCCGCCTCAGACGGGAGCCGCTTTCCCGCCCAGTGGCAGTAGTCATTCGCATCAAACCAGCTCACAAATATAACCGGATGGTTTCCCTTCCCAGGCGGATAAACATTGCCCCTCCAATGGGAAGGAAGCGGCCGGTGTCCAGTCGAATCGACGTATTCCTTGTATGCGGCATTGGTGACATCATACTGATCAATATAAAAGGCATCGATGGACACCTCGTGCCGCGGCCGCACAACTTTTTTGAAATGATCGTCTCCCATTAAGAAAGTCCCGGCCGGGATTAGGACCATTCGGTTCACAACGGTCCTCTGCTCCGAGGATTGCATACGTTGAGGGTCGCCGCCCATCGGATTCTTCACCACAGTGGCTTCAATCGGAACGATGCCGGCGTTGTGACACTTCAAACATTCCGGCCGAGATGCCAGTTCGGGCGGTGGGGCGATCGGCTGTGCGGCATGACACGTTCTGCAGAGCGGCTCGTTTACAACAGTCGGAAGCGGCGGGGGCAAGTCTTCCGACATTGAAGGCGAAAGGGCCGAGATGCTCGTCATCCCTCCGCTTAGCAGGATCAAGAGCAGGGGGTATAAAGGAAAGGGGGTCATCTCACAAAAAATTTCCGCCGTGCGAAAACGTAAATCAGAGACAACGGTAACAGAACAAGAAAAACCATTCGAATTTTTCCGTAGCCCTCGGTGATAAAGGCCAGTATCGTACTCGTCAAAACATCCGCAGTATAAAATACGGCAAGATAAAGAGTCCAACGCCGAAGCGTCAAGAACCCATAGCCTAAGGCAACGTGCAAAAGCGGTTGAGCTGCCAGGATGCCGATTGCTACAAGCCCGCTAGTTTGAATACCGAAAAACTTGGGATGGTACTTCCAGTTTGTCGATACGATGTTGGCAAGTTCGCCAAAAGCGCTAAAGAAAAAAGCGATCCCGAAAAAGGTCAGATCGAACTGTTTCCAGGGCCGTTTCAGCCAATACGCATGAAGGGGAATCGCCACGGAAGCGATGACCGCCAAATAGAGGAGCGTGAACCATGTGTATTTCACGTTCGGGACAGCTCTGTTAATAAGCTAAACCACAATCTCGGTGCCGACGCCCTGATCTGTGAGAATCTCAAGCAGGAGCGCATGGGACACGCGACCGTCGATGATGTGCGCTTTATGCACGCCGCCTTTGAGCGCGGTTAAGCAGGCCTGAACCTTGGGGAGCATCCCCTCGGAGATCACACCGGATTTAATCAGGCGCATGATCTCTTTTTTAGAAACCGTAGGGATCAATTTCTTCATCTGATTAAGGATCCCTTTCACATCGGTCAAGAGAATAATCTTTTCCGCCTTGAGCGCTGCCGCAATCGCCCCCGCAACCAGATCGGCATTGATGTTGTAGGTCTTGCCGTCTTTGTCCACGCCAATCGGTGCGATGACCGGAATGAAACGATCTTGATCCAGGCTGTTTAAGATCTCCGGGTCAACCGCTGCTACTTCCCCGACCTGCCCCAAATCAAGCGGCTCATTGCGCATGCCGGACGGCTTGGCACGAAGACGGCGGGCCGTGATCAGACGACCGTCTTTTCCTGAGAGTCCCACGGCCTTACCCCCGTGGCGGTTGATCCGGGCCACAATCTCTTTATTGATGGTCCCGCCGAGAACCATCTCGACCACTTCCATCGTCTCGCGGTCCGTAACGCGAATGCCGCGGACGAACCTCGGCTCTTGTCCAAGCCGCTTCAGCATCTGATTGATCTGCGGCCCACCGCCATGAACCACAATCGGTTTCATGCCGACATACTTCATGAGGACGACATCCTCGGAAAACTGTTCTTTTAACTCCTCGTCGACCATCGCCTTGCCGCCGTACTTGACAACAATCGTCTTCCCATAGAAGGCACGGATGTAAGGCAGCGCCTCGATCAGCGTCTGAGTTTTTTCAATCCATCGTTTCATAAAGCCATCCTTTTTTCTTGTCGGCCGATAGATTTTAGATCGTATTTACAAATTCCTGAATCGCTTGGGATACGTCTTGGACATTATCCGTCAGCATGAAATGGCTCCCATCGATAGTGCGGATCATGAGATTTGATTTGCCACTTGGATTGTCACTAAAAAGATGCGCGCCCCGTTCGCCGGAGAACATCCGTTCCCCCTTTGCAAAGATCACCAGCATCGGAACCGTCACCTTTTTCCAGTCCGGGCTATAGGTGTAGAGCATCCGATACGAGGCGATATAGCTTGTGACCGGCATGGTCTGCAGATCCGCCCAGGGTCCCATCCATCGCAGCACATCGAAAAAATTGTGCAGGCGGTTTCTCACCCACTCATCGTAGGTGTAGTAATCGATCACGGGAAAATGCTTTCTCCGGATCCCGACCGCATTTAAGAGCCTGGCTGCCGCAGACACGAGAAAAAGAATCGGGGTCAGGAAAAAATTAAACACCTTCCAATCCCATCGAAGGTTTTTGGCAAAAAATGGCTCGATCAGCACCATCCCGGCGATGCGCGTTTTTTCAAGCTCCCAACACCGCCCGGCGATATTGGCTCCGAGACAGTGTCCGATCAGAATGGCTGAGACACATCTCTCCGCGTTCAGGATGGCCAGGCAGTCCTTTGCAAAACTGTCAACGGTCACATTCTCCCGGCTGGTCGATTGTCCGTGACCTCTGAGGTGCAGGATGATCAATCGGTAATCTCCAGAGCAAAAAGGAAGCTGTGAGAGCCGCGTCCAGCGGGTCGCGTTGCTCCCCAATCCGTGAATCAACAGAAAGGTACGCGCCTTGGGGTCTTGGGAGGCGCCGGTGAGGTAATGAATCTCGGTGCCATCAAAGCTTTTGAGCACTTTTTCCTCTAACGGCTTGGCCATTCAGTGTCCAGGTGGAGAGAGATCCCGGGGCTTCCCGGAATGCGCCCATCGGTGTATCCCTACAGAATGTACCGGCTCAAATCTTCACTCTTCACAATGTCGTTCAAACGTTCTTTGACATACTTCGCATCAATCTTGTAATCTTTCACCTGAAGACCCGGCGCCTCGAAGGAGAGCTCTTCGAGAAGTTTCTCCATGATGGTAAAGAGTCTCCGGGCTCCGATGTTTTCGGCCCGATCGTTGACCTGGACCGCCAGTGATGCGATTTCCTCAATCGCATCCTGGCTGAATTCGATCTTTACCCCTTCGGTCTGGAGTAGACCGATGTATTGTTTGATCAGTGCATTCTGCGGTTCGGTCAGAATCCGGATAAAGTCCTCTTTGGTCAAGGGCTCCAGCTCCACCCGAATCGGAAATCGCCCCTGAAGTTCCGGGATCAGGTCAGACGGCTTGGAGACATGGAATGCCCCGGCCGCGATAAACAGGATGTGATCGGTGCGGACCATTCCATACTTCGTATTGACGGTCGAGCCTTCGACGATCGGCAGCAGGTCCCGTTGCACCCCTTCCCGCGAAACATCCGGGCCGGCCATCTTCTCGCGACCGGCGATCTTATCGATTTCGTCCAGGAAGATGATACCGGACTGCTCTACCTTGGCGACCGCTTCTCGGATCACTTCATCCATGTCAATCAGCTTCTGCGCCTCTTCCTGCTCCAGGACCTTCAGCGCCTCCGGGACTTTCATACGACGGCGCTTTTTCTTTCCCGGCATCAGTCCTCCAAACATCTCCCGGAGATTGATCTCAAGATCCTCCATCCCGATGTTCGAGATCACACCAAACGGCATCGTCTTTTCTTTGACATCGAGCTCCACCGAGCGTTGATCCAGCTTCCCCTCTCGCAATTGCTGACGAAGTTTCTCACGGGTCTGCTCGTAGGACTCCGTCAGCTCATGCGGCATGGATTGCTGGCTTGCTTCATCATAGATACCGGGCGGTCTCATCTGAGGGGGCGGAAGCAAGATATCAAGCAATCGTTCCTCCGCCTGCTTCACCGCCTTATCCTGGACCTTCTCCAGATAGCCCGCCTTGACCATGTTCACGGACAGCTCGGTCAGGTCCCGGATCATCGACTCGACATCGCGCCCGACATATCCCACCTCGGTAAACTTTGATGCCTCCACTTTCAGAAATGGTGCCTGGACGAGCTTAGCCAGCCGTCGTGAAATTTCGGTTTTTCCGATACCGGTGGGCCCGATCATGATAATGTTCTTAGGCAGGACTTCATCCTTTAGATCGTCGGGGAGATGCTGGCGCCGCCACCGGTTTCTCAGCGCAATCGCTACCATTCGCTTGGCGTTTTTCTGGCCGACAATGTATTTGTCCAGTTCTTTAACAATCTCTTTGGGTGTTAAACGTTCCATTGGTTAAGCCTTAAGTTCTTCGATTAAAATCTCACGGTTCGTGTAGATATCAATCCCACCCGCAATCTGCATCGCCTGCAGGACGATGTCCGCCGCGGCTAGGTCCGAATGTTGAATGAGCGCGCGGGCAGCCGCCAGGGCATAAGGTCCGCCGGAACCGATCGCCAGGATTCCGTCTTCAGGCTCGATCACATCCCCGGTGCCGGAGAGGAGGAAGGCGTGCTCCTGGTCCGCTACGATCATCAAGGCTTCAAGACGCCTCAAAACTCGGTCCGTCCGCCAGTCCTTGGCCAGTTCCACCGAAGCGCGGGTGAGGTTGCCGCGGTATTGTTCAAGTTTGGATTCAAACTTCTCGAACAGAGTCAGCGCATCTGCTGTGGAGCCGGCAAAACCGGCGAGCACATTTTCATTGTACATCTTCCGGAGCTTCTTCGCATGACTCTTCATGACGGTCGTTCCCATCGTAACTTGGCCGTCGCTTCCCATCGCCACCCGGCCCTTGTGCCGAACGCAAAGGATCGTCGTATGCTTAAACATGATCAACTCTCTTTTTCGCCCGGGGATGCGCTTCATCATACACCCTGACCAACTGATCCGCACTCAGGTGCGTGTAACGCTGAGTCGTTGAGAGGCTCGCGTGACCCAGCATCTCCTGTATTGCCCGCAGATCCACGCCGCCGTCCAACAGATGCGTGGCAAAGCTATGACGGAGTGTATGGGGGCTGATCCGCGCCTGCAGCCCGGCTTGTGTGACATACCGATTCACGATCCCTGCCACAGCCCGCGTGGTCAATCGTTGCCCCAGACGGTTTTCGAAAAGCGGCTTATGGATTCGGTGATCGGATGAATTCCCGGGTTTCTTCAGGGACCGATCCTCAAGGTAGCTCTGAATGGCCTCCATCGCCTTGGATCCGATCGGCACAATCCTTTCCTTTTTCCCCTTGCCACGGACCTTGAGGAGACCTTCTGAAAGATTGAGATCCTCCCGATTTAAACCCACCAGTTCGCTCACCCGGACGCCGGTTGAATAAAAAGTTTCCAGGATCGCGCGGTCTCTCAAGACCGGAAGACCTTTGCCCTTCGGCGTCTCAATGAGAGTCTTGGCGTCGTCCACCGTCAGCACAACCGGTAATGCCCGACCGAGCTTAGGGGTCGCGACCATCTTAGCCGGGTTGTTCTCGACCCGACCCTCTCTTGCAAGAAAACGGAACAGGCTCCTCAGACTGGCCAATTTCCGAGCAATTGAGCTTTTTTTGTCGCCGCATCGGTAAAGATCCGCCAGATATGCCCGAATCTGGTGCGGATCTACCTGCGACCAGTCCCGCGGGCGATCGTGACGGACCACATAGCCGATAAACTGGGCCAGGTCGGACCGATAATTCCGCACGGTATGGACCGAGGCGTTTTTTTCGACCTCCAGATGTCTTACGAAAGCTTGTACTGCGTCCTCCATCGGTCCAGGTCCTCCAGAGCGTGTTCGATCAGTTTTTTACGACGCAGATCACGATCTCGAATTGGATTCTCAGGCGGCGGGAGGAGGCCGAAATTAATATTCATCGGCTGAAAGCTCGTCGGACTGCTTTCGGTCAAGTATTTAAGCAGCGCTCCATGGGCCGTTGTCGATGGCGGAAAGATTCCGGATTCTCCTTGCAACACCCGGACCGCATTAATGCCGGACAGCCAGCCCATCGCGGCCGACTCGAGATAGCCCTCCACGCCCACCATTTGGCCGGCAAACAAGACCCTGGGACAACTTCGGAGCTGGAGCGTTTTCCCCAAAAGCAGCGGGGCGTTGATAAAAGTATTTCTATGCAGGCTCCCGTAACGGAGAAACTCTACCTGCCCGAGTCCCGGGATCAGCCGAAAGACCCGCCGCTGCTCCGGCCAGGTGAGCTTCGTCTGGAATCCCACCATATTATAGCATGAGGCAAACTGATTTTCCTGCCGAAGCTGCACGACTGCATACGGTTGGGCCTGGATGCGGGGATCGAGCAGTCCCACCGGCTTCATCGGCCCGAACACCAGGGTCTCTTTTCCCCGTTCGGCCATCTCCTCAACCGGTAGACAGCCTTCAAAATAGTTTACCCGCTCAAACTCCTTGAACGGCACCCGCTGAGCCTGGATCAACGCCGTGTAAAAGGCCTCATACTCCTCCCGCGTCATCGGGCAGTTCATATAGTCGGCCCCGCCCTTGTCGTAGCGCGAGGCGAAAAACACCTTTTCGCGATCGACGCTCTCGGCATCCACGATCGGCGAGATCGCATCATAGAAGTAAAGATGCTCCGAGCGAGTCAGTGCTTTAATCTCCGATGCCAGTGCGTTTGAAGTCAGGGGTCCCGTCGCGATGATCACCACGCCGGATTCTGGGATCGACTTGATCTCTTCTCGAATGAGTCGGATCTGCGGGTGATTCTCGATGGTTTTGGTCAGTTTTCGCGCAAACTCTTCCCGATCCACCGCCAGAGCGGAACCGGCTGGAATGCGCACTTCTTCCGCAACGCGGAGTACCAGTGAGCCGAGCCGGCGCATCTCTTCTTTTAAAAGACCGGCGGCGTTCATCGGATCAACAGAACCGAGTGAGTTACTACAGACTAACTCGGCGAGCAGATCTGTTTTATGAGCCGGGGTGTTCGTCAGAGGCCGCATCTCGAAAAGCGAGACGGATGCCCCCCGCTCTGCTGCCTGATAGGCCGCCTCCACACCCGCCAGGCCGCCTCCGATGATCAGTAATTTTGGCCTATCCATGGCTCCCTATTCTACTCGAAGTCGAAGCAAAAAACAAAAAATTTTAACCTTCGCCTCCTATTCTAGCACAGACGCTTTTATCCCACACCTTTCAAACCTGCCGAATCAGACCAACTCCAGCAGAGAATTTTAAAGAAAGCCTTACTTGCTTGCACCTTCAAATAAATGAACAATCCAGAATCGATAATGAATCATTTTCAAGAGAAAGAGAGTATGACAACGCAGGATAAACTGGAAGAGCATTAGGTCATTGTTGTTCTTTTGAATCGCCGGATGGCTGAGCGGATCAGCAACGCGTTTGAGGTTGCAAGCGTTCTCATCGATGAGTTTCTCAAGACTCGTGAAGTTCCCATTGTTGATCCGGTCGAGACGATCCGCAAGCTTGCCGCATCACGGAAATTCTCACAGAGGTTCTCGGATGAGGTGATCTCAAGTTACGAGATAGAGCCTGAACCAAGCCGGTTCGGTGTGATCAACTTCTTCACCAGCGCCGCGCAGAAGCTGGCTCCGCTGCAAAGAATCGAGGTGGAACGGTATGCGGGGACGCTGATGACTGCAAAGATTTGATCCTCTCCAAAGGCAAGCAGACCGCTTGTTTTTTTCTTTTTCGTATTGCCCGTTTCTCTTTTAGTCTGATAAGAGACTCTTTACTCTCTACGAAAGGTAGGGCAAGAAATTCTCTGAACAGGTAAACAGAGAAAAAGAAAACCGGTTTTATTGAACCGTCCTGTCCATTTTCTTGTTTATTTTCAGCAGAGCTTTCTTTCATGTTTAACATCCCCTCGGCTACACCCAATAGAGCAGAGGATTTCTCAATCGGTGAACTCAAGCTATTCGCCCATTGACTCGGAAAATTCATAATTTGCGGTCACCTTGGTGGTGGCATCTTTTGTTCTTGAATCCACTGGAATTGCTTCACAAGTGTATACATATCCTGCAACCCACTCTCAAAGTGACCTTCTGTACTCATGTACCTAATCACCACAAATCGGGTGCAGAAGGCACAAAGGATATGAGACTTTTGCTCTGTAAAGAATACATCCATGATCTTCACAGGGACAGATGTATTTCCACAAAACCCATGATTAAGAAATGACTCGGATACCAATTCAAAAGCTTTTCCGTTTTCAATATACCTAGGTCCATCGACAAGTTTCTTAAAGCTGTGATCAAAGAGAGGAGAATCACCATTGTTATACAGCCAAGGCTTCTCCCATAGACCATAATATGAGTTCTGATAAAGTCGCCTTGCGTAGTCTTGCGGTTGCATCTCTGCATCATTCCAGCGACCGCCTAACTTTATATACGCTATTGCAATCTGTTGTTCTCCCGGACAACGCTGATAAACGACATCGTATATTCCTTCAGGGACAAATCTGACCCATGATCCCTTGAGAATCACCGTTTGATAGATATCTTTATGAACCACAACATCGTCTTTAAATATAATTTAAACAGTCGTACAATTAGAAAGAATAATCTGAATCACCATCATTAAGATGAAAACGACGGTTCGAAGTCTGAACATGACAACACCACAACGCATGACTTCGTTCCCCAAATTAGGCGGCAGGGAAGATAAGGAATTTTCACCGAAAGAGACTGGCGCATGATTCCGTTCAGAGAATACGAAGGCCCGCGACCCGCTTAAAGGCTTTAAAATCCTCGTCACGAGTTAATAGCGATGCGCCGTGATCCAGACAATTCTGAGCAATGAGAGTGTCGGCCAGTTTCGCTTTGTGACCGCCCCGAAGGAGTTTGGCTCTTAACATTCCGGCTCGTTCCCAAAACCCGTCTGTGATCGGAAGAACGGGAAGCTGCAGGATCAATTCCCTTACCGATCGGTTCAAATTCGGATCACTGAGAATCTCGGTAATCGTCACCGGAGAGACGATTCCAACCTCATCTGAAAAAGCCTGGTCCACAAGATTTACATCCGGGCCCGCAGCCCCCTCAAAATAGGCGATCAGCGAACTGGTATCGATGCAGAGCATCACTCTTCCCGGAGCTCGGAAAGTTTAATGCTGAATTTTACCTTGCCTTTCAAACCCCGAAGACGGGCGTACGCGCCGCTGGCCGCGACCAATTCCAAGCCGCGGCGGATGGTGGGCGTGATCCCTTGTCCCGATGCAGCGGTGGCCCGCTCTAATAGATCTTCAGGTACTTCAATTGTCAGTTTTTTAACTTTCATCGACGGTCTTCTCCCAGTCAATGTGCTCTCATAGCAAGGACGTTATGAGAATACCATATTAGACACAGTATGTAAATATGGGGGCCTGAAGCCGAAAAGGCCATTTACAAGATTATCGATGCGAATCACACACGTTGGGGCACAAAAACTCGATGGCGGGCAAAATCTTATGCTTCTTGATAGCCGCAATCTTTGTTATGGCAGGCCAGTTTGGGTCCGGCTCGTCGGGCGAACCGTTCGATCAGGAACGGCGCCCCGCAGTCTGGACAGGGTCGTGGTACGGGCCGATCCCAAAGCGCAAACTTACAGTCCGGATAGCGACTGCAGGCATAAAAAGTCCGACCACGTTTGGTCCGTTTCTGAGCCAACTCACCCGCGCAGTTGGGTTGAGGGCATTTGACGCCAGTCGTAATCGGCTTGGTGCTCTTGCATTCCGGATAGCCTGAGCAGGCAAGGAACTGTCCGTACCGACCATTCTTGACGATCATCGGCTTTCCGCACCGTTCACACTTCTCGGTGGAACTGGTCACAGCCTCCACCACCTTGACTTTGCCGGAGGCCTCCTGAACGAACTCCTTCGTGTTTTTGCATTCCGGATAACCCGGACAAGCAAGGAACCGGCCGTGTCGGCCCCATTTAATCACCATCTTCCGCGCGCACTTCTCACAGACAATCTCGGTCGGGATTTCTTCCCGTTTCACATCCCGCATCTCGACCTGGGCTTTCTCCAAATGCTTCGAGAAGGGATTGTAAAATGCGCGGACCGTTTCAACCCAGTCCTGACCCCCCTCTTCGATATGGTCCAGCGACTCTTCCATCTGGGCCGTAAACTGGACATTTAAGACATCCGGGAAATGCTCAACGAGTAGACTGTTCACCACTTTGCCCAGCTCGGTGGGTCGGAGACGGCCCTCCGTCTTCTCAACATATTTTCGCTCCAGAATGGTGGACAGAATCGTGGCGTATGTACTCGGTCGGCCGATCCCTTTCTCTTCCAGCTCTTTGATCAAAAGCGCTTCGGTGAATCGGGGCGGCGGCTGAGTAAAATGCTGCTTGGGAGTGAGGCCAAGCAGCGTAAGACGATTCCCAATCGAAAGCGGTGGAAGCAGACGACCCTCCTCTTCCTCTTCGGGGCTTGGTTCTTTTCCAACCGCCGATTCGGTCTCTTCCTTTGCCTCGGTGTATAAGACCGTGAAGCCCGGAAACTTGACGACGCTTCCTGTCGCGCGAAAGACTGCCGAACCGGCATGAATATCCACCCGTGTAACATCGAAAAGTGCTGGATTCATCTGGCTTGCCACAAACCGCGTCCAGATCAATTGGTAAAGAAGGTATTGATCCCGCGCCAGATAGGCCTTGACCGAGTGTGGCGTGCGGCCAACAGCGGTCGGACGGATCGCCTCGTGCGCTTCTTGAGCTCCCTTCCGAGCTTTGTATAACACCGCCTGATCAGGGAGATAGTCTCGACCAAAGCGGCCCGAGATATGTTGACGCACCTCCTCGAGAGCCTCCGCGGCGATGCGTGTCGAGTCGGTCCGCATATAGGTGATCAGACCCACCGGCCCTTCCTCTCCCAACTCAACCCCTTCATACAGTTGTTGTGCAATCATCATGGTCTTTTTTGGAGAAAAGTGGAGCTTCTGCGCCGCTTCCTGCTGGAG
>Ga0335085_10014613_pt1 | contig 11441 bp, 14 predicted proteins | sample Lox_Sample_45_FD_206712 | JGI IMG/M metagenome (GOLD analysis project Ga0335085, IMG submission 206712) | Soil microbial communities from Loxahatchee National Wildlife Refuge, Florida, United States - Lox_Sample_4.5 | ecosystem: Environmental > Terrestrial > Soil > Wetlands | place: USA... | reverse complement strand
GAACAGCGTCCTGTCGATCATAGCAAGCTCAACTGGAAATATACTACCGCCGAGGAAATAGCAGCACAAAACAAATCTTATGGCGGCGGTTTATTAACCAGGGCTTTGTTAGGAGGAGATAGCGAATTATTAAAAAAAGATCCTGAGCAATTCGCTAAGAATCTCTATGATCGTTTTGAGACTGATATGAAATTTGAAGACTTTAAGAAAGCGGTCGGCGAAGGTGCCAGAATAAGAGTGGCTGAAAAAGAATGGAAACAGGCAATTTTGCTTCCCTATCGGTTAGTGGCGACGGTGAGTGTTTTGTTAATCTTTTTTGGGGTAGGTATCTTAATATTCAAAAAGGCGCAATAGCACTACGAGCTAAAAAAGAATAGAATGCACAACAAAAAAAGCGAGGCGACAGGGATTAACTTCGGCGGGTTTTCAAAGGTTGGTTGCCCCTGCGCCTCATTTAATTCGTTGTTCGATAATAAGAACAGAATAGGAGGACATCATGATTAAGTTTAAGTGGTTAGTTGTTTTGGTTTTGCTTGTGACTGCAGTGCAACCGAGTTTCGCTGATGATCGAGCACAGATTCACGGCGCATGGAAACTTGTTTCCTACGATGTTGAGGTTCAAGCCACAGGCGAAAAATTCCCTCCCATGGGCAAGAACCCGACGGGCTACGTGATCTTCACCCCCGAGGCGCGCGTGTGGTTCGTACTGACTGGAGATGGCCGAAAGCCTGCGAAAACCGCCGAGGAGAAGGCGGGACTGCTGGATACCCTGATTGCATACACGGGTACATACCGTGTGGAAGGGGACAAGTGGATTACAAGTGTCGAAGTGGCTTGGAATCCGGCATGGGTCGGCACCGAACAGTCACGATCCTTCAAGGTGGAAGGCGACCGTCTTCAAGTCCTCACCCCGTGGCGACTTATGCCCAATTGGCCCGACAAGGGAATGACCCGGAGCATTATCACGTTCGAGCGCGCGAAATAGAGATTGACGAAAATAATAGAAGGCAATCTAACAAGGCGCTCAAGAGGGACGCGGCGAAAGACCGCCGCGCCCCTTAGCTTTGTCGTTAGCGATTTTCAATAATAACCTTCGGTAATCTCCCATCTTCCACTGTTGCGGTGTTCAGAAAGTACTCCTTAATCACTTTTGTCCAATTGCCTCGGCAACATCACCTGTTCAGGACCCGACTCAAGAAACTCTTTGTCCTCTCTGCTTTCAGGTTCGTAAAAATGTTTTCAAGGGAGTCTATCTCGACAATATCACCCTGGTCAAAGACCTGCCAGGCCGATGAGGAGTGAAAAGATTCTCAGAAAACGATTTGCAGAAAACATGGAATACGGTATACCAAAAACTCCTGAGGGGTCAAGATACGGGGGTGGATTTATGTGTAAAAGGACTTGTCAGGCACGACAACTACTTTCAGAGACTCCCGCGCCTCAGAGACCAGTCTGAAGCCAGTCTGAATTTCCGAGAGAGGGACCCCATGGGTTATCATCTTTCTTACATTGACCGTCCCGCTGCTAATGAGCTCCATTGCTTTCTGGAGGTCTGCGGGTGCGGCACCGTAGGAGAATGCCACGGTGATCTCATCTCTCCAGAATCTGAGGGATGGCAAAGGGATGTCCTCCTTTGGCACTGCAAAAAAAAGTATTTTCCCCTTGCGGTCAACGGAAGCGATGGCGCTCTCTACTGCCTGCATTACTCCCGCGCATACGACCACGCGCTCTGCAAGTCGTTCCTTATTGATGACCCTCAGCTTGTCCGCAGAAAAGTCATCAGCAGGGAACACGTAATCTGCGCCCAATTCCCTGGCCTTATCCAGCCTGAAGCCATTAATATCTGTTGCCACGACCATAGATCCCGCCGCTTTGGCCATCTGGATGTGCAGGAGCCCTGAAATGCCGCAGCCTATGACAAGGAGGGTATGCCTTTCCCTGAGCCCTAACTCTCTTTGACCCGCCACCACGCATGCAAGGGGTTCGATCATTGCAGCGTCTTCGTAGGTCATTCCATTCGGGAGAAGGAATGTCCCGAACTTCACATTCTGCTCAGGAACCCTTATGTATTCAGAAAAGCCGCCTGGATCATAATTTCCGGTATGGAGCGATTCGCACGCAGTGTAGTTGCCTTCGCTGCAGTAGTTGCAGCGGTAGCAGGGCACATGGTGGGACACAAAGACCCTGTCGCCAATTCTAAACTTTTCAACCCTGCTCCCCGCATCAACGATCTCTCCTGCCATCTCGTGGCCTAACACACGGGGACCCTTTTTTTGCCTGTACCACTGCATCACATCAGTGCCGCAGATGCCCGACGCCATCATCCTCACTAAAAGTTCACCATCTGATATGGAAGGGGTAGGGCGCTCCTCTATCCTCACGTCATCGTTAGAGTAATACACCGCCACTTTCATAGAACAAGACAGACTGAGGTTAAAGATTTGTGAATCTTCATTATACCTTTTCCAGGCTTTCGTCCGGGATTTGCTCTCCTCCTGCTCCCGCGGGTCTCTTTGTCTTCTGATAAATCTCAAATGCCTCTTTTGCCGAGGCGCCCTTGTGAACAATGGCCCTCACCGCTTTTATCATACCCACCGAGTTGTCGCTCTGGAAAATATTCCTCCCCATGTCAACACCTGAAGCGCCGGCCCTGATCGCGCCTTCTGTCATTAAAAGGGCATCCATCTCGGGCAACTTTTTTCCCCCTGCAATGACAATGGGCACAGGACATCCCTCCACCACTTTATGGAAATCATCACAATAGTACGTCTTGACAATGTGTGCTCCTATCTCCGCGGCTATCCTGCATGCAAGCCCAAGATAGCGCGAGTCTCTTACCATCTCCTTGCCCACTGCAGTAATGGCAAGAACAGGCATGCCGTACCTCTCCGCTTCGTTGACCAACCTCCCGAGGTTTGCGATGGTCTTCTCCTCGTCTTTTGCTCCCACAAAAATGGACATTCCCACTCCCGAGGCATTAAGTCTGATGGCCTCTTCCATGGATGTGGTGATGTCCTCGCGGGACAGTTCGCCCAGGATGCTCGGCCCTCCGGAGACCCTCAGACAGAGGGAAGTATCGGTTCCCGGGTCAATGGAAGTCCTCAATATTCCCCTTGTGACAAAGAGACAGTCTGCATGGGGAATGAGGGGGGTAATGCCCTTCATGTCCCTCAGTCCGGTGGTGGGACCCTGGAAGTAGCCATGGTCAACCGCGAGCATAACGGTCTTTCCTGTTTTAGGTTTGAAAATTCTTGAAAGCCTGTTTTTCATCCCAAAATCCATATTGTTTCCTCCTTATAGAAGCATTCGGGTCAGCGCTTCGAGCCTTCGGTCTCTGGTTTGTGTTTCGGACTTTTTCGTGTCATAAAAACGGTCCACTATTGTAATCAATATAAATAATTTTCGCCAATGAGCCTGACAAAAATACAGCAATCCTGGACTTTATAGGCAAAAGATATTGGATATCAGAAGACGAAAAAAGTATACTAGCTTAAGAAATTATGTTCCATTGCATAAGAGGATGATCTGAGATTTGTAAAAGGAAGGAGATGAGTATGAAGACAAAGACAACAATTATCCTGTGCATCGCTGTTGCTTGCAGTATGCTATGTGGTTCTTTGGTAATGGCGGACCAAAAGGGGGAAGAGCTTGCTGCAAAGGCTGCTTTAAAATGGCTGGCATTGGTGGATGAAGGAAAGTATTCCGAGAGCTGGGAAGAAGCTGCACAGTTGTTCAAGGGAGCGGTCACCAGAGAGCAGTGGGGAGCATCTCTCAGCAGTGTGAGAAAACCTCTTGGCAAGCTCGTCTCTAGGACACTCAAGGCAAAGACATATGCCACATCCCTTCCCGGTGCCCCGGATGGAGAGTATGTCGTGATTCAGTATACTACCTCCTTTGAGAACAAAAAAGCTGCGGTCGAGACCGTCACTCCCATGCTGGACAAGGACGGTAAGTGGAGGGTGTCGGGGTACTACATTAAGTAATCAGGGAATGTTTGGCAGAGAGCAGATTAGATGAATACGCTCGGATGATAGTTCAGATTTTGAAAAATAGAAAATAGAGGGTATTCAAAAGGAGGAGATGATTATGGCTCAGTGTCCTGCATGTACGACGCACCGCAGTCATACAGAAACATTTGACAAGATTTTGTCTGCTCTTGTCAATGAACTAAAGGAACGGAAACTTTCGGGCGTTGACGATGTGGATGAGCTGGCTATGGCACTTTCCGTCCTGGTTGCAGATGCCCTGAAGATTGATATTTATCAGTAGCTGAGGTAAAGCCATGCATCTGACGAGCCAAAAGAGAAAGAGAGCAACAAGGGGAAAAGGGAGAATATGATTGCCCTGGATCGAATGCCTCGCATAGCCTTGGTCTAGTGCAAAAAGGGGATTCTGAAAAGCAGAAAGAAACCGTTAAGAGACATTAGAGCCCCAATTGCAGCAACAACAACGGCGAAATAAAAGACCGGGCGTGAAAGGGCGAGAATCGAGATCGATGCCATGACAATTGCTATCTGGAGGAGGACTTCCGCATAGTCGAAGTAAGGGTCCTTGCTCCGATTCATGTCACGCTCATGTTCCAGTTTCTTTGCTTCCTGCTCAATCTCTTTCTTTTCCTCGCGATAGCGAGCCTCTTCCTCGTTAAGCTTTTTGAGTGTGGATTCATAGTGTGCACGCACATTGGGTTTCATCATTGCTCCCCGTTCAAGGAGGTCTGCTTCGATGCGAAGTTTCTGGCTTTTGTAGAGATGTTCACGAACCACCTTTGCCTGGTAAAAGGACCACTGGTCGGATGACTGCTGCTGGGCGAGGATCATCTCCTTCATCGCATTATTCCCGCCAAGGGAGGAGATGGCAAGCATGACTGCGAATATTGCAGTGATAAGGGCAACTCGCCTTGTAAAACCCTTTGATCTCACTTCCTCAAGCTCTTCGGCATTTGGGAGTTCTACCTCGGCCATGGTTCTGCATTGCCTCCTTTTCCCTCATGTGAATTTTCATTATTCTACTACAGATGATATTCCTTGTCATCCAGGAAGTTTTTATGGTAATCTTTTCCAAAAATGGAGGGCTCATATGGTGAGGAATGACCGGTGGATAAGGGATATGGCCCCAAAGGGCATGATCCAGCCTTTTCATGAAAGCCAGGTGAGTGAGGGCGTGATATCCTCGGGCGTGAGTTCTTACGGGTACGATATGAGGATCTCCGATGAATTTAAGATATTTACAAACATCAATACCACGGTAGTTGACCCAAAAAACTTTGATCCCAGGAGCTTTGTGGATTTCAAGGGGGATATATGCATTGTCCCTCCCAATTCCTTTGCCCTTGGCCGCTCTGTGGAGTATTTCAGAATTCCGAGGGATACGCTCGTAATATGCCTGGGAAAATCAACCTATGCGAGATGCGGAATCGTGGTGAACGTCACCCCCCTTGAACCTGAATGGGAGGGTCATGTGACGATCGAGATATCAAATACCACGCCTCTGCCTGCGAAGATCTACGCGAACGAAGGCATTGCGCAACTTATATTCCTTGTCGCGTCAGAGGTGTGCGAGGTTTCATATGCAGACAAATCAGGAAAGTATCAGGCCCAGAGGGGCATTACCCTCCCAAGGATGTAGCATGCCGGTGAAGGAAAAGATTATTCTCGCCCTCGATGTTTCAGATCCGGCGTATGCAATAGAGATCGTGGATCGCTTCAAGGATTATGTGGGCGTGTTCAAGGTGGGTCTCGAGCTATTCATATCAGGAGGGCCTGGAGTGGTGAAGGAAATCAACAAAAGGGGAAAGAAGGTCTTTCTCGACCTCAAGTTCCATGACATTTCCCACACCGTCATCAAGGCCGCATTGGCCGCGACCCGGCTGAGAGTATACATGTTCAATCTCCATGCCTCAGGCGGGCTGGACATGATGCGCACATGCAGGGAGGCGGTGGTGGATCTCTGTCTGAAGGAGAACATCCAGAGGCCGAAGATGCTGGGGGTGACTGTGCTGACCGGATTGACCCAGGAGGTCCTGAAGGGTGAACTGGGAATCCAGCACAGTTTGAGGACCCATGTGAAGGAACTCTCCAGACTTTCCATGCATGCGGGTCTTGACGGCGTGGTGGCATCAGGGCATGAAGTGGCAATGATCAGAAACCATTTCGGGAAGGATTTTCTCATCGTGACCCCTGGCATAAGAACCTCGTGGAGCCCTCCTGATGACCAGCGCCGCACCATGACACCCCGGGAGGCGATAAGGGAAGGGGCTGACTATATCGTCCTTGGAAGGGCTGTGCTCAATCAGGCGGATCCTTTTAAGGCCCTTGAATTGATTACCACCGAAATCCTTACTGCCTGAGAGGGCACACGTGGCACATTGTAAATGCGGTGCATCCCTCACCAAGAGAAAGTTCCTGGATTCCTGCAAGAATGGCTACGGACCAGTGTCCTGTCTCTCTGCGGAGATCCCCTACACTTCACCCGAAAGACTTTATCCCCTTTTCTCAGGGAGCGGCTCCTTTGTCTTCGAAAGTGTGAAAGGACCTGAAAAGATCGCCCGGTACTCCTTTATCGGATTTGATCCGTATCTCAGCATGCGTGCAAAAGAGAAAAAAATTGCAGTACGATCAGGAACGTCACAGTCAATATCCTACGCACATCCCCTGAAGCTGCTGGGTGAACTTTTGGAAGGCTACGCGCAAAAACCTGTTGATGGACTTCCCCCTTTCCAGGGCGGGGCAGCCGGGCTCCTTAGTTACGATTTTTCCCGCTATCTGGAAAGGCTTCCCGACACCACTATTGATGACCTCCAGATTCCTGATGCCCATTTTTTCTTTATAGACAGACTGATCTCCTTTGACCATAAGACGAGAAAGGCGTGGGCTATTGTGTGTCCGGGTGTGCGGAGAAAGGCGTGCGTTGATGCAGGGTTATGGTACGAGGAGGCTGAGTCTGTCCTTGACGAAATATGCAGAAGGATAGAATCTACCGCGTGGGAAGACAGGGCTCATACTATCCACCCTGTCAGGCGGGGAATGAAGATTATTCACGGAATGAAAAAGAAAGAGTATATGGATATGGTGATAAGGGCAAAGGAATATATTGCTGCGGGTGATATATTCCAGGCAAACCTTTCCCACAGGATCTCCGCGCATTTAGGAGAGGCGAGTCCATGGGAACTTTACCGGATACTCAGCGCAATGAACCCTTCCCCTTTTGCCGGTTTTGCCGACTTTGGAGAGTACTGGATCGTGAGTTCTTCTCCCGAGAGACTGGTAAAGGTAAAGGACGGTACAGTGGAAACTAGACCAATTGCGGGAACGAGACCAAGGGGAAAGGACATGAGAGAAGATGAATTGATGAGGGCAGAGTTGCTCCTGAACGAGAAGGAGCGGGCAGAACACATCATGCTCATCGATCTTGAGCGGAACGACCTGGGGAGGGTTTCAATGTACGGAAGCGTGGAAGTGGATGAACTTATGATCACGGAAGACTACTCCCACGTTATGCATATCGTATCCAACGTAAGGGGAAAGCTTATGCATAGGAAGACGTGTCTGGATGTCATACGGGCGGTTTTCCCCGGAGGTACCATCACGGGGGTCCCCAAGGTGAGATGTATGGAGATCATAGATGAATTGGAGCCTGTGAGGAGGGGTCCGTATACCGGTTCTCTGGGATATCTGGGGTTTTCCGGGGTTATGGATATGAATATCATCATCAGGTCTTTTGTGGTCAAGAATGGACATGCGTATGTACAGGCTGGGGCTGGTATAGTTGCGGATTCTGATCCGGAGAGGGAGTACCATGAGACTATTAAGAAGGCTGAAGCACTGATCGCTTCACTTGGGAGGTGTTGAGTTGCCGGGTGATTTAGGAATATAATGAAATCATATACCAAGGGAGGAAGAATTGATGGTAGTGGGTAAACCGCTCTTTACCGTAGAACAGATACAGCAGAGAGTGAGAGAGTTGGCAGGGAGGATTTCTGAGGAGTATGAGGGGAAGAACCTGCTCGCAGTGGGAATCCTGAGAGGTGCCTTTATGTTCATGTCGGACCTGGTAAGAGCGATCAGGGTTCCGCTCACTGTGGATTTTATCATTGCGTCAAGTTATCTGAAGACAGATACCACAGGTGACGTGAAGGTACATTACGACATAAGGGAGGATGTGACGGACAAGGATGTCCTGTTTGTGGAGGATATCGTTGATACGGGAATAACCCTGAATCAGCTGAGGGAGCGGATACTCGCAAGGCACCCGAGAAGTCTTAGAATATGCGCATTTCTGGATAAAAGAGAGCGAAGGAAGGTGAATGTCCCCTTGGACTATGTGGGGTTTGAGATACCCAATCAATTTGTGGTAGGGTATGGCCTGGATTACGAAAATAAATTCAGGAACCTTCCGTACATCGCGGTCTTCAAAAAGTCGGTCTGACACTGCTGACGCAGAATAGAGGGTATCGCGTCTCTGGAAGAAAGTCTATATGAGAAAGGGTTGATATGTTCGAACTTATGATCGAGACGACGTTTTCAGCAGCACATCAGCTGAGGGGGTATAGGGGAAAGTGTGAATACCTGCATGGTCACAACTGGAAAGTGCAGGTGCATGTCTCTGCGGAGAAGCTCAACGAGATCGATATTGCCATGGACTTCCATGAACTGAAGCGTCTCACTCATGAGGTGACCGCGCCCCTTGACCACACATTCCTGAACGACGTCTTTCCCTTCACCGAGAAGAATCCGTCCTCGGAAAATATTGCGAAATGGATCTATGATTCCCTTAAGAAAAAGATCACCGATGACCACATCCAGGTGACCGCGGTGAGCGTATGGGAGTCTGATACTGCCTCTGCAACCTACTATGAGGATTGACCGCGAGTTCGCCTTCCGGCTTCTCGAAGGAGCAAGGAAAAAGGGGGCGGACCTGGCCGAGGTGTACCTTAAGTCTTCACGCAGTCTTTCCGTGGAGGTGAGAGACCAGAGGACAGATGCCCTGGAATCCTCCACGGATTTCGGATATTCCCTCCGGGTCATTAGGGACAAGAGACTTGGCTTTTCGTTTGCCACGGCACAGGGAGATGCGGATTCGGTTATAGCGCGCGCTGTTGAGGCATCACGATGGACTGTGCAGGACGAGTGGCTCGACCTTCCCGGGCCTTCGGAGCAGACATCTCTTGACATCTTTGATGAGGCCATTGCGTCCATGGATGAAGGGGAGGCCATCGAGAAAGCACTTAAGATAGAGAAGGCCGCTCTTGATGCTGATGCACGGATCAGAAAGGTGAGAAAGGCCTCTGCGTCCTTTTCCCAGAGAGATAGGTTAATCATGAATTCAAAAGGGCTCGAAAAGGCGTATTCTGCTACTGCCTGCGTTGCTCAAATAATGGTTGTTGCAGAGAATGGCAGTGACAGTCAGATAGGATGGGATTTTGAGGGCAGCAGGTTTCTCAGCGATGTAGTATTTGAGGAGGTGGGAAGAAATGCGGCAACAAGGGCATTAGTTCTTCTTGGGGCAAAAAACATAAATGGCGCAAAGGCCCCTGTAATCCTTGACAATTCTGTCGCGACAGAGTTCCTCGGCATTTTTTCATCCCTCCTCTCTTCGGAATCTGTGCAGAAAGGCAAGTCGCTCCTCGCACATAGACAGGGAGAAGAGGTGGTGAATCCCCTTGTCAGTATCGTGGATGACGGCCTCATGGAACATAAACTCGGAAGCAGGCCTTTTGACGATGAAGGGGTTCCCACATTCGGGAAGTATTTGATAAAGAACGGGGTATTGCAGGGTTTCCTGTACAATGTGTACACGGCAAAAAAGGATGGGGTGATGTCCACCGGAAATGCCGTAAAGGGTGCTTTCTCGGGGCTGCCGACGGTAGGGCCGACCAATCTTTATATCCCTGCATCTCCCGCATCATCAGGTCCGGAAGAGCTTTGCAGGGTCATGGGCAGGGGGCTCTATATAACAGACGCTATGGGGATACACACCGCAAACCCAATATCAGGGGAATTCTCTATCGGCGTTTCAGGGCTTTGGATAGACGGCGGAATTGTGAAGCATCCTGTAAAGGAAGCGGTGATCTCAGGAAACATGCTCGATCTTTTCAGGAAGGTCAGTGTGGTGGGGAGTGACCTGAGGTTTTACGGAAATGTGGGCTCTCCCAGCCTCCTCATTGGTCCCACGGATATCAGCGCGTGATTGAACGATATACAGTAAGAATGAGTCGTCAAGTCGGGCTGCCCTACGATGAGAGCCGCGCACTGTCCGGGTATTTGGTGTGAGAAAGCCTTGACAGTATGAGAGATAAAGAAACATACTTATCATATAAAGAGCGCTGAGATGTGTTTTTGCAGCGAGTCCATCAATTATACATTTCTTCGGAGAGAAGGGGGTGACTGGAAATGAAGAGAAGCGCAGTTTTTGGTGTTCTTCTTGCTCTTGTGGTTATGCTAGGTGTTGCGGGGACATGCTTTTCAGGACACAAGGAAGAGAAGGGCTTGGTAAAGGGAACCGTAACTGAAATTGTACCTGTGGAGTATGAGATGACGGTTAAGGATGATCACGGCAAAGAGACAAAAGTGAGAGTAAAAGATGTCGGCGATGTGAAGGTTGGCGATAATGTAACCATTCAGGACGGCAAGGCGAAGAAAACCATTAAACCAAAAACAGGAGGGTATTAAGACTTCCCACTCCCTGTCACATGATTCCGGGATAATGGTATAGCAGGAGAAAGTGTCACGGTGAGCCAGATATTGATTGATGCACTTCCTGCTTCACTTTGCTGCCGCGTGGACATGCTCATTACAAGGAAGGTAGATTGGTAATTGTTCAAGAAAAGCGGCTATCTGCTCACCTTTTCCCTTCTTACCCTCATCACGTTTCCTGCACTTTATAGTTTTCGTACACTGGATGACAACAGACTCACCAGCTGGCAATGGGTATTCAACGGGGTAGACGCATCCACCCTCTTTCTCATCCATGTCATAGGGATAGTTGTCCTTATCTTAGCTTCAAGAACCCCTTTCCCTGGGCGAAAGAGACCGGCATTCCTTTTTCTTTTTTCCTCTATTCTTGCAGCACTCTTTTGGAGGGTGCCTGAGGTCATCGTCGATGCTTCAAGATATTTTACCCAGGCGAAATATCTTGAGCTATACGGAATAGAGTTCTTCGTCAGGGAATGGGGGAAGGCTATTCTTTCATGGACCGATCTTCCCCTCGTCCCGTTTCTCTACGGCCTGATTTTTAAGTTCTTTGGAGAGAGCAGGCTCTTCATCCAGGTAGTTACGACACTCTTGTTTTCGGCAACTATTGTGCTTACCTCACTCATAGGAAAAGAACTTTGGGATGAGGAGACAGGTCTTTACGGAGGGATACTTCTCTTGGGTATTCCGTATCTTTTCGTTCAAGTGCCCCTTATGCTTGTGGATGTGCCCACCATGTTCTTCTTCACCTTG
>Ga0335085_10014612_pt1 | contig 11441 bp, 8 predicted proteins | sample Lox_Sample_45_FD_206712 | JGI IMG/M metagenome (GOLD analysis project Ga0335085, IMG submission 206712) | Soil microbial communities from Loxahatchee National Wildlife Refuge, Florida, United States - Lox_Sample_4.5 | ecosystem: Environmental > Terrestrial > Soil > Wetlands | place: USA: Florida... | reverse complement strand
CTGCGATCGTGCTGATAATGCCGTAGGGTCAGTGAACGGTTACCGCGCGTATCGACGCTGTAAACCTGAATATTCGGCTCCAGGTTACCCAAATTGTACTGCTCGGAAAGGGATTTGCGGATGGCCTGGTAGCCTTGTTCGTCGTGGATGCAGGTGATTTCAAGGTCGTCCTCCTGGTCGTCGTCCAACACGTTGAACAACTTGAAGTCACGGATGATCTTGGGAGAAAGATACTGCGCGATGAAGCTCTCGTCTTTGAAATTGCGCATGGCGAAATCGAGAGTTTCCAGCCAATCCCTGCCTGCGATAGCGGGAAACCAACGCGTGTCCTCGTCGGTCGGGTTTTCGCAGATACGGCGGATATCGCTCATCATGGCGAATCCGAGCGCGTAGGGATTGATGCCAGAATAGTAAGGGCGATCATAGTCGGGTTGGAATACGACACCGGTGTGAGAGGTCAGGAACTCCAGGATGAATCCGTCGCTCACCTTACCCTCGTCATAGAGATGGTTGAGCAAGGTGTAATGCCAGAAAGTCGCCCAGCCCTCGTTCATCACTTTGGTATGCCGCTGAGGATACAGATATTGGGCAATCTTACGCACGATCCGCACAATTTCCCGCTGCCATGATTCCAGGAGCGGCGCATGCTTTTCGATGAAATAGAGCAGATTCTCCTCCGGCTCTGACGGAAACCGCTGATTTTGTCGCGTTTCGGCGCTGTCTTTGATCGGTACGGTACGCCGCCAGAGATCGTTGACCTGGGATTGGAGATATTCCTCTCGCTCCTTCTGACGCATGCGCTCCTCCTCCATGGACAAGGGCGATGGCTTTTTGTAGCGATCCACGCCGTAATTCATCAGCGCGTGACAGGAGTCCAGAATTTCTTCAACAGCGCCGGAACCGTAGCGCTCCTCGCAGTCGGCGATGAAATTCCGAGCGAACACCAGATAGTCGACAATGGCGTCCGCGCTGGTCCAGGCCTTGAACAGGTAATTATTCTTGAAGAACGAATTGTGTCCGTAACAGGCGTGGGCGATCACCAGCGCCTGCATGGTGATGCTGTTTTCCTCCATCAGATAAGCGATGCAGGGATTGGAGTTGATGACCAGTTCGTACGCCAATCCCATTTGTCCTCGTTTGTAACTCTTTTCGACACTCAGGAATTGCTTGCCGAACGACCAGTGATGATAGAACACCGGCATCCCGGTGCTGGAGTACGCATCCATCATCTGTTCGGAGGTGATGATCTCGATCTGATTGGGATAGGTATCGAGATGATAGTGAGCGGCAATGCGCCCCAGTTCGCTATCGTAACGTTCCAGTAGCTCGAAGTTCCATTCGGAACCTTCTGAAATAAAGCTCATGCGTGTTGCTGTTTCTTGAAGAGTTCGCGGAACACTGGATAGATATCGGATGCTTCGCCGATCGCGCGCATGGCGAAGTTCGGCCATGCGGCGGCGACTTTTTCGTATTCGTTCCAGAGGCTCTGCGGATTGCTGTTGTCGATTTCGATGTAAGCGTAATACTGCAACATCGGCATCAGTTCATTCGTGAGAATGCGGCTGCAATTGCCGGAATCTTCCGGCCAGTTGTCGCCATCCGAAGCTTGGGCGGTATAGATATTCCAGTCACTGGACGAATAGCGCTCCCTGATGATGTCCCGCGTCAGCTCAAGCGCACTGGAAACGACCGTGCCGCCGGTTTCCCTGGAATAGAAGAATTCCTCTTCGTTCACTTCCGAAGCGATTGTATGGTGGCGGATGAACACCACATCGGTCCGCTCGTAACTCCGCGTGAGGAATAGGTACAAGAGCAGAAAGAACCGCTTGGCGAGATCCTTCTTGTCCTGGTCCATCGAACCCGACACGTCCATCAAACAGAACATGACAGCCTGGGTCGTGGGCAATGGCACCTGTACGCGATTGCGGAAGCGTAGGTCAAAGGTGTCGATGAAAGGGATGCCAAGGATTTTCTGTTCCAGCCGCTCGATTTCCAGCCGTATTTCGATGGCCCGCGGATCGTCCTCCTCCGCTGTTTCCAACAGTGTTTCGAGCTCCTCCTCTAGTTCCCGCTTTTGCTGAGCATAGGGCGCAGAGAGCGTCATGCGCCTCGCCAAGGCGCCGCGTAGTGAGCGAATCACGTGCAGGTTGGTCGGCACTCCGCTCTGGGTATAACCCGCCCGGACGCTCTTGTAGGCGGCTTCACGGGCCAACTGAGTCTTGACGAGATTGGGAAGTTCCAGGTCCTCGAAGAAATATTCGAGAAACTCCTCCCGCGTCAGCTCGAAAACGAAATCATCCTCTCCTTCGCCGGAATTGCTCGCCTTCCCGCCCGACCCAGAGCCATCTTCGGGCCGCGGGACCCGGTCGCCCCCGACGAATTTCTTGTTGCCCGGATGAACGATTTGCCGCTGCCCTCCCGGTCCGTGCCGGAAAATCGGTTCGGAGATGTCCTTCGCGGGAATCTTAATCTTTTCTCCGCTCTCGATATCCGTAACGGATCGTTTGGAAATGGCGTCCGCCACAGCTTTGCGTATTTGCCCATGGAAGCGCTGCAAGAAGCGCTGTCGGTTGACGGCGCTCTTGTTCTTCGAATTGAGCCTGCGATCGACAAAGCGCGACATAGGTTCTCCGCCTCAGGATGACTTGCGGACCCGCAGGTACCACTCCGATAGCAAGCGCACCTGCTTCGGCGTATAGCCCTTCAAACCCATCCGGTTGACGAAATCCTGGTGCTTCTTCTGGTCGTCTGCGGAACCCTTGGTGCTGAAGGAGATCACCGGCAGCAGCTCCTCGGTGTTGGCGAACATCTTCTTCTCGATCACGGCCCTAAGCTTTTCATAGCTGGTCCACGTCGGGTTCTTGCCGGCATTCTTGGCCTTCGCCCTGAGCACAAAATTCACGATTTCATTACGAAAATCCTTGGGGTTACCGATGCCTGCAGGCTTCTCGATCTTCTCCAGTTCCTCGTTGAGGGCCCCGCGGTCGAAGCTTTCGCCGGTGTCGGGATCGCGGTACTCCTGATCCTGAATCCAGTAGTCGGCATAGGTCACGTAACGGTCGAAGATGTTCTGGCCGTATTCCGAATACGACTCCAAATAAGCGGTCTGGATTTCCTTGCCGATGAACTCGATGTAACGCGGAACCAGATATTCCTTGATGAACCGCAAGTAGCGCTCCTGGGTTTCCGGAGGGAACTGTTCCTGGGCAATCTGTTGCTCCAGCACGTAAACCAGATGTACGGCGTTGGCCGCCACCTCGCTGTGATCGAAGTTGAACACCTTGGACAGTATCTTGAATGCGAAACGCGTCGACAAGCCCTCCATGCCCTCGTCGACCCCGGCGAAATCCTTGTATTCCTGGTAGGACTTGGCCTTCGGGTCGGTATCCTTTAGGTTCTCGCCGTCATAGATCCGCATCTTGGAGTAGATGCTGGAATTCTCCGGTTCCTTTAGGCGCGACAAGACGATGAACTGGGCCAGCATCTTCAGCGTGTTGGGGGCGCACGGAGCGGCCGAAAGGGAACTGTGAGTCAACAGTTTTTGGTAAATCTTTATTTCGTCGGAAACCCTGAGGCAGTAAGGTACCTTGACGACATAGACGCGGTCGAGGAATGCCTCGTTGTTCTTGTTGTGGCGGAACTGCTGCCATTCCGATTCGTTGGAATGGGCCAGGATGATGCCCTCGAAAGGGATGGCCGAGAGCCCCTCGGTGCCCTTGTAATTGCCTTCCTGGGTGGCTGTCAGCAAGGGATGCAAGACCTTGATGGGAGCCTTGAACATTTCCACGAACTCCATGATGCCCCGGTTGCCCAGGCACAGACCGCCCGAGAAGCTGTAGGCATCCGGATCGTCCTGGGAATATTTCTCGAGCTTGCGGATATCCACCTTGCCCACCAGCGAGGAGATGTCCTGATTGTTCTCGTCACCGGGTTCCGTTTTGGTGACCGCGCGTTGATCGAGAATGGACGGGTAAAGCTTAACCACCTTGAATTTGGTGATGTCTCCGTTGTATTCATGCAGTCGCTTGACAGCCCATGGCGACATGATGGTATTGAGATAGCGACGGGGAATACCGTACTCCTCTTCCAGAATCGGGCCATCCTCGTCGGGGGAGAAGAGTCCGAGCGGTGATTCGTTCACCGGCGAGCCCTTGATGCCGTAGAACGGCGTCCGCTCGATCAGTTGCTTGAGCTTTTCGGCCAAGGAGGACTTGCCGCCGCCGACCGGTCCCAACAGGTAGAGTATCTGTTTCTTCTCTTCCAGTCCCTGAGCCGCGTGACGGAAATAGGCGACGATCTGCTCGATCACCTCTTCCATACCATAGAACTCGGCGAAGGCCGGATAACGTTTGATCACCTTGTTGGCGAAGATACGGCTCAGCCGCGGGTCCATTCGAGTATCCATCAGCTCCGGTTCACCGATCGCAAGCAGCATGCGCTGCGCCGGACTCGCGTAGGCGCTCGGATCATTCCGGCAAATCTCCAGATACTCCTGTAAGCTCAGTTCCTCGTGTTTGCTTTTTTCGTAGCGTGATTGGTAATGGTCAAATACGCCGCCCATGAACCTCTCCTGAATCGATAATTAAAAACGCGCGCCGCAAAAACGGCCTTGGGATGATCGGAAGCCGCATCCAGGTCAACGCTCTATGATCGGCAAGTTAATGTTTACCCGATACGGTCCCTGCTTGTTGAAAGCATTTCCCTACTAGTTTAAAGCCTAATCTAGTTCAGTCCGTTAAGCAATTGAGTCCGCTTCCTGATTTTTTTGACGACTGAAGTAGCGAGAAGGTTCCGAACTGGAAGGTCCGCGACTGTAATCAAAAGCCCGTATTTCCGAAACCTTCATGGAACAGCCAGTGAGCGTCGCTGGAAAGATCGTAACCTTGACTCTAGCCGACTTCAATGGAAGCGTCGACGAAGCGGGCGAGCTCTCTGAGTCGATAAGACACCGTGACGGGATATGCGGGCGCCGGCTCCAAGCCTCGCAGGGGTTCCGGCAGGGCAGCCAGTTGGACGGCGGCGTAGTCGCGTATTTCCGCGAGGTTCAGTGGCGGTGCCATGCGGCGGCCTTCTTTCATGACCTGCAATATGAGCGGTACGCCGGACTGCACGTCGTCATCCGTGGTGAGCAGGTCTTCGGAGAAGGTTCCAGCAGCGCCACAGCGGCGGTAAACCTGTTTGCGCCCGGGCCAGGTCGCTTTGCCCTCCGAGCGCTTGCGCCTAGGCCTCCCGGCGTACTCCTGCAACTTATAGGCGCAATCCAGGTAGGGCTTATCAGCGGAGGTGTTCATCCGTGTGCCGACGCCGAAGCCGTCGATCGGCGCGCTCGCGACCAACTCCCGTAGTTTGTATTCGTCCAGGCTGCTGCTGGCGAAGATTTTCACATCATTAAGACCGGCGTCGTCGAGGATGCGGCGCACGCGCCGGGCATGTTCACCCAGATCGCCGCTGTCGATGCGCACCGCCCGGATGCTGATGCCGTCTGCCGCAAGCTTACGCGCCAGGGGGATCAACTTAGCGGCGGCAGCCTCGGTATCATAGGTATCGATGAGCAGCACACAGTTCTGGGGAAAGGCGCGTGCGAAATGCTCAAACGCTTCAACCTCTATGCTGTGAGCCTGAATAAAGGAGTGCGCCATCGTGCCGTAGAGCGGAATGCCCCAGCGCATCCCGGCCAGGACCGTGGCACTGCCGGTAAAGCCAGCGAGGTAGCTGGCGCGGGCTGAGAGCAGCCCGGCCTCGGCACCATGGGCACGGCGCAGGCCGAAATCGACCAGCAGCTTGCCGGGTGCGGCCAGCACCGAGCGCGCAGCCTTAGAGGCGATGAGGGTCTGAAACTGCAGCAAATTGATGAGACGGCTCTCGACCAGCTGGGCTTCGCGGATCGGCGCAATCACCCGCAGGATCGGCTCGTCGGGAAAAAAAACCGTCCCCTCCGGCATGGCGTGAACCTCGCCAGTGAAGCGCAGCCCCTCAAGAGAGTCCACGAAGTCGCGGCGGAAGTGGCCGCAACTGGCGAGCCAGCTCAGCTCTTCGGCGGTGAAGTGTAGATTCTCCAGGAACTCCACCGCCTGCTCCAGGCCCGCGGCCAGCAGGAAATTGCGGTTCTCCGGCATCTTGCGCACGAAAAACTCGAACGCGGCGATGTCGTTCATGCCTTGGTCGTGATAGGCCTGGAGCATGGTGAGCTGGTATAGGTCGGTGAGCAGAGCGCTCTCGGCCGAGCTCATCGATTATTCCTGGAGCGCTTGGAAGTCGAGGAGAACGGCGCCCAAGCCCCGCATTTCCGCAATGGCCCGCTCTCCGTCGCCGCGATGGTTCTCCACTGCCCGGATCGCATCCGTCAAAAGGCATACCGAATAGCCAAGCGCCAGGGCGTCCTTAACCGTATTCAGGACGCAGTAATCGGTGGCCAACCCCACCACGAACAAGCGCCTGATCTCGGCTTCCTTGAGCAGCCGGTCGAGCTCGGTTCCGCTGAAGCCCGAGTAGGCATCGCGCTCTGGCGTGGTCGCCTTGGAAACGATGCGGGTATCTGCCGACAGATGCAGTCCTGTTGGAAAGCCAGCGCCCGCAGTTCCGGCCACGCAGTGGGGTGGCCAGGGCCCGCCCTGGGACTGGAAAGAGCAGTGGAGGGGCGGGTGCCAGTCGCGGGTTGCGAAAACGGGCAAATGATAGGTTTGGAATAGCGTTAGATAACGGTTCGCTACCGGCACGACTTGATTACCTTGCGGCACGGCCAGGCTGCCCCCCGGCAGAAAGTCGTTCTGAATGTCCACCAGCAACAATGCATCCCCGGGGTGCAGGTTCATAGGGCTTCTTGCCGGGGTGAATAACCCAACCGCTTTTCCACCTCCAGTACATGGCGGGTGGTCTTGAGTACAGTATCGGGATTGAGGCTCATGGAGTCGATGCCGATCTCCACTAGGTATTCCGCCATTTCCGGGTAATCGGAAGGCGCCTGGCCGCAGATGCCCGAATGGCGGCCATTGCGCCGCGCGCCCTCCACCGTCTGGCGGATCATCTCCTTGACGCCGGGGTCGCGCTCGTCGAAGTCGAAGGCGACGATCTCCGAGTCGCGGTCCACGCCGAGAACCAGTTGGGTGAGGTCATTCGAACCGATGGAAAAGCCATCGAACAGTTTGGAGAACGCGTCGATCTGTACCACATTGTTGGGAATCTCGCACATGACGTAGATTTCCAGGCCGTTCTCGCCCCGCTTGAGACCGTGCGCCGCCATGGCTTCCAGCACCTGCTCCCCCTCCTGCACCCGGCGGCAAAAGGGGATCATGAGTTTGACGTTGGTCAGGCCCATGAACTCGCGTACCCGCTTCATGGCCGCGCACTCCAGAGTAAATCCTTCGGCGTAGGCCGGATGGGCATAGCGGGAGGCGCCACGGAAGCCCAGCATGGGATTGTCTTCCACAGGTTCGAACCAGCGCCCTCCCAACAGGCTGGCATACTCGTTGGTCTTGAAGTCCGACATGCGCACAATCACCGGCTTGGGGTAAAACGCGGCGGCGATGGTGCCCACTCCCTCCGACAAGCGCTCCACGAAGAAGTCGGCAGGGGTCTTGTGGTGGCGGGTCAGCCCCTCGAGCTGGGCGCGCTCCCTGCCGTCCTGTACCTTTTCCGGATGCAGCAGCGCCATGGGATGGGCACTGATGTACTGATTGATGATGAATTCCATGCGCGCCAGCCCAACCCCGTCGTTGGGCAGGAAACTGGTCCGGAACGCGATGTCCGGATTGCCGACGTTGAGCATCAAATGCGTCCTGGGACGGGGCAGGGCGGACAGATCGATTCGAACGCATTTTACGGGGATGATGCCGGCATAGACGTGCCCGACATCGCCTTCCGCACAGGAGACGGTCACTTCCCTGCCCGCCTTGATCGATACGGTGGCATTGTCGCAACCGACCACGGCGGGGATGCCCAGTTCACGTGCGACGATGGCCGCGTGGCAGGTACGCCCGCCACGGTTGGTCACGATCGCCGCCGCGGTTTTCATCACCGTGCCCCAATCCGGCGTCGTCGTGTCCGCCACCAGCACTTCGCCCGGTTGAAACTGGCTCAACTGGGCCACGTCAGTGATAATGCGCGCCTTGCCCGACGCCGCCTTGCCGCCCACCGCGTGGCCGCTGGCGAGCACCAGGCCTTTTCCTTCCAGTTCGTACTCTTCGAGGATGTTCAGGGGTTTCTGCGAGGCCACCGTTTCCGGCCGCGCCTGCACGATGTAGATCCGGCCGTCGATGCCATCCTTGGCCCACTCCACATCCATCGGCATGGGATGACCGGCCTTGGCGCTATAATGCGCCTCGATCTTAATGGTCGAATCCGCGAGGCGCAGCACCTCTTCGTCGCTGATGCAGAAACGTTCCCGATCCTCCTTCGGGGTCGGCACGTTGCGGGTGGTCTCGCGTCCTGCCCCCTCCGCATAGACCATCCTGATCTTTTTGGCGCCCAGCGAGCGCCGCAGGACTGCGCGGCAGCCCTGTTGAAAGGTGGGTTTGAAGACATAGAACTCGTCCGGGTCCACCGCGCCTTGCACGACGTTTTCGCCCAGACCGTAAGCGCCGGTGATGAACACCACATCGCGGAAACCGGTTTCGGTATCGAGCGAGAAGACTACGCCGCTGGCCGCAAGGTCCGAGCGCACCATCTTCATCACACCCACCGACAGAAAAACCTTGAAATGGTCGAAACCGTTGTCGATGCGGTAATGGATGGCGCGGTCTTTGAAAAGACTCGCGAAGCAGCGCCGCACCGAATCGAGAAGCCTGGCCTCGCCGCTGACGTTCAGGAATGTCTCATGTTGACCTGCGAAGCTGGCCGTTGGCAAATCCTCGGCGGTGGCGGAACTGCGCACCGCCACTGTGAGCCCTCGCCCGTACTCGTTTCTGAGTCTCCTATAGGCATCGACGATTTCGGCCGCGAGATCGTCTGGCAACGGCGCGCCATAAACGGTCTCGCGTGCCTGCTCTGCGCGTCGAGCGAGGTCGTCCACGTCGTTCACGTTCAGGCCGTCCAGCGCCTGGCGCAGTCCGGGCCAGGCGTTGGCCTGATCGAGCACGTAGCGGTAAGCCTCGGCGGTGATGGCGAAGCCGTTGGGTACATTGACCCTTTGGGGTGTGAGTTCGCGGTACATCTCTCCCAGCGAGGCGTTCTTGCCCCCTACCAGGGGAATGTCGTCGATACTTAATTGAGAAAACCAGCGGATAAATCTTGTTGTCGGTGCCATGTCAGGTTCCCTTCCCTTCTTTTAGTTGCATTCACGCTTGCTGGCGACGGCGTTTTGTCAATAGGTCGATAACTTAACGAGTAAGCGCCGGAGCGATGAAAAAGGTTTTCGGAAATCGTTGGGCGCTTCACATCAGGATCATTGGCGCCTAGAACCCGCCGGCGAACCCGATACCAAAATGGAACATGGGACCTCCCCAAGCCCATGCAGGAGCCCATAACTGAAGCTGCATGACCGCCACGACTGGTTGCTGATAAGTGGTCGCCCCTAAAGCCACCTCGTGGACTCCGATAACGCGGCCATACACGGTAATTTCGCGACCTGGCGCATAGGTGGCCGTTTCCAGGTACCCTTTTTGCACTACGACAAAACGGCCGAGTGAGACGTCCTCTTCCGTTTGCGGCTCCCCGGCACTATCGATCGGATAGGCGAGCACATTGAGCTCGGTGCTATCGACCAGGTTACGGCTTTCGAGAATTCTACCGCCCCACAGTACTTCTCGGCCCTTGTTCTTTGGGTAGTCCAGGAGAACACGCTCTGGGGTCACCGCGGGATCCACGCGGCCGCGTATCGCCTCGTTAAATGGCGATGAAGTAGCACAGCCAACCAGGAAAAGCATGATGAACTCGGCGATAAAGCGCCAAAGCCTGGGCCGTTCATGCGGTGGCGACATGTTTTTCACCACCAATAAGGATACCAATACCGACCCGGCCATGGCCCGTACCAATAGGGACCGTAATAATAAGGGGGCCAGCGTTCATAGACTTCAAGCTTCGGCCACAGATAGACCGCATCGGCACCGACCCGCGGGAAACGATAATCATACTCCCCGAGCTTGCGCACGACCGCTTTTTGCAGCACACCGGTGATGGTCACCTCGCGGCCTTGGGCATAGACGGCAGGATCGTAGAAGCCGGGAGCGCAGGCGATGAAACGCCCTTCGGTGCGATCTGTTTCCTTCGGTCTCGCACTGCTGTCCAGAGGCCGGCTCACCACCTCGAAACACGTCTCGCGCTTGCCCGGTTCCGCAGTCGCAATACTACCGCCCCAGCGCACACGCTGGCCGACAAAACCATCTGTTTGAGCGGCCGCCGGCGTCACCTCGACAAATCGACCAACGGCCAGCGATTTGGGAACAGTAGTGCAGCCGGCGGCAACGAACGACAACAGCATTAAAAAGGCCAAACGACTCATAAAGCCCCCCTCCTTCGCCACACTGACTTTTAGACCCAGAACAAGGGAGTCGTTCACCGGTAACCTGGACATTCAGAATCGAGCGAATTATCGCCAGCCGCGTTCAGCGCCCTGCCCTTACGCTATGGCCAAAATTTGCGCGTAGATTGCCTCGTAGCGCTTCTGAACCTGGCCGCCAAAAAGCGGATCGTCCGTGGCAGGGATCATTTGTTTGATGCGCGCCCAGTCTTCAGGCTCAAGTGCTTCGTCCATGAGTTCAAAAACCTGGGCTTCTTCAGCATTCAAGTGGCTTCTTTGCATCTCGATGTAAGTAAACAGTTGCGTTTCGATGATTTCTCGCGATAAGACCGAGCCTTGCAGCACCTCCTCGAGCATATCGCGGAGCCGATGGGAATGCGCCACCAGGGCCTTATGCTCATCCGTCAGTTGTTGGATGACATCCTCGCCTTCGTGGTGACGCTCGAGGTAAACGCGGAAGATCGCATCTTCCCGGGGATGGTGAATCAGATCGGGGTAGCTTTCCACATACTCAACCATGTCCAGCATGAGGAAATAATCCGGGTCTTCGCCTCGCCGAAACAGCATCGACTCGCGTTCGAGAAGATCCAGCAACCTGCTCAAGTTGATGTGATCTTGGTGCAATTCGGAGATGAGAGGGTGCATAGTGAGTCCAACGAGTGGGTCGCTCGGAGAAACGGACAGTCCCAATCTTACTCGCAGCCGACCGAAATGTAATCACGAATGCGTCGATATTTTTCGTCGCCGCACCGACGACGAAAATCCAACACTAGCAGCGCATGGACTCCACGAGGTCTGCAACGTAAAGCGCGACTAGGGTCGGAAATGGAAAAGGCCAGACTTTCGTCCAGCCTTTTGGTTTATTGGTGGGCCATGTAGGGGTCGAACCTACGACAAACGGATTAAGAGTCCGCTGCTCTACCAACTGAGCTAATGGCCCGATAGACGGGTGCCTCAATACAGGCTTTGCAAATGGGGTGACCGATGG
>Ga0335085_10014611_pt1 | contig 11441 bp, 5 predicted proteins | sample Lox_Sample_45_FD_206712 | JGI IMG/M metagenome (GOLD analysis project Ga0335085, IMG submission 206712) | Soil microbial communities from Loxahatchee National Wildlife Refuge, Florida, United States - Lox_Sample_4.5 | ecosystem: Environmental > Terrestrial > Soil > Wetlands | place: USA: Florida... | reverse complement strand
CGGGTAACGGCGATGCGGCCGGGCGTAACGGCGGCAGCAGCATGGACCCGGATCTCGGCGGTGCGGACAGCGACGCCACCAGCTCAGGTGCGGCCGTGGGTAGCCATCCAGTCGATCTCCATTCCGGCAGCAACAATCCTGCACCGTCGCCCAGCGGGTCCGGCATGGGCGGTGTGACCTGGCGCTGGCCGCATATCCCCGGCCCGAGCGAGGTTCTGGGGTGCGGCATTCCAGCCAGTGGGACCCGCGACTCCCGGCCGGTACTGGCTGTGCCGTGGCGCACCCTGGCTGGGCAGTCCGGCGAGCCGGGGCAGCTGACCCGGATCGGTGCGATCACGGCCGAAACCGCTCGTGAGCTGGCCGAGGCATCCGCTGCCGACCCGACGTGCAGGTGGCGGATCCTGGTCACGGATTCAGCCGGCCAGCTACTCACGGTCACCTGGATCCGGGCACCCGGACGCGCCAGGGCCTCACCCGGGCCGCGAGGCTCCCCCGCACCCCGGCGTACGAGACCGCCCAACGTGGGACTAGGCCGGATCACGATCACCATTCCAGTGACGATCCTGGCTGAGACTCCACCGGTGACCGGTATCGAGACCACAGCAGGCCGCGCTGGTCCGGCGCGGCAGAAGGCCTTGGCCGACGCGCTGGCTGCTGCCCGGAAGTCTGTCCATTCGCTGTCCCGCCGCGCCCCCGCCAACCCTGGAGCAGCGTGCGGCCACGAGGACGAGGCAGCCGGCTACCGGATTCCCGGGCGGCTGCGTGCCCTGGTCGAGGCGCGGGACCAGCACTGCCGGTACCCCATCTGCCGACGGCCTGCCGCACAATGCGACCTCGACCATACGGTGCCATACGACCAGGGCGGCCTCACCTGCCGGTGCAACCTCTCCGGCGGCTGCCGGCGCCACCACCGGATGAAGACGCTGACCAGGTGGCGGCTGCGCCAGCCCCGGCCCGGCACGCTGATCTGGACCGCGCCGTCCCGGCTGGCCTGGACCACTAATCCGGAGCCCTACCCGGTCTAAGCCGACCAGCAGCCCGTGCGGCCAGCGTCAGAGGTGCGGACGCGGCGGCCATCCCCCCACGGTAGGGGCTGGGCCGCCGCGCCCGCCAACGGCGTCAGCTCGCGGGCAGCGTCCAGAGCTGGCCCACCGTACCGGTGCAGGCGGCGATGTCGAGCTGGGTGCTGTTGGTGGCCCCGTTGCTGGCATCGGTCAGGCACAGCCCGGACTGCGGGTTGACCAGCTCGCCGGCCGCGCTGCGGTCCCACTGCTGCGCGCCGGTGCCGTTGCAGGTGTGCAGCTGCACCAGCGTCCCGGCGGACGTGCCGCCGTTCACCACGTCCATGCAGTCGGTCAGCACCTGCAGGGTGTGGTCGGGCACCACCGTCCAGGACTGGGCGCTGGTGCCGTTGCACGTGTAGATCTGGATGGCGGTGCCATTCGAGGTGCCCGAGCCGCGGTCGTCGGCACACTTGCCCGTCTGCGTCTCGGTGATAGGACCAGCATTTTGCTTAACGCCAGTGCCCGGTGTCCCGCCGTATGACGGCGGGGCGTCCACGGCGGCCGAACCCCACGACGTGTCGGCCGAGCCGCCCAGGGCGAAGTCCAGCGTGGCCGTGCCGGACAGCACGTCGGCGGCGGGCAGGTAGGCCAGCGACGAGGCGGCGCCGTCGATGGTCAGGCCCTGGACGTAGGGGTCGGCGTCGGCGGCCGCGGGCGCGTCGATGGTCAGTGTGCCGCCGGACCCGCCTGCCGACACCACGGCGGCCGGGAACAGCGGGCTGCCGATGGCCAGGTCGGCCGTGCCCGGGGTCTCCGGGTACAGGCCCAGTGCGGACCAGACGTACCAGGCGCTCATCTCGCCCAGGTCGTCGTTGCCGGGGATGCCGCCCGGGGCGTCCGACCACAGCTGGTCCTCGATCGCGCGCACCTTGCCCTGGGTCTGGTAGGGCTGGCCGGCCCAGTCGTACTCCCAGGGCAGCTCCAGGCTGGGCTCGTTGCCCAGGTTGGCCTGGGTGCCGATGATGCTGGCCAGGCCCTGGTAGCCGTTAAGCACGTTGTTGAGGTAGCTGACCAGCGCGCCGTTCCCGCCCTCCAGCGTGGCCAGGCCGGCCAGGTTGAACGGGATGTCGGGGGTGTAGGTCAGCGCGTCGCCCTCGGCGAAGTCGTTGCTGGCCGTGCTGGTGATCAGCGAGGCGTCGAAGCCGTCCATCCAGCGGCCGTTGGAGTGCCGCGGCTGGATGTAACCGCTGGACGTGTTGAAGATGTTCTCCCAGTCCTGGGCGCGGCTGCGGAACGTGGCCGCGGTCGCGCCGTCCCCGAGCGACCGGGCGAACGCGGCCAGCGCGAAGTCGTCGATGTCGTACTCGATCTGGGTGGACGTGGTGGCGTACTCGTGGCAGCAGCCGTAGATGCTGTTGGTCGGCAGGTAGCCGAAGCTGTCCAGGTAGGTCACGCCCGGGGTGACGCCGGTGTCGGTGGTCTGCTCGGTGATCATCGCGGCCAGCGCGGTGGCGGTGTCGAAGTGGGTGGCGCCGAACGCGTGGTAGCCGGCCAGCACCGGCACCGCGGAGTCGCCGACCATGATGTAGGTCTCCCCGCTGTCCATGCCCCACTTGGTCAGCGTGCCGCCCTGCTGGTAGGCGTCCACGATGGACTGGGCCATGTCGGACGCGGCGGCCGGGTCGGTCAGCGCGGTGAGCTGGGCCTGGGACCGGTAGATGTCCCAGTTGGAGAAGTCGGCGTACTCGTTGCTGTGCCCCGCGGCGACCGTGTGCACCGCCCCGTCGAAGCCGCGGTACGAGCCGTCAGCGTCGCTGAGCACGCTGGGGAAAAGCTCGGCGTGGTACAGCGCGGTGTAGAAGCCGGCCTGCTCGGCGGTCGTGCCGCCGCCGATCTGGATCTTGTCAAGTGCGGCCGTCCATTGCGCCTGGGCCGCCGCCTCGACCTGGGCGAACGTCTGCCCGGCGACCTCGGCGGCCAGGTTGGCCTGGGCCTCGGTGACCGAGGTGTAGGAGATGCCGGCCCGGGCCGTGACCGTCTGGCTGGCGGTGGTGTCGAACGTGGCGTACGCCCCGCCCGGGCCCGCGGAGGTGCTGTCATACGTGCCGCTCGCGGTGAACGGCTGGCTGAACTCGATCGCGAAGTACAGCGTGAAATCGTTGGTGGCCTCGCAGAACCCGGTGCTGGTCACCGAGCCGGTCAGCTCGTCGTCGCCGGCCGTGGACAGGGTCGACGCGGCGTACGGGGTGGCCGGGTCGTCCAGCTTGAGCAGCAGCGACGCCGAGGTGGTGGCCGGGAACGTGAACTGGCCGATCCCGGCGTGGGTGGTGGTGGTGAGCGCGACGCTGGTGCTGTTGCCCAGCGCGACCGAGTAGTACCCGGGCGAGGCCGACTCGTTGCTGTGCGAGAACGACTCGGTGTCCGAGCCCGGGTCGCTGCCCAGCGCGCCGGTCACCGGGAGGATCGGCACGTCCCCGGCGGCCGCGCAGCCGGTCCCGTCCACGTGCGTGAGGCTGAAGCCGGTGATGGCCGAGTCGGCGTAGCCGTACCCGCCGCCGGACGGGCGCGACGTGGTGTCCGGGCTCCACTGCAGCATGCCGTGCGGCACGTCCGCGCCGGGGAACGTGTTGCCCGCGGTGAAGTCGCCGTTCGAGCCGGTGCCGATGAACGGGTTGACCAGCGCGGTGGGGTCGGTGACCAGGGTGGCCGCCCCAGCCGCCCCGGCCGCTGCGGCGGCCGGGGCGAGCAGGGCGAGCAGGGTGGCGGCCAGGGCTAACAGCGCCCCGGGCGTGCGCCGCCGGTTAGCCACGGAGCAGCACGTCGCCGAGCACGGCGCTGGCGGGCGCGGTGTTCCAGTCGGTGGACACGAACGAGGCGCCGTCCGCGGCCAGCTCTTCGACCCGGGCCTGGGCGTCGGCCAGCGCCGGGGCGGTGTCGCTGAGCGCGGGCGAGACATCGTAGGCGTCGGTCACCACCACCAGGTAGTGGCTGGTGTCGTACCACTGGGTGTCGCCGTCGCTGACCCAGGTCCCGGCGTCCCCGTCGAACACCACGAACCAGGGCCGCAGCGCGGTGTCGCTGTACCGGTCGCGGGGATCGCCGGCCTGCGCGCCGAGCACGGACGGGAACACCGCCGCGTCGGCGATCTCGCCGCTGTTGTACAGGTCCAGCAGGTGCTGGGCGTAGACCACGTCGACCCAGGTGCTGGACGCGTCCACGGCCTGCTCGAACGTGCCCGGGATGATCTCCACGATGACCTTGCCCGCGAGCGAGCCGTACGTCCCCCAGTTGTCCGCCTGGGCGGCCGCGTCCAGGGTCGGGTAGAGCGAGCCGTCCGGCTTGGCCAGCAGGTCGGCCGGGGTGTACAGGACGCTGCCCAGGTGGGCCTTGACGTAGCTGTCGAACTCGGCCGGGTCCATGCCCAGCGTGTCGTCGAACCCGTTCTTCATCTCGATCTTGACCATGACCGGCCCGTGCGTGGGATGGGCCAGCATCCAGAGCCGGATGTCGTCCAGGCAGCTGTCCAGGTTCTGGTTGCGGTCCCCGGTGTACAGGCCGGCCGCCGTGGTCGCCTGCACGCAGTTGTTGTCACTGGCCAGCGGGTCGCTGTGGCTCACGTCCCACTTGCCGTTCAGCACGTTGGCCCAGGTGTCCAGCTCGATCAGGGAGGCGCCGGTGTCCAGCGCGTCGGCCAGGTAGGTGTAGTCGGTCTTGTCGTTGTAGGTGTTGTGGATGCCGACCCCCGTGACGCCGGCCAGCGACGCCGAGTCGATGGCGCTGGACTGGGCGGCGGCCGGGGCGGCCCCGGCGCCGAGGGCCAGCAGCGCTGACGCCCCAGCGGCGGCGAGCCACGCGCGCAACCGGAATGGTGTCCTGGGCTTGGGCATTTAATCTCCTTGAAGGCGGCGGATCCCGCGCACAGGATTGGCCACCACAATGGCAGGAGTATGACGTGACGGCGACGTCTACCTTAATGTTTGCCGGGTCCGGCTCATTTGTCCCGGCTGGATAAATTGGCTGAATAAAAGTGTGCGCCCGGATACTTCAGCCGACCGCTACTTCAGCCGACCGCGATCGCGAAGATGTGCAGCGCCGGGTTGTAGCCGGCCACGTCGCCCAGCGACGGCAGCGTCACCGCCGCGACGGTCTTGCCCGGCGCCAGGCTGACCGACTGCTCGAACACGTACACCTCGTGCCCCGAGGAGCCGGTCGGGTAGTTGGCATAGTCCACCCCGGCGACCGTGGTGTTCGACGGGTTGCCGTCCTGGCCGGACGGGTACCAGAAGTTGCCCACCGACAGGGTGAACGTCTGGGTGCTGCCGTCGGTGTAGTAGATCGTCCCGGTCCCGGATTCGGCCGAGTTGTTGGCCGCGGCCACGAAGCCGAGCGTGCCGCCGGACCCGGACAGCGCGATCGTCTGGCCCTCGGCCATCGTGTTGTCCGGCTGGGCCGGCGGCTGATTGGGCCAGGTGAACGTCAGCCCGCCCGCGCTGACCGACGCGCCCGGGGTCAGGTTGCCGGCGGCCAGGCCCTGGGCCGAGAACGTGGTGCCCTCCCCGTCGAAGCCCTCGAAGCCGGCCGATGGGCTGGGGTTGGAGTCGTCGGTGATCCCGGTGTTGTCAAACGTGGACGCCAGATCCGGGGCCGGGACGGTGACGTTCGCGCTGTTGATCAGCGTCTGGGCGCCGCCACCGGGTCCGGCCGTGCTGAACGTGGCTTTGGCCAGCAAGCCGGTCAGGCCCGGGCTGAGCCCCGAGGACGGCGCGGTGACCTGGAAGCTGGCCGACGCGGCCGCGCCAGCGGCCACCGTGCCCAGGGCGGCCGCGCTGCCGGGCGATACCTGCCACCCGGCCGGGGCGTTCAAAAGGATGGTCGCGTTACGGAGCGGTTGCGGGGCCGGATTCCTCAGCGTGGCCCTGACCGTGAACGTGCCCTCGGCCAGCGCCGAGGACGGGACCGCGGCCAGCGTGGGCTGCGGGCTGGACGGTGCGCCGTAGACCGCGGCCGAGTAGCCCGGTGAGAGCACCGGGCGGACCGGCACGCCGCCCGCCTGGTTCCCGGCCGCGACGAGGCTGACCTGGTCAAGACCGCCGCCGGTGGCGTCCATCCCCCACACCGCGATGGCCAGCGTGTTGCTGCCCTGGTCGTTGAGGATCCCGGCGGGCACGTAGAACTGGTGCTGCGGGCCGACGTTGTTCACGTACCGGCCGATCAGCCAGCCGTTCACGTAGATGAACGCCCGGTAGTCGGCGCTGCCCGCGCCCGGCCCGGGGCCGCCGATCTGCACGTCGACCGGGACGTAGCCGCCGCGGGGCAGGTTCAGCGCGAAGCTGGTCCGGTACCAGCCGATGCCGGGCGGCACGCCCCGGGAGGGCCACGAGTCGGGCAGCGACACCGGCTGCCAGCTGCCGTCCGGGTACCCGGGCAGGTCCCAGCCGTGGTTGCTGCCGTACAGCCCGGCCTCGTTCATGATGCCGCGCACCGGGTCCTGCAGCCTGATGCCGCCCGGGGTGCCCATCAGCCGCCAGGTGACCGGCGTGGCCGCGCCGGTCAGCGTGGCGCTGTACAGGCCGGTCTTCTCCCCGGTCGGGCCCTCCGGGTTGCCGGTGTTCTCGACCAGCACCGCGAGCACGTTGTCCTGGCCGGTGCGCAGCGCGCCGTCCGGGAAACTGAACGTCTGGGTGCTGGGCCCGGCGGCGTTGGCCGAGCCCAGGAACGCGCCGTTCAGCCAGACCGAGTAGGCGCCGGTGGGCGAGATCCCGTCGGCGGCCAGCTTGACCCCAGTCTCGCCGCCGGTGGCGGTGAAGTGGCCGCGGTACCAGGTGAAGCCGTGCTGGTAGCCGTAGTCCGACGCGTACAGCACCGGGGTGGACGGCGAACTGGAGCTGGACACCGGGTGGTCGGCCAGGGTCCACGAGCTGTCGTCGAAGCCGGGCTGGGCCTCCGGGGTCTCGGTGCTGAACTTCCAGCCGGCCAGCGTGGGCAGGTGCACCGGGGCCGGGCCGGGCACGACGGCGGTCAGCGAGCCGTCCTGGCCGGCCGTGGTGGCGACCGGCCGGCCGTTCCAGGTGACCGCGCGCACGCCGGGCGGGGCCCATACGGTGAGCGGGCCGGGCTGCGACGTGTCGCCGGCCAGCGCGAGCACGGCGCCGCGGACCGCGGCGGTGCGGACCAGGTAGCCGCCCTGGACCAGCACGCCGCCGGCTGACGTCGTCTCGGGCCACAGTTCCTCGGCGACGCCGGTCGAGGCGATCAGCAGCCGCAGCGGCGGCGCGCCGCCCTCGGTGATCTGCACCTCGGCCAGGCCGTGGTGGGTGTAGTCCAGCCGCAGGTCACCGCGGCTGGCGTCCCAGCTGGCCTGGACCGTGCTGGCCAACCCTGGGCCGGACAGCACCGACACCACCGGCTGGCTGGTGTAGCGCAGCACGGTCTCGCCGTCGGTGCCGTCCGGGTCGTACAGCACCGCGGTGGCCTGCCCGCCGATGTCGCCCTGGGTCATCAGTTCGGAGGTCGAGTAGACCAGGTGCTCGCCGCCGCCGAACGTGTAGTTGGCCAGCAGCAGCCGGGAGTCCCGGCCGTCCAGGGTGAGCGTGCCGCTCTGCGGCACGGTCGGGTAGTAGTCCGCGAGCTGGGCCGCGGTGGGCACGTTGATCGCGTCGACCACGATGGTGTCGGCCGAGGACGCGGAGTCCTTGTTCCCGGTCACGGTGATGGTCAGCGTGTGGCTGCCCGCGGACAGCCCGGACTGGCTGAACAGGACCTGCTGGAACTCCTTGCCCGCGGCGGCGTAGGTGTCCACCGTGCCCACCTGGGTGCCGTCGATGGACACGCCGGCGATGCCGCCGTTGTTGTTCTTCGGGCCGATCCACTGCACCGCGGTGCCGGTGAACGTGACCGACATGGCCGCGCCGGCCTGGGTGCTCCACGACTCGGTGCTGTCGTAGTCGCCGGCGGTGTAGCTGGCGTTGCTGGTGTTGGCGTGCGTCCAGCTGCCGGTGTAGGTCAGTGCGGAGTCGGCGTCGTCGTAGGTGTAGCCCGCGGCCTGGCCGGCGTTCAGCGCCAGGTGGGTGCTCACCGTGCTGGTCGAGGTGGCGTCGGCCTGCCGGACGTAGACGAACTGGGTGCCGTCGGTGGGGTTGACCCGGGCCAGCGTGGTGACCGCGGAATTGGCGGACGCAGGCGGCGAGGCGGATTGGGTACTGGTCAGCGGGGCGACCGAGGTCTCGAAGTCGTTGATCAGCTTGTTCTCGCCAAACTTGGAGCCCACGATCGAGTTGGGATTGGCCGGGGTGCCAATCTCATCGGTCTCCCGGATGGCCGCGCCGTAGTCGTACGACGTGTACACGCCGGGATCGGGCAGCCAGCCCCAGTTGGTCCCGCCCACGCCCATGTAGTTGCTCTGCATGGTGACGCCCTGGGCGATGTTGCTCTTGTAATAGACGTTCTCGAAATTGGGCCCGGTCAGGTCGTAGCAGTTGTCGTAGCCGGAACCACCCCAGCCGTCGAACGAGCCGCCCTGGAACTCGGGCAGGTACAGCGGCTCACCGGACTGAGCGGGATACCCGTACGGCTGGCCGAAGCTGGACGGGCTGGCGCAGTTGAAGCCGAGCGGGTAGTTGTCCGGCCCGCTGATGTTCACCGCGCCCGTGCCCGAGGTGTAGAACGGCCCGCCGCAGCACTGGTTGAACGTGAACGGCACGTCGATGCCGTCGCCCTTGGCCTGCTGCTCCAGGTCGGCCAGGTACTGCAGGTCCCCGGCGGACCGGCCGGTGTACTCGTTCTCGATCTGGTACAGGATGACGTCGCCGCCGTGGGTGATCTGATGCGGCGCGATGATCGCGTCGATCTGGCTGAGCCACTGCCCGGCGGCGGACAGGTAGGGCTGGCTGTCGGTGCGGTAGCCGTTCGGCGCGTTCAGCACCCAGGACGGGATGCCGCCGCCGTCGGTCTCCGCGTTGATGTACGGGCCAGGCCGGGCGATGACGTACAGGCCGGCCTGCTGGGCCATGTTCAGGAACTCGTTCATGTCCCGCACGCCGCCGAAGTCGTACACGCCGGGCGACGGCGAGGTGTAGTCCCAGTCGAAGTACACGGTGACCGCGTTGTACCCGTCGGCCTTCATCTTCTGCAGGTCGTCCAGCCACAGCGAGGGCGACGGGGTGCGCCACGGGTCGAACTCGCCGGCCGTGATGAACACCCGCTTGCCGCCGATGAGGAGCGAGCTGGCGTCGTAGCTGACCTGCTGCGCCGGGCCGCCGTGCAGGACGTCCGCGGGCGGTGCGGGGGTGGCCGGGGTGACCGGCGCGGTGGCGGGTGAAGCCGGGCCGGACGTGCCCGCCGTGCCCGTGTTGGCCGTCACCGTGAACGTGTACGCGGTGCCGTTGGCCAGGCCGTCCACGATGGCCCAGTCGTCCGGCACTGTGGCGGTGACCGACTGGCCGCCGGACGAGGTCACCGTGTAGCTCACCACCGAGCCGGCGCCGCTGGCCGGCGGGCACCAGACCACGGTGGCCGAGCCGTCGCCGGTGATCGCGCGCACCGACTGCGGGGCCGAGATGGTGGCCGAGCCGGCCGCGGCCGCGCTGGCCGCCGGGCAGGACGAGTCGCTGCCCGATGCCCGGCCGGGCGGGTCAGCGGCCCCCGATGCGCGAGCCGCGACCGCGGCGCGAGCCGGGACCGCGGCGCGAGCGTGCGGCGCTAAGCCGATCTGGGTTAAGCACAGCGCGATGACCAGGCTGAACAGGCCGGCCAGGATCAGCGGGGCACGCCGGAACGGCATGGTTGAACCAGAAACGCACATCCTGCCCACCAGGTTCGCACTAGTTCGCACAGTTTCTCCCACTCACCTCAGACCCAAACTCGGCGGCTGTCAAGCATCTGACACAGTGATTACGGACCTGCCGAGGTGCCCGGCCGGCCGCTGGCAGCGGCCGGTAGCCTGAGGGAAACCCCCGGGCCCCTGGATATGGGAGATCAGCCGTGAGCCTGCCGCCTCGACAGCAACGCACCTTGGAACGCATCGAGCGGAAGCTGATCGCCTCAGATCCGGTCCTGCACTCCTGGTACGCCATTTTCTTCCGGCTCACCCGGGACGAGGAAATGCCCCGGATCGAGGAGGTGAAGGACCGGGTGGCCCGGTTCGGCGCCTGGCTGCGGCGGCGCACGTTCCCGGTGCGGCGGCGCATCCCGCACCTGTCCACCCGGGCCAAGGCCATCCTGTTCTTCCCGGCCGCACTGGCCGCCATGGTGGGGACGCTGCTCATCGGGGCCAGCGGGCCGGCCATGCAGCGCTGCGCGACCAGCGTCCGTGCGCCCGCCACCGAGCTGGTGGTCAAGGCGCGGCAGTGCCGGTTCAACCTGCAGGCGGCGCACGCCCCGCTGTTCGGGCACTAGTTATCCGGGCACCAGTTATCCGGGCATTGGCCGCCCGGGCACTGGCTAGCGGCGCGGGGGCAGGCCGCGGCTCTGCCTGATCTCCGCGTCGGTCAGGAACGTGAACATCCGCGGCCCCGCCGCCAGTGGCTGCGGGGTGCCGGTGTGCCGGTGCGCGCCGGCCCCGAAGCCGGCCCCCGGGTCTGACACCCACCGCCGCTCGAAGCCCCGGTCCTCGAACCACGCGCAGATCTGCGGGACCAGGTCCGGCGCCCAGCGCCCCCGGGTCCAGATGACGGTGCCACCGGTGGCGCACAGCTGGGCACAGCACCCGACGGTCCGCTCAATGTCCGCCGCGGTGATGTTGCCGAACACCCCGCAGGCCAGCACCAGGTCGGCCGGGACCAGCCCGGCGTAGGCGGCGGGCTCGGCGGCGTCCGCGGTCACCACCTCGACCCGGGCCAGCCCGGCCGCCGCGGCCCGCTCGCGGGCGGTGGCCGCGTTAGCCGGGTCCAGCTCGACCAGGCGCGCGGTCACGTCCCGGCCGCGCGGGTGCCCGGCCAGCACCCCGATCAGGTCCCGGCCCTGGCCCGCGCACATGCTGATGGCGCGCAGCGGGCCCGGCGGCGCCTGGTCCAGCGTGGCGGCGATCTGCGCCTGCACCGCGGCCAGCCGCTGGGCCAGCCCGGAGCCGGGCACGTCGTACTCCTGGTGCCAGGACACCCAGCTCCAGTCGCCGCCCGCCGCGCCCGCCGCGTCGCCGCTCACCCGGTCCCCCACAGCACCCAGACCATCCGGTGGCCCTGCTCGCCGGGCGCCTCCGGCGGCTGCTGCTCGACCCGGTCCAGCTCATACCCGAGCTTGCGCGGGATGGCCGCGCTGGCCTGGTTGGCCACGTCGCAGTGGATCTCGGTGCGGGTCACCCCGGGCAGCGCCAGGGCCACGTCGGTCAGCGTGCTGGCCGCCTCGGTGCCCAGGCCGCGGCCGGAAAACCGGGTGTCGATCCAGTAGCCGATCTCCATGCCGCCGGCCACCGGCCGCCCGTCCCCGGTCCGCCCGGCCCCG
>Ga0335085_10014610_pt1 | contig 11441 bp, 10 predicted proteins | sample Lox_Sample_45_FD_206712 | JGI IMG/M metagenome (GOLD analysis project Ga0335085, IMG submission 206712) | Soil microbial communities from Loxahatchee National Wildlife Refuge, Florida, United States - Lox_Sample_4.5 | ecosystem: Environmental > Terrestrial > Soil > Wetlands | place: USA... | reverse complement strand
AGGGGCAGGAGCCGGAAGAACGCGACGTTCAGCAGGATGTAGATGGCGGCGATCAGGCCGACGGAGCCGAAGATCGCCCGGGGAATCACCCGCCCCGGATTCTCGATTTCCTCGGACGAATAGATGGCGTAGTAGTAGCTGTCGTAGGTGAAGATGATGCCCTGCAGGGCGAGCAGGAGCGCCGTGGCGAGCCCCCAGCCGGTGGGGAAGGGGGGCGGCGCCGGGACGGACGCGGCCGGATGGGGCGTGACCGCGAAGCACGCCACGATGAGCGCGAGAAACGCGACCGTCTTGATGAGCGTGGTGACTTGCTGGATGCCCGAGCCCTGGCGGATCCCGCCCCAATTCGCGGCGCTGAGGCCGACGATGACGGCCGCCGCGATCAGGACCTCGTGGCCCGCGAGGGCCGGGACCAGTACGCCGAGGTACTCCCCGATGACGATGCCGAGGGCCGCGTTGGCCGCGCAGATACTGGCCGAATCGGCGTAACCCAGCACGAACCCGGCGAAGTTCCCGAGCCCGCGCTGGGCGAAGGTGTACAGCCCGCCGGACCGCGGCACCGCGGTGCCGAGCTCCGCGAAGACGTCGGAGCAGATGAAGCAGTAGACTCCGCCCGCCACCCACAGGGCGAGGATGAGACCGGCGTCGGGCAGGAGCTTCGCGATGTCGCCGGGGGTGCGGAGGATCCCGGCCCCGATCGTCCCGCCGATGCCGATGGCGAGCCCGAAGGCGAGACCCAGGACCCGGAGGAGCTTGCCGGCGTGCGGGACCGCGGTGCTAGCGATGGCGGCTCCGCAGCTCCTCGAGGGCGCGCTTCACGTACACACGGGTCATCTGCTTGCGCCACGACAGGTCGAAATCCGTGTTGTCCATCGGCTTGGCGGGCCGGAAGGCGGCGTCGGCCGCCTTCGCGACCGCCTCGTCCTCGAGTGCCGAGCCCACGAGCGCCGCGCCCGCCTCGGCGACCTCCTGAGGATGGCTCGCGACCCCGCCCAGCACCACCCGGGCGTCAGCGACCGCCTTCCCGTTCCAGCGGACCCAGGCCGCTACGCCGAGCACGGGAAAATCGAAGGACCCGCGGCGCCGGAGCTTGTGATAGACGGCGTCCCACTCCCCGGCCTCCGGGACCCGCACCTCCGCCAGGATCTCGTCGGGCTGCTTCGTGAGGTAGTTGATCCCGTCGTTGTGGTAGAACCGGGCCGCCGGGACCACCCGCTCCCCTTTCGGCCCCACCAGCCGGACCTCGGCCCCGATCGCGACCATCACGGGCGCCACATCCGACGAGCTCACGGCCCAGCACCGGGGGGACGACGGTGCCACCCAGCAGATGTCGCCGTCCTTCTTCATGCAGAAGTGGATCGCCTTCCGCCATTCGTACGACTGATCGTAGTAGTTGCAGCGCGTATCGAGACAGAGGTTGCCGCCCAGGGTGCCCATGTTCCGCAGGAGCGGCGTCGACACGGAGCCGGCGGCGGTCGCCACCGCGGAAAGGGGGGCCGGAAGCGAGGCCGCGAGAGTGGACAAGGTGACCCCGGCGCCGAGGGTGGTGGGGGTCAGGCGCCGGAGCTCGGGGATCGCGGCCAGGGAAATCACCGTCGCCGGGACCTGCTGCCGCCGCTTCATGTTGGGATACAGATCGGTCCCGCCGGCCACGTACATGCCGGCGGGACCGCTGTCCCCTTTCCACTTCAGGGCGTCCGCCAGGGTGGCGGGGGCCAGGAATCGAAACGGGGGGAGTCGGAGCATTGGCCTCCGACGTTAGCGCCCGGTCCCCCGATCGTCCAGCGGGAGGCCGATGCTCCGGGCCGCTTCGGCGAGCCGCACGAACTCGGCGCGGAAGCCGTCGGGATCGGAGCCGAGCGAGCCGCGCGCCGCCTCGACGACGTCCTCGATCCGCGCGGTACCCCGGTAGGCGGACTGGCGGAGCAGGAGGCCGAACTCGGCCACCGCGGCCTGGAACCGGAAGTCCGCGCTGGGCCCCTCCGCCGCCGTCGCGACCACGGGGTGGGTGAGGAGCCGGCTCGTGGCGCCGTCCGGCTCCTTGTAGCGGACCTTCACGAAGAGCAGCTCCGGGCCCTCCCGGTCCGCGGGCGCCATCGCCCCGCCGCGGGTCGGCTGGTAGCGCAGGGAATCGGGCACCCGGACCTCCACGTCGGGCGTCATGCCGGTGGGGAGCGTTTCGTAGAGGGCCGTCACGGAATGGCCGGACCCCATGTCGCCCGCGTCTTTCCGGTCGTCGGCGAAGTCCTCGTCCCGGAGGAGCCGGTCTTCGTAGCCGATCAGGCGGTACGCCTGGACCCGCGCGGGGTTGAACTCGACCTGGATTTTCACGTCCTTCGCCACGGTGTAGATCGTCCCGCCCAGCTCGCGCACGAACACCTTCTGGGCCTCGAGCAGGTTGTCGATGTAGTTGTACTGGCCGTTCCCGTGGTCGGCCATCTGCTCCATCTTCGAGTCCTTGAGGTTGTCCTGTCCGAATCCGAGCGTGGTCAGGAACACCCCCGTCTTCCGCTCTTCCTCGATCAGCCGGACCATTTCGGCGTCGCTCGAAACCCCGATGTTGAAATCGCCGTCGGTGGCGAGCAGCACGCGGTTGTTGCCGCCGGGGATGAAGTTCGCCACGGCCTCCTGGTAGGCGCGCTTGATGCCGGCGCCGCCCGCGGTGGACCCGCCCGCTTCCAGGTTGTCGATCGCGTCGTCGATCTTCTCCTTCTCGGCGCCCGACGTGGACGGGAGGACCAGGCCGGCGTTGCCGGCATAGACGACGATCGCGACGCGGTCCCTCGCGCGGAGCTGGCGGACCAGCAGGTGGAACGCCGACTTGAGCAGGGGCAGCTTGTCGGGCTCGTCCATCGAGCCCGAGACGTCGATCAAGAAGACCAGGTTCGAGGGCGGCGAGTTCTCGAGGTCGATGCGCTTGGCCTGGATCCCGATCCGCACCAGCTGGTGCCGCGGATTCCAGGGGGCCGGCGCCACTTCGGTGTGAATCGCCACCGGGTCGCTCCCGGTGGGCCCGGCGTAGGCGTAGGGGAAGTAGTTGATCAGCTCTTCGATGCGCACCGCGTCCTTGGGCGGCAGGCGGCCGTCGTTCAGGAAGCGCCGGACGTTGGCGTAGGAGGCCCGGTCCACGTCGCTCGAGAACGTCGAGAGGGGATGGGCCGAGACGGCGAGGAACGGGTTCTCGTCGATCGGGCTGTACGACTCCGTGTTCCACGGCTCGTGACGCTCACGGATCCCGAGCCGGCGCGCGCCATCGAGATCGCCCGGGACGTTCGCCGTCTCGTCACGGGGAACGACGGGGTTCGCCCCGGCCGTCACATTGATGCCGCCGACCACCACGGCAGCCGGCTTCAGCACGACGTCGATGGTCCGCGGGATTCCGGCCGTCACCCGTACCCCCGTCACCTCCGTGGGCCTGTAGCCGATGAACTGCGCCCGGAGGGTGTAGGTCCCCTCCGGGACGCCGCGGATGGCGTAGTGGCCCGCGCTGTCCGTGGCGTCGGCGTAGGCCGTTCCGACGACCAGCACCTGGGCGTGGACGACGGGCTGTCCCAATGGGTTGGTGACGCGCCCCGCGATCGTCCCGCCGTCCCGGACGACGGAGCGGGGCAGGGCCAGCAGGGCCGTGAGGACGATGAACCGCGTGTAGCCGGCGAGCATGGGTCTCTCCCGTGGAGTTGCCAGGAGAGACGGGGGAGAGCCGCCGGGGTGCACACCCGGCGCTGCTAGTGCTGCCGCTCCGGCGCCTGGGCGGTGACCGCCGCGCCCTTGCCGTCCCCCCCCTCCCAGGGGGGCGCGACGCGGGTGGGCTCGGGCCAGGGCACATCGGGGAACTTCTCGGGGCCCACGCGGGGAGACTCGCCCTTCGCCTTCTTCTTCAGCGCCTTGAGCACCAGCTCCGGTGCCACCGGGATCTGATCCACCCGCACCCCCACCGCGTCATACACGGCGTTGGCCACCGCCGGCATCACCGGCAGCAGGGGCCCCTGGCCCACTTCCTTGGCCCCGAACGGCCCGTTGGGATCCGGGTCTTCGATGATGTAGGTCACCACGTCGCACATCTCGAGCGTGGTGGGGCTCTTGTACTCGAGCAGGCTCGGGATCTTGTGCACCACGTTGCGGTTGCCGCGGTACGCCATCTCCTCCATCAGCGCCTCACCGAGGCCCATGTACACGCCGCCCTCGACTTGTCCGATCACGGTCGCGGCGTTGATGCAGCGGCCCACGTCGTGCGCCACCCAGATCTTCGGGACCCGCACGATGCCGGTCTCGGGATCGACCTCCACCTCCGCGACGGCGGCGCTGTAGGAATACGCCGGCGAGGGGCCCACGCCGGCGCCGCGGTACCGGCCCGCGCTCTTCGGCGGCGTGTACGACCCCACGGTCCCCACCGTCCCCACCGCCGCCTCGGCGGCCTGCACCGCCTCGGCGAACGTCATCCCCGTGTCGGGGTCCCCGGCGTGGAAGACCCGGCCGGCGGCGAACACCAGCTCGCTCACGGGGACCTTGAGCTTGGCCGCGGCGTGGGGCGCGATGATCTCGCGCGCCCGCTCCGCGGCCTGGAGCGCCGCGTTGCCGCTCATCAGGGTGACGCGCGAGGAGTAGCTGCCCAGGTCGACGGGCGTGAGATCGGTGTCGGCGGTCACGATCCGGATGTCGAACGGATCGACGCCCAGGACCTCGGCCGTGATGTACGCGAGGATCGAGTCCGACCCCTGGCCGATGTCGGTGGAGCCGCAGAAGACGGTGACCCCGCCGCCGCGGTCGCACTTCAGCTGCACGCCCGAATGGGGCATGTTGTTCCAGTAGATGGGCAGGCCGGCGCCCGAGATGTACGACGAGCAGGCGAGCCCCACGCCCTTCCCGAGCGGCAGCTGCCGGAACTTCCGCTTCCAGTCCGATCCCGCCACGACCTTCTCGATGCACTGCCCGAGTCCCATCGATCCCACGCGGAGGTAGTTCGCGGTGAGGGAGCCGGGCGGCACGAGGTGCTTGAGGCGCAGCTCGGCGGGGTCGACCTTCAGGTCTTCGGCGATCTTGTCGAGGTGGACCTCGAGCGCGAAGCGCGGCTGCGGGGTGCCGTGCCCCCGCTTGGGGCCGCAGGGGGGCTTGTTGGTGAACGCCCGGGCGCCCTGAAACTTGTAGCGCCGGACCGGATAGGTGACGGTCTGGAGGGCGCCCGTGTAGTACGTGCTGGCCACGCCGTAGGAGCCGTACCCGCCGCCGTCGAGCAGGGACTTGAAGTGCATCCCCGTGATCGCGCCGTCCCGCTTCACGCCGGTCTTCACCCACATCAGGACCGGGTGCCGGCCCCGGTGGCAGTAGAACACTTCTTCCCGGGTCAGCGTGATCTTCACGGGCCGCCCGGTGAGCATCGCCAGCTTGCAGGCCACGATCTCGTGGTTGAAGGGATCGCTCTTGCCCCCGAACCCGCCGCCGTTGGGGCAGGCGATCACCCGGACCCGCGCCGGGGGCAGCTCCAGGACTTTGGCCAGCGCGCGGTGCACGTAGTGGGGCGTCTGGGTCGAGCTCCACAGGGTCACCTTCCCGTCCGCGGACCAGTCGGCCAGCGCCGCGTGCTGCTCCATCGGCAGGTGGGTGTTACCCTCGAAGAAGAAGAGGTCTTCCCGCACGTGGTCCGCTTCCGCGAACCCGGCTTCGACGTCCCCGAACTCGAGATTGATGAGCTTGTGGAGGTTCCCGGAGTCGCCGTAGTCGTGGATCAGGGGCTCGGACGTCGTGACCGCCTCTTCCGCCGAGGCGATGGCGGGGAGGAGCTCGTACTTCACCTCGATGAGATCGAGCGCCGCCGTCGCCGTCTCCTCGGACGTCGCGGCCACCGCCGCCACCGGGTCGCCCACGAACCGCACGTGGTCGGGGCAGAGCGCGTGCTCGTCCTGGCTCACCGGGAGGATGCCGAAGGGGATGGGTGTGTCCCGCCCCGTGAGCACGGCCTTCACACCGTCCAACGCCCGTGCCTTGCCGGTGTCCACCGACACGATGCGGGCGTGGGGGTGCGGACTCCGGAGCAGTTTCCCGTACAGCATCCGGGGAAGGGCGAGATCGTCGGCGTACTTGAGGGTACCCGTGACCTTGCCTACGGCGTCCACCTTGCGGTGGGCCTTCCCGACGACCCGGAGCTCTTTATCGGCGCCCATACAGCGCTTCCCGGGACGGCTCGGCCGGTTCGCCCCGCATCCGCGCCGCGGCGAGCTCGACGGCCTCGTAGATCTTGATGTAGCCCGTGCAGCGGCAGAGGTTGCCCGCGAGCGCTTCCTTGATCTGGTCCCGCGAGGGCTTGGGATTGGCCGCGAGGAGGGCGTCGGCCGCGAGGAGAATGGCCGGGGTGCAGTACCCGCACTGCGCGGCGCCCAGGTCGGCGAAGGTCTCCTGCAGGGGGTGGAGCCGGGCGCCCCGCGCCATTCCCTCGACTGTCTTCACGGACTTCCCGGCGCAGGTGAGGCCCAGCACCAGGCAGGAGAGCACGGGCACGCCGTCCACCAGCACGGCGCAGGTCCCGCACTCCCCCAGCTCACAGCCGTGCTTCGTCCCCGTCAGGCCCAGATCCTCCCGCAGCACCTCGAGGAGGGTCTTGTGCGGCGCGAAGGCGACCTGCGCCGGCTCGCCGTTGATCGTCAGGGCGATCTGGGTGTTCGGCTCGGACATGGGACGAAATGTAGGGATGAACGGGTCGGGCGGGCTACTCGCCGATCTTCTGCCACATCCCGCTCGGGGACTGCGCGTAGAGGCGGGAGGGGCGCGGCGGCCCGCCGAACCCCGTGCGGGTCATCTCGCCCCAGGTCTTCCGCTTGCGCCAGGCGGCCCAGAAGGCCTTGAGGCGCCACCAGACGGTGCACTGCCGGTACCCGAAGTTCTCGAGGGCGGCGAAGAGCAGGAGCCGGGACAGATCCCCCGAGCGCCGGTACCGCCGGAAGCTCGTCTCTTCCAGCACGACGCCCCAGATGGAAAGGCAGAGCCCGAGGCCCCAGGCGAAGAGGAAGAACAGCAGGGCGAAGGTGAAATCCACGCGGCCGCTCCAGATCGCCGCGACGGCCACGATGAGCCCCATGAACTCCACGATCGGCGCGAGCATCTCGCCGAAGACGAAGAACGGGACCGCTACGAGGCCCACTTGCCCGTAGCGGGGATTGAAGAGCATGTCCTTGTAGGTCCAGAGCGAGGCGATCAGGCCGCGGTGCCACCGCTCCCGCTGGCGTCCCAGGACCGCCAGCGTCGACGGCACCTCGGTCCACGCCACGGGGTCGGGGATGAAGGGCATCACGTAGGGGATCTTCTTCTCGCGGAGGTGGCGGTGCAGCCGGACCACCACGTCCATGTCTTCGACGACGCTGTGCGTCAGGTAGCCGCCGATGGTGAGGAGGTACTCGCGCCGGAACAGCCCGAAGGCGCCGGAGATGATCAGGTTGCCGCCCAGCCGGTTCCAGCCCAGCCGTCCGAAGAGAAAGGCGCGGAGATACTCGACCACCTGGACGCCCGCCAGCATGCGGCGCGGGACCCGCGGGTCGAGGACGCGGCCGTGCTCGATCCGGCAGTCGTTCGCCACCCGGATGGTGCCGCCCACCGCGGCGACGTCCGCGCCCAGCAGGAAGGGCCGGGTGAGCCGCAGGAGGGCGTCCTGCTCGATCAGCGTGTCCGCGTCCACCGCGATCACGAGGGGATACCGCGACGCGTTGATGGCGGCGTTCAGCGCGTCGGCCTTCCCGCCGTTGTCCTTGTCGATCACCGTGAGCCGGGTGCGGGTCCGGGACCGGTAGACCGCCCGGATCGGCTTGGTGCCGAGGGTCTCGGGGTAGATCCGGGGAACCTCGTAGAGGTCGAAGGCGTCGCGCAGCCGGTCCATCGTCTCGTCGCGGGAGCCATCGTTCACCACCACGACCTCGTACTGGCGGTAGTCCAGCGTGAGCATGGCGGTCACGCTCGACTGGATGGTGGCGCCCTCGTTGTGGGCCGGCACCATGATGGTGAGCGGCGGCAGGGCGTCGGACAGCATGAGCTTCTGGAGGTCCTCGTCTTCGGCCAGCCGGGTCTGCTCCCAGATTTCCGGAATCGACATCAGCAAGAGAAGGCCGTAGAACGAGTTGAGGGCCAGGAAATACAGCAGAATCAGGCCCTCCAGCCCGTGGATGAAGAAGCTCACGTCGCGTACTCCGCGAGCGCCTGCGGCGAGAGGCCGAGGACCAGCTCGGTGACGCTGCGGGCGCCGGGGTCGGCCCCGCGCTCTTCCTGGAGCAGGGCGTCCCGTCCGGAGGCGCCGAAGCGGGTGAGGGCGAGGGCGGCGCGCAGCCGGACCCACCATTCCGGATCCCGCAGGGCCCGCCGCAGCGGAGGGACGGACAGGGGATTGGCCAGGAGGCCGAGCCCCCGGGCGGCCTGGGCGCGCACCACCCAGGCGTCGTCGGCGAGGAGCGTAAGCAGGGCGGCCTGGGACTCCGCGTGCGGCAGGGAGCCGAGGGCCCGCGCGACCTGGGCGCGGACCTCCCGGTTGGGGTGGCCGACGAGTGCCGTGAAGCTCGGGCGCAGCGCGGGCTCCTGCAGGCGGGCGGCGTACTCGGCGATGCGCGCCAGCGCCGGATCGTCCGTCCGCGTGAGCCGCTCCCGCAGGAGGGGGACGGCGACGTCGCGGGCCCGCCGGAGCGTCGACGCGTAGAAGGTCCCCACGTGCACGGCGAGCGTGGGGAGCTGGTCGATGGCGGCCGCGGCCAGCTCGGGCGAGCGGACGTGATTCAACGCCGAGACCGCGGCCAGATGCACGGCGGGGTGCGGGTCGGCGATCAGGCGGGCCAGGATGGGCGTGTCTCCGGGGACGCCGACGGCCGCGAGGAACCGCGCCGACTCGAGGCGCTTCCACCACCGGCGGGCCGCCGCGTTCCGCCGCAGGCGGGCGCCCCAGGGCGCCCGCTCGAGCGCCTGCCCGAGCGCGGGCCAGCGGTCCAGGGGGACGCGCGTGCTCCACGCCGCCAGGCGCTCGACGGCCGGGCCCGACGGAAGCGCGACCACCGCGCGCGCCACCGCCGCGACGTCGGCGTCTCCGGCCACCCAGCGCCGGAACGCCCGCTCCACGTCCTCCAGGCGCGCGCCGAGACGGCGGCGGCGGAGGGCGCGGTACCACCGGTTGACGACGATGAGGAGGAGGAGGGCGGCGATGAAGGCCCCCTGCACGAGCGCCGCCACGAGGACGAGATGCCGGGCGCTCACCTCCCGGTCCAGCGCCGGATCTTCTCGAGGATGACCCGCAGGCTGATGGGCTTGACGAGATAATCGAGGGCCCCAGCCTCCAAAGCGCGCATCTGCTCGTCTTCCTGGCTGTGGACGCTCGTGAACACCACGCGGTAGGCGCCCGGACGCTCCTGCTCCAGGCGCTCGAAGAGGGAAAACCCGTCGAGCCCGGGGAGATCGACGTCCAGCAGCACGAGGGGCCGCTGGCTCTGGGTGTCGAGGGTGAGCAGGGCGTCCAGGGCGTCCGCTCCGTTCCGGAACGTGGCGTATCGGTAGCCCCGGCTCTGGAGGCCATACGCGAGCAGCTCGGCGAGGGAGTCGTCGTCTTCGACGCAGATGACTTCCGGGGTGGTGGCGACTGGGGGGGCCGGACGCGCGGGCGCCGCCTGGGTGCCGAGCTCGGGCTCGATGAACTGGGAGAGACGGGTCACGAACCATCGGGCCATGGCCCCGCGGTCCATCCGCGGCTCGTCGGCATGGACGATCCAGTCCTTTGCCGTCTCCTCCATTCCCGCGGCCAGGTCCGAGGCTTTCGGGAACCCGTACGAGCCGGCCGATCCGCGCACCTTGTGAACTTCCCGCCGGAACGTCTCGAGGGCGTCGCGGTCGGACGGGTGGTGGTCCAGGCGATCGGCGCAGCCGGCGAGCGCCTTGATCTGGACCCCTACGGCCCGCCGGTACTCGGCCAGGAGCTCCGGAGGGACGCCCGGGGCGTCGGGGGGAGGCATACCCTCAAATCTGCGGACGGCGCGCGGGCGCGCCATAGCGACCCGCGGGCCCGGGCCCCGATATTCCCCCCATGACGCCGGGGGACGCGGTGGGGCTGTGCCTGACGTGCCGCTGGAGCCGGCCGAACACGAACCGCCGGGGATCCACGTTCTACCGGTGCGGGCGGGCGGAGGCCGATTCCCGGTTCCCCCGGTATCCGCCCCTCCCCGTGTGGAGCTGCCCGGGATACGAGGTGAAGATGTTGTTCGTGGTGCTGATGCATTACACGAAGCCGCTGGCCGACGTGGACGCGGTCCGTGCGGCGCACGCCTCCCATCTGGAGCAGGCGGCGGGGCGGGGGATCATGGTGGCGTGGGCACGCCGTTCGCCCCCGGTGGGCGGCGTCCTCGTGGCGACGGCGCCCGACCGGGAGACCCTGGAGCAGGTGCTGGCTGCGGACCCGTATGTCCGGGCGGGCGTCGCCGCCCCCGAAGTGGTGGAGTTTCAGCCCGCGAACGTGCGCGGGCCCTTCGCCTCCTGACCTACTCCGCGTCCTTGCCGAACACGCCGACGCCATAGAAGCAGGGCGACGTCTTGCAGGTCACCATGATGACCTTGAGCTTGTAACGCATCGTCTCGCCCGGGGTCACCTGGACGATGGGGACGTCGTCCGTCTTGGTATCGGAGTCCACTTCGTTGTCGTCCGCGTCGTACAGGCGGAAGTCGATGTCCGAGCAGTCGTTGTCGCACACGCCGAGGAGCGCGTAGTGGGTGCCGGCGTGCAGGGTGAGGGTGAGATACTCGTTCTCGCCCTCGCGCAGTGACCCGGTGTAGGGATCGTGGGTGCGGGAGTAGCCCTTGTCCTCGAGGATCTGGCCGGCGCGCTTGATCTGATCGTTGACCTGGTCTTCCCAGCGGCTCTGCGCGGCGGCGGCGGCCGGCGCCAGCAGGGCGGCACCGAGTACCACGACGGCGGTCGTCCGAAGCATGGGGCTCCTCGCGGAAGGTGGTGGCGTGACTTCGCGCCCCAATCTGCAACACCCACCCGGATCCGGAAAGGCGACCCCGCCTTCAGACTCTAGGAGGGCCGCTTGCGACCCGACGCCACGCCGGTGCCGACTCCGACGCCGAAGGCGACCGCCGTCGCGACGGTGACGATGGGCAGGATCGCCACCGGCAACGCCACCGCCGTCGCCGCGACCCCCGCGACGATGGGCGCCGCGGGGCTCTGCACCGCGTCCACGAACCGCAGGCGGCGCCGCACAAACCGCCGGGCCGCGGCGAATCCGCCGCCGAGCGCCGCCGCTCCCACCAACAGCCCGATCATGCCGGCCTCCTTGAAGGTGCGTATCCCTACGCAACTTGCGGGCCCCGCGTTTCCGGGGCAATCTGCGGGCGTGCCCGTGCCATCCCGAACCGTGCGCGTCGCCGCCGTCCAGGCGGCGCCCGCCTTCCTCGACCTCGAGCGCTCGCTCGACCGCCTGGAGGAGTGGGTC
>Ga0335085_10014609_pt1 | contig 11442 bp, 13 predicted proteins | sample Lox_Sample_45_FD_206712 | JGI IMG/M metagenome (GOLD analysis project Ga0335085, IMG submission 206712) | Soil microbial communities from Loxahatchee National Wildlife Refuge, Florida, United States - Lox_Sample_4.5 | ecosystem: Environmental > Terrestrial > Soil > Wetlands | place: USA... | reverse complement strand
CGGCCGATCCGGCCACGGTGCTCGGGGACTTCGAGCTGAGCGAGTCGGACCGCGCCGAGCTGGCGCGCCCGGAGTCGGCACAGGTCATCCTCGAGGTCGCGGCCGAAGAGGCCGTCAACGGCGTCGGGGGCTGGGTCGACGACGACCTCGCGTTCCTGCAGCCCTGGGGATTCGACGTCTCCACGATCTCGGTACCGGTACTCGTCCGCTACGGCCTCACCGACGTCCTCGTGCCGCCGGCCCACGGCGAGTGGCTGGCAGCCAACGTCCCGGGCTGCATCGTCGATGTCGAGGACACGGCCGGGCACCTGGGCTCGGATCCCGAGGAAGAGATCGCGGGCAACGCCCGCTGGCTCAGAGACGGGATCATCCCGGACGGAGCCCACTCTCCGTCCCGGGCCGTCTGATCCGTACACTCGCGGGACCGGGGTGCCGCGCGCGGCGCGGCTGAGATCACACCCGTCGAACCTGATCCGGGTCATGCCGGCGAAGGGAGGGACATGAAGGACGAGCGGGCACCGAGCTGGGGAATCACGCCGGTGCCGGAGCGGCTGCGAACGCTCGGCGGCGTCGAGAACGGGATGCTGTGGTCGAGTCTCGGGCTCAGCCTGCTCGTGCTCGTCGCCGGAGCCTTTCTCGTTCCAGGCCTGTCGCTGCCCGAGGCGCTCCTCGCGATCCTCGTCGGCGGGATCTTCGGCAACGCGCTGCTCGGCTGCGCTGCGGCGATCGGCGCGGACGCGGGCGTGCCCGCGATGGTGCTGCTGCGCGCGCCTCTCGGTCGTGCGGGCTCGTACCTCCCCACCGGTCTCAACGTCCTCCAGAACCTCGGCTGGACGATCTTCGAGGTGCTCGTCATCGCCACCGCGGCGCAGGCGCTCGTGCACGGGCCGCTCTGGGTGTGGAAGCTCGCGGCCGCCGCGGCGGCGACGATCCTCGCGCTCCTCGGGCCGATCGGCTTCGTCCGCGAGTGGGTGAAGCGCTTCGCGCTCTGGGTCGTGCTCGCGTCGTTCGCGTACGTCACGTGGTGGACGCTGCGCGACGCGCACCTCGCCGCACTCTGGTCGCAGCCGGGCACGGGTGGCCTCAGCTTCTGGCAGGGAGTCGACCTCGTGGTGGCGATGCCGGTGTCGTGGCTGCCCCTCGCAGCCGACTACACGCGCTTCTCGCGGAGCGCCCGGGGTGCCTTCTGGGGGACCGCCGTCGGCTACTTCCTCGCGAACGTGTGGCTCTACGCGCTCGGCGCGATCCTGTTGCTCTCACGCGGACTCGCAGATGCACCGTCCGTGATCACCGCGATCGCGACCGGCGGCGCCGGTGCGGCTCTCGCTCTCGTCGCCCTCGGGGTCGACGAGACGAAGGAGCCGTTCGCGAACGTCTACTCGGCCGCAGTCTCGCTGCAGAACATCCTGCCGCGCGTTCCCCAGCGGTTGCTCATCCTCGCGGTCGCGGGAGTGGCTACCGCCGGAACGTTCGTGATCGACCTCGTGCACTACCAGGACTTCCTGTTCCTGCTCGGCTCCTTCTTCGTGCCGCTCTTCGGCGTGCTGCTCGCGCAGTGGGTCGCCGGCGAGCGCGACCCGTTCCGCGCGCCGGAGTTCCGGCCGGGCCAGATCGTCGCGTGGCTCGCGGGCTTCTGCCTCTACCAGTGGCTCGCGCCGGTCGGGCCGTCCTCGTGGGTCCACCTCGTCGACCACACGCATCCGGGCGAGGGAGCCATCGGCGGCTCCCTGCCGAGCTTTGCGCTCTCCTTCTTGCTGTCCCTCGGCCTTACGCTTGCGAGTCGTGCGACCGCTCGCCGTGATCGGCCCTCTTTCACGTGACGTCGTCGACGGCCGCGGCTCTCGTATCGGCGGCGGCCCCTGGCACGCCGCGCGCGCCCTGCGAGCCATGCGACAGGAGGCGATCGTCGTCGCGAAGTGCGGCGAGCCTGAGCGGCGCACGTACGTGCAGCGCCTCGCGGCGCTCGGCCTGCCGGCCTCGCTCGCCGCGGCCGGCGAGACGACGTCGTTTTCCTTCCGCTACGACGCCGACGGGCACCGCGAGATGCGGGTCGACGCGGTCGGGGAGCCGTGGAGCGAAGGCGACGAGCCGGAGCGTGTGCTGCAGCGAGTCGAATGGGTGCACGTGGCCCCGCTCTTGCGTGGTGACTTCCCGCCGGAGGCGCTGGAGCGGATCGCGCGCCGGCGACGCGTGCTGCTCGACGGCCACGGGCTCGTCCGCGCTCGCCGCGTCGGCCCGCTCTCACTCGACGGGGACTTCGACCGGAGCCTGCTGCGCCACGTCTCCGTGCTCAAGCTCGCCGAGGAGGAGGCGCAGGCGATTCTCGGACACGGCGAGCTCGAGGAGCTGCGCGGGCTCGGCGTTCCGGAGGTGGTCGTGACGTTCGGGCCCGGCGGTTCGCTCGTGCTCACGCCCGACGCTGCCGTGCGCGTCGTGGCGCGAACCGCCGACGGCGACCCCACCGGAGCGGGCGATGCGTTCTCGGTCGCCTACCTGAGTGCGCGCGCCGGCGGGCACAGGCCGGTCTCCGCGGCGCGGCGCGCCAGCGCGCTCGTCTCCGCCCTGCTCACGGGGGCGGCGCGATGATCGCGGCGGCCGGCACCGTCGCCGGCGTCTTCCTCGTGGATGTCGAGGCCGAGACGCTGCTCGGCGAGGGCAACGAAGTGCCGCCGGCCGAACGGCCGGAGGTGTCGCTGCCGCGCGTCGTCGCCGCGGCGCGCGCCGGCGCGACCGTGGTGGCGGTCGTCGAGCGGCGGCCGCCGCTCATGCTCTCGAACGACGGCGGATCGACGTGGCGCGAAGCGGGCGGCGGGCTGCCGCCGGGGTTCGCGATCGCGGTCGCCGAGGACGACCCCGACCGGATGCTCTACGCCGCGCGCAACCGGCTCTACGTCTCGGCCAACGGCGGCGTCTTCTGGCGCTCGCTGCCCTTCGAGCTGCCTGACATCGATTCGGTCGCCTGGATCGACTGAAGCCACTCCTGCACCTCGTGGGGCGAGCGAAGCCGAACGACGTCCACGTGCGTGAGCGGTTCGAGCCGCGGAGCCCACTTCATCCGGTACTTCCCGTGTTGCCTGATCACCCACCAGACGATCGAATCGCGCGAGAACGCGAGGCGAAGAGACTCGCGGTTGCCGTTCCAGAGCTCCTCGCGAGTCACCGAGCGGCGAAACGTGCGCCAGAGGACGCGTCGGAGCGCGGTGCGCTGCGGCAGGTCGAGGAGGACGACTGTGTCCGCCCGCTCCTGGACGTAGATACCGATCTTGCCGTGGTAGTTGCCGTCTACGACCCAGCCTTCCGGCGCCGCGTCGAGCGCGGCCTCCACGCGCGCACGCAGCACCTCCGCCGGGGCTTCCTGCCAGCCGGCGTCGTGGTGGAGCGCGTCGAGCTCGACGTGCGGGACGCCGAGCCGAGCAGCGAGCTCCTGCGAGAGCGTCGTCTTGCCGGTGCAGGAGCCGCCGATGACGGAGACCCGTCTCACAGCCGGAACTCGCCGCGCGCGACGACGACCGCGGAGCCGCCGACCTCGACCTCCTCCGTCGATCGTGCGACCGCGTAGAGCGTCGAGGGCCGCCCGAGCTCCTCTCCCTGCCGGATCTCGATCTCGTCGCCGAAGTCGATCCGGCCGTGCCGGGCGAGATGGAGCGCGAGCGGGCCGGCCGCCGAGCCGGTCGCCGGATCCTCCGAAACACCGTGGGCGGGAACGAAGACGCGCGACTTCCAGGTCTCGCCGTCCCGGGCGAAGCAGTCGGTGCCGTAGGGACTGAGCTCCAGCAGCGCGGGAAAGTCCGGTCGGAGCGCCGCCACGGCGCCGGGCGAGCTCAATTCGACCATGACGTGGCCGGGGCCCTGGCGGTAGAGCTCGACCGGCAACTCCGGTCTCTCGACGCCGAGCAACGCGAGCAGCTCCTCTGCGCGGTCGTACGTCTCGAAGAGGCACGGCGGCTGCCGCATCCAGCCGAAGACGATCCGCGAGCCGTCGCGCTCGAGCCGCACCGGTACGACGCCCGCACCGGTCTCGAGCCAGAGCTCGTCGAGCTGCAGCGGCCCGCCGAGGACGAACGCCGTCCCGAGCACCGGATGCCCGGCGAAGGGCAGCTCGAGCGCCGGCGTGAAGATCCGCATCCGCGCGTGCCCGTCGCCCGAGGCCGGGTAGACGAAAACGGTCTCCGAGAAGTTGATCTCGCGCGCGAGCGCCTGCAGGCGCTCCTCCGGGATCTCGCGCGCGTCGGTGAAGACGGCGAGCTGGTTGCCCGCGAACGGAACGTCCGTGAAGACATCCGCGACGACATAGCGGAAGTTCGCCACGACGGCGACTGTAGCGACGGGTCCCGTCTACGCTTTCTCGCGGATGCCTGCGATCGAGGTCAGCGGCCTGCGCAAGGCCTACGGGAACCTCGAGGCGGTCCGGGGGGTCGACTTCACGGTCGAGGAGGGCGAGGTCTTCGGCCTGCTCGGGCCGAACGGCGCGGGAAAGACGACGACCGTCGAGATTCTCGAGGGTTACCGGAAACGCGACGCCGGCGAGGTACGCGTGCTCGGGAGCGATCCGGAGCGGCCGAGGCCGGACTTCCGCGAACGGATCGGCGTCGTCCTCCAGCAGTCGCAGATGTGGGCGAACCTGACCGTCCGCGAGACGCACGCGATCTTCGCCGGCTACTACCGGTCGCCGCGCGACGTCGACGAGGTGATCGCGCTCGTCGGACTCCAGGACAAGGCCGCCGCCCGGGTCAAGACGCTGTCGGGCGGTCAGAAGCGGCGGCTCGACCTCGGCATCGCGCTCATCGGGGATCCCGATCTCGTCTTTCTCGACGAGCCCACCACCGGCTTCGACCCGCAGGCGCGGCGGGCTGCCTGGGAGATGATCCGCTCGCTGCGATCGCTCGGCAAGACCGTGCTCCTCACCACGCACTACCTCGACGAAGCCGAGCAGCTCTCGGACCGCGTCGCCGTGCTGCGCGACGGACGGATCGTGCGCGTCGGGACGCCCGCCGAGTTGACGACCACCGATCTCCAGACGGAGATCCGCTACCGCGAGCACGGCGAGGAGGTGCTCGTGCAGACCGACGAGCCGACCCGCGTGCTCGCCGAGCTGACGGCCGCGGCGGTGGCGCGCGGCGAGGAGCTCGAAGGCCTCCAGGTGCGGCGGCCCTCGCTCGAGGACGTCTACCTCGCGTTGACGGCCGAGGAGGACGAGACGGAGACCGAAGCCGAGGTCGCGTCGTGAGCGCCGAAGCGATCCCCGTCACGGGCCGGCGCGCGCCGCGCGCGCTATTCGTCCATCAGCTGCGCTCGGAGCAGCTCGTCTTCTGGCGCAGCCGGGAGGCCGCGTTCTTCATCTTCGTCTTTCCACTGCTGCTCTACGTGCTCCTCAGCTCGGTCTACTCGGGGAGGATCTACGGCGTCGCGGCGCCCGTGGCCCTGCTCGCGGGACTCATCGGCTACGGCTGCGCGAACACCGCCTTCGCGGGGCTCGCGATCCAGCTCGTGCTGCGGCGTGAGAACGGGATCCTCAAGCGGCTCCGCTCGACCCCCCTGCCGCCTGCGACCTACATCGCAGCGCTGCTCTTCTCGACGCTGATCGTGTTCGCGCTGCAGACCGTCGCGCTGTTCCTGCTCGGGCGGGTGCTCTACGGGACGCCCTTCCCCTCGGATGTCGCCTCCCTCGCAGCCGCAGTCGTGATCGGCGCCGCGGTCTTCGCCGCGCTCGGCACGGCGACCGCTTCGGTCATCCGCTCTGCCGAGGGCTCCTCGGCCGTCGTCAACTTCATCCTTCTCCCGATGGCGTTCGTGAGCGGGTCGTTCGGCGCGACACGCCACCTCCCCGCGTTTCTCCGCGCGGTCGCCGACGTCCTGCCGCTCAAGTACTTCATCGATCTCGTCAACGCGGTCTACCTGCGCGGCCACGGCGTCTGGACGCGGCCGCAGGATCTTGCCGTTCTCGCCGCCTGGGGAATCGGCGGCCTCATCTTCACGATCTACAAGTTCCGCTGGGAGCCGCGCGACCGCTAGCCCGCGGCGTAGGTGACGGTCACCGACGCCTGGATCTGCTGCGTTCCCGCCTCGATCGGGACAGACCCCGCTGCCGCTTTCGCCTCGGCGAAGATCGGCACCGGTGCCGCGTTCCCGCCCTCGTGCACCTTCAGGAGTGTGCCGAGCGTGAGGCCGGCGCCGGCCGCGATGGCCTGCGCCTTTCCCTGGGCGTTGCCCAGCGCCTGCTTGAGGGCCTGGTCGTAGAGGGAGGACTGGTCCGCCGTGTCGAGATTCGGGCCGTCGACATTGTTCGCGCCTGCGGCGACCGCCGCATCCACGAGCGCGCCGGACTTGCCGAGCGCAGCCGTGACCTGCACGGAGTTCGACGCCTGATAGCCGGTGATCCGCGTGCCGTTGCTCGACGTCTGCGGCCAGAGCGAGACCTGGGTCGTCTGGATGGCGGAGGCCGGGGTGCCGGACTTCTTCAGCGCATCGATGATGGCCTGTGCCTCTGAGTCGTTCCGGCTGAGGGCCTGCGCGGCGGTGGACGCCTGCGTCTGTACGCCGAAGTCGAACGACGCGCGGTCGGGCCTCGCGTCGACGGTGCCGTTTCCGGTCACCGTGATCGTGGTTCCGGCGGCGGCCGTCGCCGTGCGGCCGAGGTGCGGCTGAGCCACGCCCGCGATTGCGGCGGCGGCCAGCAGCACGCCGGCGAGGAGGAGGATCTTCCAGAGTCTGTTCATGCGCGACATACGACGCAGCGCCGCCGAACGTCACGGCTGTTTCCTGACGGGTCAGGCCTGCGCGAGCACAAGTACGACGGTCAGCAGGGCGAGCGCGACCCCGCCGCTGGTGAACACCACGACGGTGCGGAACCTCAGTGGAGCGTGTTCACCCGTTCGCAACGCGTGCTCCAGCTGGTGCTGGCGTTGTGCGCCGACGACTGCGAGACCGACCGCGAGAGCCGCGTAGCCGCAGCCGAGCAGGATGTACGGCCAAGCTGCGACGTCGAGCAGTTTCGGCGCGAACCGACCGACGGCGAGCGCTCCTGCGGTCGCGCCGAGCGCAGTGCGCCACCACGCCAGCCAGGTTCGTTCCGCAGCCATCGAGGTGCGCCGCTCCTGGTCGAGATCGGACAGCGACGTCGGCTCCTCGTTCTCGTCAAGCGTGCGCTCCGAGCCCGACTTTGGCTCCGTCATAACGGCATCTAACACACTTGGCTCGGCGGACCGCACGGCGTTTAGCCGGCCGGGAGCCTGAGCACGGTCCCGTTCTCTTCGGCTCGAAGGTGCGCGTGCTGTAACGCGAGCGGGTCAGGCCGTGGCAGGCAGGTACGGCGTCCAGCCGGACGGGATGCGCGGCGCCGCGAGCTTGATGAAGAGCGTCGGCGTGGGCGCGCGCGGCGAGGTGCGGAGCGCCATTCCCGCCTGCTCGAGCGTCCGGTTTCCCTTGCGCAGGTTGCACGGCGCGCAGGCCGTGACGACGTTCTCCCAGATCGATTCGCCGCCCTTCGATCGTGGCACGATGTGGTCGAGCGTCAGGCGGCCGTTCGAGGTGCCGCAGTACGCGCAGCGCCAGCCGTCACGCGCAAAGAGGGCACGGCGGGAAATCTTGCGCTGGATTGCGCGCGGCACGCGCACGTAGTGGAGCAGCCGGATCACGTGCGGCCAGATGAAGCTGCCCGTCGAGGAGCGCAGCGGCTTGTCGAGCCGCTCCACGACCTCGGCCTTGCCCTTGAAAACCAGCACGTGAGCGCGCCGCACCGTGCACACGTTGAGCGGCTCATAACTTGCGTTCAAGACAAGAACATGCTGCAACTTGGCCGAAAGGTACCACCGCCGGAAGCGACTACACCGCGCGCATGGCGCGCTCGACAGCCTCTTGCTCCTCGGGCGAGAGAGCGACGGCCGCGCGGCCGTCGTCGAGCTCCTTGACGTAGATCCGCGCGTAGTCACGACCCTGGATCGCGCTCAGAACGACCCCGCTGCGCGACGAATCGAGCAGTGCGACCGAGGCGGACTGGTGGCCGCCCGTGGCTTCGTAGGCGTCGTAGCGCACGACCGCGAGCCGCGAGACCGTCGAATCGACGCGGCGCTCGAGACGCGCGAGGGCGGCCGTCAGCTCGTCGACCGCACGGTGGAGCCCGTCGACCCTGCCCTGGAGCGAAACGGCGAAGTCCACGAGGTCGCCGCCGCCGCTCCCCTGCAGTGTGATCTGTGCAGCACGGACGCGACGGAGCCGCAGATGCAGCGAGAGCGCGAGCGCCAGCCCGAGCACGGCGACGGCTGCAGCAGCGATCGCGATCCAGCCTGCGACCGACGCACTCACGATCTATCCGCTCGAGCCGAGACTGAAGAAGACCTGGTACGAGGCGCGGTTGTTGTCGAGGTTCGTCTCCCCCGGAACCTTGCCGACCTCGACGTGCACGGTTGCGTTGGTGGCGGCGAAGGCCTTCGTCGGCAGGTCGAGGTTCGAGAACGTGACGGTCGCCGTCTGTCCCTTCAGGATCGACGGCACGAGCTTCCGCTTCGACACGGCCTTCCCGATGCCGGTCACCGTGAGCGTCACCGGCACTTTCACCTCCTGGAAGTTGCCCGCATTGGTGAACGTGACCCTGAACGCGAGGTTCGCCGACACGTCGACGGTCGTCGAGGTCGACGTCGACAGCTCCTTCACGGTGCCGCCCGAGACGGCCTCGGTCTTGTCGAGCTCGCTTCCGTGGAGGCCGGTCACCTTGCCGCCCGTGTTGGTGGATTTCAGCCGCGCGTAGACGATCCCGAACGACCGCGGGCTGATCACGTCGGGGTTCGAGACGATCTGCGACGGCGGCGCGATCACGCCGATCACGCCCTGCCTCCGCATGGTCTCGGTCGCGGGCAGCCTGAAGAGGTCGGCCCAGACGAGATCGCTCGCGGTCAGGAGCTGGGCCTGCTTGGCGAGTAGGTCGGCGACCTTCGTGGGGGACTTCGATCCCGAGCCCGCCACGGTGTTGGCGAGGCCTGCGAGTCCGATCGCGCGCAGCTGGAGCGTCGAGAGCACCGCCTGCTGTGGTGCCTGGAGAGACGCCGGCGGCTGCAGACGGACCGCGTCGTCGTACAGCGTCTGCTGCTGCCGCGACCACTGCTCGAGCTTGGACTGCAGCCCCGGCAGCGTGAGCTTCGCCGAGCCGAGCTCGTTTGCGAACGCGGTGCCCGTCCCGGCCGAGGTCTGGGCGATCGGGCGCAAGCTGTTCATGTACGACGCGTATTCGTCGTGCTTGCTCTTGCCCTGGCAGGAGCCGACCCAGAAGACGAGGCCGACTACGACCGCGATGGCGAGCGCGACGAGACCCGCGAGTCTCCCGAGCGCGACCGCGCCGGGAGGCGGAGTGGACGGCCGCCGCGGACCGCCGGGGCGCGACGGCCTCATCCGCCGGCGCTGCCTCTCGGGCGACTCGAGAGTCGCCGGCTCCTCGAAGAACTCGAGCTCTGTGTCGTCGTCGGATGTGCTCACTCGCGGCGCAAGCCTAACCCGCCCGGGAAGGACAGTCCGACGCCGTCGCCAATCTCCGCTCTTGCATGGGAGAGGCCGCCCAAGCGCTCACCGGCATCGAGCTCGTCCTCGACCGCTACCGGCCGCTGCGGCCACTCGGCAGCGGCGGCTCGGGCTCGGTCTGGCTCGCCCGCGACGAGAAGACGGGGCTCGATGTCGCGCTCAAGATGATCGCCCGCGAAGGCAAGGCCGCCGCGCGCGCCGAGCGCGAGGCGGCTGCGGCGGCACAGCTGCGTCACCCCGCGTGTCTGCGTGCGTACGGCTTCGGCCGAGACTCACGTCACGTCTACATCGCATACGAGTTCGTCCCCGGCCGCACCTACCGCGAGGTCCTCCGCGCCGGCGAGCTGACGGACGACGCGGCGATCGAGGCCTGCGCACAGGTGTGCGACGGCCTCGCCCACGCCCATGCCGCAGGGATCCTGCACCGCGACGTCAAGCCGTCGAATGTCCTCCTCGCCGACGACGAGAAGAACTCGGCCCGAGTCCTCGACTTCGGGCTCGCGCAGATGGCCGACTCCGAGACGCTGACGGAGCAGGGCGACGTGCCGGGAACGCTCGCGTACATCTCGCCCGAGCGGCTTGCAGGCGCCGAGGCGACGCCGGGGGCGGACGTCTGGGCCGTCGGGGTGATGCTGTGGGAGGCGCTCGCGGGCCGGCATCCCTTCTGGCGCGGCTCGATGCTCGAGACGGCCCGGTCGATCGAGGCCGGCGCGCGGCCGCTCGGTGCGCTGCGCCCGGATCTGCCGAAGCGGCTCCTCCGCCTCGTCGACAGCACGCTCTCGACGGATCCGGCCCGCCGGCCGACGGCGAGAGAGCTCGCCGACGCGCTGCGCGGCGCTGCCTCCGGGACTGCCGTGCCGCGACCCGGCTTCAAGCTTCCCTCTCGCATCGAGGCGGGACGCGCCCTCACCGCGGCCCTCGCAGCGCTTCTCGCCGCTTGGACCTCGGCCGCGCTGCCCTTCTACCCGCACGGCTGGCCGGTCCTGCTCGCGCTCGTCGCACTCGTGGCGACGCTGCTGCGCGAGCGTGTGGGGATCGCACTCGCACTCGCCGTGCCGGTGTTCCCGCTCGGCAACATCTCGCTCGGGCTCGCGCTGCTCTATATCGCGCTCGCCGCCGGCTGGTTCCTCGTGACCTGGAGGGAGCCGCGAGCCACCCTCCTCTTCGTCGTCGGCCCGCTGCTCGCGCCGGTAGCAGCGCTCGGCCTTTTGCCACTCGCCGCGATGCGCATACGCACCGGCGCGTTCCGCGCGCTCGGCGTCGCGATCGGCGTGCTGACGGCTGCGATCGCCGCCGGGATCCGGCACGCGGCGCTGCCGCTGATCGGCGGCCGCGCGCCGCTCGGGATCGGCGTCGCCGCAGCCCGCGACCCGCTCGACGTCGCAGGCTCGCTCGCGCGTGCCGCCGGGGCACATCCAGCATTGCTGCTCGAGACCTGCGCGCTCGCTCTCGTCGCTCTCGCCCTCCCGCACGCCCGAGCCCGCGGCCGCTGGGCGGCGGCCGGGCTGGGCGCCGGGATGATCGTCCTCACCGTCGCCGCCGTCCCGAGTGCAGCCGCGCTCCCACTTCTCCTCTCGGCGTGGGCGATTGCGGCGTTCACGGCACTTCGTGCTCCTGCCCTGGGGGTACCCTCAGCCGCTAGCTGATGGTGCTGCGGGGAATCGAGCAGAGACTGGAGCGGGTCTTCGAGGGTGTCTTCGGCCGCGCCTTCCGCACGAACGTCCAGCCGGTCGAGCTGGCGCGCAAGCTCGCGAAGGAGATGGACGACCACCGCTCGACGTCGGTCACGCGCGTGTACGCCCCGAACGAGTACACGATCTATCTCTCGCCCGGCGACCGCGAGCAGTTCGAGGGCTACGAGAACTCGCTCGTGTCGGAGCTCGAGGAGTACCTCTCCGAGCACGCCGCTCGCGAGAACTACGCGCTTCTGACTCC
>Ga0335085_10014608_pt1 | contig 11442 bp, 10 predicted proteins | sample Lox_Sample_45_FD_206712 | JGI IMG/M metagenome (GOLD analysis project Ga0335085, IMG submission 206712) | Soil microbial communities from Loxahatchee National Wildlife Refuge, Florida, United States - Lox_Sample_4.5 | ecosystem: Environmental > Terrestrial > Soil > Wetlands | place: USA... | reverse complement strand
TGCCCCGCTGCCGCGTGGACAGCGCCGGGTCGGCGGCCTCCCGGATCAGCATGTACCGGAACAGCCCGGTCGCCCGGGCCTGCTCCAGCCGCGCCTGCTGCTGCTCTTCGTCCTTGCTCATGCCCATGCGGGCACCTCCTCCGGTCAAAGGGGTCAATGACCGGCACCATCTCGCGCCGCCCCAGCGGGGGGTAACGGGTCAGGTCGCGTTGCTGCCCGCCGCAGGCCAGCCCGGCGCCAGCAGCAGGCCGCCGCTGGCCGCCGACGCCGCCGCCCACACCGGCACCGTGCCGACCTGGGGCCAGCGCTGCGCCACCGCCGCCGCCGCGCCCGCGATCGCCGACACCGCCGCGGCGACCGGGCCGGACGCCGCGGCCGGCATCACCGGATCGGGGCTGGTCCGGGCCAGCAGCACCGTGAAGAACACGCGCACCTCCTCGGCCCGGGCGGCGAACCGGCGCAGCCACCCCCGCACCGTCGATGCCGGGCGGCCCAGGAATTCCGCGATCGTGCGGTGCCCGCCGCCGGCCGCTGCCGCCTGCAGCGCCGCCCCGATCACCGCGCCCTCATCAGCTCGCCGCGACAGGCACCAGGCGGGCAGCAGCACATGCGTCGCCCCGCACTGGCGGCACCGTGACCGGCGCGGGACCACAACCGCATCCGGCCCATCCGCCACCCGCACCCGCCGCGGCCGGGCGCGACCCCACCCGCCCAGCCCCCCGCCGCACCCAGGACAGTCCAGCTCCCCATCCGCCAGCTGCCGCTCGACCATGACCCCGTCACCATTTACCGTGAGCACGACGCCTCCGCGCGTCACTCAGCGGCCTCTCCCCGAGGGCTTCGCCAAAGACAACGGGGAGAGGCCGCGCCACATCCGACGCTCCTCACCGTGCCGGCACTCGCCCCGCACGGCAACCCGGACACCCCGCCCCATCGTCAAGGCGCCGCCGCCGACGAAAGACCGCCAGCCGCCCGCCCGCTGTGCCGTCATCGGCATCCCCGATGCCGCTATCCCGCCCCCGTCATCAGCATCCTGAGCGCCGTCTAACAGCTGAACGTAGCCGAGCCGGTCCGCCAGCAGCGTCATGGCGCCGCCGCCTTCGACCGCGGCGAGCTGTTCCTGATCCCCGGCCAGGATCAGCTTGCACCGGTTGCGGGCAGCGTATCCGGTGATCGCGGCCAGGTGGGTGATGGAGATCATGGAGCCCTCGTCGGCCAGGATCAGCGAGCCGGGCAGGATCCGGCCTTCGTTCAGGTCGGCGAGCAGGCGGGTGGTGTTCGCGGCGACCTGGATGCCGGCGGCGCGGAGTTCGTTGGTGGCGTTCTGAGAGGTCGCGGTACCGACTACCGGCCCGTCCCACGCCCAGGCGATGGCAGCCAGGACCCTGGTCTTGCCGGTGCCGGCCGGGCCGGTTATCACCTCGACAGTGCGAGGCGAGGTGAGCGCGTGCCAGGCGGCGGCCGCCTGATCCAGGCGCAGCCCGCGCGGCGCGTGATGTTCGCGCGGGTCGTGCGCGCGGTCGGTCATGCCGGGTCCACGCCGGGCGCTTACCTGACACCAGGACCAGGGCCTTGGCCAGCGCCCGTTCCTGGGCCTCGCGCGCGGGCGGTCCGGACGGCGCCCGGCCCGCGTGGTGCTCACGCGCCTGCGCGCGAGGGCCGCCCGCGTTCGATACCGCGGGGGCGATCCCGGCCAGGTCGCCGCCGAGGGTGGCGTCCCACCGCCGCGCGAGCGCGTCCCAGTCGATCGCGGCCGCCTCCTTGCCCTTACGTGACTGCAGCGTGGCGGCGTTGGCGATGTGCAGCAGCTCGCGCGAAGTTGGCGGTCGGCCGTGCTTGCGCTCCCACGCCCGCGCCAGCTCTCGCTCCTTCTCGCGCACCTGCATCGTCCGCGTGGAGTACGCGGCCATCTGCGCCTGCGTCACGCCGCGGATCTCGTTGCCGCGCCTGTCCGCGCGCGGGATCCACGCCACGCCGAACTCGCGCGAAAGCTCACACTCCACCGCCATAGCAGCGACCGCCTGCAGCGCGCCGAGGACCGCGCGGACGCTCATGGTGTCCAGGGCCCGCCATTTCCCGTCGCTGAAGGTCCGGGTGATCCGCGCGACCTGATTGTGAACGTGATCCTGGGGATCGCCGTCCCGGCTGGTGCCCTGCAGCCACGAGGTCACGATCAGCCCGGCGGGCTCGAACCGGCCCGGCTCGCGGCTGTCGATCCGGGTGCCGTGATAGCCGGTGCGGGTGATCCCGGCCCAGGCCTGCAGGTACTCCAGCGCGGCCCGGTTGGCCCGGTGCAGCACCTCCTGGAACGCCTGCTCCCGACCGGCCCAGTACGCAGCGGCCTGCTGGTCGCCGCCCATCCGGGCGCGGCGCTCGTTCTCCCGCAGGGAGGCGTGCAGCACCGAGATCGACTTGGAGAATGAAACGGTCACGTCGTAGTAGGCGGCGGGCTGCCGGGTCGCCTGGGCGGCCTCGCGTTCGAGTTCGATGAGCCGTTCGGCGGTGGCGTGCGGCTCGGCCGCCTGGAGCCGGGCGAGATGGTCGGCGAACGTCGGATAGCGGCCGCGGGGACGGCCGAGCCTGGCCCCCGTACTCGGGTCGGTCTGCCGGTAGACCGCGTCGTACGGCTTGCGGTCGACGGTCTGGCCGGGGGTGAGGCCGAGAGCCTGTGCTCCCGGTCCCCACCAGCGGCCCGGTGGTTCCCCGGACTGGGCGGCGTTGAGGTAGTACCCGCCGGTGCGTTCGGCTGTGTGGTCCTGGGTTTTCCAGATGTAGCCGAGGTCGTAACCCTTGGCGATGGTGACGACTACGGCCAATACGGCGGCCTGCTTTCCCGCAGGGGCGATGCGGCTGCGGGGTTGCCCATGATCATTACGGTGAATGCAACGGTCTGCGTCATAGGAACCAGGGTGAGCGATCAGCCGTTCATGATCATTTACAGAGACGGCATGAGACGGCTCATGCGGGATAGAAATGCGGTTGTGAACTGCTCATACGCGAAGTTCAAAGATTGAACAGAAAATGTCGGTTCGTGCCGTGACGCGACCGCCGCCAAGAGGCCGCGCAGGCGTTCGAGCGGCTGCGATCCGAGGCTCTGCCCCGTGGCGCCTCCCGCGAGCTGATCAGGAGAGTTGCAGAACAACAATGGACCACACGACCAGCACCCGCTGGCGCATCTCCAGCTACAGCGGGGGCAACGGGGGCGAGTGCATCCAGGTGGCCGCCTCGTCCAGCACCAGACGCGTCCGGGACAGCAAAGACCCGGCAGGTCCGGTTCTCACGCTCACGTCGGCCGAGTGGCGCCGCTTCACCGATCACGCCAAGCACTGACCGAGAAGCTTTCCCTGTCCGACTCACGGCGGGACTATTGCGTTTATTTCGATTGTTGCGGATAATGCGATTGGAAGGAGGTAGCGAGATGGCTGGCAGGACTGCCGGTGCTGTCCGGCCCGGGGACGCCGATGCAGAGATCGCTCTGCGTGCCGCACGGCGCATCGGCGACTACCTTACGGCCCACCCGGGAGCCGATCCGGTGAGGATCCAGGGCGAGCTTGCCGGCGACGACGTTCTTGTCGTACCGCGGCAGGCCGCGGTCATGCTCGCGCAGATCCTCGGCTTCTTGGCGAACGGTCAGGGCGTGACGGTCACGCCGTCGAACGCGATGCTCACCACCCAGCAGGCGGCCGACTTCCTGAACGTGTCCAGGCCGTATCTGATCAAGCTGCTCGAAGCGGGCAAGATCCCGTTCGAGATGGTCGGAACTCATCGCCGCGTAGCTTTCGGCGAGCTGATGGAGTACATGCGGCAAGATGATCAAGAGCGTAGGCGTGCAGCTGACGAGCTGACCGAGCTCGGCCAGGAGCTGGGCGAGCTCTGAGCCGATGCCTTTCGTCGTCGTCTACGATGCCAACGCGCTGTACGGCAATGCGCAGCGGGACCTGCTCATACGCATCGCGCAAAGCGGCCTCGTCCAGGCCAAGTGGACTGACCAGATCCTCGACGAGATGCTCGGCAGCCTGGGTAAGAAACGACCGGACATCCCCGCCGAGAAGCTCGGTACCCTTCGCGAACTCATGAACAAGGCGGTCAGGGACTGCCTCGTGACCGGCTATGAGCCGCTCATCGAGTCGCTGCGCCTTCCCGACCCGGATGACCGGCACGTGCTCGCTGCGGCTATCACAAGCGGCGCCCAGGTCATCGTCACGACCAACCTGAAGCACTTCCCCGAGGCCGAACTACGGCACTGGAACGTCGAGGCGAAATCGCCGGATGACTTCGTGCTCGACCAGATCAACATCGACGCGAGGATCGTCTACTCCTGCGTACGCGAGATCGCCAATTCCCGGCGGAACCCGCCGGACACAGTTGATGACGTGCTCGCGGAACTGGAGCGTGCGGGCTTGGTCCAGTCTGTTGCTGCTTTGCGTCTGGGATGAACTACGTCGTAGTGGCGGTGAAGATCCTGTCCATTACATCGGCGCCGGTGGTGATCACCGGCCGAAGCTCGTGGCGGTAGATGGTCTCAGTCGTGCGGGAGTTGGCGTGCCCGGCCAGGTGGGCGATCTCCTCGACGGCCACGCCAGACTCGGACATAACCGAGACGAAGGTGTGCCGCAGTTCCCGCGGCGCCCAGATGCCTTCGATACCCGCCTTCTTGCACAGAGCCCGGAAGTCACGGCGGACGTGTGAGGCGTCGAGCGGAGTGCCGACGCTGGTGGTGAATACCAGGCCGGTGTCCTGCCACAGCGGCCCGGCCGACAGCCGGGCCTCCGCCTGCCACTTGCGGTGCTCCCGCAGCGCCGTCACGGCATTCTGCGGCAAGGCCAGGGTCCGACGGGACTTCTCGGTCTTGGTGTCGCCGTGCAGCCGGACCGATCTCCACACTGCGACGTTTGGCGGCACCGGGGTTCGGGCATCCGGGTCGCCGTCTAGGTCCACGTGATCCCACCGCAGTGCCCGGGCCTCCTCGGTCCGGATCCCGGTGGTCAGGGACAGGATCACGTAGGCGCCGAGGCGAGGGTGATCCTTGGCCGCAGCGAGCAGCGCAGTCGCCTCAGCCGCAGTCATCGCCCGGGACGGCCGCCCGGTCTTGCCATGCGGCGGCTTCACGAGCGATGCGACGTTCCGGCCTACCCGGTCGTTGGCCTCGGCGTGCCGGATGGCCCGTACCAGCACGTTGTGCGTGCTAGCCATCGTCCTGGTCGACCGCGTCTGGGCCAGCTTGTTGAGTGTGCGCCGGATATCCTGAGCGGTCAGGTCCCGCAGCGGCACGTTCCCGATCAGCATCGTCACCGGCCGGAGCAGGTCCACATGCGACCGGACCGTCTTGGCGGCCAGGCCATCCAGGGCCTCGGCGGCCCAATCGTCCACAGCCTTGGACAGCGTGTAGGAAGCAGACGTCTTGAGGCCAGTGTCTGCCTCGGCATGGAGCTTCTTCAGCTTCTCCCGGACCTCGGTCTTGGTCCGCCCTGTGACCTTGCGTCGGATCCGCGATCCGTCCGGACGCCAGCCGAGCGAGATCGCTCCGACCCAGGTGCCGTTCGCCGCATCGCGGTAGACCGAACCTTCGCCGTGCCCACGGCGCGCAGTAGCCGTCATATGCCGGATAGTACGCCTACTTTGGCTCTTAGTTTGGCTCTGCTCTGGGGCCTTCAAGATCGCAAATGGCCTCTGACCTGTGGAGCTAAGGGGACTCGAACCCCTGGCCTTCTGGATGCAAACCAGACGCTCTTCCAGCTGAGCTATAGCCCCGGATGCCTTGCGACCAGGGTACCCGGTGCGCGCTGGCAGCGCGCGCCCTGACGAGGGCGAGCTCTCTCGCGCCGCCGGCTACTTGAGCAGGCGGGACAGACGGCGGTCGGCCAGTGGCTTGCCGCCGGTCTGGCAGGTCGGGCAGTACTGCAGCGAGGAGTCGGCGAACGAGACCTCCTTGATGGTGTCGCCGCACACCGGGCACTCCTGGCCGGCCCGGGCGTGCACCCGCAGGCCGCTCTTCTTCTCGCCCTTCAGGTCCGCCGCCGCCAGGCCTGCCGAACGCTCCACCGCCTCGGTCAGCGTGGTCTTGATCGTGTCGTAGAGGGTGGCCACGTCGTCCGGGGTCATGCTGGCCGCGATCTTGAAGGGAGACATCTTGGCCGCGTGCAGCACCTCGTCGGAGTAGGCATTGCCGATGCCCGCGATGATCCGCTGGTCCCGGAGCACGCCCTTGACCTGCATCCGGCGTCCGGCCAGCAGGCCCGCCAGGGTGTCCACGGTAAAGTCGGCGGCCAGCGGATCGGGCCCGAGGGTGGCCACCCCGGGTACCTCGGCCGGGTCGCGGACCAGGTACACCGCGAGGCGCTTATGCGTGCCCTGCTCGGTCAGGTCGAACCCGGAGCCGTCGTCCAGCCTGAGCCGGAAGGCGAGCGGGCTCTTACCTGGCTTCGGCGGTGTCGTGGGCAGCTCGTCGCGCCAGCGCAGCCAGCCGGCCCGGGCAAGGTGCATGATCAGGTGCAGGCCCTGGTCGGTGGCGATATCGAGGAACTTGCCGTGCCGGCCGACCTCGGTGATCACCTGGCTGCTGAGGCTGGTCAGAGGCGGGTCGAACGTCTTCAGCACCGAGAACGAGGCCGCGTCGGCCCGCGCGATGGCATGGCCCGTGGCGTGCTCGCGCAGGAAGGCGGCCAGCGACTCTACTTCCGGCAGTTCCGGCATGCTTCACAGTTTGCCACGTGACCCGGGCGGTCAGTCACTCGTCGTGATCCCGGCCTGTGCAGCCACCAGGTCGGGAAGCTCCCCGACGTCGGCCAGCAGATGGGTGGCTCCGGCCCGCCAGAGCCTGCCCCCGTCGTCGACGTCGCTGAGCACGCCGACGACCGACCTGGCCCCGGCCCGCTGGGCGGACAGTGCCCCGCCCTCGCTCGCGGTGACCACGACCACATCACGCACGTCGCCGATGCCCAGTCGCAGGACCGCCGTGAGGATGAGGTCGGGCCAGGGGAAACCCCTGGCCACGTCGTCTGCGCACAGCACCAGGTCCGCGCGCTGCTCCCAGTCCAGGCGCTCCATGATCAGGTTCAGCGCGGGCCTGGACAGGGAGGCCATCAGGCAGATCTTGATGCCGGCCGCGGAGAGCTTGGCCAGCGCCTCGTTGGCCCCGGGGAGCGGCAGTACGCCGAACCGGTCCGCGGCCGCCCGGAACGACCGCTCGAAGGCGAGGTTAGCGACCTGAGCCCGGATCTCGTCCTCCGGGAACAGGTTCCGCATGACGTCGGCGGGCGGCCAGCCGCGGGTCCGGTCGAACTGCACCATCGACCTGACGTATGCCGCGGTGCCGGCGACAACACCCTGGGTGGCGATCGCCTCCGCGAACGCCCGCTCCATGATGCTGCCGTCGGCGGCGGCCGCCCCGACCACGTCCCAGCAGACCAGCGATACCGGAGATGCATCGCTCACCTGCTTGCCTCCTTGCGCCGGATCGGCTTGGCCGGCTGTCGGGCCTTGCTCCGACCGCTCGGGTCAGTCCTCGTCGGCGGCGGTGGCCTCGGTCCACAAGTCGAGTTCGGCACGGTCGGACTGGACCTTGCGCCAGACGGCGAACGCGCCTAGCCCGAGCGCGGCGACCACGATTAGCTTCTTCACAGCGAGGAACCCTCCACCTCGATGACATCGGAGCGGCTGGCGGATAGGGAATCCGCCCGCCGCGGTGTACGGCAGCTTAGCAAAACAGGCTCGTCCCGCCTGCGCGACCAGCGGGCGCGCTGTACCAGCCGGAAACTGGGCGGCATACTGCCATAGCTGGTGAGAGAGTGTTTGGTGGGGTTACGTGGACTTGAACCACGGGCCTCGTCCTTATCAGGGACGCGCTCTAACCGACTGAGCTATAACCCCATGAAATGCAGCTGACCTGCGGAAACAGGAGCGACAACCATCCTACCGCACCGCCGGGGCGGGTTGTGCTACTCGGTTTCCTTGAGGGTCACCTCCACGCCGCCGACCAGTCGCGAGGTCAGGTTGTACACCACGGCGCCGATCGTCGACATCGCCGTGATCAGCACGATGTTGAGCGAGCCGAGCAGAGCCGTGTAGCCGAGGATCCTGGATGCGTTGAACCACACCTTCGCGTTCACGCCCGGCGAACCCTGACTCGACGTGACGTCCGTCACGACGCGCTGCAACGAGTCGAATACCCCGAGCCCCGCCAGCGCGCCGTAGAGCACGCTGACCGCGACAAACAAGATGACGAAGGCGACCAGTGAGACGACGAAGCTGAACTTCATCACCGACCAGGGCTCGACCCGGGCGACGGTGAGGTGCGCCTGCCGCGCCGTCCGCTTCGGCGGAGGCCCGGATGCCTTATGCACCGTCGCGCCGCGCGCCGCGGCCGGGTTCTCACCCGTGGCGGCCTTGCCCAGGCCGGCCGGCGCCCCGGCCTGAGGCGGCGGGTTCTTGGCGGCCGTACCGGACCGCAGGAACGTGCGCGCCGGGGACGACCGGGAGTGCGGCGGCGGATCGGGCAGATCCCAGGTGAACGCGGCCGGGGAGACCGCCGGCGATTCGGCCGGTGCGGGGCTGCTGCCCGCCGGAGCGGCCGAGTTGCCCAGCGCGGCCGCGCCAGCCCACGAGGCCGGGCCGGTACCCGGTGGAACACGGCCCGCGGGGTTGTCACCTGTCGGCTTCACCGCCGATTCCGCGGGGTAAGCGACGGTCGGGTCGTCGGCGGCCGGAGTGGCGGGCGGCGGGCCGAAATGCGGCACGTGCGAGTCTCCCGCCGGGGACTGGCCCGCGGCCGTGCTCCCCGCGGCCTGGTCCGCGTCAGGCTCCTTGGACCGGGCTGAGCGCGATGAGCCGATGGTGTCGGCGGGCAGCGCGGGTACGCCGTCGATGACCGTGGCGTCCGCGGGCGGGGCATCCCCTTTCCCGGCCGCCGGCGCGCCGTTCGGCGACACGCCGCCGCCTGCCGTAGCCTCGGATGCGGCATCGCCTGGCGACCCGGTCCTGGCGGAGGCGGACGTAGCTGAATCTGGTTTAGCTGGGGTCCGCTTGCCCGGCGCCTGGTCGGCCGGCGGCCTGGGTGATGCCATGATGTCGCTGGTCTGCGGGTCTTGGTCGTCGATCAGGTTGTCGTCGGTCGCTCGCGAAGTCACCACGGTGGGCGAGCCTCCTCCCGAGCCATCTGGCCTGTTCGTGCGCCTGTCCAAGCCGTCCTCCCTCTGATCCAGACCCTCATGAGGTTATCTCCGGACGCGACGCCCATATGACCACCTGGGCGAAGAAGGCGGTGTTCTGCTGGACTTCGTCTTACTCATGGGACGTTCGGGCCCCCGAAATCGTTGCCGTCCGCCTGAGAAGTACAGGTGTACTAGCTGACCTTACACAATCCCCAGGATTACTACCCTTCTCCCTCTTCCTCCGCGGCTGAATCCGGGTCTGCGGGATCCGGCGCGCCGATGGCGCCGGCTTCCGCGCCGGCTTCCGCGTCGGCGGCCTCGGCGGCTTCGGCTTCGGCCTCGGCTATCGACTCCGCGTTGCGCGCCAGGCCCACCACGCTGTCCCCGGCGGCCAGGTTCATCAGCCGGACCCCCATGGTCTGCCGACCCGACTGCTTGACCTCGCCCGCGCTGGTCCTGATCACCCCGCCCGCGGACGTGATCGCGAAGATCTCGTCGGTCGGGTGCACCATCAGCGCGCCTACCAGCTCGCCGCGGGCCTCGACGATCTTCGCCGTGACCACGCCGCGGCCGCCGCGGCCCTGCACCGGGTAGGCCTCGATGGGCGTGCGCTTGGCGTAGCCGCCACCGGTGGCCACCAGCACGTCGCCGCCGTCGGTGATCACGTACATGCCGAGCAGTTCGTCGCCGTTGTTGAAGCGCATCCCGATGACGCCGGAGGTATCCCGGCCCATCGGCCGCAGCGACTCGTCGTCGGCGTGGAACCTGATGGCCTGCGCACCCTTGCTGATCAGCAGCAGGTCCTCCTCGGGCGAAACCAGCCTGGCCGCGATGACCTCGTCGTCCTCGCGCAGGTTGATCGCGATGATGCCGCCGGACCGCACGTTCTCGAAGGCGGTCAGCTTGGACTTCTTCACCAGCCCGCCGCGGGTGGCCAGCACCAGGTACGGCGCCACCTGGTAGTCGCGCAGCGCGAGCACCTCGGCAATCCGCTCGTCCGGCTGGAACGCGAGCAGGTTGGCCACGTGCTGGCCGCGGGCGTCGCGGCCGGCGTCGGGCAGCTCGTAGGCCTTGGCCCGGTACACCCGGCCCTTGTTGGTGAAGAACAGGATCCAGTGGTGGGTGGTGGTGATGAAGAAATGGTCGACGATGTCGTCGGTGCGCAGCTGCGCGCCCCGGACGCCCTTGCCGCCGCGCCGCTGCGCCCGGTACAGGTCGGTCCGGGTGCGCTTGGCGTACCCGCCGTGGCTGATGGTGACCGCGACGTCTTCCTCGGCGATCAGGTCCTCGTCGGCCACCTCGCCGTCGTAGGCGATGATCTCGGTGCGCCGGTCGTCGCCGAACTTGCTGACGATCTCGCCCAGCTCGGTGCCGACGATCGACCGCTGCCGTTCCGGCGAGGCCAGGATCTCCTCGAGGTCGGCGATCCTGGCTTCCAGCTCGTCCCGCTCGTTGGTCAGCTCCTGCCGCTCCAGCGCGGCTAGCTTGCGCAGCTGCATGTCCAGGATGGCGCGCGCCTGGATCTCGTCGATCTCCAGGAGCCCTATCAGGCCCTGCTGAGCCTCGGCCGCCGACGCGCTCGCCCGGATCAGCGCGATGACCTCGTCGATCCGGTCGATGGCCTTGAGCAGTGCGGCCACGATGTGCAGCCGCTCGGCCGCCTTGCGCAGCCGGTACCGGGTGCGCCGGACGATGACCTCGATCTGGTGCGTGACCCAGTGCCGGATCATCTGGTCCAGCCGCAGGGTGCGCGGCACCCCGTCGACCAGGGCCAGCATGTTGGCGCCGAACGTGTCCTGCAGCTGGGTGTGCTTGTACAGGTTGTTCAGCACGACCTTGGCCACGGCGTCGCGCTTGAGCACGATGACCAGCCGCTGGCCGGTGCGGCCGCTGCTCTCGTCGTGGATGTCGGCGATGCCGGTGACCCGGCCGTCCTTCACCAGCTCGGCGATCTTGGCGGCCAGGTTATCCGGGTTGACCTGGAACGGCAGTTCCCTGGCGACCAGGCAGGTGCGCCCGCGGGCGTCCTCCTCGACCTCGACCACGGCGCGCATGATGATCGAGCCGCGCCCCGTGGTGTAGGCGTCCCGGATACCGCGGCGGCCCACGATCAGGCCGCGGGTGGGGAAGTCCGGCCCCTTGACCCGCTCCATCAGCGCGTCGAGAAGCTCCTCGTCGGTGGCGTCGAAGTTCTCCAGGTACCACTGCACGCCCGCCGCGACCTCGCGCAGGTTGTGCGGCGGGATCTTCGTGGCCATGCCGACCGCGATGCCCTCGGAGCCGTTGATGAGCA
>Ga0335085_10014607_pt1 | contig 11443 bp, 9 predicted proteins | sample Lox_Sample_45_FD_206712 | JGI IMG/M metagenome (GOLD analysis project Ga0335085, IMG submission 206712) | Soil microbial communities from Loxahatchee National Wildlife Refuge, Florida, United States - Lox_Sample_4.5 | ecosystem: Environmental > Terrestrial > Soil > Wetlands | place: USA: Florida... | reverse complement strand
CCCGCGCCGCGGCGCTCACGAGCGATTTCTCGACGAGGCGGCTGAGCACGTCGGCGACGTCCGGCTGCGCCAGCTCGTCTCCGGAGCAGACATCCTCGGCGGCGCCGAGCTCGAAGCCGCCGGCGAAGACGGCGAGACGGCGGAAGAGCACGCGCTCGTCGGGCTCCAGCAGGTCGTGGCTCCACTGGAGCGTCGCCTCGAGCGTCTGCTGGCGGGTCGGCGCCGCCCGAGAGCCCGTGCGCAGAAGGCGGAAGCGGTCGTCGAGGCGGCCGGCGATCGCGGCGGAGCCGAGGCCGCCGACGCGGCCGGCGGCGAGCTCGATCGCGAGGGGCAGCCCGTCGAGGCGAAAGCAGATCCTGGCAATGTGGGCGGCGTTCTCCTCCGTCAGCTCGAAGCCGGGCACGACGGCGCCGGCCCGCTCCACGAAGAGCCGCACTGCCTCGTACCCGGCGAGCGCGTCGAGAGGGGGCAGCTGCTCGGGGTCCGGGATCACGAGCGACGGGACGCGAAAGACGACCTCCCCCGTGAGCCGCATCGGCTCCCGGCTCGTCGCGAGCACCGTAAGTCGCGGTGCCGTGCGCAGCAGCGCCTCGGCGAGGCTCGCGGCGGACGCCAGCACGTGCTCGCAGTTGTCGAGGACGAGCAGGAGCTCGCGTGTCGCGACGAACCCGGCGATCGCATCGACGACGTCCTGCTCCGGCAGCGCCTGGACGTCGAGCGTCGCAGCGAGCGCGTCGGGCACGAGCGCCGGGTCCGTCACCGGCGCGAGCTCGACGAGCGCGGCGCCGCCGGCGAACGAGTCCTGCAGCCGGCTCGCGAGCTCGAGTGCGAGCCGCGTCTTGCCGGCGCCTCCGGTGCCGGTCAGCGTGAGGAGCCGCGTCCGCCCGGCCAGCGTGCCGAGCTCGTCGAGCTCGTGGCGGCGGCCGATGAACGAGCTCGTCGCGACGGGAAGGCGGAGCGGCGCACCGGCGGCGAGGAGGGGCTCCAGCTCGCGCACGAGCTCGCCGTGCAGCTCCGCGAGCGCGTCGCGCCGCCGCTCCGCGAAGTCGTCGTAGCGGTTCTCCGGCAGGAGCTCGCCGCCGTAGCAGGCGAGCGCGGCGCGGTACGCGGCGACCGTTCCCGCCCGCCGTGCAGCCACAGCCGCCGCCTCGAACCGCGGCACGTCGACGTCCGCCGCGAGCAGGAGCAGGCCGTCCTGGGCCTGAATGGCGTCCGCGCCGAGCACCCGCCTCGCAACGTGCACGGCCTGGTAGAGGTTGTTCGCGGCGGCGGCCGGATCGAGCTCGCGCCAGAGTTCGTCCATCAGCTGCTCGCGGTGCAGGCGCTGCCCGTGCGCGAGCGCGAGCAGCTTGACGACCTCGCGGCCCTTCTTCAGCCGCCAGGCGCCCTCGGCGACCGGCTCGTCGCCGACGGAGGCCGCGAAGCCGCCGAGCAGCCGGATCGTGACGCCTGCCACCCGGCGAGCATGCCCGTCGGCGTCTCGGAAGGCAACTCAGCGATTGGCCGGCTCGGCGGCGAGCGTGATCGCGGCGCGGCTGTTCTCCTGCACGGTGAAGGTGAACCCGCGGTACCCCGTCAGCTGCTCCAGCTGCTCGAGCTGGTCGGCCGTCTGGCGATGCAGCTCGACGAACATCGCCACCGCCGCCTGGTCGCCGTCGGGGCGTGCATGCAGCTCGGTCGAGAAGCCGGCCCGCACCAGCTCCACCTGCAGCTCCTGGAAGCGTTCGATCGTCGTCATGTGCATGTCCTACCCCCGGTACAAGCCGGATTAACAAGACGCGCCTTAAGCTTGCGCTGTGCAGGGGCGTCGCGAGCGGAAGGTGGTGACGGTGCTGTTCGCCGATCTCGCCGGCTTCACCTCGCAGGCGGAGGCGCTCGACCCCGAGGACGTGGCAGCGCTGCTCGATCCGTACCACGCGCACCTCAAGACGGAGCTCGAGCGCTTCGGCGGCACGGTCGAGAAGTTCATCGGCGACGCGGTGATGGCGGTCTTCGGCGCACCGGTCGCGCATGAGGACGACGCGGAGCGCGCAGTGCGCGCCGCGCTTGCAATTCGCGACTGGGCGCAGGACGAAGGCATCGAGCTGCGGGTCGGGATCAACTCCGGCGAGGCGCTCGTCACGCTCGACGCGAACCCCGCGGAGGGGCAGGGGATGGCGGCGGGGGACGTCGTCAACACCGCCGCGCGGCTGCAGTCCGCAGCGGCGCTCGGCGGCATCCTCGCCGGCGAGCAGACCAGGCGCGCTACGGGCCGGGCGATCGAGTACGGCGAGGAGCTGGCCGTCGAGGCAAAGGGGAAGGCGCAGCCGGTCCCCGCATGGCCGGTCGTGCGCGCGAGGGCGCGCCCCCACGTGGAGCGCGTCCACGGCGCCGCGCTCGTCGGGCGGGAGCGCGAGGTTGCGCTACTGACCGGGGCGTTCGGTCGCGCGCGGAGTGAGGCCTCGCCGGAGCTCGTCACGGTCGTCGGCAGCCCCGGGATCGGCAAGAGCCGGCTCGTGCTCGAGCTGTACGCGGCGGTCGAACGTGAGCCCGAGCTGACGTCCTGGCGCCACGGCCGCTGCCTGGCCTACGGCGAGGGAATCACGTTCTGGGCGCTCGGCGAGATGGTGAAGGCGGAGGCGGGGATCCTCGAGGGCGACGGCGACACGGAGGTCGAGCGCAAGCTCGAGGCCGTCTCGTCCGACCCGTGGATCGTCTCCCACCTCCGGCCGCTCGTCGGGCTCCCCGGGCCGGAGTCGACTGGCGGCGACCGCCGCGACGAGGCGTTCACGGCGTGGCGGCGGTTCTTCGAAGGCCTCGCGGACGAGCGGCCGCTCGTGCTCGTGTTCGAGGACCTCCACTGGGCCGACGAGAGCCTGCTCGACTTCGTCGACCACCTGGTCGACTGGGCGAGCGGCGTGCCGCTCCTCGTCGTCTGCACCGCGCGACCGGAGCTGCTGGCGCGCCGCCCGGGCTGGGGAGGTGGCAAGCCGAACGCGCTCACGATCTCGCTCGCGCCGCTCACCGACCTCGACACGGCGCGGCTCGTCGCCGAGCTCCTCGAGACATCGGTGTTGCCGGCCGAGACGCAGACCGAGCTCCTTGCCCGGGCCGGCGGCAACCCGCTGTACGCGGAGGAGTTCGTGCGCATGTTGCGTGAGCACGGCGCGCTCGAGCGCCTGCCGGAGACGGTTCAGGGGCTGATCGCAGCGCGACTCGACCTGCTCGAGCCCGGAGAGAAGCGCCTCTTGCAGGACGCCGCCGTGGTCGGGAAGTCGTTCTGGCTCGGGCCGCTCGCAATCCTCACGGGCCGGCGCGCGGACGAGCTCGAGCGCGCGCTCCACGCGCTCGAGCGGCGCGAGTTCGTCCGCCGCGAGCGAGCGTCCGTCGTGGCCGGCGACCGCGAGTACTCGTTCCGGCACGTGCTCGTACGGGACGTCGCCTACGCGCAGATCCCCCGGGCGGAGCGCGTCGAGGGTCACCTCCGCACCGCCGCCTGGATCGACGGCCTCGGGCGCCCCGAGGACCACGCCGAGATGCTGGCGCACCACTACCTGCAGGCGCTCGAGCTCGGCGCCGCGACGGGCATGGACGTCTCTGCCGTCGGCGCGCAAGCGCAGGCCGCGCTCACGGACGCAGGGGATCGCGCAGCGGCTCTGCATGCCCACGTTGCTGCGGAGCGCTACTACCAGGCCGCGCTCGAGCTTCTCGCCGAAGGCGACCCGCGCCGGAACCGCCTGCTCCTGAAGGTCGGCCGCGGCCGCTGGCTGATCGGTGAGCCGGCAGCTGTTGAGCTGATCCGCGAGGCGGCCGACGGATTCCGAGCGGGCGGGGACGCCGAGGGTGCCGGCGAGGCGGAGACGAGGCTCGCTGAGGCCTTGTGGCTTGCGGGCGACCGCGCCGCGGCCGTCGAGCAGCTCGCGCGCGCCGTCGCGGCGCTCGAGCCGCTGCCGCCGTCGCCGGTGAAGGCGTTCGCGATCTCGACGGCATCTCGCTTCAAGATGCTCGCGGCGGAGCCCGACGAGGCGATCGTCATCGGCCGCCGCGCGCTCGCCATGGCGGAGGAGCTCGGCCTCGAGGAGGTACGCGCCGCGACGCTGAACAACATCGGCGCCGCTCGCACGACCCTTGGTGACGAGCGCGGACTGGACGACCTGGCGAAGGCGATCGAGATCGCGACCGCCGCCGGAGCGCCGTTCGAGATCGCCCGGGCAAAGGGCAACCTCGCTTCGCAGCTGTGGGTGCAGGGCGAGCTTGCAGGCGCGGTCGCCCTCTGGGAGGAGTCGGGCGAGGATTCTCGCCGTTTCGGCCAGCGCGAGTTTGCGCGGTGGGTGGTCGGGGTGCTCGTCGTCCCCCACTACGTGGCCGGGCGGTGGGACGAGAGCCTCCGTCTCGCCGACTCGCTCATCGCGGACGTCGAGGGCGGCCGCCCGCACTATCTCGCCTCCCAGGCCTACTCGTGCCGGGCACTGGTGCGGCTTGCTCGCGGGGCGCGACGAGGCGCGCGCCGACACCGAAGCGGCGAGGTCTGCGGCACTGCGCGCGGGGGATCCACAGGCGCAGGTGCCCACGCTCGGGAGGACGGCTCAGGTGCTCGTCGAGCTCGGCGACCGAGCAGCCGCCGCGGCGGTCGCCGACGAGGCGCTCGGAGCCGTCGCCGAGCACGTCGGCTTCGTGCGAACCGCGACCTTCGAGCTCGCGGTCGCGTTGACGGAGCTCGGCCGCGGCGACGAGCTGATCGCGGCGCTCGGCGGCGACGCCCAGCCGTGGGCGCGGGCCGCCACCGCTCTTGCCCGGAACGACCCGCTCGCAGCCGCGGACATCGCCGCGGAGATCGGCGCGCTCACCTACGAGGCGCACGCGCGACTTCGGGCCGCCCGGCTGCTGGTGGAGCGGGGGCAGCGTCCCGCTGCCGAGGAGCAGCTCGCGGCCGCGCTCGCGTTCTTCCGCTCCGTCGGCGCCCGGCGCTACATCGGCGAGGCCGAGTCCCTCTTCGCGGCCTCCGCATAGCCGCTGCGGTCTTGGGACGCGGCCGCGGTAGGACACGCTGCGGACCCGAACCGTGGGGAAGGAGCCGGGGCCAGGCCCCCGGACGTGCCTGGTGGAGCCATTGTCCTGGGGCCTGGCCCCCGGACGTGTCCGCTGCGGCCATTGTCCTGGGGCCTGGCCCCGGAACGTGTCTGGTGGGGTCATTGTCCAGGGGCCTGGCCCCCGCGGATGATCCCGAGATCCGACCGAGACGGCCTCGCGCGATTCCCGGGCTGGTTTCCACATCGGCCTCGGCTGTCCCCGAACTGAGTCAGTCGTAGATCGAGCGGCTTCGGCCGGGCAGGGCGTTGTCCGGGTACGGAACGAGGTCGTCCATGAACCCGGGAAGCTCCCGGACGCGCTCCAGCCAGGCCTCGACGAACGGGAAGCGTGAGAGGTCGTAGCCCGCGTCCGGCGCCACGTGGGCGTAGCCGAATAGAGCGACGTCTGCGATCGACGGCCGGTCGCCGACGAGCCAGTCGCGGCAGCCGAGCCGCCGGTCGAGCAGCTCGAGAGCACTGTCCCCGAGCGCGAGGCGGGCCGGCACGAGCTCGGGGCTCCGCCCCGTCATGAGGCGGAAACGCGCGCCGCCGATGCCCATCATCACTCGCTCCTGCTCGACGAACAGCCACTGGACGACCTGCGCGCGCTCGAGCGGCGAGCCCGGGAGGTACGGCGTTCCCTCGGCCAGGTACCAGAGGATCGCGTTCGACTGCGTGACGACCGCGCCGTCGTCGAGCTCCAGGACCGGCGTCTCCCGCGCCGGGTTCAGCCGCCCGTACTCGGCCGTGAGCGTGTCGCCGGCGAAGATGTCGACGGCGACCCGCTCGTATGCGCGCCCGAGCAGGGCGAGCAGCAGCCGCACCTTGTAGCAGTTGCCCGACGCGGCATAGTCGTAGAGGCGCATCGTGGCTGTAACGACCACGACCGCCGCTTCGTGAGATCAGGTGCCGGCGAGGTGCAGCGCCGCCGGGAGGTGCCAGTCGACGGCCTCCGCCGCCGCCATCACCGCCGGGACCTCCCCGAGCGGCACGAGCCGCACGGTGATCTGTTCGCCGTCCAGGCCGCCTCCCGCCGCCAGCCGCGGCCCGCAGGCGACGCGGAAGAGGTGCATGACGCTCGAGGTCAGGCCGGCGAGGATCGGCGAGGAGAGCAGGAGCTCCGGCGGCCCGGCGGCGCTGAACCCCGTCTCCTCGAGGAGCTCGCGCACGACGGCCTCCTCCGGCGCCTCGCCCCGGTCGACGATGCCTGCGGGGAGCTCGAGCACGCGCCGGGCGGGCGGCTCGCGCCACTGCTCGATCAGCACCAGCTCGCCCGACGGCGTGGTCGCGAAGGCCGCGACCGACTCCGAGCTCTCCAGGTGCTCGGCGTACTCCCAGCCGTGCCGCCGGACGAGCCGCAGGTGCTCGCCGCTGAAGAGGACCTCCGTCACGGTAAGCCGGCTACGGCGGCGAGGTGGGCGACCACCTCGTCGAGCGGGACGACGTCGGCGTACTTCGCCTGGATGTCGAAGAGGTTCGCGAGGTGCGGGCCCTCCGCGCGGTCGCCCACGCACTCGCGGGGGACGACGGGCACGAACCCGTGCTGCAGCGCGTCGGTGGCCGTCGCGCGAACGCAGCCGCTCGTGGTCGCGCCGCAGATGACGACCGTATCGACGCGGCTCGCCGTCAGGAGCGCGGCCAGGTTCGTGCCGAAGAAGGCCGAGCCGGCGGGCTTCGTCACCACCGGCTCGTCGGGGCGGCGCCCGAGCCGAGGGTCGGGCTCGACGAGCGGGCTCCCGTGCACGAAGGCGCGCGTGGCCGGGTACTTCTCGATCCACAGCCCGGCGTCGCGGAGCGACGGGTCGAACGCGACGATCGAGAAGACGACGGGGACGGAGGCGCGCCGCGCCTCGTCGAGCAGCCGGCGCGTCGCCGCGACGACCTCGTCGAGGTCGGCACCGAGCGGGTTGGCGGGGTCGGTGAAGCCCGGGCTGAGGTCGACGACGAGCACCGCGGGGCACGCTCCCCACTCGAGGCTCCGCCCGAGCTGAGCGCGCTCGTACACGGCGCGGGTCTCGGGATCGACGTCGCCTCGCGCCACGCCCGCCGAACCTACCAGGCAGACTGGCGCCGTCGTGGCCAGCCTGCTGATCCGCAACCTCGGCTGCGTCGTGACCGGCGAGCTCGCGGCGCCGCTGTCGCCGGCGGCGAGCATCTATTGCGAGGACGGGGTGATCCGCTCGCTCGGCGAGGAGCGCGACGCAGACGTCGTCGTCGACGCGCGCGGGCTCACGGCCATCCCCGGCCTCGTCGACGGTCACGTCCACCCCACCTTCGGCAGCTACTCGCCGGTGCAGGAGTCGACGGCCTGGGTGAAGGCCTACCTGCACGGCGGCGTGACGACGCTCGTCTCTGCCGGGGAGCTTCACGTGCCGGGCCTGCCGCTCGACCCGCCCGACCCGAAGACGTTCAAGTACCTCGCCGTGCTCGCGCGCCGCTGCAGCGCCGAGCGGCCCGCCGGCGCGAAGGTGCTGGCGGGCACGTTGATGCTGGCACCGGGCCTGACCGAGGCCGACTTCGACGAGGTGGCGGCGGAGGGGATCCGGCTCGCGAAGTTCATCTTCTACCCCTACGGCGAAGACGGCGACGAGGCCGTGCGCTACGTCCGCTGGTGCCGCGAGCGCGGGATCAAGGTGAAGATTCACTCGGGCGGCGTCTCGCGCTCCGGGGTCAGCCGGCCGGCGGGCTTCGACGTGATCGAGGCGCTCGACGTCGACATCGCGGGGCACGTCGCGGGCGGGCCGATCCCGATGCCCGACGGCGACCTCGAGCGGCTCGTCGGCGAGGGCCGCTGCCACCTCGAGCTCTGCAGCGCTGGGAACTACCGCGCGACGATGCGCGTGGTGGAGCTCGTGCGCGAGGCGGGCGCCGTCCACCGCCTGACCCTCGGCACCGACACGCCGAGCGGCACCGGCGTGCTGCCACGCGGGATGCTGCGCAACCTCACCTTCCTCGCCTCGGTCTGCGGCCTCTCGCCGGAGGAGGCGATCTGCGTCGGCACGGGCTCGACCGCCGAGGCGCACGGGCTCCTCCAGGGCGTACTCGCGCCCGGGCGGCCGGCGGACGTCGTCCTGATCGGGCGCATCCGCGCGTCGGCCGCGGCCGACGCGCTCGACGCGCTCCGCATCGGCGACCTGCCGGGGATCTCGATGGTGTTCGTCGACGGCGTGCCGCTCGTGGCGCCGCGCAGCGAGCAGACACCTCCGCCGGAGGTGCCCGCCGTGATTACAACCAATACCTCTTAGACAGAGGTATTCTGTGCGGGATGGGCTCTCCGCCAGAGGTCGCTGCCGAGCTCCTTGTCGCCATGTCGAGCGTCAGGCGTGCCGGGCGCCTGGCAGGGCGACCGGTCGAGCTTTCGCGGTTGACCGGCTCGCAGCTCGACCTCCTTCGCCTCGTTCGCCGTCGCCCTGGAACGTCCGTGGCCGAGGCCGCTGCCGAGCTGCGGCTGGCCGCGAACTCCGTCAGCACGCTCGTCCGCCAGCTGACGGACGGTGGCCTCCTCGTGCGAAGCGTCGATCCCGTCGACCGCAGGGTCGCGCGCCTCCGGCTGGCGCCGAACATGCAGCGCAAGGTCGACGGCTTCCGCGACCGCCGGGTCTCCCTTCTCGCCCAGGCGATCTCGGATCTGCCGGCGGCGGACCGGCGGCGGCTCATGGGGGTCGCGGCGCTGCTGAACACGCTCGCACAGCGCATGCGGGAACTGCATGCCTGAGCTCGCTCCCGCTCTGCTCTGCGACGGCGTCGGGTACCGCTACGGCGAGCACCGCGCGCTCGACGGAGTTTCGCTCACGGTCGAGCAGGGCGAGATCTTCGGCCTCCTCGGGCCGAACGGCGCGGGGAAGACGACGCTGATCCGGATCGCCAACACGCTCCTGCCGGTGCAGGAAGGGCGAATCGAGGTGCTGGGGTTCGACGTGGCCCACGCGAAGACGGCGGTGCGGCGGCGGCTGGGGTACGTCCCGCAGCAGCTCTCGATCGAGGGGGCGCTGACGGGGCGCCAGAACGTGTCCTGGTTCGCGCGGCTCTTCGACGTGCCCCGGTCGGAGCGGCGTGAGCGGGTGGCCGAGGCGCTCGAGATGATGGGCCTGACGGAGAGCGCCGACCGGCTCGCCGCGACCTTCTCGGGCGGCATGGTGCGCCGCCTCGAGCTTGCGCAGGCGCTCGTGAACCGGCCGCAGCTGCTCATCCTCGACGAGCCGACGGTCGGCCTCGATCCCGTCGCCCGCGACAGCGTCTGGCAGCGCGTCGCCGATCTCCGTGACCAGACGTCGATGTCGGTGCTCCTGACGACGCACTACATGGAGGAGGCCGACCTCCTCTGCGACCGCGTCGCCCTCCTGCACCTGGGTCGGGTGGCAGCGGTCGGCGAGCCCGAGGCGCTGAAGCACTCGCTCGGGCCCGGCGCCACGCTCGAGGACGTCTTCCGCCACTACACCGGCAACGAGCTCGACGCCGAGGCGCCGCGCTCGCTCCGCTCGATTCGCAGCACCCGCCGCACGGCAGGCCGCGTTGGCTAGCGCGCCGCTCGTCGCAGAGCCGCGGAGCTGGCCGCACTACCCGAGCCGGGTCGGCACCTTCTGCCTCGTCGAGCTGCAGAAGCTCTCGCACGATCGCACCGAGGCGATCACCCGCGCCGTCCAGCCGGTGCTCTGGCTCGTCATCTTTGGCGAGACGTTCAACCGGCTCCACGCGATCCCGACCGGAAACGTCTCCTACCTCGAGTTCCTCGTCCCGGGGATCCTGGCCCAGTCGAGCATGTTCGTCGCGATCTTCTACGGGATCCAGATCATCTGGGAGCGGGATGCCGGCGTCCTCACGAAGCTGCTCGTGACCCCGACGCCGCGGTCGGCGCTGATCATCGGCAAGGCCTTCTCGGCGGGGATCCGCGCGATGATCCAGGTGGTCGTCGTGCTCGCGGTCGCGACGCTCCTCGGCGTCTCGCTGCACCTCGGGCCGCTCGACATCCTGGGCTGCCTCGTCGCCGTGCTGATGGGGTCGGCGTTCTTCTCGTGTCTCTCGATGACGATCGCCGGCCTCGTGCTCCGGCGCGAGCGGCTGATGGGGATCGGGCAGATGATCACGATGCCGCTCTTCTTCGCCTCGAACGCCCTCTACCCGATCTCGGTCATGCCGGGCTGGCTGAAGGTGCTGGCGCTCGTGAACCCGCTCTCGTACGAGGTCGATGCGCTGCGCGGCCTCCTGCTCGACACCCACCGGCACCTGCTCCTCGACTTCGGCGTCCTCGGCGTCGCGGTCGCGGCCGGCATCGTCGTGGCCTCGTCGCTCGTCGGGCGTCTCGCGCGCTAAGGGCTCGAGCCGGCGACGATCGCAGGCCAGACGGAGGCGAGCGTGCCGTCGAGCCGGCAGCGGGCGAGCGCGCGCCCGCGCTCCTCGTTGTCGTACGGCATCCGGATGCGCGCGACGACGCGGTAGCCGCGGCAGAAGCCCGCCTCCTCGCGGGTGTAGCCGACGAGCAGCGCGCGGCGCCCCGCGACCTGCGGGCGCCAGTAGCGGAACGTGACGTGTGCCGAGGCCACGGGCGGCAGCTGCTTGCCGAACACCTCGAGCGCCCCGGCCTCGCCGTAGTTCTCGGCCAGCACGACATCGGTGCCCGCGGAGAGCTTCTCGACCTGCCGCGCGAGCTGCGGCCAGCCGAGCTCGTCCTGGTAGTCGGAGCGCGCGTCGAGCACGCCGAGCGCGTTCGCCGTGTGGAGCGGGAGGACGGGCAGCCCGATCGGCAGCAGCAGGACGAGCAGCGCCACGTACGCGGCGCCGACGGCACGCAGCCGCCGCGGCGTCGCCCAGGCGTCGAAGCTCACCGCCCCGCACGCGAGCGCGAAGAGCACGGCCGGGAGCGCGTAGTACGACTTGCCGCCGAGGACGAAGTACGCGAGCACGACGCCGGGAGGCACGACCGCGAGCGGCCGCAGCGCGCGCCGCCGCCACAGGAGCCACACGCCCGCCCCCGCGACCGGCACGGCGACGAGGTGGGTCAAGAGCAGGACGTTGCCGATGTACTGCGACCTCGACTCGTCGGTCGCGCTCCCGGGCGGGTTGAGGAACCAGTGCACGCTGATCCACCCGTGCGCCGCCTCCCAGACGAGGTTCGGCACGAGCAGCAGCGCCGCGATCCCCGTCGCGAGGGCGAGCCCGCGGAGCTCGAGGGCGTCGCGACGGAACGCGAGGAAGCCGGCGAGCAGGACGAGGAGGACGACGCCGATCGTGTACTTCGTCTCGAGCGCGACCCCCGCGGCGAGGCCGATCTGCAGCCAGGACCCGCGCCCGAGGGCCAGTCGCAGCGCCAGCCAGAGGAGGAGCATCGTCGTCAGCTGGTCGAACGAGACCGGCTGGAAGAGCCCGTTCGTCGCGACGAGGAGCGGCGAGAAGCCGAC
>Ga0335085_10014606_pt1 | contig 11443 bp, 10 predicted proteins | sample Lox_Sample_45_FD_206712 | JGI IMG/M metagenome (GOLD analysis project Ga0335085, IMG submission 206712) | Soil microbial communities from Loxahatchee National Wildlife Refuge, Florida, United States - Lox_Sample_4.5 | ecosystem: Environmental > Terrestrial > Soil > Wetlands | place: USA... | reverse complement strand
TCATCAGCCATCGTCATCGGTACCACCTCCACCTTCAGCTTGGGTAGCCCCATTTCTTGGCGTTTCCTGTTCGCGGCGTCCACTGCCGGCTGAGTTTCGACGCTCACCGCAATAGCATCGATTTTATCAGAGAATATCGCCGGACCAAACCGATCCTCAAGTTTCGAGATCTCATATCTTCGGTTCGGAAATGTCGCATCTAAATAATTCTCCAGATTTTTCTTCCTTTCTTCGAAATCTTGACTAACTTTTTTCCCCTCTTTGGCGGCAAACGCGTCGCTCGTCAATCCTATGAAAACAAATTCTCCAGTTTCGAATGCGCGAGCCAGGAGCTCTTTATGACCGCGGTGAATGTGATCAAAAGTCCCACCCATAGCAATGAACCTGTGCTTGAAACCGGAAGACACAGTTTCTCCTAGAATTTCATTCCAATTACAAAAAGTTACTGCGACGCCTAAGGAATCAGGTTAAAAGCAATCACGTCGAAACATCTTCAGGACAGTGTATCGCCGGAGTTTGTCCAGTGTTAGCGTTACGGATTACTATGTGAAGGCAGGTATGATTTGCAGACAGGTAAAGAAAGAGATAGAGGCGCGAAACTGGGAAGGCAAGCCCTACACTGAGCTCTGCGAATTTGTAGAATCAAGCATAATTAACCTGGGTGGCAAGCCGGCCTTCCCGTGCAATATTTGTGCTAATGAATCCACTGCGCACTATACCGCAGAGATTGACGATCAGAAAGTCGTTCCTCACAACTCTCTGCTGAAGGTTGATCTTGGTGCTCACGTCGACGGATGCATTGCCGATACTGCGATTACACTTTGTTATAACGATGAACTTTTGGACATGGCAGAGGCGACCAAATCAGCGCTTTCGGAAGCGTTGAAAGTTATCAGAGAGGGCGTTAGAACAAGCGATGTTGGCAGGGTCGTGGAGTCTTATGCTGCGCGCCGTGGCTATCGCCCGATTCAGAACCTCGCGGGCCACATGCTCGATAAATACATGATTCACGCTGGTACTTCAGTCCCAAATGTTTGGTCCCCGTCTCTCTCCAGCTTTAAGCTCGGACACTTTTACGCTGTAGAACCGTTCCTGACTACTTCAGAAGGTAGTGGAATCGTTGTCGAAGGCAGCTCGGAAAATATCTTCGCTCTGGTCGGGAAAAAAATCACCAAAGACAAGGAGCTCAACAGATTTCTGGACACTGTATGGAATGACCGGAAAACGTTGCCGTTTGCTGCAAGGTGGTACGAAAAAGATTTTTCGAAGAAATCACTCGCAGAAATCATTCCGCGGCTAGTAAAGTCGAAACTAGTTCACGGCTATGCCGAACTGGTAGAAGCAAAAGCCCAGCCTGTAGCTCAGGCCGAACATTCAGTGGCCGTAAATGCAGGCGGCCACATAGTTCTTACTTGACTGGCTGAACTAGCTCGCAGTAGATCATACTGATAACGGTCTTCGCGTGACACTTCGGGCACTCGCCACCGTCCTTGTACACGTAATCACCGATCTTAAATGCTCGCTTTGTTTTCGTTCCGCAGCTAGGACATTCCTCTATCGTAAAGACCGGCATCTTTGGACGTTTTTCGCCGATTGAAGGAAACATCTGTGCCATATGATTACCGCCTTACTGTGCTACTCCGAGAGTGTTGCCCACACCGATGATTAGGATCGTGTCGCCTTCATTCGTCTTCTCTTCGATGATACGCTGGACGACAGCAACCACCTTGTCCGACGCTTCAGCAATTTCCTTCTTCATGACTGAAATTGCATCAATGAGAGATTGTTTTACCACTACAGCATACATCGGAATATCGCGTCCAACGGCTGCTTTCTCGATCCTGAATTTTTCAACACCGATTCCTCCGATGGCAGCGCCGATTCCCTCGGCGATCTCGCCGGTGTTCTCACCCTCGAGCTTCAAGGCCGCGTCTACCATGATCAAAGCATCCACCTTCTGGTTCGGATCAGAGAGGAGTTTCTCAACACCAATGTGCGGCCGACCAACAGTTCCCATAGGCCCCTCTGCTTTCAGAACAATAAGGTTCCTGCCTTTGAACTCGGCCTTGGACCACACGGTCTCACGCTCTATCGTGATTTTCTCCTTCCCATACATGAATTTACCAGCAACCATAGGGCCAAGACCGTCGCCGATCGGCTCTGCATCCTTGAAGGCGTCAATCGCGCTGACTAGCGCGTCCGCTTCCTGAATGATCATTGGCATAATCATCTGCAACTGGATCAAGATGTAGTAGCTTTTTGTCTTCTGACCCTGAATGTAAAAGTGCCTAACAATCTTGAAAATCTGGTTTAGACTCGTTGCAACTTCCAGAATGTTCTGAGCGACGCTAACCTGGACGGGATCGGCTTGGGGAGCCATCCTCTTGATCTCATCCCGCATCCTGTCGTCTTGTAGTCTAACGACGTGCTCGATCTTGCCGACGATGCCATTGGGATCCATATCAACCGGCATTATGGTAAAATATTCAAGAGTCTGGTCGAGTCTCTGCTGAATTTCCTTTGGAGCCTTGCAGTTCACAACGAGGTAATCGAGAGCTTCCTTCTTGCTCTTGTCCCTCAACACGTTCAACTTTTCTACGTTCGTTTTTACTTCTCGAAGTACCGTGAAGACCTGCATTCGGGGTCCCCAAAACAAGAACAGAAAAGTGGAACCGACAAAAAGAATAACATAAACCAGAGTGGAAAGAAGGCTGCTATTAGAGCCTAAAAGAGACATTTCTATTGAAAAACTTCCGAATAAACAGGATACTGGATTTTCGCATATAGACTTTGTGCACTAACAATCGGAAATTTTGAGGCGAAAACAAGTGGTAGCCCAAAATGCTCGTTCTTATGGAAAATCCAAGCTGAAAAAATTTTTGAGAGACCAAGTTGAAAGAAGTTACTGAGAAATACATGTTCGTGATTTTTGTCAATCGTGGTAGATGAGCTCCACCTGTGCTCTAATTCTTGGACGAATCAGCTTGCGCTTCTAATTCAAAATATTTGGCAATATGAAGAGAAAGGTAGATAAAGCATATTATGCATATGGAGCAATTGATGCCTAATATGCTTATTAGTTATGATTGTCTGGCGATTAAACGTCAAATGGTTTACAAGACGCAAGTCACAAGGGCATCAAGTAAGTCAACATCTCTTCGAACAACGATTCCTGAAAAAGTTGTTCAAGAAACAAAACTGAAGCCCGGCGATGTATTAGATTGGGAAGTCTCTTCCTCTGAAAAGGGAAGACTTATCATGAAAATTAAAAAGCTAGAATGAGCATTTAGACGCTTCAACTTTTCTTTTTCAAGTAACCAGAGTCAAAATTTTTGAAGCAGGGTGATTTTAATCTGCCAATAAAGCGCATTAAACAAAAAAATTTCCGAACAGGGAGGGTAACCCAATCGGATTTCCAGGCCAGAACAGGTGCAATAGAATTTCTAACTCTCTCCGAAGCGGCAGCTTTGGTTGGCAAAACACCAAGCAATATCTCTTACTTGATTCAATACGACAGATTGAACAGGTACAACCACGATGGTGAAAGAATAGAGAAAGCCAGCAATGGAGATCTGCGAATTTCGAGATCTGAGCTTCTAAGTTACATGACGAAGTCTCAAGATTGGGTAAGTCGCAGAATGAAAGAACTTTCGATGAGTGACATGGAGCTGGCTTTCATAGATGTGGCTGAGAGGGATAGGACGAAACATGTCCACAGGCTTCATCCCTATCTCGGAAAGTTCATTCCGCAGTTAGTCGAGTATTTTCTTTCTCGAGACTTCAAACCTCATCAAGTCGTCATCGACCCATTTTGTGGTTCCGCGACAACTCTGGTTCAAGCTTCCGAGTTAGGAATTAATTCAATAGGGATCGATATTTCCGAATTTAATACTTTGATCGCCAAAGTAAAGTTAGATCATTACGACTTGAAGGTTGTCGAAAAGGAAGTTCTCGATATTTGCAAAAGAACATCCGCATTCAGTCGCGCGTTTTTCGACGAAAAGCAGAAGTTTTTGACATCTGACCGAGGAGACCTTACTACGGACAGTCAATATCTGAAAACGTGGTTTGCAGAACGTAGCTTAAAGGAGATGCTATTTTACCGGAACCTGATCCCTGAATACAGACATCAAGATCTCCTGAAGGTTCTTTTGAGTCGAACCATTCGCTCTTGCAGACTCATCTATCATTATGAACTTGCAACACCTTCGAAACCTGTAACTGAACCGTACGTGTGTTACAAACATAAGGGAAAAATTTGCACTCCTGTGACAACTATTTTACCCCGACTGAGCTTTTACAGTAAAGATACTATTCGAAGAATAACAGAATTCTCCAAACTCCGAAGAGATGGATGTGAGGCGATCGTCCTGGAAGATGATTCGAGATCAGTAAACCTTCCAGAACGTGTCGGTGATGTTTTGAAACGAGACTGGTATCGACAACAGATTGGGAATGGAGTCGGAGTTTTTACTTCACCGCCCTACTTGGGGCAAATAGATTATCATGAGCAGCACCGATACGCGTACGAGTTGTTTGGTTTTCAACGCAGAGACTCCTCAGAGATTGGACCGAAAAAATCGGGAAAGAGTGTGAAGGCCAGGCGGTCCTATGTAGAAGAAATAAGTAAAGTCCTAATCAACATCAAAAAGTATGTTCCTGAAAAATCAAAATGGTTTATTGTTGCAAATGACAGCTCTTCACTGTATCCTGAAATATTCAATCGGGCAGAACTATCTCTTCAAAAGACCTATCATCGTCCTGTCGAGGATAGAACTGAGAGGGATAAGAGGCCTTATTCTGAGAGCATTTTTGTGGCTAACTAGTTCTCTTGAAACCGGAAACTCATTGTCATTCTTAATTCTTGATTGCAGTGGAATTAGATTTCTTTGCAAGTGGACTTTTGAACTTTCTCCAAAAATGAGTAAATTCACGATTCGCTAGTCATTGATTTTCTTGTAGAACCGATTTCATCCATTTTCTTAGCTATTCGGTCTTTATAGTTCTTTCCTACTCGGTCAAAGATAGCAAGCAGTTCTTCGTATGTTCCGAATCCTCCCAAAAAATCCCAATAATCTTTTCCAACAAGCAACTCATGCTTTTCATCAATCATATTCAACTGGGTAAACCTCTGGTACGGTTCTGGTGCATATGGGTTATACGGAAAGACCAAATATGTATGCACCGGTTTCTGCTTCCTTGCAACCCATTGAAGTAGTTCCTCCTTGTATGAGACGAAATTACCAATATTCGGTTTCGCGGTCTTCAATTCAAAATAATACTCCTCACCGTCTCTTTTCATTTTAAAATCAACTATGTCATTGTTTTTTTCATAAACGCCTCCTCTTGCAGAAATTGACAAGATTTCTCTTGTTTCGGCAGACTTGTTAGGGCGTCTTACTTCCCTCCTAAGCTCACCCACAATTCTTTTGATGCCTGCGTTCTGAGCATCATTGAGGGTCCCGCCAATCCTAACGTGATTTTCGACTTCTTGTGAATTCGGTCCAGCACAGATTTTAGACATCTGTTCATAGATTGATATTCCAAGCGATGTTGCCACTGACTGAATGAAAGAGAACAATGCAACACGTTCGGGAGCCATTAGTCGATCAAGAAAGGGCATGACGCTTGTCTCTCGGGCGTACTCCGAAAGCTTCCTAGTTAGCATCCCAGATAGAATAGTCTCAATCTCATTTTTCTGAGAGTTCGAAAGTGGCATCGCTTCAAGCATTGCGGTAGAAAAATTCGATCGTCTTTAAGAATTGCTTTTGCTTGAATCAGGTTGCCCACGATGAGGGAACGAGGAGAAACGCAATCGAACGATCGACACTGGAAACCTGATGAAAAACAAGAATAAAGGTGCCAGCACCGCCACCTCACGAGGGCTCACGCACCTCACTAATATGACGGCGACATGCGGTTTGACTTCCGGGTTCGGAATGAGACCGGGTCGAGCCCGCACGCTATGGCCGGCTGAACATCACAACCGGAAAACCAGTAGATTAACCTTGCCGTAGGGGTCTGGGAAGCTTCGAAACGTGTGGGTTATTCGAAGCAAAAAATCGCCATTTCCTATCCTTAGCGACACTGATTCCTATCCTCTCGGACTTTGAAACAGAGTAAATTTCAGAAGTGTCTTCGACACGAATCGGTGACTCTGGGTGTGTGATATCCACTCCGTTCAAAGATCTGTCTATTCCAAATGCTTGACAAAGCTTTCCAGGACCGCTCGCGAGATTTGTCGCGAGGTTTGTTTTTCGGTGTTCCGCCATGATTTCTATCCCTGTCGAAGGTTCCACCGCACGGATCAGAATGGCGGAAGCTTCCTCTGTTTTGAAATGTCTTGTTACAAAATTTAGGCAATAGTGAGCACCGTAAGTGAAATAGACGTATGCGTGTCCGGGCTCGCCGAACATCACCTCGTTTCTCGCGGTCATTCCACGGTACGCATGGCTGGCAGGATCTCTCCTCCCTGCGTATGCTTCGGCTTCCACGATGATTCCTGCAAGTATAGCATCGTCGGAAAGTTTTCGAACAAGTTTCTTCCCGATTATTTTTCTTGCAACTGCGAGCGAGCTTTTGTTGTAGAATTCTCTAGTAAGAACCGAAGACATGAAATTCTCTAGGACTTATTGGCTTTCCACTTTTCTCATTCGGAAAAGATATGAAATTTTTTCAGAATTTCCTCGAACGGAAATTCGAGAAATCAATCGCACTATTTAAAGCGCTTTAAATACCAGTATATATAACCCCCTAGGGGGTCTTGCACGCGCGTGCGAGCGGGACCGGTACAGCTGAAGCTAGCTCTGTTTGGAATTCTACCTTCAAATTTGTAACAGATTATCAACAAAGCCTAAAACTGCAGAGAGACTTTGATCAGCAAATGTCAGGGCAGCAAGAGGACATACAGCAAAAAGGGCGCCTTCCTCCCGGTCAGATCTTGACTCCGGGCTGGCCGGTTTTGCACGCCGGCTCCGTCCAGCATATCCTGAAGGAAGCATTCAGTTTGCGCGTTCATGGGGAGGTTGAAAACGAGCTGAACCTGAGTTACGATCAGTTGCTGCTTCTGAAGCGAACCGAGCAGACCTGCGATATCCACTGCGTCACGACCTGGAGCAAGTTTGACGTAAAGTGGGAAGGCGTCCGCTTCAAGGACCTTATGGAACTCGCAAAGCCCACCGAGAAAGCACACTACGCAGTTTTCGAGTGCGCCCAGGGATTCACCACGAGTTTGCCACTGGAACCTCTTTACGACGGTGATGTGATGGTCGCGTTTAGAGCACAAGGGATGGACCTTGCTGATGAGCACGGAGGTCCCGTACGAATGCTTGTTCCGAGGAGGTATTTTTACAAATCAGCAAAGTGGCTGAAGGGAATAAACTTGGTCGAGCAGGATGAACCAGGTTTCTGGGAGATCAGAGGTTATTCCAATACAGCCGATCCGTGGAAGCAGGAGCGTTACGCGGGGCTTTCTTACGTGGATATTGTGAAGAACCGCCTGAAGGCGTACGGCAGGAAAAAGTAGGTCAAGCAACCTGCGGTACTGTGTTCCTTAATTTCTTCCATCCACCGTCGACAAAGATTCCGTACCACACGTGAAAAGCGTACACGTGCCAGAGCAGCGAAACTGTGCTGTAAGAATTCTTGGCATTCGGCATCAAACTTCTCAGGGCATCAACGTCAAAGTACCTCTTCACTGGTGCCGAATTTGAAATGGTGCTGCGGATCTCCTCACCGAGCTCTCCTGACCACCACTTTACAATGTTTAGACTGAATCCCTGCTTTGGCTTGCGGAACGACTCTTCAGGTAGAGTGCCCTTCATCGCTTTCCGCAAAAGGGCCTTGCCGACTCCTTCTTCATAGTTGAACCGGTATTCTACCGGAAACAGGAGATCAACAAGTTGATTGTCCAAAAGTGGCACCCGGTTTTCGAGTGAGTGCGCCATCGACATCGCGTCGTCAATTGAGAGGAAATCGTCGACAAGTTTTGTCTGGAACTCCGCACGAACGGCCTGCTGAACAAAACTGTCATCGGAGGCAAAGAATTCACGGCTTACTCGTTTCCGGACCTTTTCCCGTGAAGCTGCAACTTCCATTTTGAGTACCTTAGAGTCAAGGGACCCGTAAACTGGAGAGATTGTCGTCAGGTAGGTCTTTGCCCTGTCTCCGAGAGAAGAGAGGACTTGCTTCCTCTTGCCAGCCGCGAAAGCAGACAGGATTGAAGAGGCGGGTATCTTCATCAACCTCTGCGCCTGCTGAAATGCCACATAGCGAGAAGAGTTGGGGTAGCCGAAAAACAATTCGTCGCCTCCTAGACCGGAAAGGCAGACCTTCACGTATTTTCGCGCGAACTGATTCACAAACCAGCTGTATGTGTTCAGTTTGGGCTGCTCGGAATGCCAGATCATCTTGGGGTAGAGATCAATCGTCGCCTTGTCAGTAATAGTAAAGCCGTAGTGCTCGGTACCAAAATAGTCGGCGACTTTCTTTGCATCATCCAGTTCGTCATCATCATGCCCAAACCCCATACAGAAGGTCTTCAGCTTGTGTGGATAATGTTTTGTCGCGAAAGCCACTATAGTTGAAGTATCTAGTCCTCCAGAGAGAAACGATCCTACTTCGACGTCTGAAATAAGCTGGCGCTTTACAGATTGCTCTAAAGCTTCCCGGACCGTCGCAACATCGGGGCAAAAATCCGCCTTCGTAGCTGGCGGGGTCCAGTAGGGCTGGCTTTTCCCGGTTTCAGAATCGTAGTAGTGACCGGGGAGCAGCTTCGAGACGCCAGAGAAAAGAGTGTGTTCGAATGGAACGTAATAAAGTGAAACGAGGTAATACAGAGCTTCCTCGTTTACGTTGACTGAAACTTCCGGATGAGCAAGCATCCCCTTTACCTCGCTGCAGAAGACGAGATCACCACCAGGAGTCTTCGTGAAATAAAGTGGCTTTACTCCTACTCGGTCCCTCGCGAGTACGAGCCTTCTCTTTTTCAAGTCCCAAAGCGCGAGCGCAAACATACCGTCTAGCATCGCGAATATCTTGGGGCCGTATTCTTCAAAGCCGTGTACGATTACCTCGGTGTCGGTCCGCGTCTTGAACCGATGCCCTGCTGTTTCGAGAGCTTCCTTGATTTCAGGGAAGTTGTAGATTTCTCCGTTGTAGACTATTGCCAGCGTTCCGTCTTCGTTAGAGATTGGCTGATGTCCGCCTTCAAGATCAATTATGCTCAGCCTATCAGAAAAAAGACCGATTCCCGAATCTACGAACTCGCCGTGATCGTCCGGTCCTCTGTGCTTTATGAGATCCGACATTGTCTGCATTAGATCATGATCTGCATGCTGACCAAGACAGCCGCCTATGCCACACAATTCAGGATCTCACTTTTTCTTTGCAAAGGCCGACAGGTTTGATCTAGAATTACGGCAAAATATGTTGATTGGTTTCCAATTCCATTATATTCGCTGGTGTTCAAGCATACCATCAAGATTGTCGTTGAGCGCTTCGGAGGAACTAATCTTCCCCAGCTTTGGGAGAGCAATTTCTCTGTTAACGCGCTGACATGAGAGAGTGATAGGTATGGATCCCGAAAATGATGACAGGAAAGAAGAAGACGGTAAGAAAGATGATTTCATTGTCACTCCCTGGATGGTAAAAGGAGATGTCGATTATGACAAGCTCGTCGAAGAGTTCGGAACCTCGCGAATAGCACCAGAAATAATCGAAGCGTTTCGCAGGTTGACCGGCGAGGTTCATCCATTCCTTAGAAGGAGAATATTTTATTCGCACAGAGATCTTGACGAGATTTTAAGGCGGTACGAAAACGGAGAAAAGTTCTTTCTCTACACTGGACGAGGTCCTTCTGGCGGCGTTCATCTGGGACACCTTATCCCGTGGATATTTACAAAATATATGCAGGACAAATTCGGCTCGGAGCTTTACTTTCAGATGACCGACGATGAGAAGTACTTCACCTCGGACAGGCTGCCGCTCGAAAAGACTCAAGATCTTGCTATGGAAAACACGTTAGATTTGATTGCGATAGGCTTTGATCCGAAAAAGACCTTCGTTTTCACGGACACCGGCTACATGAAGACGATGTACAGCATCGCTGCAAAAGTTGCAAAACACACAACTCTTAGTACTGCAAAGGCTGTCTTCGGATTTGAAAACAGCACCGACATCGGAATGATTTTCTTTCCGGCCTTACAGGCTGCTACATGCTTTCTTCCATCAGTCCTGAAAGGTTACAATATCCCTTGTTTGATTCCCGCGGCAATTGACCAGGATCCCTACTGGAGAGGAATTGCAAGAGAGGTCGCCCCTAAACTAGGATTTTACAAGCCAGCTCAGGTTCATTCCAAATTTATTCCAGGGCTTGGGCAGGGAGGAAAGATGAGTGCGAGTGAACCGGAAACCGCGATTTTTACCACGGATAGTCTGCAGACCGTAGAGAAAAAGGTAAAGTCTTCTTTCACCGGAGGCCGAGATACTCAGGTCGAGCAACGTCTACTCGGGGGGCGCGCCGACCATTGCCCCGTCTATCACTACTACTACTTTCTTTTTGAGGAGAATGACTTCGAGCTCAAGAAGATCTACGATGACTGCGTCGGCGGCCAGCTCCTATGCGGGGACTGCAAGACAATGCTCGCGTCGCGCGTAAAGGGGTTCATCAAGAATCACCAAGAAAAGAGGGAAGCTGCGAAAGCACATCTGGACGAGTTCATCATTGAAGATTCTAGCGGCGGATTGACCAAAAGGTCGGAGACGAAAATAGGATGAACGATAATTCTGCCCCGCTCCACCCGATTGAAAAAAGGATATTGAGCACGCTTCTCTCGAAAAGTCCTGTTGGTTTGCAAGAGCTCGCTGCAATCTCAAGTTTATCCATCGACCAGATCCGTAGAGGAATTGAGTGGCTCAAAGCAAAGGGCCTCATATCAACAACTGAGACCGAGACAGAGCGATACTCACTGGGAAAGTACGGCGAAAGTTCAGTCAAGCACGGATTACCAGAACGACGCCTTGTGAATGAAGTGAAAAAAGAAGGTGGTGAAGAAGATATCTCGAGAGTTTCAAGAAATCTGGGATCTGAATTTGGTGTCGCCCTGGGAATTGCAAAGAAAAATAATTGGGTCCGAGTTGAAGGGGGACGGATAATTCTAGAGAGGAATTATGAAGAGAGAGAACCTGTTGAGGACATTCTGGAGAAACTCGGCGGCGAGAGGCGAATGTCTCGCGATCAACTTACGGAGGATGAAATCGAGGCAATTTCTTCTCTAAGAAAGAGGCAAGAAGGTTACATCGTAGAAACTAGGGAAAAGACAATTTCGGTGAGTCTGACTCCCGAAGGAAGAAGGGCAGCGAAATTCCTCGATACGGATGAGGTGGACGAGATCACTCCTGAACTTTTGAGGAGCGGAGCATGGAAAGAGAAGCCAATTAGAGC
>Ga0335085_10014605_pt1 | contig 11444 bp, 9 predicted proteins | sample Lox_Sample_45_FD_206712 | JGI IMG/M metagenome (GOLD analysis project Ga0335085, IMG submission 206712) | Soil microbial communities from Loxahatchee National Wildlife Refuge, Florida, United States - Lox_Sample_4.5 | ecosystem: Environmental > Terrestrial > Soil > Wetlands | place: USA: Florida... | reverse complement strand
GCCGGTTTGGGAACCCGAGCCTTATTTCCTTGCATTTCGAATGTTCGGAACCGCCGCACTCATGGATCTGCGCGGAAAGACCTTGCACAAGGATGGTATTCGGTCGCCCCACTCTGCGGAAGCACTAAGCATTTTTCCCAAAAGGGGAACGGCTGGATCATATTTGCCCAGACAAAAATCTAACCTCCTGCGGAATCGCTGTAATGGATGCTGTGAATTCAGTCGGCTTGATGGCCATGCAAGGGATGAGACCCACGACCCCCCGGTGCGCAATGACGATTTGCGTTGGCAAGCCCGGCGTCCCGCAGGTGCAGAACCGAAGTAACACGCTGCCATAAAGTCCGCCCGGCTTTCGCCGATGACAGTGCTGGAACAAAACCTACTTGAATCTTCACCGGCGATGTAAATGGAGAGCCGAACGCATCCGGCAGGCGCGAGTGGCGCCGTTCCCTGTAAAGCGCGCAGCAAGAAGCACCCGAACCGGCGAAGGATTTCGCTGCCGGCCCAAGCCAACGGAAGCACATGACTCACCTGCGTTGTGACGAACTATACGGCTTTGCGCATTAATCTCACGATTTACTCCCGGAATCCACGTAAAGTCTGCCGCTGTTTGGCCGATGAAATGGTCGTTTCCCAACCAATTGGGAGCGCAGGGCTACGCTTCGTGTTCGGGTTTAGTGCGAACGGGTGGATCGAGAAGGCTGCCCCATAGGAGAGTTCTCATGGAATGGTTTTCTAACCTAAAGATCGGCAAGAAGCTGAGCCTCGGATTTGGGTTGGTTCTAGCGCTGATGGCTATCCTGGGAGCGCTTTCGCTGGTTGAACTGGGCAAACTGGACGGCGCCACCACGGATCTGGCAAACAATTGGCTCCCCAGTGTAGAAATCGTCGGGAAACTTAGGTTCGATGCTGCCGCGGTGCGACGCTGGGAGCTGAACTACTGCCTCACCGCAGACAAAGCAGAAGCCCAGAACAAGATGGACCAAGCCATGAATGCGGTTCAAGAAGATGAAAAGACATATGAACCTTTGATCTCCTCCGATGAAGAACGCCGTATCTATCAGGAATTCCGTTCCTCTTGGGACAAGCACCTAGCGGTAAAGGACCACGGACTGGAACTCTTCCGGCAGGGCAAAGAGAAAGATGCGACATCACTCATCGTACTCGAGGGGGTGGCCACATTTGGAACTGCCGACAAGTGGCTCGCCGACGATGTCGCCCTGAATGACAAAGGAGCCGCAGATTCCACCAAACTGGCGTCGGAAGTCTATTCCTCATCCCGCTACTGGGTTATCGCTTTACTGGTCGGCGCCGTCGTAATTGGATCCGTCATCGCAATGGGCCTCGCACGCTCCATGTCGGGCGCGGCGGGGAAGATGTTAGCCATGATTGAAGAAGTCGCGAGCAACAACCTCTCTGTCGCCGACATGGAAACCTCCGGAGACGAAATCGGCCAGGCCGGAGTTGCTCTGAACAAGATGAAGAACAGCCTGCGTGGACTGATTCAGTCCATTGCCGGGACAGCCGAGCATGTGGCCAGCGCGAGCGAAGAGCTCTCCTCTTCAGCGACCCAGCAGGCACAAGGGGCGGAGACGCAAACTAATCAGACCACCCAGGTCGCGACCGCCATGCAAGAGATGTCCTCGACCGTGTTGCAAGTATCGGAGAACTCCAACAAGGCCGCCGAGGCGTCGCGCCAGGCGGCAGAGACCGCACGCGAAGGCGGCCAAATCGTGGAAGACACATTGTCCAAAATGCGCATCATTGCCGATTCGGTCGGGGGAACGGCAAAGAAAATGGAGGAACTGGGCAAGAGTTCCGACCAGATCGGCCGCATTGCCGGCGTAATTGACGACATTGCCGATCAGACCAATCTGCTGGCATTGAATGCCGCCATCGAGGCGGCGCGCGCGGGCGAGCAAGGACGCGGCTTTGCCGTGGTGGCCGATGAGGTGCGCAAGCTGGCAGAGCGCACCACGACCGCCACCAAAGAAATCGCACAGATGATCAAAAACATTCAGGATGAAACTAAGACGGCGGTCACCGCCATGGAGGCGGGCACCAAGCAGGTCGAAGACGGAGTGCAGTCCACTTCACGCGCCGGAGACTCGCTGAAGCAGATCATTCACATGTCAGAGCAGGTAGGGGAGATGATCACTCACATCGCCACCGCGGCCACGGAGCAGTCCTCGGCCAGCGAGGAGATCAACAACAACATGGAGCAGATTGCCAAGCTGGTGCGGGAGTCGGCCGATGGGGCGCAGCAATCGGCGAAGGCGTCGCAGGACCTGTCAGGACTAGCGCTCGATCTGCAGAACATGGTGGGAAAGTTTAACGTGGGGAACGGGCATAGCTCGACCGGAGGAGACCATGGGCGCCGCAGCAAACCGGGTAGCTATGGCCGAGAGCGCGAGGAATCGGCCAAGGCGTTTGCGGCCGCCGCGCGCTGAGCGCACGGGAGTTCGGGAAGGCTTGCCATGTTCAGAAAACTGAGGCTGACCGGAAAAATTATCGGCTCGATCGTTGTAACCCTGGTGGTTAGTTCCACAATCAGTTTTTGGATTACGCAACACCGGGTGAACCAGCAGGCCGAAGAAGCCTTTCGTGACAAAATCCGCCAAATTACTGGCATGGCCAGCACTACCCGCAACTGGTTCTCCGACAACATCGAGCAGATGGTGCCCAACCACCAGTTCAAACACCTCACGCAGGTGCCGGTGGTGGTGGCGTGGAACATCGCGCAACAATATGCCCAGACGCAGAACATGTCCTTCGAGACGCCTTCGTTGAACCCGCGTGATCCCAAAAACCAGCCGGACGAACTCGAACGCCGCGCTTTGGAGGCTTTCGAGAAGAGCCCTTCGCTAAAGGAGTACTCCGAGCGGCTCCAAAACAACGGCAAAGATGAGATGTTTTACGCTCAACCCGTCCGTCTGACGGAAGACTGCCTTCTGTGCCATGGCGCCCCGGCCGGAGCCAAAGACCCGTTTGGATATCCCAAAGAAGGCATGAAAGTCGGGGATCTCCGGGGAGCATTTGTGGTTCGCGCATCCACCGAAGCGCTAGTCCAGACGGCAAGCTCGAATTCAATCGCGCTGTTTCTGACCACCCTGTTAACCCTGCTGGCCGCCGCGGGCGTGGTTTTCGTGGTGGTACGCAAGTTTGTGGTTAAGCCGTTGTCGGCTTCGGTAGATCTCGCAAATCGAATCGCGACCAACGATCTTTCTGCGGAAGATCTGGCGGTGGAATCGGAAGACGAGATTGGAGCCAACACCTCGGCGTTGAACAAAATGAAGAACAATTTGCGCCAGCTGATTGAATCCGTGGTCGGGACCGCCGAGCACGTGGCGAGCGCCAGCGAAGAGATTTCCTCGTCCGCCTCGCTGCAAGCGCAAGCGGCTGAAACGCAAAAGGACCAGTCGGCTCAGGTGGCCACCGCCATGCAGGAGATGTCGTCGACTGTGCTGCAGGTATCGGAGAACTCCACCCGGGCTTCGGATGCGTCCCGTAAAGCTGCGGAAACGGCGCGCCAGGGCGGCGCCATTGTCGACGATACGCTCAGCAAGATGCGGAAAATTGCCGAGTCCGTTAGCTCTACGGCCCGGAAAATGGAAGAACTGGGTAAGAGTTCCGACCAGATTGGCCGCATCGCCGGTGTGATCGACGACATTGCCGACCAGACCAACCTGCTGGCGCTGAATGCGGCCATTGAAGCCGCCCGCGCCGGCGAGCAAGGACGCGGCTTTGCCGTCGTAGCCGATGAAGTACGCAAGCTGGCGGAGCGCACCACCACCGCCACCAAGGAAATCGCCCAGATGATCAAAAACATTCAGGACGAAACCAGGATTGCAGTAACTGCAATGGAGGGTGGCACCAAGGAAGTGGAAGTGGGAGTCGTTTCCACGGGCCGGGCCGGAGACGCGCTGAAAGAAATCATCCTTATGTCCGACCAGGTGGGCGAGATGATCACCCATATCGCGACCGCGGCCACGGAGCAATCGAGTGCCACCGAGGAAATCAACAACAACATGGAGCAGATTGCGAAGCTGGTAAGGGAATCGGCGGTGGGAGCGCAGGAATCCGCCAAGGCCTGCCAGGATCTTTCCGGGTTGGCGCTGGATCTGCAAAAAATGGTTGCGACTTTCAAGTTAAGCAACATCGGCTCTGAGCCCCGGCCAAAAGCAGCACGAGCGGACTACCGGCGACCGGAAAAGTCTTTTGCGGCTTCGGCGCGATAGCGCGCGATCAACCAGAGGAGAAATGCAGATGGAAACAGAGGCACAATCCAACCACAGCCAGAGCCATGGAGTAAATCTCCACGGACTAAGCCAGGGTCATGGCGACCTGCTGCAACTGGTGAGCTTTCACATCGGCGGAGAGGAATTTGGGCTGGACATTCTGAAGGTGCAGGAAATCATCCGCATCCAGGAGCTCACGCGAGTACCAAATTCCCCGGACTTTGTCGACGGAGTCATTAACCTGCGCGGCAAGGTCATCCCCGTGATTGCCCTGCGCAAACGTTTCGGACTGGAAGAATTGGCTCACGACAAGCAAACCCGCATTGTCGTGATCGAGGTGAAGGGCAATGTTCTGGGTTTTATCGTGGACTCCGTCTCCGAAGTTCTGCGCATACCGGCAGACACTGTCGAGCCACCGCCCCGGCTGGGAAAAGTCGAGAGGGAATATGTGAGCGGGGTCGGCAAGCTGGACAATCGGCTCCTGATCCTGCTCGATGTGGATCGGCTGATGAGCGACGCAGAAGAGGTGTCTTCTGCCGTGGCCTAGCGCGTAAAGAGCCGGAAGTTGGCCCTCCATGGATAACGAGTTCTCACAAGATCCGGCGCTGGTTCAGGAGTTCCTGGTGGAATCGGAGGAACTGTTACAGCGCATGGATCAGGATATGGTCACCCTGGAGGCGACGCCGCATGATGCCGAGCTGCTGAACCGAATTTTCCGGGCCTTGCACACGATCAAGGGAACCTCGGGGTTCCTGGGATTCGAGCCCGTGGTGCGCTTGAGCCATCGCGCCGAGGACGTGCTCAACGATCTGCGCAAGGGAGAAATCCAGCTCAGCCAGCGCATGATGGATGCACTGCTCGGCGCGCGCGACCAGCTGGGCCGCATGCTCAACGATATCCGGGAAGGGGGCTTGAAAGAGTATGAGATAGACAAACTGGTCGCGGAACTCGAGGTTGTTCGTAAACCGGATGAGGTTCCAGAGCGCTTAGGCGAAATGCTCGTCAGCAACGGGGTTCTTGAGCCGGCGGACCTGCAAGCGGCACTCGCGCAGCAGAGCGCCATCGACCACGAACGGAAACTAGGCGAGTTGCTGGTCGAACAAAAGGTGGCTTCTCCGAGCGAGGTAGGCAATGCCCTGATCCGGCAAAAACAGGTCTCCGAGTCTGCAGCGATCGGCAGCATTCAAACCATGCGGGTCGACGTGCGCAAGCTCGACGAACTGATCAATCTTGTGGGTGAACTGGTACTGGAACGCAATCGCCTCATGCGCTTGACCAGCGATCTCGGCCTGGGACGTTTGAGCGGCGAAGACTTGCACTCCGCACTCAGCCGGTCCAGCGCGCGTCTCAGTTTCATCACCGAAGAGCTGCAAACTGCCGGGCTAAAAACGCGAATGGTGCCGATCGAGTCGGTGTTCCGCAAATTTCCGCGCCTGGTGCGGGACGTTGCCCACAGCCTTAATAAGGAGGTGGAACTCGAACTATTGGGCCAAGACACGGAACTCGACAAGACCATGGTGGAACTCATCGGCGATCCGCTGGTCCACCTCGTGCGAAATTCCCTGGACCACGGTTTGGAGTTGCCGGAAATCCGGGCCAGCGCAGGCAAGCCACGACAGGGCACCATCCGCCTGGAAGCGCAACAGGAAGGCGATCAGATCGTAATTACTGTGGCAGACGACGGCGCGGGGATCGATCCCGAGCGCGTGCTCCGCAAGGCCTTAGACAAAGGTCTGGTCACTGCTGAGCGCGCTCGCGGGCTGACGCAGCGGGAGATTCTGGATTTTATCTTTCTGCCGGGATTCAGCACGGTGGAGAAAGCTACCGATCTTTCTGGGCGCGGCGTGGGGATGGATGTTGTCCGCTCCAACCTCAAACGGATGAATGGAACCATCGAAATTGACAGCCGCCTGGGCAAAGGCACGACCATTCGTCTGCGCCTGCCGCTTACGCTGGCAATTCTGCCGGTTCTACTGGTCCAGGTCGCCGATGAAATCTATGCCCTGCCCCTTCGCTCCGTGGTAGAGACCACGCACGTTCAGGACGACGAACTGCATCGGGTGGAAGGTATGGAGGTCCTGCGCCTGCGCGGAAAAACTCTACCCATCCTGCGGCTGGCGCAGATGTTTGCCACCAAGCTGGGTGAAGCCGAACCGGATGGGCAAAAGGTTGTCATCCTCTCGGTCGGGGAACAGCAGGTCGCACTGCTGGTGGACCATCTCGTCGGCCAGGAATCCACCGTGGTCAAACCCCTGGGTTCTTACCTGCATAACTGCTCCAGCATTGCCGGCGCAACCATCAGCGGCGATGGCCGGGTTCGCCTCGTACTCGACCCCGGGGGGTTGCTGGCCTCTGCCACTGGGGTTGGGCCTCAGGAAATCATCCAATGACCAGTCCGCCATCTACCGTGCCCTCAGCCCCGCAAGTCGCGAGCGGCCCACCCAGCCCCCATCTCGTCCAGATCCGTGATCTGGTGTACCACGTCGCCGGCATTTTTCAGCCCGACAATAAGTTGCGTTTTCTCGAAGACCGCTGCGGAAAGCGCATGCAGGTGCTGGGAGTGGGGACATTGCGCGAGTATTACGAGTGCCTCACCATCAAGCCGATCCGGCAGGCGGAAATGGTAAGTTTGCTGAACGAGATCACGGTAGGAGAAACCTGTTTCTTCCGCAATCAGCCACAGCTCGATGCTTTGCGCAATATCGTCATCCCGAAAATTCTCGAAGCTCGCGCCAAGCTCGCCTTGCGGCACCTGCGCATCTGGAGCGCGGGCTGCTCCACCGGAGAAGAACCTTACACCCTCAGTATGTTGATGCTGGAAGAAACGGGAGCAAAACTAAAGGGCTGGACTTTCGAGATTCTCGCCACGGACCTAAACGAACGCTCCATCGCTCATTGCAAACGAGGCGCCTACGGCGATTACAGCACGCGCAACCTCACTCCTTACTTTCGACAGAAATATTTTGTGGCGCGCGGCGGCGAACTTCACCTCAACCCCGAAGTCAAGGCGAAGGTCAATTTCACCCGGGTGAATCTGCTGGACAATGCCCGCATGGCCTTCATGAAAGGTATTGACATTATTTTTTGCTGCAACGTATTGATCTATTTTGACGTCACCTCGAAGCAACGGGTGATTCAACACTTCTACAACAACCTTCTGCCGCACGGATACTTTTTCCTCGGCCATTCCGAGTCCTTGTACGGGGTAAGCGAGGACTTTCGTCTCGTGCACCTGCCCTCGGCAACCGCCTACGTCAAAGCGGAAAAACGGCAGGTTCCGACGCAGGTGAAGCTATGAGCAACCAGACGATGGAACTGCAAAAGCGCCTCGAGGGCCTGGACCAAATGCCCACGATTCCGGTGGTGCTGGCGCCTCTCCTGAAATATCTGGATCAACCTTTGGAGAAACTTGAGATTCAGCAGGTAGTCGAGCTTCTCTCCCAAGACAAGTCTCTCGCCGCGCAATGTTTGCACATGGCAAACTCGCCGATCTTCGGCCGCTGGCAAAGCGTCGACAGCATTCGCGGCGCGGTGGTTGCCTTGGGCCTGCAGCGCATGCGGGACATCGCCGTCTCGTGCTCGGTCCTCAAGCTCACACCCAAAGACAAGGCCAGCATCGACCCCATTGTGTTTTGGGAACATTCCCTGGGCTGCGCCCTGGTGGCCCGTCAGTTTGCCCGCAAGATTGGCTTCGCGGATCCCAGCAAAGCCTATCTCGCCGGCCTTTTGCATGACATCGGAATTGTCGCCCACCTTTGGATTCTGCCGCGTGAATTCCATGCCACCCTCGAACGGGCGAAAGAACGCCACATTCCTCTTCACGAAGCGGAAATGGCAACTCTCGGATTTCATCATGGGCAGACTGGCCGGCGGGTTGCGGAAGCGTGGCATCTTCCCCCCGACCTTTTGGAGACCGTGAGCTGGCACCACGAAACTTCTCAAGCCACGGTTCATCGCGATCTTGTGGCCCTGGTTGGGCTCAGTGACTTGCTCTGCCGCATGAGCGGACTGGGTTATGGCTATGTGGAAGAACAGCAGGTTACTTTTGTGGAAGAGCCGGCATTTGCTTTGCTGGTGGAGGAATGCCCCTCGCTCAAAACCTTCGATTGGGCACGCTTCACCTTCGAGATCGAGGCCTATATGGAAGAGGTACATCGCGTGGTCGCCGCCCTCTATGGGACACGATGAAAGAGAACACTGCAAGTTCCCAATTGATTCGCGTCCTGGTGGTAGACGACAGCGCATTCATGCGCACTGCCATCAGCCGCATGATTGAGTCCGATCCGGGTCTTCGTGTGCTTTCGACGGCTCAGACCGGAGCGGAAGCACTGGAAAAGGTTGTCTCTCTAGGGCCGGATCTCGTCACCCTCGACGTAGAGATGCCGGGAATGAACGGCATTGAGACTCTCAAGCGCATCATGGAACAGTCGCCGCGCCCGGTCATCATGGTCAGTTCTCTCACCCAGGAAGGCGCTGAAACCACGCTGGAAGCACTTTCCCTGGGAGCCTTCGATTACGTGCCCAAACAACAATCCTACGTGTCCCTGGACATCATTAAGATTCGCGAGGATCTCGTTTCGAAAATCAAGGCCGCGGTAGAAAGCTTTCGCCGCAGGCCTGTCCTCAAAACGCCGAAGGTTACGCCTGCTCCGCCGCCACCTTCAGCCACCGCGCAGCGTCAGGCCTATCATGTTCCGCCCGGCATTGTGGCCATTGGCACTTCCACCGGCGGGCCCAAAGCTTTGCAGGAAATTTTGCCTCTCCTTCCCGCCGATCTGCCAGTGGGAGTGCTCATCGTCCAGCATATGCCCAAAGGATTCACCGGGCCATTTGCGCGCCGCCTCGACACATTGTGCAAAATCTCGGTGCGCGAAGCCAGCAACGACGACCCTATCCAGCCGGGAGTCGTCTATGTTGGGCCCGCGGGTCAGCACATGACAGTTCACCGCCATACTCCGTCCAAAGTCGTGGTTCGGCTCTCCACTACCCCAGCCGGGACGCTGCACACTCCTTCGGTGGACGTCATGATGACGTCGGTGGCGGAGGTGTTCCGCGCCCAGGCCATGGGCGTCATCTTGACCGGCATGGGCGCCGATGGCTTGCAAGGCATGCAGGCTATCGCCCGGGCAGGCGGCCAAACCGTGGGGCAGGACGAGGCTAGTTGCGCAGTTTACGGCATGCCGCGCTCCTGCGCGGAGGCTGGCATCTTGCAAAGGGTCGTGCCACTGATGCAGGTACCCGATCAAATCCTGCACGCTACCCAGTACCACAAGCGCTCTTAGCCATCCCCTTCTCAGCGACCTCTGCCCCGTTCTGCAGAACTTCATCCACTTTTCCCAGAAGCATCTGAACTGAAAACGGCTTGGGCAAGTAGAAAGTTCCTGGACCTGGCGGGTCATGCCTGGCGAAGTCATTCTCCGGATAACCTGAGACAAAAATTGTCTTGAGGCCGCGGCAAAGAGCCTGCAGATCTCGGGCCAGCGCATGGCCGTTGCGGCCTGGCAGCACAATATCGGTCAGCAATAAGTCCAGGGTTGTTTTGTCCTCCCGAACCAGCCGCAACGCTTCCGCCGCCGTTCGAGCGCGCAACACCTTATAGCCGGCGGACATCAGCACTTCGCAGGTCACTTCCCGCACAAAATCTTCATCCTCGACCACCAGAATGGTCGCGTGCCCGCCGTTCGCACCGGTTTCGGGTACGGCCGACTCCACTCTTAGTTGATGGATCTCTTGCCCTAAATTGGCGCCACTCATCCCGATGCTCCCAACTAATACCCATCGCAACCGGATTGCCAGAGGCACCCAGCATCGTCCTTTTGTGCAATATGGGCGAAATCTTCGGCAAATACACCCTCGTGCCCTCCGGGGTCTTGGGTCGGCAGCGCGGCTTGACGGCCACTCCAACCCATATCGGGACAAGACCACCTGATTTTGCGGGAAAGCGTTCCTGATTGGAAAGTGGCACGGCGCTGCATCGATCACCTTGATCGGGATGTGCAGCGAGCTTATCTCTCCGCGCTTACCTGATCTCCAGCGGTTGCTCCAGTTTGAAAGTCAATGCGGCTTCGGCCGGGAGCACGATTTCCTTATTGCCCGTCATGGCGCCACCCGCCGTACCGGCACCTCCGCCTGCTAGCGCGCCGATGGCTGCGCCCTTGCCGCCGCCCGCGATGCCTCCAATGATGGCTCCCAGGGCCGCGCCGCCTCCGGCCATGACTCCGGTGCGCTTGCCCTTGCCTTTGATGATACGAACCAGGGATGCCGTCTGAATGGGCTGTTCACTACCGTTAATGCTCAGCGAGGTAAGCTGCAACTGAAGGCGTGCCCCGCCCGCGAAGTGGCCGAGAGGTTGCGCATCCACTACTGTGCCGGTGGCCTGCGTTCCCGCCGGGATGGCGACCTGCCCCGCAACCCTGACCGGCGAAGCCAGAGTCGCCGAGAAGCTCTGGCCGGGCTGGCTTATTTTTGAGCCGACAGCCTGGCCCAGGCGCACGGTCAGTGCAGTTCCGGAAGGAACTTGTGTGGGCGCGGCTTTGGTTTCGACAGGTTTTGCGGTCGGGTTGTCCGCGGCAGGTGTGCTCGTAGAATCACTCGCACCATTGGCGCCGGTAGGCTTGCTGCTGCAACCGAGCACGAAAATCAGATAGGCACTCAAAATCAGCGTGAGATAATGCGAGCGCATGATTTCCCCCCCAAGAGTATTTTTGCTCTACAGAGTAAGCCGCGAGCGCGGATTTTCACAAGTATGTTTGCAGGCACGGAAAAACCGAAAGTACAGCTCACGCGGCGGACTAAATCTCATCGGCAGGGACGGTGGCCGTAACGGAAACGGGTGCGCCGGCCGAAGAGAACAGGTCAGACGCGGATAGCTCCGAAGAGCCCGGCTGCTTTGTACCTGGGGCCGCATCGGAAGGCGTGTTGGCCGACGAAGCGGCATCCGCTTCTTTTTTCTTCTCCAGAAATTTCGCGGTATTCAATAACGGGCGACCGAGCGATGGGTTGTAGCTGCTCCACGGGCCCTCGGATCCGGCTTCGCGCTCAAAGTGGGCGCGCATGCTTTCGAGCTTGGAATCGAGATCGTCCAGGTAGTGGAGCATGAGCGCTTCCGGGAACATGGGCAGCTTGGGTGAGCCAAACTCGTACTGGCCGTGGTGGCTGATGATGAGGTGCTCGATCAGTGTCTTGAGCTCATCAGGAAACCCCAGC
>Ga0335085_10014604_pt1 | contig 11444 bp, 9 predicted proteins | sample Lox_Sample_45_FD_206712 | JGI IMG/M metagenome (GOLD analysis project Ga0335085, IMG submission 206712) | Soil microbial communities from Loxahatchee National Wildlife Refuge, Florida, United States - Lox_Sample_4.5 | ecosystem: Environmental > Terrestrial > Soil > Wetlands | place: USA: Florida... | reverse complement strand
CCGCATCCTCGGTCCCGTACGCACCGCCGCTTACCACCAGGTAGACGACGCAGATGAGCGAGAGCAGACCGAGCTTGCCCCCCTGCATCGCGATCGCGGTGCGCGCGCCTTGTGGCGCGACAGCCCCCGGGGCCATACCGCGGCCCGCGGAACCGCTACGATCCGGGCTCGGTTGTCTCATCAGGGGTAGGCTCTAGCCGAGCGTCGGCGCGGGCACAAGGCTCGTGGGATTGCGCAGGGGTGGGTTCGCGCGCAAGACTTATAAGCGGTGCAGATTCGACGTATAGTGAAGGCGCCGGTCTGCAACGGCGCGTACGGTCGAGCTTAAAAAATCCTTTGCCATCGAGTCATTTGTCTTTGTGCTAATCGCAAAACAATCCGATCTGCGCGATCGCTCGCGCTTGGTTAATCTGTCGCCGCATCGCCTCTGGCGCCCGCTTGCGGTCGCGCTCGCCGCCGCGGCGGCGTTGATGCTTGGCGCCGGATGCGCGCAGCGGGCGTCAGGCACGAGGCTTCAGCCCGCTGGCGCGGCGTCCGCCGGTTCGCCCGGCCAGGCCGACGCGCAACAGTCGCCGTTCGGCGGCAAGCCGGCGGTGGATATTCCGCCGCAGGCCAAGGCGATGGGCGCGTTCCTGCAGGCCGAGGTCGCGACCGAAGAGGGCGACCGCACCGAAGCGCTGAAAGCGCTCGAGGAAGCCGTGCAGTACGACCCGGGCAACGCCACGCTGCGCGTGACGCTGGCGACGCTTTACGTGCGTGACGGCCGTCTCGCGGATGCGCGCGTGCAGGCCGATCAGGCGGTCAAGCTCGAGCCGGGCTCGGCGCGCGCCCTGCTGCTGGCGGCCGGAATCGACTCGGCGCTGGGCGACGATGCTACCGCCGAGCAGGATTACAAGGAAGTGATCCGGATTTCGCCCAAGAATCAGGAGGCCTACCTGTTCCTGGGCACGCAGTACGCCAAGCGCGGCGACTATGAAGAGGCGCGCAAGGTGTTCGAGCAGTTGATTGCGCTCGACCCGCAATCTTTCCTGGGCTACTACTACGCCGGGCGCACGATGCTGGCGGCGGGCAACTACTCGGCCGCCGACCGCTACTACAGCAAGGCGCTCGATCTGAATCCGCAATCAGAGCTCGCCCTGCTCGATCTCGCCACGCTGCGCGAGGACCAGGGGCGGCGCGACGACGCGGTCGCCATCTACAAGAAGGTCCTGCAGATCAATCCCAACGACGATCGCGCGCACCGGCGCCTCGCCGAACTGTACTTTGCCGCGCATGCCTCGTCCGAGGCTCCGGTAAAGCCGGCGCCCGCGCCCGAGAAGGTCGAAATCAGTCCGAGCGACACGCGCACCAAGATCGGGCTTCTGTATTTCGAGCGCGGCGACTTTGATCGCGCGGCCACCGAGTTCAACCTGGTGCTCGGCGCCGAGCCCGACAACTACCGCGTCCACTACTATCTCGGCACCGCCTACAGCGAACTCACCGACTACGACAAGGCGGCCAAGGAGTTCGAACGGATTCCCGAGAGCAGCGAGCACTACGTCGAATCGCGCCTGCAGCTCGCCTACATCTACGACAAGCAGCACGAGTACGATCAGGCGCTTACCGCGCTCAACCAGGCGCTGGCCAAGAAGCCCGACGATACCGAGATTCTGGGCTTTACCGTCGGCGTCTACCAGGAAAAGAAGGACTATCCGACCGCGATCAAGCTTGCGCAGCGGATGGTCGCGCTCGCGCCGAAGAACGACAAGTACCACTTCACGCTCGGCGCGCTGTATGACGAGAGCAAGCAGCGCTCGGCCAGCATTGACGAGATGCGCAAGGCGATCGAGCTGAATCCGAAGAACGCGCAGGCGCTCAACTACCTCGGCTACACCTTTGCCGAGGACGGCGAGCATCTTGACGAGGCCGAACGGCTGGTCAAGCGCGCCCTCGCGATCGAGCCCGAAGATGGTTTCTATATCGACAGTCTCGGATGGGTCTATTATCGCAAGGGCGAATACGGCAAGGCGGCGGAGCAGCTCGAACGCGCGGTCAACCTGACCGGCGACGATCCGACGATCACCGAGCATCTGGGCGACGCCTACGCCAGGTTGGGCCGCGCCGAACAGGCCGGGCAACAGTACGAGGATGCGCTCAGGCGCTCCTCCGACCAGGAGCAGATGGCGCGGCTCAAGGGAAAGTTGCAGGCCCTGCGCAATGTCGGCAGCGCGAGTCACTGACAGGTTTAATTCCGGCTCGCCGCATCCGCCGCGCCGTCGCGCGTGCGCCGCTGCAGTAGTGGCCGCGCTCGTGCTCGCGCTCGGCCAGCTTTCAGCGTGCGCGCTCACCTCGAGTGCGCCGCCGCCCGCGCCAACGCCCGTCGCCATTACCCCGGCCGCCACCGCGATGATCGCGGCGCTCGCCGATCGCGAGCGCTCGCTGCACTCGATCCAGAGCGGAGCGATCATGGACTACAGCGCCGCCGACGGCCATCACTTCCGCACCCACGAAGAGATCGCGCTCGCGCGCCCGGCCAGCATGCGGGTCGAGGCGATCGCGCCCTTCGGCGCCACGATGGTGCTCGCGGCGGACGACGCGGGGCGGCTCATGATTTTCGATCCGGGGAAAAACGTCCTGATGAGCGGGGGCGCGAACGCCGCGACACTCGAGCGCTACGTGCGGATTCCGCTCGAGCCGCCGGCCGCGGTTGACCTGCTGATGGGGCTTGCGCCCGATCCGTCTCAGCTCTCGGTGCCGCCCGATTCGGTCGCCGATGCGGACGGGATGACGGTAGTGACGTGGCGCACCGCCGACGGCGGCACGCGCGATCTCGGTTTCACCGGCGGGCAGCTTGCGATGGTGCGAGAGCGCGACAAGGCCGGCGTCCAGCGCTATGACGTTCGCTACAGCGACTGGCGCGACGCGGGCGGCGCCAACTTTCCGCACAAGGTCCAAGCCGGCTTTCCTGGGAGCAACCTCACGCTCCGTTACAACGCGCCCGCGCTCAATCCCACGCTCGCGCCCGCCCTCTTCGTTCTGACGCCGGCGCCGGGTACCCGGATGATTATCATCGACGGGGGCGCGGTGGCGGGAGTGGCCGGCTGAACGCACGCCGATGAGGCTTGGCCGCGCGCTCGCCGTCTGGCTCTGCTCCGCGCTCGTGGCGGCGGCCGCGCTCGCAATGTCCGGATGCCGCGTGCAGCAGCCGCCGAGCCAGCACGAACGCGAGCAGATTCTCTACCAATCGACCATCAGCGACCCGCGCACGTTTAATCCGATCCTGCTCACCGATTCCGCTTCGGGCGAGGTGGTCGGCGATCTGTTCGAGGGGCTGGTCAGGATAAATCCGAAAACGACGCTGCCGGAGCCGGGCCTTGCCGAGAGCTGGGAACTTGGCGACGGCGGCAAGACGATCGTTTTTCATCTGCGCCGCGGCGTCAAATGGTTCGACGGGCAGCCGTTCACCGCGCGCGACGTGGTCTTTACGATGCGCGTGATTTACGACCCGCGCGTGCCGAATATCGAAGAGCCGAGCCTCACGGTTGACGGCAAGCCGCTCAAGGTCGAGGCGCTCGACGACTACACGGTGCGGATGACGATGCCGCGGGTGTTCGCGCCGCTGCTCTACGCGATCGGCGTTCCGATCGTGCCCGCGCATCTGCTCGAGACCGCGCTCGAGGCCGGCAAGTTCAATCACACCTGGGGCATCAACACGGCGCCGGACAAGATAGTCGGCCTGGGGCAGTTCGAGATGGCGCGCTATGTCCAGGCGCAGTTCGTCCATTTCAACCGTAATCCCGACTATTGGATGCGCGACGAGCGGGGCGAGCGGCTGCCGCGGCTGCATGGCGAGACGTTGCAGATCGTGCCCGACGGCAACGCGCAGTACCTGCGCTTCCTCGCCGGGCAGATCGACACCTACAGCCCGCGTCCCGAGGAAGTCGTCGATCTGCGGGACAAGCAGAAGCAACTCGGGATAACGCTCAAGGAAATCGGGATCGATACGGGCTCGCTGTTCTTCGCCTTCAACCGCAACCCCAAACACTACATCCGCAACGGCGTGACCGACCCCAGGTACCACTGGTTCACCGACCTCCGCTTCATGCGCGCGATCGCGCACGCGGTGGACAAGCAGGGGATGATCAATCTCTGCTTTCACGGGCTCGCCGTGGCGGCGGTCTCCGACATCTCGCCGGCCAACAAGGTTTTCTACAATCCCAATCTCAAGGACTACGATTACAGTCTCAAGGAAGCGGCCGACCTGCTAGAGGCGGCGGGGTACCATCTGAAAAACGGCGTGCGCTACGACCCCGACGGCAACCGGCTGGAGTTCAATCTCGCGACCAACACCGGAGTCAACGTGCGCGACGAGATGTGCGTCATCCTGCAGCAGGACCTCTCGCGCATCGGGATCAAGGTCAACTACCGGCCGCTCGAATTCACCACGCTGGTCGACAAGCTCGACTCGACCTACGACTGGGACGTGGTGCTGATCGGCTTTACCGGCGGAATCGAGCCCAACAACGGCGCCGACTTCCTGCGCTCGTCCGGCGCGCTGCATCTGTGGTATCCGAAAGAACCCGCGCCGGCGACGCCGTGGGAGGCCGAGATCGATCGGCTGCTGGAAGAGGGCACGATGGTGATGGATCCGACGAAGCGCGCGCCCTACTACTGGCGTATCCAGGAAATCCTCCACGACCAGCTGCCGATCATCGAGACCGTGCGGCAGGAGCGCTACGAGGCGTGGAAGAACACGCTCGAGAATTTCCAGCCGACGGTGTGGGGCAACTACAAGCCCGAGTGGATCGAGTTCCGGCCCGAGTAGCCGCGGGCCGCGCAAGCGATGGCCAGGTTCCTGACAAAGCGCCTGCTCAACATGATCCCGCTGATCGTCGGGATCACGTTCCTCTCGTTCCTGGTGATGTCGCTCGCGCCGGGCAACTTTCTCACCAACCTAAAACTCAATCCGGCGATCTCGCCCCAGGTGATTCGCCAGCTCGAGGCGCAGTTCGGCCTCGATCAGCCGCTGCTCGTGCGCTACGCGAAGTGGCTGTGGCAGGTGATGCATCTCAATCTCGGGCTCTCGATGAGCTACCGGGTCAACGTGACCTCGCTCATCGCAGCGCGCGCGTTCAACACCGTGATCCTGGCGCTCGCGAGCATGATCTTCGCCTGGGCGGTGGCGATCCCGATCGGCATCGTGGTCGCGGTCAAGCAGAACTCTATCTGGGACCGCGTGCTCTCGTTCCTCGCCTTCTTCGGGATGTCGGTGCCGAATTTTTTTCTCGCCTTCCTGATGATGTACCTGGCGCTGCGCACCGGATGGTTTCCCGTCGGCGCCACGTTTTCGCCCTACTACGAGAGCCTCGGCACCTGGGGCCGCATCGCCGACCGCATCAACCATCTCATCCTGCCGGTGTTCGTGCTCGGCGTGGCGGGAATGGCGTCGCTGATGCGCCTGATGCGTTCGCAAATTCTCGAGATCAAGAATTCCGAGTTCGTGCGCACGGCGCGCGCCAAGGGATTGCCTGAGCGGGTCGTGATGTACAAGCACGTGCTGCGCAACGCGCTCAATCCGTTCGTCACGCTCGCGGGCTACGGACTCGCCGACCTGCTGGGCGGTGCGGCGCTGATCGAAGCCGTGATGAACCTGCAGGGGCTGGGTCTGCTGCTGCTCGACGCGGTGCGCTCGCTCGACATCTATCTCGTGATGGGCTCGGTGCTGATGGGCACCGTGCTGCTGCTGCTGGGCAATCTGCTCGCGGATATCGCGTTGGTGATGGTCGATCCGCGCGTCGATTTCTCCTCGCTGAGCGCGGATTGAGCATGGCGGCTTCTCACGCAGCGCTCCCCGGCAATCGCGCGCAGGCCTCGGCGCCGGCGCGGTCGGGGGCCTCGCGCGCGCGCAGGATAAGCGGCGCGCTGGGGCGTGAATGGCGGCGCGCGTCGTGGGTAGTGCGGCTTTCGATCGTCTGTCTGCTGACGTTCTATGTTCTCGCCGCGGCCTCACCGCTGATCGCGCCCTACGATCCGATCCGCCAGTATCGCAATCTGCCCGATTGCCCGCCGATGCGGCTCCATCTGGCGCCGCCGGCCGAGTGGGGGCGCGGATTTTTGTACGCGCATCCGATGCGCCTCAGCGATGCAGCCGCCCGCCTCTACGCGCCCGAGCTTGCGCACAAGACCTACGTGCGCTTTTTTCACGACGGCCATCTCTTCACCACCGAGTCGCCCGACGCTCCCTGGTTCATCATGGGCAGCGACGGGCTCGGCCGCGATCTCTTTTCGCGAATCGTTTACGGTGCGCGCGTCAGCATGTGCATTGGCCTGATCGGCGTCTTCATCACCTTCTCGCTGGGCATCGTGGTGGGCGCGTTCTCGGGCTACGTCGGCGGGCTGACCGACAATCTGATCATGCGCTGGTCGGAGATCGAAATGTCGCTGCCCTCGTTCTATTTCCTGCTCGCGCTGGCCGCCGTGATTCCGTCGGGCGTAAGCCCGGTGATGACCTTCTTTATGATCGTCGCGATCATGAGCTTCATCGGCTGGGCCGGTTTCGCCCGGATCATCCGTGGAATGGCGGCTTCGGTGCGATCGCGACCGTACGTCGAAGCGGCGCGGGCGCTCGGCGCCTCCCGCACGCGCCTGATTTTCCTCCACGTCATCCCCTCCGTGATCGGCTACGCGATCGTCGCCGCGACGCTTTCGATTCCCGGCTTCATCCTGGGCGAGAGCGCGCTCTCGCTGCTCGGCCTGGGGATCCAGGAGCCGGCCGCAAGCTGGGGCAATCTGCTGGCGCAGGCGCAGGACGTACAGAACCTCGCGCGCTATCCGTGGATCCTGATTCCGGGCGTTTTCATTTTCCTGACCGTAATGTCATTCAACTTCCTCGGCGACCATCTGCGCGATCGCCTCGACCCGGGCAACCTGGGCTAGGTGGCGTCCGCGGCGGCGTCTGAGGCCGTCGAAAATCTGACGAGAGGTGATCCGGAGATGAGCGGCAACGACGAACTTATGTGGCTCGACGCGACCGGGCAGGCCGAGCTCGTCGCGAAAGGGACGGCCAAGCCGGCCGAACTGGTCGAGGCCGCGATCGCGCGAATCGAGCGGCTGAACCCACGGCTCAATTGCGTCATCTTCACGCGCTACGACAAGGGGCGGGCGGAGGCGCGCGAGCGCGACGATATCCCCGACGGCCCCTTTCGCGGCGTGCCATTCCTGATGAAAGATCTGCTCCAGACGACGGAGGGGGAACCATTCAGCTGGGGATGGAAACCCTTCAAGGAGGCGAAACTGGCGGCGGCCGCGACCTCGTATGTTGCGGCCAAGTTCCGCGCATCGGGCCTGATTACGCTTGCGCAGAGCACGGTGCCCGAGTGGGGCGCGACGCTCTCGACCGAGACGCGCGCCTGGGGCGCGACGCGCAATCCGTGGAACGCTGCGCGGATCGCCGGCGGCTCAAGCGGGGGCGCCGCGGCGGCGGTCGCCTCGGGGATGGTGGCGATCGCGCATGGGAACGACGCCGGCGGCTCGGTGCGGATTCCGGCGTCGTTCTGCGGGCTGGTCGGGCTGAAGCCCTCGCGCGGCCGAACCTCGCTCGGGCCCGCGCACGCCGAGTTTTGGCACGGGCTCTGTGAAGAGGGCGCGCTGGTGCGCTCGGTGCGCGACGCCGCGGCCGCGCTCGACGTGATCGCAGGCTACATGCCCGGCGATCCGTGGACCGCGCCGCCGCCCGCGCGTCCGTTTCGCGACGAGGTTGGCCAGGCGCCGGGCCGTCTCAGGATCGGCTTCATGGATCGCGCGCCGGCCTGCCATCCCGGGCTTCATCCGGAGTGCGCGGCGGCGGTGCTCGGCGCGGCGAAGCTGCTCGAGTCGCTAGGCCATCGGGTCGAGCGGAATTCGCCGGCGGTGCTTGACGATCCCACGCTGACCTCGGCGTTCGGCCGCGTCGTCGCTGGCGGTGTCGCGCGGCAGGCGGCTGCGGTCGAGCCGATGCTCGGGCGTGCGGTCGGCCCGGACGATTTCGACGAGTGGACGTGGTTTCTGGTCGAGCGCGGTCGGCGCATCAAGATCGTTGAGTACCTGGCCGCTTGCGAATGGTTCAACCATTTCTCGCGCGCGGCGGCCGGATGGTGGAGCGGCGGATTCGACGTGCTGGTGACGCCGACGATGGCCATGCCCGCACCGGAGCTGGGAATTTTCAAAACCCGCCCGGGCGAGCATCCGCGCAACGTCGGCGTGCGCCTGAACGAGGTCAGCCCGTTCACCGCGCCGTGGAATATCGCGGGCCAGCCCGCGATCTCGCTGCCGCTGCACATGACGCCCGACGGATTGCCGGTCGGCGTGCAGCTGGTCGCGGCTTACGGACGCGAAGATCTCCTGCTGCGGCTGTCCTCGCAGCTCGAGCAGGCCGCGCCCTGGGCGGATCGCCATCCGCGGGTGCAGGCTTAGGCAACCGCTGGGAACCTATTCCTGAGGTTATAAGTTGGAAATTGCTTTACGAAAGTTCGCCGCAACTTTCTTTTCAGTCATCCCGAGCGAAGGCTGCCGGAGTCGAGGGACCCGGGATTCTTTTTTGTGCCGGGGCAGCGGCAACGAAGGCTGGGAAAGATCGGGATCCTTCGACTCGCGCAGCGCTCGCTCAGGATGACAGTCGCCGCTATGAAGGCGTGGAAAGATTGGGGGGGGCCTTCGACCCGTGCAACGCTCGCGCACGAAACCTTTGCTCGAAATTCACAAACCTCTCACAATGATCCAGGCGAGAGCTATGTCGCAGGCCAGGAATGATGAAAAAGCGTTGCGCTGGATGATAGGTTAAGGCCCGCGTGCAGCCGCTTCTGGAAGTCAGGGATCTGCGAACCTCGTTCTTCACCGACGCGGGCGAAGTGCGCGCCGTCGACGGCGTGAGCTTCGCGGTCGAGCCGGGCAAGCTGATGGGACTGGTCGGCGAGTCCGGCTCCGGCAAGACGGTGAGCGTGCTTTCGGTGATGCGGCTTTTGCCCGAGAGCGCGCGCGTGGTCGGCGGCGCGGTGATGTTCGAGGGGCGGAATTTGCTGGAGCTCAGCGAGCCCGAGATGCGCGCGGTGCGCGGAGCGAAGATCGCGATGATCTTCCAGGAGCCGATGACCTCGCTCAACCCGGTCTTCACGATCGGCAGCCAGATCGGCGAGGCCGTGCGGCTCCATCAGCACACCGCGCGGCGCGAAACGCTCGAGCGCACGATCGAGGCGCTGCGCCTGGTCGGAATCGCCGATCCCGAGCGCCGTGTCAACGACTATCCGCATCAGCTCTCGGGCGGGATGCGTCAGCGGGTGATGATCGCGATGGCGCTCGCGTGCAATCCGCGCCTGCTCATCGCCGACGAGCCGACCACTGCGCTCGACGTCACGATCCAGGCCCAGATTCTCGACCTCATCCGCGAACTCCAGGCGCGCCTTGGGCTCGCGGTCATCCTGGTCACGCACGACCTCGGCATCGTGGCCCAATATGCCGACGACGTGACGATCCTCTACGCGGCGCGGGTTATGGAGCAGGCGCCGAGCGCGGAGCTGTTCCGCAATCCGCTCAATCCCTACACGCGCGGCCTGCTCGAATCGATCCCCGGCGCCGACAGCGTCCATCATCGCCGTTTGCGCGCGATCGCCGGCACGATACCCAACGCGCTCCATCCGCCGTCCGGATGCCGGTTTCATCCGCGCTGCCCGATGGTGATTGACGAGTGCGCGCGCGTCGTTCCGCCGCTTGAGGCAAAGGCGCCGCAGCATATGGTCGCCTGCATCCGTGTCTAGTCCGCTCATCAATCCCGCCGCCGCCTCGGCGGACCAGGGCGGAGCATCCGCGCCGGCGGCGCCGGGCGCGCTGGTCAGGACCGAGGGGCTCCGCAAGGAATTTCCCGCCGGCTCGCTCGACCTGCTCGGGCGCAAGCGCCTCGTGGTCCACGCGGTCGAGGGCGTGGACCTGGCGATCATGCCGGGCGAGACGCTGGGATTGGTGGGCGAGTCGGGGTCGGGCAAATCGACGCTGGGGCGGCTCGTGCTCAAGCTGCTCGAGCCGACCTCCGGGCGCGTGCTCTTCGACGGGCGCGACCTGGCGGAATTCTCCCGCCGCGATCTTCGCGCGCTCCGCCGCCAGATGCAGCTCGTGTTTCAGGACCCCTACGCGTCGCTCAACCCGCGGATGCGCGTGCGCGCGATCGTCGGCGAGGGAATCGAGATTCACAAGCTCGCGCGGGGCCGCGAGAAAGAGGAGCGGGTCGTGAGCCTGCTCGAGATGGTCGGGATGGGCGCCGACGCGCTCGAGCGTTACCCGCACGAATTCTCCGGCGGCCAGCGCCAGCGGATCGGAATTGCCCGCGCGCTCGCGGTGACCCCGCGCTTCCTCGTGCTCGACGAGCCGGTCTCCGCGCTCGACGTCTCGATCCAGGCGCAAATCATCAACCTGCTGCAGGATCTGCAGGAACGGCTCCATCTGACCTATCTCTTCATCGCGCACGATCTTCGCGTGGTCGAGCACATCAGCCAGCGCACCGCGATCATGTATCTGGGCAAGATCGTTGAGCTGGCCGGGCGCGACGAAATCTATAGCAACCCGCGCCATCCCTACACTCGCGCGCTGCTCTCGGCGATCCCGGCGCTGCATGGAACCGGCGCCGGCGAACGGATCAAGCTGCCGGGCGAGATGCCGAGCCCGCTCAATCCGCCGTCCGGTTGCAGCTTCCATCCGCGATGCCCTTATGCGAAAGATACTTGCCGGACCGTCGAGCCGCGGCTCGAGACGGGCCGGGACGGGCACGAGGTTGCCTGCCACGTTTTTCCCGCGCCCTAGGCGCGGATGCGGTGCCGGTCGATGGTCAAGTTGAGTACATCGGACTACGTTCGCGCCGGCGCCGAAAAGCCGGATTTTGCCAACCAATCCACGAGCGCGATTCCGCCGATGCCCGCCGCGGCATGGGTCGAGGAACGCACGCGGGTCGCGGTCGCCCGCAACGTCAACGTCTCCGGACGCCTGGTGTTCCAGGAGCCGGTGCGAATCGAGGGCAACTTCCGCGGCGAAGTAAGCTCCAGCGACCTGGTCGTGATTTCCGATCACGGTAAGGTTGAGGGCCGCGTGCGCAGTCCGCGGCTGTTAGTGCTGGGTGAACTCCGCGGCGACATCGTCGATTCGCGCCTGGTCGTGCTCGGCCCTCGCGCCCGGGTCTTCGGACGAATCGAGGCCGATAGCCTCCGTATCTCGGAAGGCGCGCTGCTCGAGGGCGACGTGCGGGTACCGTGCGCAGGCGCCGCATCCAGCTGACGCGCCTCTGCGAGCGGGCTGCACAGCGGCGGCCAATCCGAAAAAAACGCGCCGGAGCAAATCGCTCCGGCGCGCGTCATTGTGCGCCCAGCATGGCGCGTGACTTAAGAGGTGGAAGTCCTCTGTGCGAGCAGGCCGCGTCGAGCACTAGCGAAGGGCAAAGGCGTCATCGT
>Ga0335085_10014602_pt1 | contig 11445 bp, 10 predicted proteins | sample Lox_Sample_45_FD_206712 | JGI IMG/M metagenome (GOLD analysis project Ga0335085, IMG submission 206712) | Soil microbial communities from Loxahatchee National Wildlife Refuge, Florida, United States - Lox_Sample_4.5 | ecosystem: Environmental > Terrestrial > Soil > Wetlands | place: USA... | reverse complement strand
TCCTCACGACTCCCGCCGACCAGAGCGAGGGGGTCGAGCGGTGCGTCGACGAACTCGGCGCCGGTCCGGTTCAACGCATCGTCCACGGGACGACGATCGCGACGAACACGCTGCTCGAACGGTCGGGGGCCGTTGTCGTGTTGTGTGCGACCGACGGGTTCGCCGACCTGCTCGGCCTGCGCCGCCAGGATCGCGCGGGACTCTATGACCTCGCCCGGCACCATTCGCCCCCGCTCGTGCCGCCGGAGCGCACCGTGAGCGTGCACGAACGCGCCACGCCGGACGCCGTCGCGCTTCCGCTCACGGACGCCGTGGCGAAGCGCGCGGTGCTGGAGACGGTCGCCGCGGGTCCTGAATGCGTCGCCGTCTCGTTCCTCCATGCCTACGCCGATCCGTCTCATGAGCACAAGATGAGAGACGCCTTTGCGACTTGGGCGCCCGGCACCGACGTCGTGCTCTCATCCGACGTCTTTCCCGAGATCCGGGAGTTCGAGCGAACGTCGACGACCGTGGCGGAGGCGTACCTCCGACCGAGGACGGCGCGCTATCTCTCGCGCCTCTCGGAGCGTCTCGCCTCCCGGGATCTGCCCGACCCGGCCGTCATGACGTCGAACGGCGGGATGATGACCGCGTCGGACGCGCGACGAAGCGCTGCCCGCCTCGCGTTGTCGGGACCCGCGGGCGGAGTCGTTGGCGCGGCCGCGGTTCTCCGGGCCGCCGGAATCGACCGCGCGTTGACGATCGACATCGGCGGAACGAGCGCGGATGTCGGCCTCATTCTGGAGGGGCAGCCGCTCGTGGAGCCGGGTGGGGAGGTTGCCGGCGTCCCGATTTCGCTCCCGCGCGTGCTGGTCGAAACGGTGTCGGCGGGCGGCGGCAGCGTTGCCTGGATCGACGACGGCGGCGCGCTCCGGGTCGGGCCGCGAAGCGCCGGCGTCGATCCTGGTCCGGCGGCGTTCGGACGGGGCGGAACGGAGCCCACGGTGACGGATGCGCACATCGTGCTCGGAACGATCCATGAGGATCGACTCAGCGGCGGTATCCGGATCGATCCCGCGGCCGCGCACCGAGCCCTGGAGCCACTGGCGGCCCGCCTCGGAGTCGAAATCCGCAGGCTGGCCTCCGGAATCATCGCGACGTCGGACGCGACCATGGCTCGCGCGCTCCGCCGGGTGAGCATCGAGCGAGGAATTGATCCGCGCGGCTGCACCCTCGTGGCGTTTGGAGGCGGTGGGCCGCTGCACGCGTGCGGGCTGGCGGAGCGCATCGGTGCTGAACGCATTCTCGTGCCGCCCCACGCCGGCGTGCTCAGTGCGCTCGGGTTGGCCGTGGCGGCGGAGCGACGCGAGGGGATGATCAGCGTCATGGCGACGGCGGATTCCATGACGCGCGCCGAGTTTGACGAGATGGTGCGCCGGCTGGAGGCGTCCGTTGCCGCGTCGATCGTCGGGCGAGCCGAATCCAGGGTGCGTGCCCGATACGTCGGCCAAGGGCACGAGCTGGATGTCCCGATCCACTCGGGGGACGACGCCGGGGCAGTTCGGGCCCGGTTCGTCGAGCAACACCAGGCGCGCATGGGATTCTCCCTCGATGGGGCCGTTGAATTTGTGAGCGCCCGCCGTGTGGTGTCCGGTGATTCGCGTTCGGTCGCCTTTGGCCGGCGCGGGGCGTCCCGATGGCGCTCCGACGATCGGGTCGACGATGGAGGATGCCTCGAGATGACCATCGACGGACCGGCCTCCTTCGCGCTCGCCGATGCCACGGTGTTCGTGGCGCCGGGATGGCGCGCGACTCCCCTGGCAATCGGGGGCTGGGCCATTCAGCGGATGGGACGGGAGTCCCGGTCCGAATGAGCGCGACACGCCGGGTTCCGGCGACGCTCGATCCGCTCGAGCTGACCGTGATGTCGCACGCCTTCGCGATGATTGCGGAGGAAATGGGGACGGTGCTCGTGCGCGGAGCGCTGTCGCCGAATATCCGGGAACGACGCGACGCGTCGTCGGCGCTCTTCGATCGGCGGGGACGCATGATCGCGCAGGCCGCGCACATCCCCGTGCATCTGGGCGCGATGCCGGAGTCGGTTCGAGCCGTGCTCGCCCTCCATCCTCGGCCCGGCGACGTCTTCGTGTTGAACGATCCTTACCAAGGAGGATCACATCTTCCGGACCTCACGCTCGTCGAGGCCGTCGGGATCAACCGCTCGGTTGGCGGGTTTGTCGCCTGCCGGGCGCACCATGCGGATGTGGGCGGGATGAGCCCGGGCAGTATGCCCCAGGGCGCTCGCGAGCTCGTTCAGGAAGGGCTCGTGATCCCTCCGGTTCGCCTGGTGCGGCGCGGCGCGATGAATGAGGAAATTCTGGCCTTGATCCTCGCGAACGTGCGCACGCCCGAAGAGCGCCGCGGCGATCTCCGTGCGCAGTTGGCCGCGTGCGCGGCCGGACGGGCGGGGTTGCAGGCGCTCCACGCCCGCGAAGGACGGGAGAAGGTGGAGGCTGGGGCGCGGGCGCTGCTGCGCTATACGGAGCGCCGCGCGAAGGCGTGCGTTCGATCGCTGGGGGACGTGCGGGGTCGGGCCTCGGATCGCCTCGAAGGCGACGGTGTTTCGGAGCGCGATGTCGAGGTCGTGGTCGCCGTGTCGACCGTGTCCGGAGACCGCCTCCGGCTGGACTTTACGGGAACCTCTCCGATTGTGCCGGGCAACGTGAACTGTCCGTTCGCGGTGACGCGGGCGGCCGCCGTCTTCGTCCTCCGAACGCTGATGGAGGACGATGTGCCGACCAACGATGGCATCGCGGCGGCGCTCGACCTCGTCGTCCCCGACGAGTGCGCGATCCGGGCCCGGTGGCCGGCGGCCGTGGCCGCCGGCAACGTCGAGATGTCGCAGCGCATCACCGACACCGTGTTCTCGGCGTTGGCGAATGCCGGCGTATCGGTCCCCGCGCAAGGCCAGGGGACGATGAACAACATCACGTTTGGCGGCCGGGGCTGGACGTTCTATGAAACGCTGGGTGGCGGCCAGGGGGCGAGCGCGCGCGGCGACGGGCCCAGCGGCGTCCACGTGGGCATGAGCAATACGTTCAACACGCCCATCGAGTCCCTCGAACATGCGTACCCGATTCGCATCGAAGCCTACGCGTTGCGACGCGGAACGGGCGGGGCGGGACGGGGGCGCGGCGGGGACGGCGTGCTGCGGCGCTATCGCGTGACGGCGCCGTGTTCAGTCACACTCCTCACTGAGCGCCGACGCTACGCGCCCGCCGGGGCGGACGGCGGCGCCAGCGGGGCCGTGGGCCGGAATCTCCTCAACGACGAGCCGCTGCCGGCCAAGTGCCGTCGCGAGCTTCAACCAGGGGACGTGATCACGATCGAAACGCCCGGCGGGGGCGGGTGGGCAGCTCCGGTCGGCGGAGATCCCGCACGGTAGCGGCGCGCGAAGAGGATGCGATCCACCGCGCCGTTGAGCGGTCAGGGGGCGCGTTCGCCCGACGCGCTCTTGACGGCTTCGAAGATCTTGGCGCCGATGAACGTATCGAGCAGGTCGCGATCCAACATGCCGTCCTTTGCCTCCATCGCGAGGATGTCCAGCGCGCGTTCGGTGGGCACTGCCCGCTTGTAGGGGCGATCACTCGCCGTCAGCGCGTCGAAGATGTCGGAGATCGTCATCATGCGGGTCTGGACCGGGATGTCCGCGGCTCCGATCGCGCGAGGGTAGCCGCGTCCATTCAGCTTTTCATGATGTCCGAACGCGATCCGCGGGATGTCGCGCAGCTCTCGCGTCCAGGGAATCTGCTCGAGAAACCGATACGTGTGCGTGACGTGGGACTCGATCTCGCGCCGCTCCCGGTCGTCCAGGTTTCCCTTTCTGATCATCAGGAACTGCAGCTCGTCTTCCCGCAACAGCGGGCGCTCCACCCCTTCGAAATCGACGTACATCTGGCGATGGATCTCCGACAGCGCCTCGAAGCTCCCTTCCGGGAGTACCGTCGGCTCGTTGGCCTTGGTGATCGCGTCGAGAAAGCGATGGAGATCCTCCCGCCGCGCGCGCCGGCGTTCGTCGAGGCGGGCGCTGAAGTCGGCGTAGTGCTGCGGGCCATGATCGAGCAGGTAGGTGGTCCGCTCCCGCTCGAACTCCAGGTCGGCTTCCTGAAAGAGATAGGCGAAGCGATGCTGGATGATCTCCATCGCCGGACCATACAGTTTCTTCTGCTTGACGAGCACTTGCTCACGGACGCCGACCTTACCGAAATCGTGCAGCAACCCGGCGTAGCGCAGTTCGCGCATCTGTTCCCGGGTGAATCGAACGGCGCGGTACGGACCCTCGCCGCCCCGATCCACTGCCTCGGCAAGGCCGACGGTCAGCGTGGCCACGCGTCCGGAATGGCCGGAGGTCGTCGGGTCGCGCGACTCGATGGCCGTCACCGCCGCCGTCACGAAGCCCTCGAACAAGTGCTCGATGTCCGCGTAGAGCTGGCTGTTCTCGATGCCCACGCCGGCTTGGGACGCGAGGGCCGTCACGAGCTCGACCGAGTGCTGATCATACGGAATGACTTCCTGATCGGCGATCGCCGGCGACGTCAACCGCGCCTCCGGATCGCGCTTCCGATTGATCAATTGCAAAACGCCCACGATCTCATCCTTATGGGTCTTCATCGGGATGACGAGCATCGACTTCGTGCGATAGTTGAACCGATCGTCGAACGTGCGGTTCTGACGATACGACACGTTGTCCGGCAGCAAGTAGACGTCGGCGATGACCAGCGGCTCTCCGGTCGCCGCCGCGTAGCCGGCCAGGCTCGAGTGGTCGACCGGAACCGTGAACTCGTTCAGCGGCAGGTTCGGGAGGGTGAAATTCTGCGCGAACCGAAAGCGGAGGGTCTTTGGGGGCCCGCTGTCGTCGCCCCGCTCCGCGAGGTACAGGGACCCGGCATCGCTCGACGTGATCCGGCGCGCCTGGGCCAAGATCATATCGAGGAGGGTGGGGAGGTCGCGTTCCGCCGACAAGGCAACCCCCACCTGCGTCAACTCGCCCAATTCGCGGCGTCGCGACGCCTCTTCGCCGCGCGCCCGCCGCTCGGCGACCTGGGTCGACGCATGCCGAAAGGCGCCGCGCAGCATCGCGATCACGCTGCCGGTCGGAGCATCGCTTGGGAGGTACCCCGTCAGCAGGTCGACCGGCCATTCTGGGCGCGGGTCGGCCTCCCCTGGGCCGCCCAGTCCCACCAGCGCCGCCATCCCGGCGAGCGCGCCAAGCGTCATCGTGTTCCCGCCGGAACCGGCCAGCAGTGCTCGATCGAGCACCAGGACCGTCGGTCGCTCGGGATCGAGCGACGCGGGATCCGGGAGGGCATCGACGCGGCAGATCTCCATGTCGTCGCCGCGCCGCCCCAGCGTTGGCGAAGCAATCGTGAAACCAGAGGCGGCAATCAAAAGAGGCTTCATTCGTCCGTGGCGGACTGTCGCGGTGGGTGGGACAGCAAAACCCGCTGGCGCTCAGGAAGCGCCAGCGGGTGCAAATATGGGTGCGAGCCGGACAGCCGCCAGGTTCTACTGGAGCTGCGCCAAATGCTCCTGGGCGGGCACGAAGTCGGGGCTCTTGGCGAGTACCTGCTTGAACAGCTGAGTCGCCTTGGCCGACTGCTTCTGGTCCTGCGCGTCGCACGCCTGACCGTAGATGACCGCGGTCTTGAAGTCGAGCTTGACCGCGTTGGTCTTCTTGAGCTCCGCGGGGGGAAGGGCCTTGGCGTATTCAACCGTGCCGCCAGCAGCCGTCGCGGGTTGCGTCGCGGGGCTTGCGTTCCCCGCAGCGGGTTTTGAACCGCCGCTCTGCTGTGCGGACCCGACGTTGCCTGGCGTCCCCGGCGTTGCGGTGAGCGCCGGGAGCTTCAGGTCAGCGGCGACCTTCGCGACGAGCTTGTTGACGGTGCCGAGGATGTCATCCGCCTTGTCCTGAATCTTTTCCGGATTTCCCACTTGCGTCGTCTCGACGTCGATCGAGCGGGACGTCAGCACGACCTGCGACTTTCCGTCCGAAATAAAGCTCCCGGTGATCATGTAGTGCGCGTTGAGGATCTTCCCCAATCTCAGCTGGGTCGCCGGATCGGCCAGCTGGTCGCGCGTGATCTTCTGCTCATCCATGACTTGCTGGATGTGCGCGCGATCGACGACCCGCACGCTGGCGCTCGACGCGAGCTCGGTGACGAGGAGGTCCTGGATGCCCTTGCCGAGCAGGTCGTAATCGTGCGCGCTGGGGCCGATCGACGCGTTGTCGAACGGCAAGACCGCGACAATCTGTCGCGTATCTGGAGCCATCAACATCGCGGGGAGCGCGAACGTCGCGACCGCCGCCAGTCTACGGGACATCTGCAACATGGTACGCATCATGGTCTCCTCCAGAGACTCTACACGGTCAACTGCATTCCTTCGGCCGCCCCAATCACCGACATCGTTCCGCCCCGGCGGGCTACGAGCTCACAGCATCGCTCGATGTTGCGATCGATTTCGTCATCCGTGCGCTCCGGCTTGTGGTGAAACAAGACCAGCTGTCCGACATCACTGTCGAGCGCCAAATCGACGACTTCGTCGTAGGTGGAATGGCCCCACCCGCGGTGCGTTTCGTACTCTTGCTGCGTATACGTCGCGTCGTGGATCAGGACCCGCGTGCCTCGCATGAACCGCACGAGCTCCTTTCGCCACCCATCCTCGGTCAGCCGCTCACCGCCAGCTCCCAACTCGTTGTCCGACACATAGACTACCGCGCTCGGCCCGTCCCCGTCACAAAGACGATATCCGAGCGCCCCCCCGGGGTGGCGCATGTCCATCGAGGACACGGTGACCCCGACATCCGCGCCGGCCTCCGCTTCGCAAAACTCCACCGAGGCCGCCACTTCATCGAACCCAACGGGAAACACCGCGGCCGACATCTGATCTCGAATGACCCGGGCCAGCGGCGCTTCGAGCTTGCCCGAACTCCAGAATCGAAAGCGGTTGCCCGCCGCGAACAGCGGCAGGAAAAACGGAACCCCTTGCACGTGATCCCAATGCGCGTGCGTGAGGAAGAAATCCGCGCTGATCGGCTTGCCGCCGGCTTCCTCGAGCAACGCGCGTCCCAACTCCCGCAAGCCTGTACCAGCGTCCAGAACGATCAGCCGATTCTCCGCGGTCCGAACCTCGACGCACGGCGTGTTGCCGCCGTAGCGGACCGTTTGGGGACCAGGCGTAGGAATCGATCCGCGCGTTCCCCAAAATCGAAGTCGTAGGCTCATGAAGGCGGCGCCTCGGCACCGCTGGCAACATGCAGGTTCTCCCTGACGGGCGCTAGAAGGATCATCACGGGGCGGCAGTGACCGTCGTCACATCCGGACTTGCGCGCGCTGCTCGAGTGCCGGGCGGTTGGCGAGCTCGATTCGGCGCCGCTCGACCGTGATCCACCCCGCGTCCTGAAACTCCTTCATTGCCCGCGACACCGTTTCGCGGCTCGCGCCGATCATCTGCGCGATCGTCTGGTGGGTCAGAGGCTTTTCAATGCGTTGCGTCTGCGAGTCCTTCGCCGTGTCGAGCAGTAAACGCGCGATGCGCCCCGGAACATCGAGGAGCACGAGCCCCCCGATCTTTTCATCCGCCCGCCGCAAGCGCCGCGAGAGTTCCGTGAGCAATGACCACGCCACGCTCGGCGCGGCTTCGACCCGACGGCGAAAGTCGTCCCGCCTGAGGACGATCAGGTTCGACTCCTCGATGGCGATCACGTGGGCCGAACGCGGTTGGTCATCGATGAGCGAGAGCTCGCCAAAATGTTCGCCGACTCCCAGAATCCCCAAAATGACTTCGCGGCCATCCTCGCCGATGAGGACGACCTTGACTCGGCCATCCCGGATCACGAAGAGCGAGTCGCCCGGATCGTTCTCAAAGAGAATGACGCTCCCTTTCGGGAAGTTCTTTTCGCGGGCGAGCTCCGCAAACCGTTGCCGCTCAGTTTGGTCGAGGCCGTTGAACAGCGGCACCGTCGCGAGGAAGTCAGCTGTAGTTGAAGTCACAGTGGGGAGCGAGGAGGCGTACCCTTGGCCGTTCTTTGCGTGCGGCCAGAAGCCAAATTAGGAGCCATGCGTCTGGGTTGTCAAACGCACAAGCCATTGCCTTCTTGTCTTTTACGCGTCAAACACGCTACGTTACAGTGTTATCCAAACCGAGGGCTCAGCCGGTGTCGAACGACACTGACGAGCGCTTCGATGGTCCACGAGAGTCATGAAACCCGCAATTCATCCCGAGTACGCCACCGCAACCGTAAAGTGCGCCTGCGGCAACACCTTCCAGACGCGCTCTACCACCGCGGAGATACATACAGACGTGTGTTCCGCCTGCCATCCGTTCTTCACCGGCAAGCAACGACTGGTCGATACCGCCGGGCGTGTGGAGCGCTTCCGGCAGAAGTTCGGTAACAAGCAGAAGGCCAGCTGAGGACGCTCTGAGCCTTCGCGATCGGCTGGCGGCCGCACTCGCGCGGAGGGATGAAGTGGAACGGGGCTTGTCCGATCCGGCGGTACTGCGAGATTCGCAGCGGCTGGCCGAATACGGACGGGAGCACCGCCGCTTGGCACCCCTCGCCGAGCTGGCGACCAAGTTGTACAAATACGACCACGAGCTCGCGGATGTTCGCGAGCTTGCTGGCGTTGGGGACGCCGAAATGGCGGCGGAAGCGCGGGCGGAGGATATCCACTTGACGGCGGTGGTGGCTGACCTCGAGCGGGCGATTCTGCCGCTGTTGATCCCGCGCGACCCCCTTGACGATCGCAACTGCATCGTGGAGATCCGGGCAGGCACCGGAGGGGATGAGGCGGCGTTGTTCGCCGCGGATCTGTTTCGCATGTACACGAGGTACGGCGAGCGCAAGCGATGGCGTGTCGACATCATCTCCCTTTCCGACGGAACGCTCGGGGGCATCAAGGAGGCGATTTTCAAGGTCAGCGGTGAGGGTGCCTTCGGAGCGATGCGATGGGAATCCGGCGTTCACCGGGTACAGCGCGTTCCCGCGACCGAGAGCCAGGGCCGTATCCATACGTCGGCCGCGACCGTCGCCGTGCTCCCGGAAGCGGAAGAAGTCGACGTCAAGATCGACGACAAGGAGTTGCGGATAGACGTCTTTCGGGCGTCGGGGCCAGGCGGTCAGGGGGTCAATACGACGGATTCGGCCGTTCGCGTCACGCACTTGCCGACCGGAATCGTGGTCAGCCAGCAGGACCAGCGCTCCCAGATTCAGAATCGACTCAAGGCGATGGACGTCCTGCGCGCCCGGCTGCTCGATCTCCGCGTCGCGGAGCAAGAAGCCGAGCGCGCGCGAGTGCGAAAGACGCAGGTGGGCACCGGCGACCGGTCCGCCAAGATTCGAACCTACAACTATCCGCAGAGCCGGGTGACCGATCATCGGATCGGGTGGAGTTCGCACAACCTGCCGGCCATCATCGACGGCGATCTCGACGACCTGATCGATGCGCTCAAGGTCGCCGATATCGCGGAGCGCCTCGATGCTTGAGACCACCGTCGGCGCGCTGCTTGGCGAGTTGGCGGGAATGCTCACCGTGTCGCGCGTGCCGGACGCGGGCCGAGAGGCGCGGGAGATCGTCGCGTCGTTGTATGACGTGCCCCGGTTTTGGCCCTCCGTCAACGCCCACGCGGGCGTCGCCGCGGAGATGCGCGTGCGGGCGCGGGAGGCGGCCGCCATGCGGGCGCGCGGCGCCCCGCTGGCGTATGCGGTGGGGCGAGCCGCCTTCCGGAATCTGACCCTCCAGGTCGATCCGCGGGTGTTGATTCCGCGCCCGGAGACCGAACTGCTCGTCGACCTCGTGCTGAGCGAGCTGGGACCGCTGCCTGGCGGAATCGCCGTCGATGTCGGCACCGGTTCCGGAGCGATCGCGTTGGCGCTCGCGACCGAGGGGCATTTTGATCGCGTCTACGCGACGGATGTGTCGCTCGACGCGCTGGCGGTGGCGCGAGAGAATGCCGCGATGCTGCCGGCCGCGGTGACGCCCGTCGAGTTCCTTGCCGGATCGATGCTGGCTCCAGTCGCTCATATCCGGCCGCGAGTAATTGTCTCGAACCCTCCTTACATTGCCTATCCTGAAGCGGCGACCCTGCCGGCCGCCGTTCGCGACTGGGAGCCGACGATCGCGCTCTTCAGCGGGGCCGACGGGTTGACCGCGACGGAGCGGATCATTGGCGAAAGTGCCGCGTTGCTGGAGGCGTTCGGCGTGCTGGCGCTCGAAGTCGACGCGCGGCGCGCCTCGCTGGTCGTTGAATTGATTAGTCGGGACTCGCGATTCGTGGACATCGGCGTCCGCCTCGACCTGGCGGGACGCGAACGGTTTGTATTGGCACGTCGACGGGAGAACTCATGATCGAAGACAAGGCAAAGGATCTCGGCCGCTTGATTGGACAGAGCCCCGAGTATCAGGCGGTGAAACGTGCCAGTGATGCGCTGAACGAGGATCGCGAGACCGTGGCGCTCCTCCAGCAGATGGAGAAGCTCCGGGTCGACGCGCAGCGCATGATGGCCAGGGGTGAGCGTCCCAGCGCGGAGATGGAGAAACAGCTCGACACCCTGCTCGGCCAGATCCAGATCCGGTCCAACTATCAACGTTTGCTGGTGGCGCAGGAGAACTTCGACAAGACGATGGCTCGCGTGAACGAGTGGATCCTCGACGGCATGGAGAAGGGCGCGACCAGCTCGATCATCACGCTGGGATAGGCGTGTCGTCCAGGTTGATCGTGTTCGAAGGCCCGGAAGGCGCCGGGAAGACGACCCAACTCCAGCTGCTGGCGCGGTGGTTCGATGCGCGGGGTGAGCAGGTGGTCACCCTGCGAGAACCGGGCGGAACACCGATCGGCGACGAGATCAGGCGGCTGGTCCTCGACCCCGCGAGGACCATGACGATGCGGACCGAAGCGCTGCTGTTCATCGCGTCGCGGGCTGAACTCATCGACAGCGTGGTCCGGCCCGCGCTGGATCGCGGGTCGACGGTCCTGGTCGATCGCTTTCTCCTGTCGACGTACGCGTATCAAGGGGCGGGTCGTGGGATCGGCGACGATGAACTTCGTGCGGCGAACCGGGTGGCAACGCGCGATCTTGCCCCGACGCTGACCCTCCTGCTGCACCTTCCGGCCGGCGAGGGACTGGCCCGGGTCGCGTTGCGGGGTGCGCCGGATCGCATGGAGCGGTCGGACGCGGCGTTCCACGATCGAGTTGCGCGGGCGTTCGAGGTCTTCGGAACCCGCGAGTGGCAGCAGGCCCATCCCGAGTGTGGTCCGATCGTGTCGGTGGACGCCCGCGGGCCCGAGGCCACCGTCCACGCCAGGATTGTCGCGGCGCTGCTCGGCGCGATGCCTCTCCCGGCGAACGTCTGACTACACGCCTCCGGGAACGACCTTGACGCCCTTGGGCGGGGTAAAGACGAACGC
>Ga0335085_10014601_pt1 | contig 11445 bp, 11 predicted proteins | sample Lox_Sample_45_FD_206712 | JGI IMG/M metagenome (GOLD analysis project Ga0335085, IMG submission 206712) | Soil microbial communities from Loxahatchee National Wildlife Refuge, Florida, United States - Lox_Sample_4.5 | ecosystem: Environmental > Terrestrial > Soil > Wetlands | place: USA... | reverse complement strand
CTACGGCGGCGACGAATTCGTCATCCTGATGCCCGAGACCAGCGCTGAAGATGCGCATGCTCAGGCAACCAAGCTGCTGAGCGAGCTTATGAGCACGCGCTTCCACATGAAGGGCGGGCTGGATCTGAGCGTGCGTGCCAGCGTGGGTCTTGCCACGGCGCCGGCCGACGGCTCGACCGTCCACGCGGTGATTGGAACCGCCGACACGCGCATGTACATGGTAAAGAGCAATGGGCGCGGGCAGGTGTGGCACAGGTAGAGCCACCGCTTCGTTGTCGTGATTTTCAATACCCCAAATGTTTTTCAACGATGTTCTGCAGCGGATGGCCGCTTGAGAAGCGCTCGTACTGGTCCAGGAAGAAGCGCATGGCCTGGTTGAGCCACTCTTTGGTCCTGTCAGCAGTGTGCGGAGAGATGAGCACGTTGGGCAGCTTGAAGATGGGATCGTCTTCCGGTATCGGCTCCTGCTCAAAGACGTCGAGGCCGGCGCCCTTGATTCTGCCCACGGCAAGCGCCCGCGTGAGCGCAGCCTGATCGACAACCGGACCTCGGCCGATGTTGATCACGACGGCATTCGGCTTCATGGCGGCAATCGCGGAGTCGCCGATCATGTGGCGTGTTTCCTCGGTGAGCGGAGCCGCGGCGACAACGTAGTCGCATTCAGGCAGCATGGCTGCGAGCTCGCCCGGACCGTAAAAGCGATCGACAAGCGGATCAGGAGATGAAGGCGCGTGCCGTTTGAGCGCCAGGACGCGCATCCCCATGGCGTGAACGCGGCATGCAACTGCACGGCCTATGTCGCCGTAGGCAACAATGCCGACGGTCTGTCCGGCGATCTCCTCAACTTCGAACGGTTCCCATCGGCATGCCTCCTGATTGCGCAACATGCGGCGAATGTCTTTCGCAAAGTAAAGAATGACCGTCAGCGCGAACTCTCCGAGCGATTGTGAAAATACGCCCGTGCCATTTGTAAGCGGAATGGGGCTCTGCACAAGTTCAGGGAAAAGAATCGCGTCGAGGCCCGCAGAGCGCGAATGCACCCAGCGCAGATGGGGCGATGCGAGAAACGCAGAGCGGAGCAAATCGCTGGAGCCGGACCAGTTCAGAATGACTTCGGCATCGCGCGGCGCGGCGTCGAGCGCGGCCGCGGAATCGACGAGGTAGTGAGGGACTTCCGCAAGCATCGCGAGCTGCGGATCGTTGGCAACGGATATGGCCAGCACAAGCGGCTGCTTCTTCATCCTGTATATCGCTCCAGCGTTCAATCGGTGTTGCGGGACCATGCTACCTTCTGACATCGCCGCCGATTTGAATCACCGCATACCTGGCGGGGACACCGCCAACGTTGACGACAAAGTGCTCCGTGCCGATCTTAACGTAGAGAATGCTGCCCGCCCCCGCGCGCTCGACCACTCCGTCGTGATGGTATTCGACCGTGCCTTCCTGAATGACAATGAACTCAGAGTGTTGAATCGTATGCGGGGCAGGAGGCGCGGTCCCGGCGGGCTGAACGGATTCGTGCACGCTGACGGCTTCGCCGGTGGCAAGCATGCCGGTAACGAACTGGCGGCTCTCGGAACCGTTCGCGTTTTTATGCGACGGCATCTGCTCATAAACAAACGCGCGCGAGCTTGAGAGCGGGTTGGATGCTGAATTTTGCGCTCCGGCTGATGCACAGACAAGAGCAGTGATGGCAAGGCCAAGCACGGGAAGCTTCATTTGTTCTCCAGATGTCAAGGGCAATAAAAAGGCCGCGAGCCCGGAATCCGTATGATACGAAATTCCGATGGCTCGCGGTCTTGGAGATTCATGAATTCCAGAGTTGCGGTTGATCCATTGCGATCAGCGCGGCTGGATGTGAACAGGTTGCTCAAGCTTGAATGTGAGCATGGTTTCGGCGGGAAGCACAATCTGCTTGTTGCCCGTCATCGCGCCGCCTGCCGTGCCCGCGCCCGCACCAGCGAGGCCGCCAATGAGCGCACCCTTGCCGCCGCCGGCCAAACCGCCGATGAGCGCGCCGAGCCCGGCTCCACCGCCCGCAAAAACTGCGGTGCGCTTGCCCTTGCCCTGCTCGGCACGTTGCACAGAGCTTGTCGAAACCGGGTAGCCGCCGTAGTTCGTGGTTACGCGCTCAAGCTTTACGGCCAGAACGGCGCCGCCTTTGAACTTGCCGAGCGGCCTGGCATCCATCACAGTGCCTTCCGCGCGCGATCCGCGAGCAATGGCCGTTTTGCCGTTCACAACAACATCGTCGGCAACGGTTGCTGCAAATGAATCACCCGGCTGCGAAATCTTCGAGCCGAGGTCCTGGTCGAGACGGACGCGAATGCTTGTGCCGGCCGGAAGCTCGATGGCGCTGGGCACAACTGCAGCCGCCGGAGCAGGTTTGGACGCAGCCGCCTGCGAATAGGGCCCCTGCTGCGCGCTGGGAGCAGCAGGGCCTGCCGGAGCGCTCGATGGCGAACTCGGCGCGGATGCCGGAGCAGCATCGCCGGGTTGCGCGGGGGTCGCCTGCGCATCGCCCTGCGGCGATGCGGCTTGCTGCGTATTTGATTTGCAGCCGCTGAACGCGAGCATGGAAGCAAGCGCAAACACAGCGAGCGCAGGTGATTTACGGGAAATCATCATGCACGGACTCCTTTAAGGGGGAGGGGTTCCGGGCGGCGGCTTGCGGGGTGGGCGGGTTCAGAATCACTCCCGACGCACCGCCCTTGTTTTAAATATCGAGATTCTTTACGTCGAGCGCGTTGTCTTCAATAAATTTTCTGCGCGACTCAACGTCATCGCCCATAAGCGTGGTGAATATCGCATCGGTTTCCGCAAGATCCTCGAGCTTGACGCGCAGAAGCGTGCGCCGCTCGGGGTCCATTGTGGTTTCCCATAGTTGCGAATCGGTCATTTCACCAAGGCCTTTATAGCGTTGAACCTGATAGTCCTTCTTACCTTGTTCAACGATGTAGGCAAACAACTCACGAGCAGTTCCTTTTTCGACTGGTTCGCGCGAGGCACGCGTTGCACGGCCTCCCGCTTTTGATTCCGCGCGAACTTCCGCGCTGCCCGGAGACGGCGCGCCTTCCGCGTCGGGCTCTTCTTCTTCCGCGCTGGGCTCAGCGGCCGCGGCGGATTTGGCCGCGTATTCGATGAGGAATGGCGGCTCGAGATATTGCTTGATCTGCGAATACTTCGACATCATCTGCCGGAACTCGGGACTTGAGGCCAGGTTCCAATCGATGCAGCGGGTGGCGCCTTGCGCGTCGGTAAAGGAGATGGACCAGGTATGATGCTCTTCGTCCTCAACCGGGTCAGAGACCTTGAACTGGAATTCAGAAGCGAGCTCTGCAATTGCGGCGTGGAGGGCGGCCAGCTTCTCCGGAACCTGTCCCTCGGTCTTCGCTGAGAAATCGCTGCGGCTGGTGAGCTCCGCGCGGGCAAGCATCTCAATGAGCTTTTCGTTGCGGATGCGCTTATCGACCTTCTCGACGAAGCCAAGATACTCGTTGAGCGTTCCCATGAAGCGGGTGAGGTCGGCGCCCTCAATCTTGCTGGCGTTCTCGCCGTGGCGCACAATCATGCCTTCTGACGCGCGCTTCACCATCACCTTGACGAACTCGCGATCGTCCTTGATGTACTGCTCGAAGCGGCCCTTCTTGATCTTGTAGAGAGGGGGCTGCGCAATGTAGATGTTGTCGCGCTTGATCAGGTCCGTCATGTGGCGGAAGAAGAACGTGAGCAGCAGCGTGCGAATGTGGGAACCGTCCACATCGGCGTCGGTCATCAGGATGATTTTGCCGTAGCGAAGCTTGGCGGCGTCAAAGTCGTCTTTGCCGATACCGCAGCCGAGCGCCGTGATCATGGCGCGGATTTCCTCGTGGCCGAGCATCTTGTCGTAGCGCGCCTTTTCGACGTTGAGGATTTTGCCTTTCAGCGGCAGGATGGCTTGGAAGCGGCGATCGCGCCCCTGCTTGGCAGTACCGCCTGCGCTTTCGCCCTCGACGAGGTACAGCTCGCAACGATCGGGGTTGCGCTCGGAGCAGTCAGCGAGCTTGCCGGGCAGACCACCGCCGTCCATGGCTCCCTTGCGGCGGGTGAGATCGCGGGCCTTGCGGGCGGCTTCGCGTGCGCGAGCGGCTTCAATTGCCTTGTTGATGATGCGCCGCGCAATGGGCGGGTTCTGCTCCAGGAATCCGCCGAGGCGCTCGTTCACAAATGCCTGCACGATGCCCGCGATGTCGGAGTTGAGCTTGCCCTTGGTTTGACCTTCAAACTGCGGCTGGGGCAGCTTTACGCTAACCACGGCAACCAGGCCTTCGCGCACATCGTCGCCGCTCAGGTTCTCCTTCATGTCTTTGAAGAGACCGAGCTGCTGCCCAATCGCATTGATGGTGCGCGTAAGCGCGGTACGGAAGCCGGAGAGATGCGAGCCGCCGTCAACCGTGTTGATGTTGTTGGCAAAGCTGAACACCGCCTCGGAGTAAGTGTCGTTGTACTGCAGCGCGATTTCGATCTCGACGCCATCGCGCGAGGCTTCCATCATGATGGGTTTTTCGTGCAGCACCGTTTTGCCGCGATTGAGGTGCTTGACGAACTCGCCAATGCCGCCGGCGTATTTGAACTCCGCGCGCCGCGCTTCGCCGGTCTTGGGATCGGCGTTGCGCTCGTCGGTGAGCGTGATTTCGAGTCCCTTATTGAGGAACGCGAGTTCGCGAAGACGCTGCGCGAGAGTGTCGTAGTTGTATTCGGTAACAGTGAAAATGCTCTTGTCGGGCAGGAAGTGCACCTTGGTGCCCCGGCGTTTGCTGGTGCCCGCCTTGCGCAGCTCGCTGGTGGGCAGACCACAACTGAAGTCCATCTCCCAGGTTGCGCCGTCGCGCCAGATTTCAACATTGAACTCCTGCGAGAGCGCGTTGACGCAACTGACGCCGACGCCATGGAGGCCGCCGGAAACCTTGTAGGTGGATGCATCGAACTTGCCGCCCGCGTGCAGCTTGGTAAGCACCACCTGCACGGCCGGCATCATCTGACCGTTACCGACAGGCATCATGTCGACGGGAATGCCGCGGCCGTCATCGACAACTGTGATGGAGTTGTCTACGTGAATGACGACTTCGATTTTTTGGGCGTAACCCGCAAGCGCTTCGTCAACGGAGTTGTCTACGACCTCATACACGAGGTGATGAAGACCCATTTCGCCGGTGGAGCCGATGTACATGGCGGGGCGAAGGCGCACAGCCTCAAGGCCTTCAAGGATCTTGATGTTTTCGCCGGTATAGCTTCCGTTGTCGCCATTTGCACCTGTCGGGGGGTACTGATCAGGTACATTGATTGCCGTTGTCTTAGTCGCCATAGATGTCCGTGTCGCGTTGTTTTTGACTGTTTTCCCCGGTCGGAAAGGGGCGGGTTCTGAAACGAGAATCCGGTAGGAAGATCGGTGATTAACCGTATGAAAATCTGGCGCTTTTGAACCCTTCTGCTGTGTCTTATTTTAACACGCGGGCGGGTTGAAAGCCGGGTTCAAAAAGGGCTCCATCAAGAGTAGTTATCAGCCGGAATCGGGCGATTTTGGGGCGGAATTTTGCCGCCTAAAGAATTACTTCAGTAATATAAATGATTACTATTTTAATAAGTGATTGAAGTAATTAGATTTAGTTGCCGTTTTCCGATACTATCTCAGCGTATTGAGAGTCCAATTCATATCTGCATCTTCGATGAGTGAGGTTACCAATAATGAAATTCGTAATCAGAGCTTTTGCCTTGACCTTTGTTCTCGCTGGTGCCGCCGCTGTTTCGCTGTCATCGGGAACAACGATTTCGCCAGCCAATCACCTTTCTGCCACGTCAGGACTGCCGGTGCCAGTATGCGGTCCAGATGCGCCCTGCCCGCCGACTCCGGGCGGTGGGGGAATCGTCCGGTAGTTGGCAACAAGTAACACGAAAGTGGCATTCGGTTGTCGCCTTTGCGGGTTGAGCGAGTCGCAGTTTGGAGCTATTCTGAGAAGGCTCTAAATTGAATGGCGAGCGAGCCTCTATGACCTCACAACTCGCAATGTCGGCATTAAGCGCCACAGAGTTCAGCCTGTGGGCCCTGGCCGGCTTCCTGTTCTGGAGGCGGAAGTTGTATCGCCGTTTCCCATTCATGGGAGCGTACCTGGGCCTGCGCGTGGCTTCGATGCCCATGCTGCTCGCCGCATATAACGTGCAGGCGCAACCGTGGGGGCGGGCATTCTATTCCGTCTATTTCTACGGATTCTGGCTCATTTACATCGCCAGCGCGGTGCTTTTGCTGCTGGTGAGTATTGAAGTATTTCGCTCTGCGCTTTCGGCGCTTCCCGGCCTGATGAAGATCGGCATCGTGATCTTCCGCTGGGCGATCCTGGTTTCCGTGGTTCTCACTTTCTCGTCCATCTCCTTTGTCCACCACGGCATGTCCGCGGTGCCCGACATCGCGGTTGGACTTATGCGCTCGGTCAGCGTGCTTGAGCTTTGCCTGCTGGCCTTCCTGTGCCTGAGCATGAATGCGCTGCGTCTCTCGATCCGCGATATGGCGTTTGGGATTGCGCTCGGCTTTGGGATGATGTCGGCGAACGATTTTGTCTTCGCAGCATTGGTCCCGAGGACGCCCACCATGACCGCCAGCATGCAATTCGTTTACGAAGCCATGATCCTGGTTTCGCTGGCCGTGTGGATCGCTTACTGCGTGTTGCCAGAGGCTGTACGCAAGCCGCTGGTGATGCCGGCTAACTCGACGATTTACCGCTGGAATGAAATTGCATCGGCGCTGGGTCACACCGGAACCCAGATCGCCGTTGAACAGCCTGCCAACAGCTTCTTCCTGACCGACGTGGAGAAGGTTGTTGAGAAGGTATTGACGCGGAACCTGAAAGGCCGCGAATCAGAATCATAAGATCCGGGAGTGCCAGTGACATCAAAGGCCGCGGCAATGCCGCGGCCTTTGATTTTTGGAGATGGATTGGAACTTCTGTTTGCCGGACCGGTGTTACTCGCCAACGGGCTCGATGGATGCAAAGCGACCGCGGTTACCGTGGTCAGAGAACTTGACGCGTCCGCTCACCTTGGCGAACAACGTGTCGTCGGAGCCGATGCCCACGTTGAGGCCGGGCTTGATCTTGGTGCCACGCTGGCGCATGATGATTGACCCGCCGGTGACAAGCTGGCCCGCGAAGGCCTTTACGCCCAGGCGCTGTGCATTTGAATCGCGTCCGTTTGTGGAGCTGCCTCCACCTTTTTTGTGTGCCATTGCCTTAATCCCTTCTGAATTCTGATTCCGCGCTTACTTGGCAGCGGTGTAGGTAACGCCGTCGGCCTCGATGGCCTTGATGCGCACCTCGGTGAAGTTCTGGCGGTGTCCCTGCAGCTTCTTGTACTGTTTCTTCCGCTTCAGGTGGAACACCAGCACCTTGTCGCCGCGCCCTTCGCCGACAACTTCGGCGGTCACCTTGGCGGTGGAGGGCTTGGCCACGGTTCCGGGCTCGCCGGAAACAGCCAGCACGTCGCTGAATTCGATGGTCTGGTTGTCGGAAGCAACGGTCTCTATCTTGACGACATCGCCGGGAGCGACGCGGTACTGCTTGCCGCCGGTGCGAATGACTGCGTACATAACAATTCCTCCGGCACACTGATGCTTGATCCGATCAGGCGCCTTAAACTCTTGGTCCGTGTGCTGATTACGGCAGAACCTGGCAAACCCTGGCCTTGCCGTGGGGCGGATACAGACAAATACTGCATCGGGAGGCGGGCCGCACACACGCCGTAACCGGCGGAGACCCACAACACTCCCGCGTACACCTAGAGGTGTACATCGCCAAACTCTACGATTCTATCGTCAAACCGAGGGTGGGGTCAATCACAGCATGTCGAGCGGTTCTTTACGCTTTGGCGCTGGATAAGCCCTTTCGATGGAGGCCAAATCCTGGGCATCCAGTTCCAGGCCCGCGGCGGCGGCATTTTCCTCCACATGGCTGATGGAGCTGGCTTTGGGAATGGCCATAAGCGGCTGCCTGAGGCACCACGCAAGGGCGGCCTGCGCGGGCGAGATACCGTGCTTTTGCGCTACGGAGCGCAGAGCCGGCGAGGAAAGCAGGCGCCCGCCCTGCCCAACCGGCGAGTAGGCCATGACCGCGACTCCGTTCTGCCGGCACCAGAGCAGCAGATCGTGCTCGATACCCCGGTGCTCCGGGTTGTAGAGCACCTGGTTGGCTGCGCACGCCGCGCCGCCGTGGGTTGTAAAGAGCTCCTCCATGTCATCCACGTCGAAGTTCGACACGCCCCAGGCGCGGATCTTGCCTTGCTGAACGAGGCTCTCGAACGCGCGAACCGTCTCATGGAGCGAATAGCGGCCGCGCCAGTGCAGCAAGTAGAGGTCGAGCACATCTGCGCGGAGCCGCTTCAGGCTCGCTTCGCAGGCGCGCACTGTGCCGTCGAACGAAGCATTTGAAGGCAGCACCTTGCTCACGATGTAAACCTGACTGCGAAGGCCGGCGATGGCTTCGCCGACGAGGCTTTCAGAGCGGCCGGAGCCATACATCTCCGCCGTATCGATGAGCGTCATGCCGCACTCAATGCCACGGCGCAGCGTTGCGATCTCGGCGGCCCGGCTGGCGGAGCGATCACCGATGTTCCATGTTCCTTGCCCCAGCACGGGCACCAATTGGCCGCCCATTTCAATCGTCTTCATTGAACCCAATCCTCGCACGAAATATTATTCACGATTCCGGCGCGCAGACTTTCGCGTGCGCCAACCTGCTGAGCGGTAGCGCGCCGGCCACTGCCCTATACTTCACCCATGCATCCTGTCAGTGTGATCATGACCGTCCTGAATGAGGCGCGGGACATCGAGCGCGGCGTGGCAAGCCTACTTGCGCTTGATCCACCCGCCGCCGAAGTCATCGTGGTGGACGGCGGATCGAGCGACGGGACTTGGGAAAAACTTACGGCAATACAGGCGCGCGATGCTCGGCTGGTGTCGATCCGTGACGAGACCTGCAACCTGCAATATTCCCCGGGACCGATCTCGCGGGGGCGCAACGTGGCCATCGCCGCTGCCAGCTCTGAAGTGATTGCCTGCGCCGACTGTGGCTGCACCTACGCTCCCGATTGGCTCGCGAACCTGACCGCAAAAATCGTTGCAGGCGAAGCCGAGTATGCGCTGGGCGGCTCCTGCCTCGATCCGGCTGAGCATACCGTGTGGGATGTAGCGTCGGCGCCGTTCTTCAGCATCAAGCTCGCTCCGAACGAGCCGCAGAAGTCGTGCACGGCGCGTTCGATGGCGTTTACAAAGGCACTGTGGAAGCGCATCGGCGGGTTTCCAGAGGACGTTTTCCTGGGGGAGGACACGCTGTTCGATTTTGCCGCGCGCCGCCTGACGCAACCGGACTTTGTAAGGAATGCCAAGGCGTTTTACCGGCCTGGAAATTCCTTTGCTACCGCATGCCGGCAGATGGCGCGTTATGCGTTCAGCGACGGGCAAGCCCGCGTGCGCGGGTCGCGGCTCTTTCGCAACGGGGCGCGGTGCGTGTTTCAGGTGCTTGCCCTGGCTGCGCTGCACTGGAGCGCGATACCGCTTCTGCTGGTGCTGGCGCTGGAGTTGCTGTTCGCCTTCAAGAAGGACGCGAGATTCGTCTTGCGGTTTGGCGCGAAAGCGGTGCTGGCGCGATTTTTGTTCTCCGTTTTAACGCCGTGGGTCATCGCGGTGAATCAGATGCGCGGGCTGATCTCCTCAAAACCGCTCGCAAGCGGGCGGTAAATAGTTTTCAGTTGTCAGTGGTCCTTGGTCAGTGGCCGGTTGTCATCGAGAGGCGAAGCCGAACGACCTGCAGTTGCTCTTTGTATCGTTAGCGGGCTCTGCCTGAATGGCAGGTCATACGCGGCCTAGTCTTTTGCCGCAGCCACTGCGCCAATCAGCGCGCCGAGCACGCCGACCGTAACTGCAGCGATGACGAACGCTTTCGTGCGGTCGGTGTGCCTCCCACTTATGGAGTTATATCCGCCGTAGCCGCTTTTCACCTTGCGCACATCAACGTATCTGAAGATGACATCGATCTTGCGATCGACATCGTGGAACGTAAAACCATCCCGGTCGTTCGAAAGGAACTCGCCAAACTGCTCATGCCCCTGCATGGGGATTACAGAGATGTGCGCATGCGGAGGCAGGCTATCGACTTTGCGTTTTATCGATTCTGCCTTTTTCGAAACGCCGGGCGCTTGCTGAGCGCTCAAATTCAGCGCCAGGGCGGCGATCATGAAGAACACTACGACTCTCGGTAACATGATCCTTGCAGGCATATCTCCATCCCATTCGCGCCGAATGATACACCGTCAGCTCTTTTATCGCAGTGACATGCCTGAGGGTGAGTCCGCCGCAGATTTCGAGAAGAAGACTGGCGGCGTTTTGATGCCCGCATTTTGGAAGTTCCGCTAGCTTGCTTCCGCCGAACGTCGCTAAAGACAAACGCAGATCCTTCGGCTTCGCTTCTGGATGACAACTAAGTGGGGGGCGGGATGACAGTGCGCTTGGTTGAATTCTCGCGCCGGCGGTTGCCTTTCCCTGATTCCTGACCACTGACAACTGATAACTGACAACTGCCGTCAAGCCACATAAAACAGGATCGCAAAATAGTGCGCGACGCTGCCGGCGAGGACGAAGATGTGCCAGACTGCATGGAAGTAGCGGATGCGATCGAGAGCGAAGAAGACGATGCCCAGCGTATAGGCCAGCCCGCCGACGGCAAGCCACGCGGCGCAGTGCCAGCCGACCGCGCCAATCAGCGCACGGGCTGCAAAGACGATGAGCCAACCCTGCAGCAGATAGACGGCTGCCGACAAGACCGCGGACCAGCCATGGCGAAAGCGTTCCAGCGCGATGCTTTTTGAAACAACGCCGGCGGTGGCCAGTCCCCACTCGATGCCAAACACTGTCCAGCCCAGCGGGCCGCGAAGCGAGATCAAGGTGAACGGCGTGTATGTGCCGGCGATGAGCAGATAGATCGACGAGTGATCGAGGACCTGTAGTACGTGACGCGCGCGCGTGAGCACCAGCGAGTGATAAAGCGTGGAACAGAGATACACGAGGATCATTGTCCCCGCAAAGATGGAACACGCTGTTACGTGCCACGCCGTGGCGTGCGCCGACTCGATAATGAGGAACACCGCGCCTGCAATGGCCAATGCCACTCCCACTCCGTGGGTGATGGCGTTGGCGAGAATATCGCCCAAACGTTCCTGTTGAAGCACAGGTAGATGATAGTCCCGGGGTTGCGTCTCTGTGCGCGTTTCAACACTTAACGGCAATCAATTCAAGAAGAACCGCCCGGCCCAGGTTCACCTGAGAGTTTCTCAAAAAATTCTCTTGACTTTCTTTACTCTATTTTATAGAGTGCTCTACATGATGGCAATCAGGAACTGACCTGACGGTGCCATGGAGGGTGTTAT
>Ga0335085_10014600_pt1 | contig 11446 bp, 8 predicted proteins | sample Lox_Sample_45_FD_206712 | JGI IMG/M metagenome (GOLD analysis project Ga0335085, IMG submission 206712) | Soil microbial communities from Loxahatchee National Wildlife Refuge, Florida, United States - Lox_Sample_4.5 | ecosystem: Environmental > Terrestrial > Soil > Wetlands | place: USA: Florida... | reverse complement strand
ATGCTTCCATCGCAATCGGCAAGCAGATCCGCGATGCCAACACGGATGATTGGCGGGAAATCGTGGGTGTAGTCGGTGACATTCGCCACAACGGGGTGGACCAGAAAGCTCCGTCAATCGTGTACTGGCCGCTGTTGCTCGCCAATTTCGATGGAAATTCCGTCGAAGTCCGGCGCGACATTGCCATTGTCCTGCGCACACGACGTGCAGGTTCGCAGAGCCTGACGAGCGACGTACGACGCGCCGTGTGGTCCGTCGATCCAAACCTGCCGCTCTCTGAAGTTCACACACTCGACTACTACTACCGCAAGTCGATGGCGCGTACCTCCTTCACGCTGGTAATGCTGGCCCTTGCGGGAAGTATGGCCCTGCTGCTCGGCATTGTCGGGCTGTATGGTGTGGTCGCCTACTCAGTCTCGCAACGTCAGCGCGAGGTCGGGGTTCGCATGGCGCTGGGAGCTCGCCGTGAAGAACTGGTTGGTATGTTCGTGCTTCATGCTTTGACACTCACCGCGGTGGGAGTTGTTTTAGGGCTCGGTGCAGCCTGGGCAGTCATGCGCCTGATGTCGTCGCTGCTTTTTGGAGTCAAGCCGGTTGACCTTGTCACGTACGGAGTGGTCTCGCTCGCCCTGATCGTGACCGCGGCCTTCTCCAGCTATCTTCCAGCGCGCCGCGCCGCGATCGTGAATCCGGTCGAGGCATTGCGCGCGGAGTGACCGTAACACTGTGGGTATCCATCATGCCGCCGCGGCACGGCTGACCCCATTTCGAACTACACTGTTGCTCCTATGCGATCACTAATTCTCGTCCCGCTTCTGATTCTTATCATGCAGCTCGGATTGTGTTCGGCGCAGGTGCCCTCGTCGACAAAGCCCACGCCAACCGAGGGGGATTACGTCGCCCACGACTTCCACTTCAAGTCCGGGGAAAGGTTTCCCGAACTCCGTCTACACTACACGACCCTCGGCAAGCCCGAGCGCGACTCCAGCGGCAAAGTTGTGAATGCTGTCCTGATTCTCCACGGCACCGGCGGCACGGGACATCAATTCTTCGCGCCACAATTTTCTGACGTTCTCCTCGGCCCCGGCCAACTGCTTGACGCGACGCGCTACTTCATCATCCTTCCCGATAACATCGGCCACGGAAAATCCAGTAAGCCCAGCGATGGGCTCTACGCACACTTCCCGCGATACGACTACGACGACATGGTCGCGGCCCAACATGAGCTGCTGGAGAAGGGCCTCGGTGTGAACCATCTCCGGCTTGTCATGGGCACCTCCATGGGATGCATGCATTCCTGGGTCTGGGGCGAGACCTATCCCGATTTCATGGATGCCCTCATGCCGCTCGCCTGCCTCCCCGTGCAGATCGCCGGACGCAACCGCCTGTGGCGCAAGATGGTCATCGACGGTATCCGCCAGGATCCCGACTGGAAAAACGGCGATTACACCGCAGAGCCGCGCGCAGCCCTGCAAGTCTCCGCCGATTTTCTGCTGATCGCTGGCGCTGCCCCGCTGCCGATGCAGAAGAGTCTCGCCACGCGCGATGCCGCCGACAAGTATCTCGACGATTCCATGAAGCGCATCACCTCAACTCTCGACGCCAACGATATGCTCTACGCGGTGAGCGCGTCGCGCAATTACGATCCGTCGTCAAAACTTGAGACAATTCAAGTACCCGTTATGTTCGTGAACTCCGCCGACGATTTCATCAATCCGCCGGAGCTAGGCATCGCCGAGCGCGAAATCAAGCGCGTCAAGCATGGGAAGTTCGTGCTGATCCCCGCATCCGAGCAGACGCACGGACACGGCACCCACACATGGGCTGCAATCTGGCAGCAGTATTTGAAGGAGTTGCTGGATGAGACCGCTAAATAGCGAATGCAGTTCGCGCTCGCATCACCAGGAGAGCATCAATGCTTCTTCTGCGCAGCAGAGGTGGACAGCAGACCCTCTGACTCCGCCAGACGCCGAATGGCAAGCCGGATCACGTGGATCATGCCGAGCCCGAGCTTCTGTTGCAGGCTGTCGATGAGATGAAGGTCCGATTCCGTGAACCGGACGGTCGTTGACTTCAGTTTCTCGTTCTTCATGGCCTGCTAATTGTTGCAGTTGCATGACTTGCCTGTCGTTGCTTAAAAGCATCCCCGAATCCTTGGAGACAGCTTTACGGTATCCAGTAGATATCGCATGTCGAAGAATTTCGGGGCAATTGCAACGAAAACAGCCAGCGCGATGTAAAACAGCATGACTTGGTCGTGAGAGAGCAACGCTAGCAATACGATGGAGGTGGGGACCTGACCTCTCTCCGCCTCCCCTCCTAGGTGCCGTCCGGATAGCTCGTTGGGGCCATTTTCAAACTTCATTCTCGAGGACTAATCTATTTCTACTAACCCACTAGGATCCGGAAACCGCCGGAAAAATTGGGAAAGTCATCGAGTTTTCTCTTCAAAGAAGCGAACTGAATTTGGTTCCGAAAACGAAGAGGAAACCGTCGTGCTGTGCTCGTGTTTCCAGCGTGGGCGCAGTGAGATTGATTGCACATGAGAGGTTCGTGGATGACTGCCTTCCCTATCCGAGTTCTCGTTGTAGAAGATTATCCCCAGTTCCGACGTTTCCTCACCTCAGCACTGCAGAGCCGTCATGAGTTGCAAATCGTCTGTGAGGTAGCGGATGGGGCGGAAGCAGTTCGGAAAGCGCAAGAACTTCAGCCAGAGTTGATCCTGCTCGACATCGGACTTCCAACTCTGAATGGAATCGAAACCGCAAAACGGGTTCGCAATCTCTCGCCTTATTCCAAGATTCTTTTCGTGAGCCAGGAGTCCACTACGGAAATGGTTCAGGCAGCCTTGCAAACCGGCGCGAAGGGCTATGTCCTCAAAATTGACGCTGGCGTTGATTTGATCGCGGCCATCGACGCCGTGCTCCAGGGAAAGCAATACCTGAGCCGGAGTCTCGCCCGGGACGACTTCGCTGCCGTCTCGATGCCACCCTCGTCCGCGCGAGTTGAAACGCCCGCGACACTCTCACGACACGCTCTACATCATCACGAGGTTGGTTTCTACTCCGATGACCGATCACGGATGGATGGATACACCGCCTTTGTTGGTGCCGCTCTTCGGAATGGAAAGGCGGCGATCTTCCTGGGTACGGAGAGCCATTGCGAGAAGCTGCTTCTCAAACTGCAGGCCTATGGTCTGGATATGACTGCGGCGATCGAGCGGGGCCGATATGTGGCGCTGAAAAGCTCGGAAGCCCTCGCCAAGTACATGATCAACGGCATGCCCGATCCAGTCCTGTTCCTCAACGCGACCGAACCCCTTCTCGCGAAGGCCGCCGAGTCTGTAAATGGAAACCGCGCCCGCATTTCTGCTTGTGGAGAAGCTGCCCCGCTGCTGTGGGAACAAGGCAATCTTGAGGCGGCAGTTCGCGTGGAGCGGCTCTGGGATGGTATCGCTAAGTCGTACGGGATACAGATCTTCTGCGGATATTCGCTAGAGCGTTTCCAGGGGAAGGATAAAAGCCGCGCTTTCGAAACGATATGCGAACTCCATTCCGCGGTTCTTCCCCACTAATGCGAGCTTGACCCTGTACCGCCCCCAGCCTGTACGGAACTTCTGTCCGCACCCCTGCGTATCTTTCTTCGCTAACCGATCCCTGCGGGCTTCGTCTATTCAGCCATAAGGGATTTAAGGTCATGAAAACACAGGCATGGGGATGGCTGACGGCGGCGGTTCTGGCAGCTGGATTGAACTCCGGTTATCACAACGGCGGCCTGCAATGGGCGCACGAGATTGTCGATCGCGTGCAGCATAACAGCAACGCTGTGTTGGCGTTGGCCACTGGCCGTGCTGATCAATTTCTTGCTGAAGCCCGCACACTCAAGGCTCAACGACAGGAAAAGTGCCCGCTGGCGGCAGCCCTTGCGGAGTCGCAGAACTCGTTCGACCAGCAGGATTGGCAATTTGACCAGTTTCAGGCGGTGACCGAGCGGGAACAGACGCAACTGACTAGGCTTGAGGCAAATCGAGCCCGAATCGAAGCCCGGGTGCGGGCCAATCTTGCCCGAATCCAGCTCACCGACGCGAATCTAAGCCCGGTTATCGTCCAGATTCCCCAGATTGATTGCCCGCGCGTGCGCGTCAGCATTCCGCGCATCCGGAAGATTCAAGCTCCCGCTCCCGTCTTGCACTTCAAATACTCGGGACCGGGACCAGTTTAAGTCAGTCCTACCTCCTGGACGCCGGGCGCGGATCCCCAATGCCGCGCCCGTTTTGTTTTTCGTGCGCTGGCCTTCCCTCTGCTTTTCACTGGCATGGCTACTGATGTTCAAGGTTCCTACCTGTGTAAATCCTTCGATTTTTCCGGTATCTCAATTCGAGATTTGCGGCTATAGTGAAGAAGCTCAGCGATTCCTGGCGACAACTGACCTGAACTGATGGCGCGGAAGTCTAACTCCACCATCTTGCAGGAAGAGTTGTACCCGCCTTACGCCGGGAATTCCCGCACCGAAACGGCGAGCGAGGACCTTGATGACGCACGCCTGGTCGATCTGGATGTAAACGAAGAATCGCCATTCCTGCGCGGCCAAAAACGCGTTTCTGCCCGCCGTGGCTCAATTCCCAAAAAGACCGCCCATCGCCTGATCTGGGGCTGCATTGCGGCCGGCATTTTGGGCATCGCTGCCCTCGCCATGCTTGCCCTCCAACGATATGGCGAACAGTCATGGCGCTTCCGCATCGATTCCAGCGACAACATCGAGGTCACCGGCATCGAGAACGTGACCAAGAAACAGATCATGGAGGTCATGGGTGAAGACATCGGGCGCAACATCTTTTCCGTTCCGCTCAACGAGCAGCAGGCCAAGCTCGAACAGATTCCTTGGGTCGAGTCCGCCAGCCTGATGCGCTTCGCTCCCAATCGCTTGACTGTTGCAATCCATGAACGCACGCCCGTGGCCTTCGCGCGTGTCGGCCCGCGGATTTTTCTCATCGATGCGGGCGGCACTCTGATGGAATTACCACAAAAGCACAAATATTCATTTCCTGTGATTCTCGGGATGAACCCCGGCGAGCCGCTATCCACCCGCGTGCCGCGTATGAAGGCCTACAACGATCTGGTGCAACAACTCGATTCGGGAGGGGCTCACTATTCACAGGACCTCAGCGAAGTCGATCTTTCTGATCTAGAGAATCTGAAAGTCCGCGTGAATGATCCGCAGGGCGATGTGCTGGTCGAGTTGGGCTCGACCGACTATCGGCGGCGCTACGCCACCTACGTCAGCCATGTGCAGGAATGGCGCCAGCAGTTTCAGAAGCTCGAGTCGGTGAATCTTCGCTACGACAATCAGGTGATCGTGAATCCTGAGATGGAAGGGAAGCCTCACCCCGCAGCACTCAGCGCGTCAGCGACCAAGGCAGCCGCGGCTGCCGGAGTAAAGCCCGCTGCCCTTGTTACCCGGATCAATCCACATGACCGCTCTCTTCCCAAGCCGGCATTTGAGTTGAGCGAGAAAAAGCTTGATCCGAAAGCGGCGGCCGCAAAAAAGCCGGTTACACACGCGAAAACGAAGAAGGCAGTTGCTAAGTCCGTGAGAGGTCCGGCTCCGAAGAAAGAAACGGGAAAGAGTCCCAGTCCGGTTTCGAAAGCGGGCACGGCGGCGACGCATTCGGCTCCGAAGAAGAGTGAGACCAGTAAGCCCTCGGCGGCTGTGGCTGCGAATGCGGCCAGTCCGAAGCCGAGTGCGGCGGTTGCGAAACCGTCGGCGGGACAGAACTGAGTAGTACGAACGAATTCATAACATGGGAAACCAGCAGGGAAGCTTTCTGACGGCAATTGATGTTGGCAGCGCCAAAACGTGTGCGCTCATGGCGGAACTAACCGACTCTGGCTTGCGTTATCGCGGGCACGGCGTCGCGGATTCCCGCGGCACGCGCAAAGGCGTGATCGTCGAACTCGAGAAAGCCGTTGCGTCGATTCAAAAGGCTGTCGAGGCGGCAGAAGATGTTGCCGGTGCGCCGGTCGAGCACGCCATTATCGGCATTGGAGGAGCTCACGTACGCGGCGTCAATACGCACGGCGGCATCAGCCTGGGAACGCGTCCTCGCGACATCGGGCGTGATGAGATCAAGCAGGCAGTCGAACGTGCACGCGCTATTCCGCTGCCCGCCGATCGTGAAATTCTGCACCTGCTACCGCAGGAGTTTATTCTCGATGATCAGGCTGGTGTGCACGATCCTCTCGGAATGATGGCGGCGCGCCTCGAAGTGCGCGTGCACATGGTGACCGCGGCAACCAGCGCAACGCAGAACGTGATTACGGCGGTGAACAAAGCTGGAGTTCACGTCGACGACACCGTCTTCGAGCCTCTGGCCGCCGCCGACTCCGTTCTTCGTTCTGACGAGCGTGAACTCGGCGTCTGCCTTGCCGACATCGGCGCGGGATCCACCGAACTCATCGTCTTCCAGCAAGGGGCCGTGGCCTGGACTGGAGTCATTCCAGTCGGCGGCGATCACTTTACCAGTGACCTCTCTGTGGGCTTGTGTACTCCGCTGGGTGAAGCGGAGAAGATCAAGAAGATCTATGGCAATGCCATCGTCACCCTGATCCCGGAAGGAAACGAAGTCGAAGTTCCTTCTGTGGGTGATCGCCCTTCGCGCCTCATGCCGCAACGTCTCGTCGCAGAAATTCTCGAACCCCGTGCCCGCGAGCTATTCGAGATGATGCGCGACATGCTGCGCCAAAGCGGCATGTTCGACATGTGTATCGCCGGCATTGTCTTGACTGGAGGCGCTTCGCGCCTGCCGGGAATTTTCGATGTAGCGGAATCGGTCTTGCGCCGCTCGGTGCGTCTCTCTTGGCCGGCGCCGCTCGCCAAGATGCCATCGACGTTATCAGAGCCGGAATTCGCCACCGTCCTCGGCATGGTGAATTACGGTCATCGGGCCCGCATCGCCCGCGGCCATCAGGAAAGCGGATTGGGCTCGAGATTGAAAGCAATGTTAGTAGGAAAGGGAGCGTAAGGGCAGTGGACACTGGGTAGTGATCAAGGTCAATGACGTCCGTTGTGACCGCAACGGCTCGACTAACCACTTGTCGGAACAGCACACAACAGCAAGCATAAATAGTTCAACCAGGAGTACACAATGAGCAACGACATTCGCATCAGCTTTAACGAAGAAGCCCGGAACGACGCTAAAATCAAAGTCATCGGTGTGGGTGGAGGTGGCGGCAACGCTGTGAACCGCATGATTGACGCCGGTCTCGAAGGCATCGAATTCATCGTTGCCAACACCGATCTGCAGGCACTGCGAATGTCGCACGCGCCCGTCAAGTTGCAGCTCGGTGTGAAACTCACGAATGGCCTCGGCGCAGGCGCGAACCCCGAAGTCGGACGCAAAGCCGCGCTCGAAGATTCCGACAAGATCATTGAAGCGCTGGAAGGTGCCGACATGGTATTCGTCACCACCGGCCTCGGTGGAGGTACCGGCACCGGTGCCGCCCCGATCATCGCCTCACTCGCGAGCGAGATGGGCGCGCTCACCGTCGCTGTCGTGACCAAGCCCTTTTCATTCGAAGGCAAGCGCCGCATGCAGCAGGCCGAGCGCGGCATTTCGGAGTTGATGGAATCGGTCGACACCACCATCGTGATCCCCAATGAAAAGCTTCTTGCTGTTGCCGAAGACGCCGGTTTCTTCGAGTCCTTCCGGATCGCCGACGACATCCTGCGTCAAGGCGTACAGGGGATTTCCGACATCATCACCATCCCCGGCATCATCAACCGCGACTTCGCCGATGTGAAGACAATCATGGCCGGCATGGGATATGCAGTGATGGGCACGGCATCTGCTTGCGGGGCGAAGCGCACGATCGAGGCGGCGCAACGTGCAATTGCTTCACCCTTGCTCGAAGCGGGGGCGATTGATGGCGCGCGCGGCATCCTTATCAACATAACCGGTTCTTCCTCGCTCAAACTCGCCGAGGTGCAGCAGGCCTGCTCGATCATTCAAAGTGCCGCTCATGAAGACGCCAATATCATCTTCGGCGCCGTCATGGACGAAAAGATGAAAGACTCGGTGAAGATTACGGTGATTGCAACCGGATTCCGCGAGGCCCCCTCCATGCGTTCCCGCCACCGGGAGACGCGCGTATCGTTTGCCGCGGCACATGACGATGCGATGGATTTCCCCGAAGCCATCGGTTCGCGCGATCCCATGCCCGATCCGCCGAAACACATCATGGCAGAACCGGATATGTCGCACGAGGAGATGGCTGACGATCGTCAGTTCATGGACGATCCGGCTCCCTCGGCCACCCCTGTTGCGGAGCAGGTTGCCGAGGTGATCTCGCTCGACTCGATGCGTACCAATGTGCTGACGAACTTGGCTGCCAACTTCGAACAGGATGACCTCGATGTCCCGGCGTTCCTGCGCAAGCGCAACGAAGTAATGTAGCTCTGCTGTTTACGATGAGATCAATAGGCGCAGCGTCGGAGTGATGAAAAAGTTTTCACATTGGCGGTATCTCTCTGGTTATCGGGTAATCCATTACCGAAGGGTCGGCCACTGAGGTAATCTCCGCTATGTGGCTGCGCCGGAGTAAGTTAGATCAGAAACACAGTTTTAACCGATAGAAACTTTAGAGTTGTGGAAAAGTGGTAAGTCTCGTAGTATCAGCGCAGCTACACGGCGGGGTAGGGTTACCCCCCGCTGGCCCGTTGCGTGCATCGAAGTACTCAGATTCCAGGGGAGCTAATCGGAAAGATGTTTAGGGGAAGCCTTCTTCGTCTCGTTCTGACCCTTTGTGCGTTGCTTGTCTGGACAGGTCTGACCTGGGCAGCGCACATCAATACGCACGCGCCCACGAAATCGAAATCACAGAAAGTCAGCGAGACTCAGCGCACGCGCCGTCGCCTGCGTCGTCTGGCTCGTAGCCGCAGTGCGAACGTGACCCGTGTTTCGGTCACCACGCGCCGCCGTCGTCGATCCTACGAGCGCTTCCACATGAGTTCGTTCGCCGAAGACGTCACCAGCGGCGACCGCACTGCCGGAGAGGACCCCGTTGTGCGTCAGGCCGCCATTGATGCACTGGGCAACATGAACGGCACAGTCGTGGCGATCGAGCCAACCAGCGGCCGGGTGCTGGCGATGGTCAACCAGAAGCTGGCTCTCTCCAGCGGTGCGCAACCTTGCTCCACCATCAAACTTTCCGTCGCTCTGGCAGCGTTGAGCGAAGGGCTGATCTCTAAGGACACGCAAGTGGCATTGGGGCGGCGCTACAGCATGAATCTCACCAAGGCGCTGGCGCACTCGAACAATGCCTACTTCGAGGCCCTCGGACGCAAGCTCGGATTTGAAAAAGTCGCTTACTACGCTCATGAGTATGGACTCGGCGAACTCGCCGGCTATGACATTTCAGGCGAGCAGGTCGGCGCATACCCCGACGCAGTGATCCCCGAAAGGCTCGGCGGCGTAGGCAAGATGTGCTCCTTCGGCGAGGGTGTTTCCATGACACCTCTGCAACTCGGCGCAATGGTCTCAGCCATAGCAAACGGCGGCACACTGTATTACCTGCAGCACCCGACCAATCCCGAGGAAGTGACGAACTTCACTCCTCGCGTCAAGCGGCAGTTGGACATCGCACCCGTCATTCCCGAACTCTCCGACGGCATGGCCGGAGCGGTGCAGTACGGGACGGCGCGCAGCCTGCGCCTGAACTTCAACGAAGAAGAGATCCTGGGCAAAACCGGAACTTGCTCGCATGCCGGAACGCGTTATGGCTGGTTCGCTTCCTATGCCAACACCAGCGTTGGCCGCGTCGTGATTGTCGTTTTCCTGCAAGGTGGACGTCCGACGTTCGGTCCAAAGGCCGCCGAAATCGCCGGGCGCATATACCGCAACATGTACGATCACAACTTCTTCATCGCTACGCCAGGTGGTCCTTCCGACACGGCAGATGTGAATCAGGTCAGCACGACTCCATAACGCTGCAACAACTTTCGTTTAAGAGAGACGCCGGCTCGGCGTCTCTTCTGTTTTTCGCCCCAATCACCGTTTTGCGCCGCCTTTTCTGGATTCTTAGACATACCTGACGAGAAGAAAACGCCCTTTTCTGCCGATATTTGGTCCAGTACCACCGGCAAACCAGAACATCTGCGTCCGCCGGATTGTCCAGGAGAGGTTTACATTGCACTCGGCCCCACTTCACGGCAGCTATGACGTCGGTTTTGGGGGACTTTCCGTGGTCTTGGCGATGGTTTCGGCATATGCCTCCCTGGACTTGGCGGGGCGTGCATCCGCCACACAACGCAGGGCCAAGGTGTTGTGGCTGGTCGGCGGAGCTAGCGCCATGGGCGTGGGCATCTGGGCGATGCACTACGTAGGGATGTTGTCCTTCACTCTCCCCGTACCCGTCCTCTATCACTATCCCACCGTTGCCCTTTCGCTCCTGGTGTCGATCGCTTCATCCGCAATTGCCCTCTGGACTATCAGCCGTGAGCGTTTCGAATTCGAGCAGACATTTTTCGCAAGTGTCGCTATGGGCTGCGGTATTGCCGCCATGCATTTCATTGGCATGGCGGCCATGCGCATGCCTGCGATCGTGGAGTACCGCTGGTTCATTGTCGCTGTTGCGATCGCCGCTGGCGTTGGCAGTTGTTTTCTAGGGATGCGCTTGGCCTTTCAAGTCCGCTACGATCAGGCGAGCCTCCGCAAACTGCTGAGCACTTTGGGTCTGGGCAGCGCAATTCCGGTAACGCACTACATCGCAATGTGGGCGGCCCGTTTCCACGTTTCAGATGTCCCGCTCAGCCATCGGTTCACGATCTATATCTCTTCCCTGGGCATGCTGGTGATCAGCGTCGCGAGCCTCCTGATCTTGAGCTTGGCCATCCTGAGTGCGTTCATCGATCGATGCCGGGCCGCCCGTGCGGCTTTGGTGCAGGCTGCACAAGAGGGTGACGAGCGCTTTCATACTCTGGCGGAAGCCATCCCCCAGATCGTGTGGATCGCAAACGCAAATGGCGAGACCACCTACATCAGCAAGAGCTGGTATGAAATGACCGGTATGTCGATGGAACAGGGCATGGGCAGTGAGTGGATGGAGATGGTTCATCCCGACGACCGCACTCCGTGTACCGAAAAATGGCGGGAATGTGTCCGCTCCGGCGAGACCTTCGAGATCGAGTACCGCCTGCATGACGCTGCCAAAGGATATCGCTGGTATCTCGACCGTGCCGTACCTCTTCGCTCCAGCGCCGGAACTATTCAGCAATGGTTCGGAACCTGTACTGATATCGAGGAACAGAAGCATTATCAGCAACTCCTCGAAGAACAGATCAAGGAGCGCACCGAGGAACTCGCTGAAATCAATACGCGCCTTCAGCACGAAATGTGGGAGAAGGATTTTGCCCGGCGCAAGCTCGACGAACAAAACGAAGCCATGGTCAG
>Ga0335085_10014599_pt1 | contig 11447 bp, 10 predicted proteins | sample Lox_Sample_45_FD_206712 | JGI IMG/M metagenome (GOLD analysis project Ga0335085, IMG submission 206712) | Soil microbial communities from Loxahatchee National Wildlife Refuge, Florida, United States - Lox_Sample_4.5 | ecosystem: Environmental > Terrestrial > Soil > Wetlands | place: USA... | reverse complement strand
ACATCCGCACTCCGCGCTGCGGGGCGCCAAGCTCGGGCCGCCGCGCCCGCAGCGCGTCGCCGAGGGCCGCCATCTCCGCCGCCAGGCCGGCGTCCTCCAGCGCCTGCGCCATGAGGTTAGCCAGCTCCTCGCGCTGCTCGTCGGACAGCGAGTTGAGCAGCCGCTCGGCGGCCATCATCCGCCGGACCAGGGAGTCCACGAGCTCTTCGAGGTTCTGCGGGTTCTCGGGGAACATGTCGCCGTATTCCGCCATGAACCGGTTGAAGTCCTCCTGGGTGTGCTCGCCGCGGGTGTCCGCATCCAGCATCGTCCGCAGGTCGGCGAGCATGTCCTTCACCCGCTGCATGGCCGCGGGATCCGGGTTCTCCAGCGCCTCCTTCATGCCGCGGAACTGGCTGTCAAGCACTTCCCTGCGGAGCAGGTCGCGGAGCTTGTCGAACGTCTCCCGCGCCGCCGGCGACCGCCAGTCGTAGTCGGCGAGCTGCCGTATCGCGCGCGAGGTGTCGTCGGGCAGCGCGTCCAGGTCGGCCTCGCGGAGCCGCGCGTCGTCGCTCGGATCGGGGAACAGCTCGGCGCGCTCCTGCCCGATCGCCGTGTCGAGCAGCGCGCGGGCCTGCTCGAGCATGCCGTCGAGCCGCCCGCGGCTGCGCAGCTCGCGAGACCGTTCCCGGACCCTGCGCAGCAGGTCGTCCAGGCCGCGGCGGTTCTGCCAGCCGCGCCTGAGCAGGTCCCGCAGCGCTTCCGCCGGGGTGCCGCCGCCCAGGATGTCGTCGCCCATGTCGTCGAGCGCGCCGCGGACGTCATACGGCGCCGCCAGCGGGTCAGGCCCGCCGTCGTATTCCCCGTACCGGTAGTTAGCCATCTGCGTACTCCCGTCTGCCCCGCGCTACCGCGTCTCATGGGGTCGATGGTCCATCGACCCCATAGGAAGGCGGTCGATGGTCCATCCACCACCTTCGCCGGCCACGGTCACTGCCCGTAAATCGAGATGCCGTCGGCGCTGTCCTTGGAGAGGCGACGCAGTAGGTACAGGCCCTCGAGGGTGAACTCGATGGCCGCTGCCGCCTCGCCGAAGGACTCGCGGCCCTCCATGCCGAGCCGCGCCATGATCTTTGCCAGGCCGGGGACCTCGCCGGTCCGGCGGAGCAACTCGGTGGCCGAGACGAGCTCGCCGGACTCGATCGTGCCGCCGTCGGCGAACTTGTTCAGCAGGCCGGTCAGGTCGGCGCCGCCGAGCCGCGCACGGAACGTGTCCGCGATCGCGCGCCGCAGCAGGTGCCCGAGGATCTCCTCCTCGCGGCCCTCCTCGCTGACCTCGAACTCGACCTTGCCGCGCAGCGTGCTGACGATGGCCGGCAGGTCACAGACCCGCGCGACCGGCACCTCGTCGTGCGCCTCCGCGATCAGCGCGGTGCGCCGTACCGCCGCCGCGGCGGCGCTCTCCGCGGCCGCGATCGCGAACCGCGCAGAAACGCCCGATCGCGCGTCGGCCGCCGGGGATTCCCGCACCAGCCGGGTGAACCGCGCGATCACCTCGACGAGGTGATCGGGCAGCTCGGCACCCGGGTCACCGCCCTCCCAGGCGACCTCGGCCTCCTGGGTGATCAGCGCGAGCTCGTCCTCGAGCGTGAGCGGGTAATGGGTGCGGACCTCCGCGCCGAACCGGTCCTTCAGCGGCGTGATGATCCGGCCCCTGTTGGTGTAGTCCTCCGGGTTCGCGCTGGCGACGAGCACGACATCGAGGGGCAGCCGCAGTGAGTAGCCGCGGACGCCGATGTCGCGCTCCTCGAGCACGTTCAGCAGCGCCACCTGGATCCTCTCGGCGAGGTCGGGCAGCTCGTTCAGCGAGAAGATGCCGCGGTTGGTGCGCGGCACCATGCCGAAGTGGATGGTCTCCGGGTCGCCGAGCGTCCTGCCTTCGGCCACCTTGACCGGGTCGATGTCGCCGATCAGGTCGCCGACGCTGGTGTCGGGAGTGGCGAGCTTCTCGCCGTACCTGTCGGACTGGTGCCGCCAGGTGATCTTCAGGTCATCGCCCTGCTCTCGCGCTAGCCGCTGGCAGCGCGAGCAGACCGGGTAGTAGGGATGGTCGTTGATTTCGCATCCGTCGATCGTGGGCGTCCACTCATCGAGCAGCCCGGCCATCGTGCGGATCAGCCTGGTCTTCCCCTGGCCGCGCTCGCCGAGCAGGATGATGTCGTGACCTGCGAGGAGCGCCCGTTCGACGTGCGGCAGCACGGTCTGGTCGAAGCCGACGATGCCGGGAAACCGGTCCTGGCCGGCGCGCATTCTGGCGAGCAGGTTCTCTCTGATCTCCTGTTTGACGGTCCGGTAGACGTGGCCGCTCGCACTGAGCTCGCCGACTGTGGCGGGCCTGGGCGGAGCGCTGACGGTGGGATGCTGGCTGTTCTGCTGCACATCTTCGACACTATGTCGGCCACTGGAGTGTTCGCATCTTCCGCAGGTCAGCGCGGCGGCTAAGGTTCGAAAAGGTTCACATTCGCAAAGCTTCGCTAAGGTTCGATGGCATGGCTTCCATCTCCCCGCTGGTGCAGCCGGACGACATCGTCGCCGCCCGTGAGCTGCTCCGTGACGTCATCTCGCCGACCCCCGTGCTGTACTCCCGGGTGCTGTCAGAGGCCGTGGGCGGCCCGGTCTACCTGAAATGCGAGAACCTGCAGCGCACCGGCTCGTTCAAGGTGCGCGGCGCGTACACGCGGATCGCGCGGCTGTCGGACGCCGAGCGGTCGACAGGGGTGGTCGCGGCGAGCGCGGGCAATCACGGGCAGGGCGTGGCGTTCGCGGCGGGCCTGCTCGGTGCCGCGGCGACCGTCGTGATGCCGGAGCGGGCGCCGATCCCCAAGGTGGAGGCCACTCGCGGTTACGGTGCTTCCGTCGTGCTGGCCGGCGCTTCGGTGGAGGACGCGCTCGAGACGGCCCTCGACTTCGCGGCGCGCACGGGGAGCGTGTTCATCCACCCGTTCAACCACCCTGACGTGGTGGCCGGGCAGGGCACCGTCGGCTTCGAGATCATCGAACAGTGCCCGCAGGTCAAGACCATCCTGGTCCCGGTCGGCGGCGGCGGTCTCGCGGCGGGGATCGCGGTCGCGGTGCAGGGGCTGGACCCGTCCGTGCAGGTCGTCGGCGTGCAGGCCGAGGCAGTCTCGGCGTATGAGGCGTCGTTCGCCACCGGGCAGCCCACCGCCGTGGTCGGGCGGCCGTCGATCGCCGACGGCATCGCGGTACACCGGCCCGGCGATATCGCCTTCGGCATCCTGTCGGGGCTGGCGTCGCGGTTCGTGAGCGTGTCAGAGGCGGCGCTGGCCCGCGGGCTGCTGCTCTGCCTGGAACGGGCCAAGCAGGTGGTCGAGCCGTCGGGCGCCGCGGCGGTCGCGGCCCTGCTCTCCCACCCCGGCGAGTTCGAGCCGCCGATCGTCGCGGTGCTGTCCGGCGGCAACATCGACCCGCTGCTGCTGTCCAAGCTGCTGCGGCACGGGCTGTCCGCGGCGGGGCGTTTCCTCGGCTTCCGGTGCCGGCTGCCCGACTACCCGGGAGCGCTGGCCGGGCTGCTGCTTGACCTGGCCGAGCTCGGCGCCAACGTCCTGGAGGTCAGCCACGAGCGGCTCGCGCCCAGCCTGCCAGTGGACGAGGTCGAGGTCGTGCTGCAGGTCGAGACCCGCGGCCCCGAGCACTGCGAGGCCGTGAAGGCCAAGCTCCGCGCCGACGGCTACATCCTTCACTTCAGCTAGGGACCACCCGGCGTTGTCATGCGTTGGTCACGCTGCTACCGTCTGGTCACTGAGGTGATGGGACCCGCCTAGAACCGCGGTACGCCCGCTGATGGTTCCTGATCGTTTGACGATTAGGGAGGACGTTAGCGTGCCGGCTGCCACCCCGCTCCCGCGCGGCCCGGCCGTGCTCACCCTGTATACCGCGGCGGACCTGCTGACCGGGCCTGGCTGCCCGGTGTGCCGCTACGCCAGCGAGGCCGCCAGCCGCTACCTGACCTGGTTCGCACTTGAGGGACACGGGGATGTGGTGACCGTCACGCGCCTGTGCGCGTCGCTCGGGATGTGCCCTCGTCACACGCGCGGGCTGATGAGCCAGCCCGGCGCCGCTCGCAGGCTCACCGCCCTGTACCGCTACCTCATGCGGGCGGCGCGGGACCGCCTCGCCGGCCACGCGGCACGGCTCGCTGGCTGCCCCGCCTGCGAGCATGACGATGGCGCCGGCGGCCGGGCGCTGGAGACCCTGCTCGAGGGTCTTGCCGACGGGCCCGTCCGGGAACGCTACCGTGAGCTCGGCGGCCTGTGCATCCCGCACCTGCGAGCAGCCTCGGGGCGGGGTGATGACCGGATCGTCGCCTGGCTGGCGCGGACGATGACCGAGGCCATCACCGTCGGCGCGGCCGATCCCGGCTGGCTGGCCGGGACCGGCCTCGACGCTGATGTGCGCGTGGTGCTGCGGGACGCACTGCCGGCCACCGCGCTGCCCGGCTCCGGTGCGTGCGCCGCCTGCCTGGCCGCGGGACGCTCCGAACAGGCCTGCCTGGCAGGGCTGGCCGACGGTGACGGCGGCGGGCCGGACCCACGGCTGCTGCTGTGCGCGGGTCATCTGAGTGACCTGGTCGTCCAGGCGCGCCGGCCAGGCGCGGCGCCGCTGCTGGCCTGGCAGGCCGACTCCCTGGCCGCGGCCCTGATCCGGCCTGTCTCCTCGGCTGGCCGCGAACCGGGTGGTCCGGCTGGCTGGCTGCGGTTCCGGCGCCGTCGCGGCACCGGCCTCGCTGACTGCCCTGTCTGCCTGGCCAGCGGGGCAGCCGCGCAGCGGGCGGTCGATGACCTGCGCGGACGGCTGCGGGCCGCGGCTGGACTTCCGGGCTGCCAGGTCCCGCTGTGTGTCCGGCACCTGCTGCACCTGAAGGCGGCCGACCCATGGGCTGCCCAGGTGATCGCGCCGGGCGCGATCGACCGCGCCGGCCAGTTGGCTGCCGAGTTGGATGCCGCGTTCAGCAAGGGCACCTGGGCGCACCGCCATGAGGCGAAGGGACCGGAGATGACCGCGTGGCGGCGGGCGGCGGCGTTCCTCGACGGAGGCGTGTTCTGCGGATCCCCGCCCCGCGGCACCTGACGCTCACGCCCCGGCCGGGCGGTGTCCGGCGGCTATCCTGGAAGTGCACGGCGGAGGGGCTCGACGTGCGCGTCCGCCCTGCTGCGCGGGCGGTGTGAACGCGGCGGCGGCCGCCAACGGTCCCTACCAGGCGAGGCACGCGGGTAGGAGGCCATCACCGATGACGAACACTGACGGAGCCCTGGCGGCTGCCCTGGATGAACTGACGGCGCTGGGCACAGATCAGGACCGGGAGCAGATCGCGGCGCTGCGAGACCGGCTGGATGCGGCGCGGTTGCGGGTTCTTGTCGCGGGTGAGGCCAAGCGGGGAAAGAGCACCTTGATCAACGCGCTGCTGGGGCGTGCGGTGCTGCCCGCTGGGGTAACGCCGCTGACGGCGGTCGCCACCACCGTCAGGTACGGCGACGACCCGCACGCGGAAGTGCGGTTCGCGGACGGGCATGAGGAGAAGCAGCCGCTCACCGCGCTGCCTGAGCTGGTCACCGAGCGGGGCAACCCGGGCAACAGGCGGCACGTCGCGGCGGTGACCGTGTACCTGGACGCGCCGGTGCTGGCCGGCGGGGTCGAACTGGTGGATACGCCAGGCACCGGATCGGTGTTCGCGTGGGACACGGCGGCGGCGCACGAAGCCCTGGACACCATGGACGCCGCCGTGTTCGTGCTGACCGCCGACCCGCCGGTGTCGGCGGCGGAGCGGGACCTGTACGCGAAGGTCGCCGGGCTGTCGGTGGCCACGTTCACGGTGCTGAACAAGGCCGACCACCTCGACGCGGGCGGGCTAGCCGAAGCGGCAGAGTTCACCAGGCAGGTGCTGGCGCGAGCGGGCTCTGGCGCCCCCGGCGCGCCGGGCCGGATCTACCCGGTGTCGGCGCAAGCCGCGCTGGCCGGCGGTGACCCGGGGTTCAGCGCGTTCGCCGCCGACTTCATGACGTACCTAGCGAGCAGGCGGGAGTCGGACCTGCGTGCATCGGCCGTCATGCGAGCGCGGCGGATCGCGCGTTCGCTGCTGGACGAGGTGGCGCTGACCCGGCGCGCCGCGGAGCTTACCACCGGGGAGGCCGCGGACCGCGTGACACGGTTCGGCGAGCGGCTGGCCGAGGTAGGGGTCCGGGGCCAGGATGCGGTGGCCGTGGCCGGCGCCGAGTCCGCTCGCCTGCTGAAAGACCTCAACGACGCCGCCGAGACCGACGGTCCGCGGCTCGGACGTGACATCACTCGCCAGCTCGCGGAGGTTCTCGATGGCGAGCTGCGTACCGCCACGGCCGACGAGATCGAGCGCCAGGGCCGGGAACGCCTGGTCGCGCTCACGATTGAGGCGGCCGATGCGTGGCGCGCGCGGCGGCGGGACGTCATCGAGGAGGGGCTGGCCCGCACGGACGCCAGGCTGGCGGCCGACCTGATGGCCGCGCTGACGGAACTGCGCGATTCGGCGTCGGAGCTGCTCGGCCTGGACCTGGCCGCGCCTGAGCCGGGCGGCCGGCTCGCCGAGGACCGCCGCTTCTTCTACACCACGGCGGACGAGTCCGGCCAGACCGAACTGATCGCCGGCGCCATCCGCCGCAAGCTCCCCGGGGAGCTGGGCCGCCGCCGCGCCCGCGAGCACCTGTTGCGCGAAGCCCCGGACCTGGTGGCGCGCCAGATCGGTCGGGCCAGGGGCGACCTCCAGTACCGGCTGTCGGAGGCGAGCCGCGCGCTGGCCCGCTCTGTGGAGCTGCGCTACACGGACGCGACGGGCCGGCTGCGGGCCGCCCTGCATGCTGCCGGGGAACTGCGCGGCGCGTCGACGGTCGCGGCGGAGGAAAGAGAGCGAGATCTTTCCGAACGGGAGGTGGCGACTCGCCGCGCGCTCGCCCTGCTCGACGAGGCGGGCAGCGCGACTGAGCGGCCAGCGTCGTGAGCGACAACCCGGTCCGGTTCTTCGGAATCGGCCGGAACGCCCGCATAGCGGCGATGCGGGCCGCTGACGACCTTCGGGCCCGCGGCATCGCGGCAGTCGCACTGTTCAGACCGCAGCTCGGCGGATGGGTCGTGCAGATCTTTCCCGGCGGCATCCGGCGCCGGAACGCCGATCCGGACGAACCTGGAGGCGGCACTGGTGCTGATACCAGCCTGGCGAGCCGCCCAGAAGGGAGCCGGCCATGACCGAACCCTCCGGCCAGGACACGTACCCGGCACCGGGTCCGGTTCCCGCCACCGCCGGGGATGTGATGCGGCCCGCGCTCACGGCCGTCGAGCCAAACGACCACGTGGCCGCGGCGGCGTACCTGATGAGGCGGGCGGACGCGACGTCCATGGTTGTCATCGACGACGAGAAGGCCAGGAAGCCGGTCGGCCTGATCACCGAGGCCGACATCGTCCGTGCGGTAGCCGACGGCAAGAACCTCAACGAGGTCCGGATCCTGACCCTGATGACTCGCGGCCCGGCCGTGATCAGGGCCAGCGCTAGCATCCGCGAAGCGGCCAGCATCATGGTGGCCGGGCACTTCCGGCACCTGCCCGTCACGGACGAGCGCGGCAGCCTGCGGGGAATGGCTGACATCCTGGACATCTGCAAGGCGTTGCTCGGGTCTCCGGCCGGGTAACTCACGCCGCTCCTGGCAAGAGCACCGCGCATGCCCGCGGCGTGCCGGTGGCCGTCTGGGGATTTGCCGCTGCTGGCTGCTCTGATATCCTTTTGTTACGCGATGAGGCTCGCGTAGCACCCGGATATCCGCATTACGGGTTGATGGCCTCTACCCATCGGCGTCGTAGATGCCGCGCATGCAGGTGGAGGCCTTTATGTTGCCCTGCGTTCTCGCGCGGACCCGCGCGTTCGTTAATGCCTGGCCCGGCCATCGTGCCGCTATGCGTCCGGCCGCGAGGTGGCGGGGGGACTGGCGATGAGCCTGAGCGCATGGGAGCAGCAGGCTCTGGAGTCGATCGGGAACGGGCTCGCTGGATCTGACCCTGAACTGGCGGCGCTGGTGTCCGCGTTCAACCGGCTGGCATCGGATGAGGAGATGCCGGACAGGGAAAAGACACGAGCAGTCTCGCGGCGGGCTTTCCGGCGGCTCCGCCGGGCCCGGTGGCGCTCTCACTTGCGCAGGGCGCGCCAGCGTCTGGGTGTCCCGGGGATCGTGCTGCTGCTGGCGTGGCTGCTGACAACTGCCGCGCTGATAGCGGTCGCACTCGCCTTCACTGTCGGCGGCAATCGCGGTACGTGCACTGAAACGGCGGCGATCATGTGTGTCGGTCCGGCTCCCGGGCACAGCCCGGGCTCACCTTCCGGCAGCACAACCACCGGCCAGGCCTCTCACCAGCAGATAATCGGCATCCCGCAAACTGTCCCGTAGTCCTCAGCGCGCCTTTCCGCACCATTGAATCCACCGGGGCACTGGTACACGTCAGGGCTGAAGGACCTTCCCGGGGGTAGGATAGACATGGCGGTGTTAGGCCGCCCGGCGGTGGACCTCGCCGCGCCCAGATATTTGCGGGCTTGCCGAAAGGCCGATAGGTCCTGCTCTCCAGCAATGGTGAGGAGGATGCTGTGACGTCTGCCGCGTCGAAACCCCTGCAGTACCCCGGGCAGGGCGGCCGTCTGTGGTGGCTGCCCGCCGGGGGGCGGGACAATGGGCTGTACGCCGATTCGTGGGCACCCGTTCTTGAAATCAGTGACCAGGTCGTTTCCCAGGTGCTCAGTGCGCTGCGCGAGGCCGGAGTTCCCGCGTACGCCGCGCCTGCCCGCCCGGCTGCGGCTCGGCTACGGGACCGTTCTGGGCGGCCTGTCGGCTGTCAGCTGTGGGTTGGCGCCAGCGCGTACGCCAGAGCGGAAACAGCCCTGGTGACCGTGATGCCGTCGCTGGTGCGGGAGGCGGCGCAGCACGCCGACGCCGCATGGCGGTGACGGCGGCCTGGCGGCTGGTGACTGGCCGGCAGCTGACAGCCGCCGCGGCAGCCTTCGCGGGGGTCGCTGTCCTGGCGGCGGCGGCCGATCGCGGCTGGCTGGCCGAGGCCGACCGGCGTGCCTTCGAGGCGGTCCATACCCGCCGCCGCCCGGCGGCCACCCGAGTCGCGCATGCGGTGAGCGACCTGGCCGAGCCGGCCGTCGCCTTCCCGGTCCTCGCGCTCGCCGGAGTCATCGCCGCACGCCGGGGCGGCGAATGGTGGCGCGCCGGGGCGCCATGCCTCGCAGTGGCGGGCGGCGCGATGGCCAGGAGACGGCTGTCCCGGCTGATCGCCCGGCAACGGCCGCCTGCCACGGCGTGGCTGATCGAGCCGGAAGGATTCAGCCTTCCGTCCAAGCACACCACGCTGGCCGTGCTTGCGGCGGGTGCCACGGCCAGGGCGCTCGGTGTCCGCGGGGGGCCGTTGCGGGCCACGACCTTGCTGGCCGGAGCGGGGATCGGCGCCAGCAGGATCTACCTAGGCGTGCACTGGCCCACGGACGTGATCGCGGGCTGGCTGTTTGCCGAGGGCTGGCTGCGCGTGACGCGCCGCCATTGAGCTGGCGCTGCGGGCGGGTCCCCCCGGCCGCCCGCAGCGCCTTGAGGGCCGCTAACGGAGCGGCGGCGGCCCGAAGGGAAGGACCTTGCGCCCGAAGGTGGACTCGATGATGTCGCCGGCGGCGTGATACCAGGCCAGGATGGCGAAGATCAGGACGATCACGCCGCCGGCCTCGGTGATGTCGACGTTATTGGCGCCCGCGCCGACCGACAGCACGACCAGCCCTATGAAGATCAGCCAGATGATCATGCAGAGCACCAGATCCTCTCGCAGTGAGGCAATCCCCAGGTAGAACGTGATCACCGCGAACACAGCGAGGAGCAGGCTATTCGCATCGTTGGCTTGCACGGGGGGGACACTGGCGGCGTACAGCGTGTCGAACGCGCCTACTATCACCCAGAACGGCCCGTACGTGCCGAATACCGCGCCGGCGAACAGGTTGCCCCTGGTGAACTCCATGATCGCGACGATGATCTGCACTAGGCCGCCGAAGAAGAACGCCGCCGGCAGCACGATAAGAATCCCGGCGTCGTTCAGTATGTGGGTCTGGTACATGCCGAGCATGAACGACGTGGTGGCAAACGCGGTCACCGCCCAAGGCGCCGGGTTGGCCATCCCGCTCGGTGCCGGTGCCGGTGCCTGCTGCCCGGCGTCGGCTGGCCTGGTCGCGTCCGATGTCGTCATTGCGCATCTTCCTTTCCAGATAGTTCCGCGCGTTCCGCGCGCCTGGCATCGTGCACAGGTCTTGGTGGCCGCCGGGCGGAAAGGCGAGGGGCACCCCCGGTTCCCCCGGATCGCCAGCGCCGCATGAACGGGGTTCGCCCGCCCGGAGGACGGAGCGGGATGCCCGAGCGGCGCATGAATCCGCGGATGCTCTCCGCCGGCTGACCGGTCAGCAACTCGACGTGGGACAGGCTGACGCCGCACGCCCAGTAGAGGTCCTTGACTAGCGGGGTGGTCAGCGGTACCGGTTCAGGGAACCGTTCGGTCAGTGAACCTCCGGGCAGTACCCAGGGGACGTCATGCGCGGCCAGCACGGCGGCGATGAGCGGATCGGCGTAGAGCGCGCTGACTAGCTCGATCTCGGATGGGCCCGGCAGCGGCACGGCGCCGCCGGAACGCACCGGCAGCCCGAGGGCGTGCGCGTTGCGCAGCACGGTGTTGCCTGACATCCCCAGGCGCCGTCCGGCTTCGGCCGCGGTCATGCCCAATTCGACGTAAAGCAGTCGCAGTACGCTAGCGGGCACCGCGGCGCGGTCCTCCCGGTTCCAGCGACCACGGCTGCGAGCCTTGATGTCGTATCGGCGCAGCCGGTCGCGTACCGTCCGCTCGGGCATCCCGAGGACGGCGGCGATCTGCCGTGAGCTGAGCCTCGCCTCCTGGTACAGCTCACGCATGAGCCGAGGCAGATCTGGCTGGTAGCCGGATCCGCGCTCAGGGCGGAGACGGCCCACACCCCGTGGGCGCAGCGGCACGCCGGCCTTGCGCAGGGTCCTGGTCACCCGCTGCCGGTCAACCCCCACTCGCGCGGCGATCTTGTAGGTGGACAGGCCGTGATGGAGGTACAGGTGGGCGAGCCAGCCAGGATCTAGCACATCGCTCGAGGAGCCGCATGGCGGGCACGCGTCATCGCGGGGTACGGTCACACAGCCTCCTGTCGTCTCCCGACAGGGACCGTTGGCGATTAACCGCGATTAACGGCGAGCCCCTCCGCCGTACCCGCTTTGAGAATAAGTCCGTTACGCCGGGCGGTAAAGCGTACGCCGGTAGCCGCCGGTCAATGTTGCCTTTGCCCGGGTCGCGATGGTCCAATGGGCGATGGCGATGAGGCTCGCCCT
>Ga0335085_10014598_pt1 | contig 11447 bp, 14 predicted proteins | sample Lox_Sample_45_FD_206712 | JGI IMG/M metagenome (GOLD analysis project Ga0335085, IMG submission 206712) | Soil microbial communities from Loxahatchee National Wildlife Refuge, Florida, United States - Lox_Sample_4.5 | ecosystem: Environmental > Terrestrial > Soil > Wetlands | place: USA... | reverse complement strand
TGCGCACCATGATCGAGGAGGTCGAGATCGCCGATATGGCGCTCTTCCTCTGCTCCCCCGCGGCACGCCACGTCACGGGACAGGCGATCGGCGTTTGCGGAAACGTCGAGTACGAGCGCTAGGCCTTCATTCCGCGGGAACCACCGCAGGTGTCGTGTAGCGTGCGCCCTCGCGCGGCAGGAAGAGCGCGGCCGCGACGATGATCGCAACCAGCACGCCCATGATCCCATAGAGCCAGGCGAAGTCGCCGGTGGTGTCGAAGACCCAGCCCACGAGGGGAACGCCGAGCGAGGAGATGCCCAGCGAGAGCACGAACTTCGCACCGAAGGCTGTGGCGCGCCAGCGGCCCGGCGTATACCGCACGAGAAGGCTGTTCTCCGCGGGTCCCGTCAGCGTCTCCAGCGAGAAGAGCAGCGTCATGAGCGCGAGCAGCGGCGCCTCCCGCATGTTCGTGATCAGGACTAGCACGGGTATCTGCGCGGCCCAGGCGAGCACGTAGACCCGGCGCAGCGAGAAGCGGTCCGCAAGCCATCCGCCGAGGATCTGCACCGCGGCGCTCACCATGAAGACGAAGCTCACGAAGCCGCCGGTCCCGAGCGTGCCGCCGCTGCTGAGTCCGGTGAGGCGGAGATCGAAGAGCTTCGGCATCGAGACCACGAGGATCTGGAACATCAGACCCGCCAGCAGCATCGTGATCGAGAGCACGATGAAGGCGCGGCGCACGTCCGCGCGGAGCGGCTCGGCCTCGGGCTTGCGGTCGGTCTTGAGCGCGACGACATGGCGCCCGCGCACGAGCACCGCGAGCGCCAGCCCGATTGCGGCGGCGACGGCTCCCGGCACGATGAAGGCAGCGCGCCAGCTTATGAAGTCCGTGAGCGCGCCCGCGACGAAGGAGGCGGTACCGACGCCGAGGCTGCCGAAAATCCCGTTCCAGCCGAGCATGCGCCCGCGGTTCTCGGCATTGCGCACGAGCCAGGCGATCCCCACGGGGTGATAGATGGAGCCGAAGAGGCCGATGCCCGCGAGCCCGACGGCGATGCCGAGCGGACCGTCGGCGAGGCCCGTGAAGATCGCGGCCGCCCCGCTCCCGACGAAGAAGATCACCATCATGTGCTCGGCGCTCCAGCGGTCGCCGAGCCATCCCGCCGGCAGCGCCGCGAAGCCGTAGAGGAGGAACCCCGGCATCGACAGCGAGATCAGCTCGCCATAGGTGAGATCGAAGCGGCTCTCGAGCGCCAGGACGACCGTCGGGTAGAGCAGCATCAGCATATGCGTGAGCAGATGGCCCAGATTGGCGAAGAGGACCGGCAGCTTTGCGGCGCGAGAGGTCATCGAGGCTTCCTTGGCGGCAGTCGCGGCTAAGCTGCCATGCCGATCCCGGCGGGACAACACGCGGAGCCGCAATCCTCCCTTGCAGGGGCGATTGCCGCGACTCGTTGCTTGTTGCGGGGTCGAAAGCCCATTACTCTCGTTGGGCGCAGCTCAGGGGGGCCAGTTGCGATGTCTACTCTCACCGCACCCAAGGCAAAGCAATCCGGGGAGAGCGCGCTCCGCCCCTCGGCCTCCCAACCCTCGGCCGTGCAGCGGGCTTGGCTGAGCCGGGGGCTGACGCAGCCCGGCGGCAAGCTTCCGCTCTTCGATGCGGACGGCCAGCGGGTCAGCCCGCGCACCATTCAGGCCTGCATCGATCAGGGCTGGGCCGAGCCCTGGTTCGCCAATCCGACCAAGCCGGACTGGCTCGTCTGCAAGCTCACCGAGCAGGGCCGCATCGCCGCGCAAAAGCGGGGCTGATCCTTCGGACCGCGCAACCGAACTCTTAGGGTCGGGCGGCAAGCATTTGTTTCTCAGGGAAAATGGTCGGGCATGTCAGATTCGAACTGACGACCCCCAGCACCCCATGCTGGTGCGCTACCAGGCTGCGCTAATGCCCGACCGGGACCGAATTTCGGCGTCGGTGACTATAGGGACCGCGGCGTCCCAGTTCAACCCTGCGTCCCCGCGCGAAATCCGTCATCGCCGCTTGAAACTCCGGCGGCTCCGGTGTCGTATAGCGCCGTCGGGCCATCGGGATGGATCCCATGACCACGCGTCCGAGTTCTTTGAGGGTCAAGGGCGGCGCGAGCGAGCCCGTGGAGCTGCGCGCGGGCGCGGGCGTGCGCGAGGCCGCGCGCGAGGTCGAGCTCGAGCAATGGGCGTGGCGCAAGGTGAGGAAGCTGCGCTTCCTCTACACGCACCTCACGGTCTTCGCCCTCGGCAATTTCGTGCTGCTCCTGATCGACGTCTCTACGACCGGCGAGGCTTGGTTCTACAAGGTCCTCCTCGGCTGGGGCCTGCTCGCCGGGCTGCACGCCGCCTACGCCTACGAGCTTCTCCCCTGGACCACCCGGGACTGGGAGCAGCGCAAGGCGCAGGAGCTGGTGGAGGAGCGGCGCCAGCGGAGCCGCCGTCACTGAGAAGCCGCTATTTGCGGCCGACGCCGGCCTTGCGCAGCATGTCCCGCAAGTTCCCGAGCTCCTTGCGGAGGTCCCGGAGTACCGTCTCCAGATCGGACCCGCTATCGCCCGCCGCCGGCTGCGGCAAGGATGCCGCCGGCGTTTCCGGCTCCTCGGCCCTCTCGATCTGCTCGGCGGGCTTGAGCTGACCCTCGCGCAGCAGACGCTGCACGCCCTTGATCGTGTAGCCGTCGCCGTAAAGGCATTGGCGGATGCGGCGCAGCAGCGTCACGTCCTCGGGCCGGTAGTAGCGCCGTCCCCCGCCCCGCTTCAGCGGCCTGATCTGCGAGAACTTCGACTCCCAGAAGCGCAGCACATGCTGCGGCACCGCGAGCTCCTCCGCGACCTCGCTGATGGTGCGGAAGGCGGCGGCGGATTTCGCTTGCCGCCGGCTCGACGGCGCATCGAACAAATCCGGCATGGGAGGTTACTCCGCGGCTGGCGGAGGCGCGGCGCCGCCGCCGCTGAGCGCGGCGTTGATCTGATCCTTGAGGACGTGAGAGGCGCGGAACACCAGCACGCGCCGCGGCTGGATCGGCACTTCCGTCCCGGTCTTGGGATTGCGGCCGACGCGCTTACCCTTCTTGCGAACCGTGAAGCTGCCGAAGGAGGAGATCTTCACGATCTCGCCGCGGGCGAGCGCATGCGAGATCTCGTTGAGGACGGTCTCCACGAGCATCGCCGATTCGTTGCGGGAGAGGCCCACCTCTTGGTAAACGGCCTCGCTGAGCTGCGCACGGGTAACCGTCTGCCCTGCCATGCTGCTCTCCCCCATCGAATTCCGTTGACATAAAACTTTAACTCGACGCGGAAAAACCGTCAATTACAGAGCGTTGGTAAATGCAGTTGAAGTGGCTCGCAGTGCCGTGCGGCGAGCTACCAGCGCACGAGGCTCGCGCCCCAGGTAAGCCCGCCGCCCATGGCCTCCAGAAGTACCAGATGTCCCTGGCGAATCCGGCCGTCCGCCGTCGCTTCCGCCAGCGCCAGGGGAACGGAAGCGGCGGAGGTATTGGCGTGCCGCTCGATGGTCACGACGACTTTTTCCGGAGCAAGGTCGAGCTTGCGCCCCATGCTCTCGATGATGCGGCGGTTCGCCTGGTGCGGTACCAGCCAGTCGATCTCGGCGGGCGATACGCCGTTTGCCGCGAGGGCCTCGTCAACGACCTCCGCCAGGCGTTGGACGGCGTGGCGGAACACCTCCCGGCCCTCCATCCGCAGATGACCGGCGGTGCCCGTGCTGGAGGGGCCGCCGTCCACGTAAAGAAGCTTGTAGTAGTTGCCGTCGGAATGGAGGTGGCTCGAGAGGATGCCGCGCGCGCTCTTGCCCTCGCCTTCCGCCAGCGGCGCGCCCTTCAGGACCAGCGCGCCGGCGCCGTCACCGAACAGGACGCAGGTGCCGCGGTCGCTCCAGTCGAGGATGCGCGAGAAGGTCTCGGCTCCGATCACCAGCGCCGTCCGCGCCTGCCCCGTGCGGATCATGCTGTCGGCGGTCGCGAGGGCGAAGATGAAGCCGGAGCAGACGGCCTGCACGTCGAAAGCCGCGCCGCGCGCCATGCCCAGCGCCGCCTGGACCTTGGTCGCGGTCGCGGGAAAGGTGTGATCGGGGGTCGCGGTCGCGAGGACGATGAGGTCGAGGTCGTTCCCCGTCATCCCCGCCGCGCGGAGCGCGGGGCGTGCCGCCGCGATCGCGAGATCGGAGGTGAGCTCGCCCGGCGCCGCGATGTGCCGCTGCTTGATGCCGGTACGCTGGACGATCCATTCGTCGGTAGTCTCCAGCCGGCCCGCGAGCTCGGCATTGGTGACGATCTTCTCGGGGAGGTAGCCGCCGCAGCCGGCGACGACGGAGCGATAGCGCATGTCAGACCGTCGCCGATTGCGCTCTCGGAACGGGCGCGGAATGCGCCTGCAGGCGCTCGAGCTCGTCGCGGATCTTCTCGAGGAAGCCGTTCTTGCGCATGTCGACCGCGACCGCGATCGCATTGGCGAAGCTGAGCGCGTCGGCGCTGCCGTGGCTCTTCACGGCGATGCCCTGGAGACCCAGGAACATGGCGCCATTGTAGCGCCGGGGATCGAGGCGCCCGCGCAATTTCAGGAGCGCGCCCCGCGCGAAGAGATAGCCGATGCGCCCGAGGAGCGAATGCCGGAAGGCCGAGCGGAAGAACTCGAGGATGAGCTTCGCCGTGCCCTCGGCCGTCTTGAGTGCGATGTTGCCGGTGAAGCCGTCGGTGACGATCACGTCCACGGTCCCGGCGGCGATGTCGTCGCCCTCGACGAAGCCGTAGAAGCTGATCGGCGAGAACGCGCCGCGCAGGCGCTGCGCCGCCTCTCGCACGGCCTCGTTGCCTTTCTGGTCCTCCGAGCCGACGTTGAGGAGCCCCACCACCGGCTGGACCAGGCCCAGGACCGTGCGGGCGAAGACGTCGCCCATCACCGCGAATTGCACGAGATTGTCGGCGTCGCACTCGACGTTGGCGCCGAGGTCGAGCATCACGCTCTCGCCGCGCCGCGTCGGAAAGTAAGAGGCCATGGCGGGCCGGTCGATGCCCGGGATGGTCTTGAGCACGAATTTCGACATCGCCATCAGCGCGCCCGTATTGCCCGCGGAGACGACGCAATGAGCCTTCCCTTCCGCGACCGCGTCGATGGCAAGGCGCATGCTGGAGCGCCGCCCCCCGCGCAGCGCGATCGAGGGCTTGGCCTCGCCGCTGATGGCCTCGTCGGTATGATGGATCGTGGAGTGCTCGGCCAGGCGCTTGTAGCGCGCGAGCAAGGGGCGGATCTTTGCCTCGTCTCCGAACAGCATGAATCGCGTGTGCGGATGCCGCTTCAGGGCAATGTGCGCGCCGCGGATCACCATCGCGGGCGCGTGATCCCCGCCCATGCCGTCGAGCGCAATGACGATGTCCGCAGCCACGAGCGTTAGGGCTCCTCGCCGCCTCGGATCAGGCGTTCTCCGCCGCCGCAGGGACCACCTCGCGGCCATCGTAATAGCCGCAAGCCGCGCAGACGTGATGCGGCCGCTTCAGCTCGCCGCAATTCGAGCACTCGACGTAGGTCGCAGCCTTGAGCGCGTGGTGCGAGCGGCGCATGTTGCGGCGCGACTTGGATACCTTCTTCTTCGGAACGGCCATGGAAAGAACTCACGATTGGGGAAAGGCCCTGCGGGGCCGCAGCTAAATAGTCAATATCCGGCTGCTTGGCAACCTTCCTACCGGTTAACCCCCCTCCGAGGCCGCAGATCCGCCGCTCGAGCCGAGGCTTGCGCCGGCGGCGCGGGGATAGGGATCGAGCGCCACCGCAAGCTGCTGCGCCACGGCCTCGCCGATGTCGATGGCATTACCCTCCAAGGTCTCCACGAGCTCGCTCTCGTAGTCCATCACCACTGTCTCCACCGCGCCGCCCGGGCCGTAGAGCACGGCGAATTCCTCGGCAAGACGGCTCGCCACCGGCTCCAGCGAGACGACGCAGGCCTGGACCACCTCCGCCGCGAAGCTGCCGCTCAAGCGTATCATCCCGCGCGCGAGTCGCTGCAGGCGGATCTCGGCCTCGAGGCGCTCTAGCGCCAAAAGATCGAAACGTCGCGCAAGCGCCTCCCGCTCGGCGGGTGTGGCCGCGATCGGATAGACGGCCTCCAGCGAGCCGAGGCGGCCGAGCTCGACAGGGCGCGAGAATTCCGGCGCTGGAGCGGACATCGCGGTCATTCCTCCATCGTCGCGGCATCCGCCGGGAGGAACGCGACCCGGCCCGTCGCGAGCGCCGCCGAGGCCTGCGCGGCAAGCGCTTCCTGCTGGCGCCGCACATAGCGCGCGACCATCGCCACGTGCTCCTCGGACGGTGCCGGCACCGTGCCCCAGAGATTGCGGCGAAGCGCGCCCGCGAGCTGCGCTCGGCCGCCCGCCAGACCCTCCTCATAGGCGCGGATGCGGCCGTAGAACCCCTGCGCCATCGCCTTGACCCGCCGCCCGACGCCGAGATCCGTGACGCCGAGCTCGCGCAGCGAGCGGTCCATGTCCTCGAAGAACGCGTCGAAGACGGCCTGTGCGAGGGCCGCTCCGGCCTCGCCCTCGGCCTTCAGGCGCTGAAGCACGAGGAAGCCGTGCAAGGCCAAGGTCTCGAACCGACCGTCCAGACTGTCCGGCACTTCAAGATCGCGGAAAAAGATCGGCGTGCGCGCCTGCGCGACGATGGCGGCATAGAGCTCCGCCGCCGGGATCCTCTGCCGGCGCGCGCGACGGCTCAGAAGCGATGGAAAAACCACGGGATTACCTCACCCGGGCCCGGCCCGGGACAATTGACACGGCCTTCGCGGCGGGTGCAATGTCCCCGCAAATGGGCGCGCGCGGCCACGGATTCAAGCGCGCCGCGCTCTGCAATCGATCGGAGACCATGACGCGCCTGCTCAGCCTTGCCCTCTTGGCGCTCGCCGCCGGCAGCCTCGGAGCCTGTACCCCCACCGTCAATCCTCGCGGCAACCTGCCGGCGCCCTCCGCGCTCGAGCAGATCAAGCCGGGCACCACGGACAAGGCGACGGTGACGCGGCTTCTCGGCTCGCCGTCGAGCGTCGCGACCTTCGACACCCAGACCTGGTACTATATCAGCCAGCGAATCGAGGAGCTCGCCTTCTTCAAGCCCGAAGTTCGCGAACAGGAGGTGGTCGTGATCACCTTCGACAAGGATAACGTCGTGACCGACGTGCAGCGGCTCCGCGATAAGGGTCGCGACAACCTCGAGCCGGTGGCGCGCACCACGCCGGCGCCGGGCAAGGAGCTCTCCTTCATCGAGCAGCTCCTCGGCAACTTCGGCCGGTTCAACACCGGGACTCCGCAGAAATAGCTCTGCGGGTACGCCCTGAGCCTCAGCCCAGGGCCGCCAGGATCGCCAGCAGCAAGATCGCGACGATATTGGTGATCTTGATCATGGGATTGACCGCGGGCCCGGCGGTGTCCTTGTAGGGATCGCCGACGGTATCGCCGGTGACGGCGGCCTTGTGGGCATCCGACCCCTTACCGCCGTGATGGCCTTCCTCGATGTATTTCTTGGCATTGTCCCAGGCTCCGCCGCCGGAGGTCATCGAGAGAGCGACGAAGAGCCCCGTGACGATGGTGCCGAGCAGCATGGCGCCGACCGCGCTGAATGCCGCCCCGCGCCCCCCGATCGCCCAGATCACGGCATAGAGCACAGCCGGCGCCAGCACCGGAAGCAGCGAGGGCACGATCATCTCCTTGATCGCGGCCTTGGTGAGGAGGTCGACGGCGCGGCCGTAGTCGGGCTTGCCGGTGCCCTCCATGATGCCCTTGATCTCCTTGAACTGGCGGCGCACCTCGATCACCACGGAGCCTGCGGCGCGCCCCACGGCGGTCATGCCGAGCGCGCCGAAGAGATAGGGCAAGAGGCCGCCGATCAGGAGCCCCACCACCACGTAGGGGTTGGCGAGCTGGAAGTCCACCTTCACGCCGGGGAAATAGTGCGAGAGGTCGTTGGTGTAGGCCGCGAAGAGCACCAGCGAGGCAAGGCCCGCGGAGCCGATCGCGTAGCCCTTGGTCACGGCCTTGGTCGTGTTGCCGACGGCGTCGAGGGCGTCGGTGAATTTGCGCACTTCCTTCGGCAAATCCGCCATCTCCGCGATGCCGCCCGCGTTGTCGGTGACGGGGCCGTAGGCGTCGAGCGCCACCACCATGCCCGCGAGCGCCAGCATCGTCGTCGCCGCGACGGAGATGCCGAAGAGCCCCGCGACGAGATAGGAGACGATGATGCCCGCGCAGATCACCACGACCGGGAGCGCCGTCGCCTCCATCGAGACCGCAAGGCCCTGAATGACGTTGGTGCCGTGCCCGGTCACCGAGGCCTGCGCGATGCTGTGGACGGGCCGGTAGACGGTCGAGGTGTAGTACTCGGTGATCCACACGAGGAGACCCGTCACCGCAAGGCCCACGAGCGCGCAGATGAAGAGGCTGGCCCCGCTTACCGCGAGCTTGTCGGCGCCGACGGTCATCGTGAGCTTGCCGCTGAATCCCACGAGGCGGTCGACGATGACCGCGATGGCGGCCGCGGAGATCACGCCCGAGCCGATCAGGCCCTTGTAGAGCGCCGCCATGATGTTCTGGCCCGAGCCCAGGCGCACGAAGAAGGTGCCGATGATGGAGGCGATGATGCAGACGCCGCCGATCGCCAACGGGAACACCATCATGGTGTCGCGCTCGGCGGGATCGAGGAAGAAGATCGCCGCGAGCAGCATGGTCGCGACGACCGTCACGGCGTAGGTCTCGAAGAGGTCCGCCGCCATGCCCGCGCAGTCGCCGACGTTATCGCCGACGTTGTCAGCGATGACGGCGGGATTCCTGGGGTCGTCCTCGGGGATGCCGGCCTCGACCTTGCCGACGAGATCGGCGCCGACATCCGCGCCCTTGGTGAAGATGCCGCCGCCGAGGCGGGCGAAGATCGAGATGAGCGAGGCGCCGAAGGAAAGGGCCAGCAGCGCCTCGAGGATCGGCCGCACGTCGTTACCCGGCAGCGACTGCTTGAGGAAGGCGTAGTAGACGGAGACGCCGAGGAGGCCCAGCCCCACCACCAGCATTCCCGTGACGGCGCCGGCGCGGAAGGCGAGCGCCAGGCCCGCGGCGAGGCCGGAGCGCGCGGCCTGCGCGGTGCGGACATTGGCGCGCACGGAGATGTTCATGCCGATATAGCCGGCCGCGCCCGAGAGCACCGACCCCACAAGGAAGCCGAGCCCGACGCGCCAGCCGAGGGTGTAGGTCAGGACCGCGAGCACGACGATGCCGGCCATGGCAATGGTCGTGTATTGGCGATTGAGGTAGGCGCGCGCGCCCTCCTGCACCGCGGCGGCGATCTGCTGCATGCGCGGCGTCCCCGCATCCGCTTTCATCACGGAAAGCGCGGTAACGATGCCGTACACCACCGCAAGCAAGCCGCACGCGACGATGAGCCAATAGCCCATAGACATGGTCCTAATCCCCGGATTCGTTTGATGTCCCTGGGTTCCCCCGGAACGAAAGGCGGCCGGAACATGCCAGAAGAGGCCGCGGGATTCAACCGGAGAAGGCCCCGCTTGCGGCTTACTTCGGCCGCTCGCGCTCGAAGAGCTGTTGAATCAGAACCTGCTTCACCACGCCGGCGCCGAGGACCCGGTCGGCCACCCGGCCGAGCCGCTCCTTCACCGTGCCCTCATCGGCGATGTGGTCGGAATGGGCGCGCTGCGCGAACATGCCGTAGAGCTCCTTGAAGAAGGCGTCGACGAGCAAGGGGCGCTTCGGCTCGATGCTTTCCGCCGTCCGACCCTCGGCGAGCTCCAGCGCGACGCCGACCGTGACTTGGCGCGTGACCTCGTCGCCCTCGATCACGGGAACGACGAAAAGCGGCAGGTGCACGAAGACCGGCGCGCCGGGAATTGGCTCCGGCGCTTGCTCCGCGCGGACAGGCGACGCCGCGACGAGCGCCAGCAGCCACGAAAGAAGGCGCCGCCTTCCGAGCCTAGAAATGCCGGTAGCCCGCATCCGTCAGCGGGATCGCGGCCCCCTTTGCGTCGAGGACACGCACCCCCGCCCCCGCTTCGACCCGTCCGATCCGCGTCACGCCGACGCCGAGCTCGGAGGAAAGCGCGGTCACGCGCTCCTCGACTTCCGGCGATGCCGTGAAGAGCAGCTCGTAATCGTCGCCCGCCGCGAGGGCCGCCGCGAGCAGCGAAGGCTCCGCCGAAATCGCGGCGCGGCCTGCCGGCGAGAGCGGAAGCCGCGCGGCTTCCACGACCGCGCCGACGCCGGAGACCTCGCAGATGTGGCCGAGATCGGCGACGAGACCGTCGGAGACGTCCATCATCGCCCTGGCGATCCCCACGAGCCGCTGTCCGAGCGCGAGCCGCGGCCGGGGCAGGCGGTAGCGCTCCGCGAGAAAGGCGCGATCCCCCGCCGAGAGGCGCGGGAGCTCCCCGCGGATCGCCTTGAGGCCGAGCGCGGCATCGCCGAGCGTCCCCGAGACGAAGACCGCGTGTCCCGGCATCGCCCCTCGCCGCAGCACCGCCTCGCCCCGGCGCACGCGGCCGATCGCGGCGACCGAGAGCGTGATCGGGCCGCCGGTCGCCACGGAATCGCCGCCCATGAGCGAGATGCCGAACTCGCGCTGATCCCTGGCGAGACCTTTTGCGAATTCCTCGAGCCAGGTCTCGTCGCGCTCGCGCGGCAGCGAGGTCGTGAGGAGATAGCCCACGGGCGCGGCGCCCTTCCCCGCGAGATCCGAGAGATTGACGCGCAGCAGCTTCTGCGCGACCTGGTCCGCGGGGTCGTCGGGAAGGAAGTGCACGCCCTCGACGATGGCGTCGGTCTTGAGCACGTACTGGAAGCCCGGCGGGCCCTCGATGATTGCGACGTCGTCGACGAGGCCCAGCCCCTCCGGCGCCGCGAGCGGCGCGAAGAAGCGCGCTATGCGCTCGAACTCACCGAGCTTGGGCGCCGCCATCGCGGCCGCTCCCAGCGAGCTCCTCGGCCCTGAGGCTCCTTGCGAGGCGATCGAGCACGCCGTTCGCCATGCCCGGCTCCTTGCCGCTGAAGAAGGCATGCGCGATCTCGACGTACTCGTTGATGACGACCCGCGCGGGAACGTCGCCGCGCGCCAGGAGCTCGAAGGCGCCCGAGCGCAGGATCGCCCGCAGCACGCTCTCGAGCCGCAGGAGCGGCCAATCCGCAGGCAGCGCCGCCGATAGCATGCCGTCGATCTCCGCGCGCCGCTCGCTGCAGCCCCGCACGAGAGCGGCGAAGAAGGCGCGGTCGGCCTCCGCATAGCGGTCGCCGTCGATCTCGCGCCCGAGGCGATGGGCCGTGAATTCCGCCACCACGGCATCGGGCGTCTCACCGCCGAGCTCGATCTGGTAGAGCGCCTGCACGGCCGCAAGCCGCGCGAGGCTGCGCCTGCCCGGTCCGCCCTGCTCCTTGGAAAGCCGCTCGG
>Ga0335085_10014597_pt1 | contig 11447 bp, 9 predicted proteins | sample Lox_Sample_45_FD_206712 | JGI IMG/M metagenome (GOLD analysis project Ga0335085, IMG submission 206712) | Soil microbial communities from Loxahatchee National Wildlife Refuge, Florida, United States - Lox_Sample_4.5 | ecosystem: Environmental > Terrestrial > Soil > Wetlands | place: USA: Florida... | reverse complement strand
TTAAGTTCATGGCGGTTCTTCCTTCTGGGTGGACTCGGTGCGATTCCGTTATTTGGCAAAATCAGGCTTCAAAAATAGCGTGTCGTCGAGCGGCGGATTCACGGTCACTTGCGTGATGCGAACCAGAATGACCGCACCCTTTTCCGTGCGCTTCATGCGAAAAGGAAATTTCAGGCCGTCCACTTCGCGGTAGTCGTCAAAATCGATCTTCACCGGATATGGGCCTTCGGGAGTGCTGATGATGTCCTCCGAGCGCAAAATCAGTCCGGAATCCGCGTCGAAGTAGAGCTTCGAGTGGATCTTCTTGTCGGTGTCCAATTCAATCACGTACGTATCGCGCGTGCCGACTTTCTCCATTCCGATGACTTTGCCGGTCTTCGCCGACTTTTCCACGTTGCCGGGATCCTGAAAATCGGCCTGGCGCAGTTTGGCGGCAAGTTCCGCACCGGTGAATTCGTGGTACCCCTGGGCAGAGCTCTCGATCCAGGCTTTTTTGCCATCGCAGACTTCCCGAATGGTTACGCCGTTCGGCAAACTGATTTTGGTGAGGGATTTATTCGGGGATTTCTGCAGGATCTCCATCCCCACGAAGACGGAAGAGTCCTCGGACTGGTAAAGGCCCTTCAGGCGCCGCGAAGTAGTTTTCTTCCACGCCTCTTCACCGCCGGCCGCGTCCTCGCTCTTCTTCAGCAGTTCCTGCGGGGTCGGAAGGGGAGCATCCGCGCTGGGCCGCGGCTTGGGAGTTGCGCCGTTGCTAGCCTCCGTCTCCGTCAACCGCGCTTCTGTCTGCTGGGCGTTTAGCCGGCCAGAAAGAAGACCCAGGGAGAGCATCACCAGACACAGGGCCGGAAGCGACTTTCGGGTGTTCATGGAAACCTCCCTACGTTCAGTATGCGGGGGTTCGCGCCTTACAAAGCATGCATCAAAAAGACCGTGCTGAATGAACGACTGTCCCAAAGCACAGGTGGCGAGTTCGGGCGTTTGCCCTCAATTCTGAGGGACTTGGGATACTTACGATTCCTCTCCGCCCCCGGTAGCGAAAGCAGAAGCGCTGCCGCCTCTTCTGCTAAACTGTGGCGTTGTTTACAGGATAGAGAAGTTCACTATGACCACGATCTCGATCGAAAACGCAGGCCAGTATGACGGCCAAGAAGTCACTATCCGCGGATGGCTCTACAACATCCGAGAATCTGGAAAACTCATATTCCCGATCTTCCGCGACGGCACCGGCATCATTCAGGGCGTATGCTCGCTAAAAGAAAATCCCGCAGCCTTTGAAGCGTTGAAGGGGCTCACGCAGGAATCGAGCGTCATCATCACGGGAAAGATCCGTGCGGAACAGCGCGCGCCCGGCGGCTACGAAATCGGCGTCACACGTATTCAGATCCTGCAGAAAGTATCCGAAGACACGCCTTTTCCGATCCAGCTCAAGGAACACGGGGTCGATTTCCTGCTGGATCACCGGCATCTCTGGATTCGCACGCCGCGCCAAGCTGCGATTCTCCGCATCCGCGCGCAAGCCATCAAGTCCGCGCGCGATTACATGGATTCACAGGGCTACACACTCACCGACGCGCCCATGTTCACGCCGGCGGCTTGCGAAGGCACGACGACACTCTTCGAAGTCAACTACATTGACGAGCAAAAGGCTTACCTAACGCAAAGTGGGCAGCTCTATATCGAAGCCACGGCCATGGCCCTCGGCAAGGTCTACACGTTTGGCCCAACGTTCCGTGCGGAAAAATCCAAGACCCGCCGGCACCTCACGGAGTTCTGGATGCTCGAGCCCGAAGCCGCCTATGCCGGATTAAACGACATGATGGACCTCGGTGAAGGCCTCGTCAGCGCCATCGTTCAGGGCGTCGTGAAACACAAATCACGGGAATTGGAAGTCCTAAAGCGCGACATCAAGAAACTCGAGAACATCAAGCCGCCCTTCCCCCGGATCACCTATGAGGAGGCCATCGCCGTTTTGCAAAAGAACGACAACCCCGCCAAATTCGGCGATGACTTTGGCGGCGACGAAGAGACCGTTATCTCCAGCAGTTTTGACCGCCCGGTCATGGTTCATCACTATCCTGCGGCGATTAAGGCCTTTTATATGCAACCCGATGCGGAGCGTCCCGATTTGGCACTCTCTTTCGACATGCTCGCACCCGAAGGCTACGGCGAGATCATCGGCGGCAGCCAGCGTATTCACGACTACGATCTGCTAGTTAAGCGATTGAAAGAAAATAACTTGCCGGAAGAAGCCTTCCAATGGTACCTCGACCTCCGCCGCTACGGCAGCGTCCCTCATGCCGGGTTTGGCCTTGGCCTGGAACGCACCGTAGCCTGGATCTGCGGCACCGAGCACATTCGCGAGGTCATTCCCTTCCCACGGATGATTTATCGGGTATATCCTTAGTGCGGGGTAGTTGCGGTACTGTCTCGGCATTTCCTATAGGTCGTACCTAAACCCGAATCCAAGTGAGTGGTGATCGGTGAGTGGTGGCTCATGCGCCCGGGGCGCGCCAATCCACCAGTTGCCAATCGCCACTTGCGAGTCTCGGAGCCTCTGCATGTCGCAAAAGATCCGCATCATCGGCGTACCCATGGACCTGGGCGCCAGCCGTCGCGGCGTGGATATGGGCCCTTCCGCCCTGCGCGTAGCCGGCCTGCAAGCCCGCATCAAGCAGTTGGGGATTCAGGTGGAAGACATCGGCAACATCTCCGTCAGGCAGCCGGAAGAGATGTCATTCGGCGAAAAGCGGGCGAAATACGTCGAAGAAATCACCGATGCCTGCAAGGACCTCGGCGCCGCAGTACAACAGGCTCTCGAGGACGGCTTCCTGCCGCTCGTGCTGGGCGGCGACCATTCCATCGCAGCGGGCTCCGTGAGTGGAGTCGCGGCCCATTTCAAGAAAGAAAAAAAGCAGATTGGCTGCATCTGGCTGGACGCGCACAGCGACATGAACTCGCCGGAAACCTCGCCCTCGGGCAACGTCCATGGCATGCCTCTAGCCTGCATCCTGGGCTACGGTGTTCCCGAGCTGTATGATCTTTTTGGTTTTAAGCCGAAAGTCGAGCCACAGAACGTTGTGCTCGTAGGCGTTCGCGACCTGGATTCCGCGGAAAAGAAGTTCATCAAAAAGCTGGGCGTCAAAGCCTTCACGATGCGCGAAATTGACGAGCGCGGCATGCGCGAAGTGATGGCCGACGCGCTGAAATTCGCCATGGACGACACCGATGGCATCGCCGTCAGCCTGGACATGGACTTCGTAGACCCGAGCGATGCTCCGGGAGTCGGCACACCGGTGCGCGGCGGCGTTACCTACCGGGAAGCCCATCTGGCGATGGAGATGATCGCCGACAGCGAGGCGATGGTCTCGATGGAAGTGGTGGAAATCAACCCGGTTATTGACGAACACAATCGCACGGCACTGTTTGCCGTGGAACTCGTGCTTTCCGCTTTGGGCAAAAAAATCCTTTAGTCGCTTAGGATTGCGGTGGCTTTGTTTCCGCGCCTTGCTCGGCAATAATTTTTCGCGCCACCTGTGCGTTGGGATAATTTGGATCGACCTCGAGCGCCTTCCGGTAGCTCGCCACTCCTCCCGCCACGTTGCCGGATTTCAGCAGGATCTCTCCGAGGCTGTCCCACGCATTCGCGGATTTCGGAAATTGTTCCGTATTGAGGCGGAGCACGGCAATCGCCTGTTGCGTCTTCTGCTTCCGAAACAACTGGTACCCGAGCGTATTCACCGCGCCTTCGGATACCGCTCGGGAATTTGGCAGCTTCTCGTGAATCTGCCGCAAAGTTGCGACCAGCGTCTTCGCATCCTGGCCTTCCGCCATGCGGTCCAGCGCGCTCGCCGAAACACTTCCGAACGGATCTGTCTCCGCCATCAGGCGATCGGCTTTCTCCGGACTCGCGTCCAGCATCGATTCCATCGTTTGAATTTGCGCCTCGTATTCACCCGGCACCTTTTCCAAGGACGAGCGCAAACCAGTCCGATCGAACCACTCCCCATGAAGGACGATGCCCGCGATTTTCTTGGTGTTGCCGATGTTTTCGAGCGGGTTGGCATCCAGCAAAAGCAAATCGGCGCGCTTCCCAGGCTCAATCGTGCCCCACTGTTCGCTTTGCCGGAAATACCGCGCCGGATTCACGGTCGCCGTAAGCAACGCCTGATACGGCGTAAGGCCATCGTTCACGAATTCTTGCAGTTCGTGATGCAGTCCAAATCCCGCGACCGGTCCTACGTCGCTCGCGTCTGTGCCGGACAAAATGGGCACGCCACCGTCTTCCAAGGCTTTCACCAGCTTCCGTTGCAGAGCCAGCGATGCGCGCAATCGTGGATAATCGTCCGGTTTGAATCCGTTTTTGTAGCGATTGGCATCCGGTTGAAAACCGTCCACAATCCAGGGAGGGTCGTATCGCAAATCCGGATTTTTCAGAAACGCGTCGAGATCGGTCGCTTGTTGCACGATGGTGGCGTAGTTGGCCAGCGTGGGAGTCACAAAGATCCCGGCCTTCACCGTCAGCCGCACCGCCTCCGGAATCTTGCTTTCATCGTAGACGATGTGTGTGTCGTCATCGTCGCGCTTTGGATTGAAAAACGTGTAGGTGTACTCCTCCAAGTGGGCGATCGACTGGCCGGCGCCGAGAGTGGCCTCGAAATCCGGCTTGCGGGCCACATGGCCCATCAACAGCATGTTTTTCTTTTTTGCTTCCGCGATGAGCGGGCCGTATGCCTCTTTTGAGACACCGTTGTAGATCTTCACGGCGTCGTAGCCGAGCGCCGCCTGCTCGTCCACCTTGCGCACGGCTTCTTCCGCAGTTGCAGCTTCGAAGAAGATCGGCCCGGTGGAGTAGATCGTAGGCCCAACCATTTCTCCCTTGGCGATCTTTTCGCGCCACAACAGGTGCGCGGGACGCCCGTCCAGGTTGAAGACGGTAGTCACACCGTTCGCCAGGTATACACGGAATTCAACGGGCGTCTGCAGATGGACGTGCGAGTCCGTTAGTCCGGGAATGAGATACTTGCCTTGCCCCTCGATCACTTGAGCGCCTTTGGGAACGGAAATGGCGGCGACGGGCCCGATTTTCTCGATCTTCCCGTTTTTCACGATTACAGTCTGATCCCGCAAGACCGTCTCGCGATTCATCGGCACCACGTTGACGTGCACGATGGCAATGGGCCGGGTCGGACGGACATTGTTCCCTGGCTGCGATTTAGCGGGATACACGGCAATGCCCAACAGCAGCGCGGCTATCATGGCGCCACGCAGCCGCTCGCGGGTTGATGGTTGTTTTGTCCTGTTGTTCATGCGAAATGGTACGTTCCCTGACGTGAAATTGTTCCCTGGCATCGGTTAGACGCACGGCTTGCCCAATTCTCTTCCCTGCTCCAAACCGTTGCCGGTGAAGCAACTCGCGAGAGACTCCCTTTTCCCTTTTTCCGCGATTGCCCGTATAACTGAATTCGGTATTCGGTATCCCAAAAACGGCTCCCTCGGCCCGGCAAGACTGGAACGATTCGTGACCCCAGAAAAGAAACGACTTCGCGTTGGCGTGCTGTTCGGCGGCCGCTCCGGAGAACATGAGGTTTCTCTCGCCTCCGCCGCATCCGTGATTCGCGGGCTTGATCCCGACAAATACGAACCTGTGCCCATAGGCATTACCAAAGACGGCCACTGGCTGGTCGGCGAAGGCGCGGCCAAACTGCTGCCCGACATCTTGAAAAGCGGCCGGCGCGTGATGCTCACTGCCGATCCCACGGAAGCCGCCATCGTGCCGCTCGACCGGGGCGCCGGCGCACAGCGCTTTGATGTGATTTTCCCAGTCATGCACGGCACCTTCGGCGAGGACGGCACGATTCAGGGCATGCTCGAACTTGCGGATATTCCCTTTGTTGGGGCGGGCGTTCTCGGCTCCGCGATCGGCATGGACAAGGACGTTTCCAAGCGCCTGTGTCAGGCTGCCGGAATTCCCGTGGTGCCCTGGCTCACCGTGCACCGCTGGCGCTGGGAGAAGGAACCTTCCGCTGTCCAAGCCGAAATCGAAGAGAAATTTCCCTACCCCGTGTTCGTGAAGCCTGCGACGCTCGGGTCTTCCGTCGGCATGACGAAGGTCCACGAATCGGGCAAACTCGCGGCGGCTTTAGATCTCGCTTGCGAATTCGGGATGAAGATCCTGGTGGAAACTGCGGTCAGCGCCCGCGAAATTGAAGTATCCGTGCTCGGAAATCATGATCCGCAAGCTTCGGTTCCCGGCGAAATTGTGCCGCACCGCGAATTTTACGATTACACCGCGAAGTATCTCGAAGAGGGCACGCAACTCCTGATTCCCGCGGACTTGAAGCCCGCACAGCTGAAAAAGATCCAGTCGCTGGCCGTCCAGGCTTTCCAGACCCTGGAACTCAGCGGCATGGCGCGCGTAGATTTCTTTCTGGAGAAAAAAGGCGGAAAACTTTACTTGAACGAAGTGAACACGATTCCCGGCTTCACTTCCATCAGCATGTATCCCAAATTGTGGGAAGCCTCCGGCATTCCGTTCCGCGAATTAATCGACAAGCTCATCGAGCTTGCGCTCGAGATGCATCGGGAAAAAGCGCGCACAAAATACGCGATTGAACTCCCCGGCGGTTCGGGAGGCGCGCTCGCCGGATAAGCGAGCGGCAGCCGGACGCGATTATCGCCGCACCCGGGGAACCAATTTCCAGAAAAAAACGTCCAATAATATGAGGATCTTTGCATGGGCGCGCCGGCTCTTGTACCATCATGCATTGAGCAGCGCCTATCGGGAGAAGCGCTTTGAGCCACCTGCCGGGAGATCGCGGAATCTCACTGTTGGATCCGGTCGCGGAAAAACCCCATAAATCACGCGTGATCGCATTCACGGCCACCGCGCTAGTGCTTACCCTTGCGGTCGTCCTGTGGTTCACCTTCCGTTACTATCCCGAGAAAAAAGCGGCCTCGCAATTCTTCGATGCGGTCGTCGCGGGCGACATGAGTAAGGCCTACGGCCTCTGGCAACCTTCCGGCAGCTATAAAATGAGTGATTTCCTGGCGGACTGGGGGACGGATGGATACTACGGCCCGGTGAAGAGCTACAAAATCATGGACGCGAAGGCGCCTAAAGACGGAAGCTCTATCGCTGTAAATATCGCAATCAGCCCGTTCTCTCCAATGCCAAACGCCTCCGACGGCGAAAAGAGCCGTAAAACGCGTGTGGTAACGCTCTGGGTTTTGCCAAGCGACAAATCGCTCAGCTTCCCACCGTAGTTGTTGAGGAGTTTCCGGAAAAATCAAAAGGCCTGCGCCGCAGAGGATCTGCGCTCTAGAAGTGCGATTTCAGAGCCGCCGCCAATTCTTTCGCAGCAACCGTCGCCGTGCCCAGTTTTCCCACAACAACTCCCGCCGCAACGCTTGCCAGCGTGGAAGCTTCCGGGAGATTCGCTCCTGCTGTAATCGCCAAAGCCAGAACACTGAGAACGGTATCCCCGGCGCCGGTGACGTCAAACACTTGCCGGCCAGTCTCATCGCGCTCGATTCCCGGCTGCCCCACACGAGCATAAGTCACTTCAAAGCTGGTCGCGGGAATGTGCAGGTGCCGCGGCGACACTTCTTCAAAAATCGTCATGCCCTGCCCGCCGCGCGTGATCACCAGAGCCGCCGCGCCAAAGTGCCCGAGTAACGCGCGGCCCGATTCGATGATGGACCTTTCGTCAGGCAATGCATGCCCGATATAGTTCGCCGCCTCTTTCGCATTGCAGACAACCATTCGCGCCCCGTTGTAGGCGCGCCGCCGCGAACTTTTCGGTTTCACGAACACAGGCACCTTGGCCTGATGCGCGGCGTGAAGCACGCGATCCGTCAGATCATCGCCCAACAAGCCTTTATCGTAATCGGAGAGAACCAGGCCGTCCAGATCCTTCAGTTGCGAAACGAGCGCGCGAAATATCCTTTCTTCCGTTGGCTGCGGCAATGGGTCGCGCTGTTCGCGATCAATGCGCACGATCTGATGCCTGCGGGCAATGATTCTTGTCTTCAGAGTCGTGATCCGGCTGGCTTCGGAGAGAATTCCACGGTCATCCACGCCGGCCTCTTTGAGGCACGCACGCAAGGAAGAACCAGCTTCATCCGCGGAGGCGTTTCTTGCGTTCCCTCGAGACTTTCCTGCCCCTGGTGTTCCTCCGACCACGCCGAAGAGCTTGACCTTGGCGCCAAGGGCAGCAAGATTTGCGGCGACGTTGCCAGCACCTCCCGGCAGATCCCGTTGCGAGATGTAATTCACCACGGGCACGGCCGCCTCCGGCGAAAGCCGCGTGGCCTCGCCCCAGAGGTACCGGTCCAACATGACATCGCCCAAAACACCGATGCGCAGCTTTCGGAAGCACGGCAGCAGGCTCTGCAAATGTTTGTCAGGTTGGGAAGGCAGGGATTTCATCTCAGAGTGGAGTAAATCACTCCGGAGCGACGGCAGCTTCGTCCAAGAGCATCACTGGAATGTCATCGCGGACCGGATAAACTCGCTTGCAGATGTCACACTTCAAACCCGTATTGTCTTCCAGCAAACGCACAGGTTTCTTGCAGAACGGGCAAACAAGCATGTCGAGCAATTCTTTCGGAATGGGCATCAGAGACTCCGTTGGCTGAAAGAAAACTGTAACAGAGGAGGCGGGCGTAGGCCAGCGCGCTAGGCAGGCACTTTTTGCGCTACCGGAATGCTCGCCTCGACGCACGTCCCACTGCCGGGGCTGGTGTGGACAAGAAGCTCCCCGCCCAGGCTTCGCAAACGCTCTTCCATGCTCAGCAGGCCCAAACCCTGGGAAGAATCAGCCGCGGAGGGATCAAAGCCGACGCCCTGGTCCGTAATCCGGAGCCGTAAGGAACCCGGTGTTTCTTCCAGTTCCACAAAGGCGAGAACGCTGCCGCTGTGCTTCTGCGCGTTGCGAATCGCTTCCTGAGCCACGCGAAACAGGCACAACGACGCATCGTCCTGCAGGCGGCAGGTGAGCGGTGCGCTCGTAAACTGGATCTTCATCCCGTTGCGCTCGGCAAACTCCCGGCAAAAGTTGTGGAGTGCCGGCGCCAGACCCAGCAATTCCACCTGGGACGGATGCAGGCGGCGGGACACATTGTGGACGTCCGTAGTGATCTCGCTGGCAGTCCGGGCCAGCATCTGCAATTCCGTGGCGAGCGCGGCACTTACTTTCTCCGAAGCCAGCTTGATTTGTTCCAGATCGATCGTCAGCAACGCAAGACGCTGACCAATGTCGTCATGGAGATCGCGCGCGATGCGCGATCTCTCCTCTTCCTGTGCGCGTGTCAGCCGATTGCGCAACGCCTGTAACTTTTCTTCCGAGCGGCGCCTTTCGGTAATGTCCTGGTAAATGGCAAAGGCCCCCACGAACATCTCCCCGGACATGATCCGGATGCCGTGCAATTCCACATCGATCAGCGTGCCGTCCTTCCGGCGGCGTTGCGCGGTGGCATGTACCACGCCCCCGTCCAGCGTGGCCCGAGTCATGCGCGCCGCTTCCTCCCGGTCATGGGATGCAATGATGTCGTCAATGTATTTGCCTTGCAGCTCTACCTGGGAAAAGAGAAACATCTCCTCGAAGGCTCGGTTGCAGAACAGGACGCGGTTTTCTTCGTCCTTGGTGACGATGCCGAAAGGGCTATTGGCGATCAGCGCGTCCAGATACATGTTCCGCGCGCGAAGCTCCTGCTCCGCCCGTTTGATCGCCGTAATATCGAACGCGGTCGCCAGAATCGCGGGTTTGCCTTCAAATTGAGTTCGCGCGCCGGAAAAATCCAGCCAGCGCACCTCTCCGCTCTTTGTGCGAATCTTGAACTGGTAGCGCGGCTCGGGATTTTCTCCGCGCAGCCGGGCCATTGAGCGCTGGTAGTTCATGTCGCGGAATGCGGGGTCCACCAGGGTCCATGGATTCATGGAAAACAGTTCTTCACGCGTATAGCCGCTGAGGATCTCCGCATAGCGGTTGACGTAAACCAGCCCCTGGCCTTCCAGAATCCAGATGGCGCATGGCGCCGTTTCCGCCACCAGGCGGAATTTCGCCTCGCTCTCCCGCAGGGCATCGTCCGCGATCTTGTGCGCCGTCAAGTCCACGAAACTCACCAAATAAAAATCGCCTACTCTGGAAAGGTGAAATTCGATTTCACGTGGGATCCCGTCCTTACACTGCGCCCGCGCGCCCATCGTCTGCGATTCCCCGGGAGCGCGGTTGGCACGTTCCATCAGTTCACGCCATTGGGTCTTCACCGACTCGCGATACTCCGGATCCGGATAGGCCCTCGGCCACCATTCCTCCACGCCGGGAACTTCCTCGGCCCGATAGCCGAACAATTCAAAATACTTATGATTTGCAAGTTCGATCCGGTCATTGGAGACGCCGGCAACCAGCATCGCCACGGGAGAACCCTGCAAAATGTGGCGGATGCGTTCCTCGCTTGCGCGCAGAGCGGATTCCACGCGATGGCGTTCGTCTATTTCGGCCTGCAGCTCCACATTGTTGACCGCAAGCCCCAACCGGCGCCGCTCGCTCACTTCGAGATCGCGCTGTGTCAGTTGCGACTGCTCAACTAGAAGCAGAATCATGCCCAGGCAGATCCCACAGATGTCCACCAAATCCAGAAAGAAGAGAGGCGACCCGAACAGAGCCTGCACGTAATCAAAGGGGTTGGGCGCCAATTGGGTGGCCCCAAAATACCTCCGGAGAATGATTACAAAATCGATGGTGTACGAAAGCTGATTCACGGCGTACAAAAAGCAAAACACGCCGCTCATCAGCGCGGCCCACGAGCGGTTCTTTCGCCACTGTCGGGCAAACACGAAGCAGCAGAAGATGAGAGCCGCCATCATGCTCAGCGTGCGCGGCAGATTTCGCGCCGAGAAGCTCACCTCTCGATTCACGCGAAGTATGTAGCCGGCGGCAAATGCCAGGACGGAGACAGCGATAGTCGCGCAGACCCCGCCCCATAAGAGTTTGCGCAGAGATTGGCCAGGTAACTGCCAGCTCAGACCACCCAACGCCATCAGCAAGGGCTGCAAGATTCCGAAGATGAGCACGGCCATCAGCAATGCACTCTTCAGAGGCGTCCAGGCCGGGCCCATCTGCATGGACTTAATCGCCGCAGCCAGAAAAAGGGCGGAGCTTGTCCAGGCCCAGGCCCACCAATGGAAAAACTTCACCTCGCGCAGGCGCTGGTAAAGGGCCCAAAGCAAAATAGCCAGAAAGATCGTAATGAGCAGTTGGACGTGAACGGATTGGAAAGAAGGGTGTGGACTAACGTTCATCCGCATTTAACCCTGGCAATTGGTCTTGCCATACGCAATTCATCGGGGTCCCAAGGCTACGAATCCCGAGAAGTGTATCCCAATCCTGCTTTCTTTGCATATTTTCCGGGACGCCACGAAGACCACGTCGCGGCAAGGGCTA
>Ga0335085_10014596_pt1 | contig 11448 bp, 11 predicted proteins | sample Lox_Sample_45_FD_206712 | JGI IMG/M metagenome (GOLD analysis project Ga0335085, IMG submission 206712) | Soil microbial communities from Loxahatchee National Wildlife Refuge, Florida, United States - Lox_Sample_4.5 | ecosystem: Environmental > Terrestrial > Soil > Wetlands | place: USA... | reverse complement strand
CAGCGCCGCCTCCTCGCGGCGCTGCTCCTCCGTCCCAACCGCGTCCTCTCGACGGAGCAGCTCGCGGAGGCGGTCTGGGGCGGCGCGCCGCCCCAGACCGCGCGCACCGCGCTGCAGGTCCACGTCTCGCAGCTGCGGAAGGTGATCGGCCAGGAGACGATCGAGACGCATCCCGGCGGCTACCTGCTCCGTCTCGACGAGGAACAGATCGATGCCGCGCGATTCGAGCGGCTGCTGCGCGAGGCACGCGCGGCGGAGACGGCGGCGCGGACGGCCGAGCTTCTCCGGCAGGCGCTGTCGCTCGTCCGCGGGCCGGCGTTCGCGGACCTCGCGGACGAGACGTTCGCGCGGCCGGAGGCGATGCGCCTCGACGAGCTGCGCGTGACCGCGGTCGAGGAGCGGATCGAGGCGGACCTCACGTCGGGCGCGCACGCGGACGTGATCGGCGACCTCGAGGCGCTCGTCGCGGAGCATCCGCTGCGCGAGCGGCCGCGTGCCCTGCTCATGCGCGCGCTGTACCAGAGCGGGCGCCAGGCGGACGCGCTCGCGGTGTACCGCGACGCGCGGCGGACGCTCGTCGACGAGCTCGGGATCGAGCCGGGCGCCGAGCTGCGCGACCTCGAGCGCGCGATCCTCGAGCAGGACCCGTCGCTCGGCGCGGGCGCCGAGCACGCGGACGCGATGCCTGCGCTCCCGCAGCCGTTGACGTCCCTCGTCGGCCGCGAGCGCGAGCTCGACGACGTCGCGGCGCTCGTCCGCGGAGGCGACGTGCGCCTCGTCACGCTGACCGGTCCCGGCGGGATCGGGAAGACACGGCTCGGGATCGCGCTCGCGCAGCGTCTCGCCCCCGAGCTCGAGGGGTCGGTCGCGTTCGTCTCGCTCGCGGCGGTCGCCGATCCGGTCCTCGTCGTGCCGACGATCGCGCAGTCGCTCGACGTGAAGGTCGCCGGCGGCCGGTCGACCCAGGCGGCACTCGTCGAGCGCCTGCGCGAGCGGCCGACGCTGCTCGTCGTCGACAACTTCGAGCAGCTCGCGTCGACCGGGCCGCTGCTGGCGGATCTCGTGAGCGCGGCGCCCGGGCTGCGCGTCATCGTCACGAGCAGGACGGCCCTCCGCCTCTCCGGCGAGCACGTCGTGCCGGTGCCGCCGCTCGAGGGCGAGTCGGCGGTGCAGCTCTTCGTCGAGCGCGCGCGCGCGCGTGCGCACGGCTTCGACCCGGACGAGACCGAGCTCGCCGCGGTCGCCGCCGTCTGCGCACGGCTCGACGGGCTGCCGCTCGCGATCGAGCTCGCCGCGGCGAGGATCCAGCTCCTCTCGCCGGCCGCGCTCGTCGCACGACTCGGCAGCCTCGACGTCCTCGCCGCCGGCGCGCGCGACCTGCCCGAGCGGCACCAGACGCTTCGCGCGACGATCGACTGGAGCCACGACCTGCTCGCGGAGGACGACCGTCGGCTGTTCGCGCAGCTCGCCGTCTTCGTCTCCGGGTGGACGGTCGACGCGGCGGAGGTCGTCTCCGGGAGCGGCCGGCTGCTCGACGGGCTCGCGACCCTCGTCGACAGCAGCCTCGTGCGGAGGAGCGCCGCGATCGAGCCGCGCTTCTCGATGCTCGAGACGGTGCGCGACTATGCGCTCGAGCGTCTCGCCGAGCTCCCCGACGCCGACGCGCTGCGCCGTCGTCACGCCGATGTCTTCGTCGCGCTCGCCGAGGAGGTCGAGCTCAGCCACTCCGTCCCGAGCGAGCGCGCGCTCTTCGAGCGGCTGGAGCTCGAGCACGGCAACATCCGCGCCGCCTTCGCGTACCTCATCGACGCGGGCGAGGGTGACCGCGCGCTGCGGCTCGCCTCCGCGCTCCGCCGCTACTGGCAGATCCACGGCCACCTCGCCGAGGGCCGGCGCCTGCTCGAGGCGGCGCTCGCGGCAACTCCGGCCGGCGACCCGGACGAACGGGCGAAGGCGGTCAACGGGCTCGGAATCCTCGTCGCGCAGCAGGGGGACTTCGAGGAGGCGGCGCTCCTCTTCGCGGACAGCCTCGAGCTCGCACGGACGCTCGACAACCCGCAGCGGATCGCCAACGCGCTCTCGAACCGCGGCAACGTGCGCCTCTACCAGGGACGCCTCGACGAGGCGCGGACGGAGTACGCCGAGGCGGCGGAGGTCTGGCGGCACGCCGGCGACCGCCACGGAATCGTGACGTCGTCGCAGAACCTCGCGAACCTCGAGCTCGTCGCCGGCCACCTCGACGCCGCGTTCGCGCGCTTCGACGAGACGATCGAGCTCGCGCGCGAGCTCGAGGACGGGCTTCTCCTCAGCGGCCTGCTCCGCGACTACGCGCGCGGCCTGATCGAGGCCGGGCGCACGGCGGACGCCGAGACCGCGCTCGCCGAGGCGTATCCGATCATGCGTGACTTCGGCCACCTCTGGGACGTCGCCGGAGCGCTCGAGCTCTACGCCGCGATCGCGGCGGCGGGCGACACGCAGCAGCGGGCCGCGACGCTGCTCGGCGCCGCCGCGCGGATCCGCAGCTCGATCGGCGCGATGCACCGGCTCGACCAGACCGCGGTGGTCGAGCGGACGCTCGCGTCCGTTCGCGCAGCCCTCGGCGACGCCGCGTTCGCGGCGGCGTACGAGCAGGGGCAGCAGCTCCCGCTCGAGCGCGCGACCGAGCTCCCTTTAGCGGGCCTTTAGCGGCCGTTTGGCGGGCTCCGGCACCCTGGATCCACGTCGGCCGTCAGACGACGTGGGGGTGAATGGGCATTCCAGAACCCCGGATGCCGCAGCCGGGGTGGCCGAGGCGGAGGGCGCTCCTCCGCCTCGGTACTGCCGTTCCCCGTCCTCCTCACAGCCCGAACGCCTCCGCGAGCGCCGGGCTTTTCGCGAGGGCGGCTCGAAGCCGTGCCATGTCCCGCTCCCGGAGCGTCACCGGGCCGCGCCGTGCCGTGCCGCCGGTCGAGTACGCGATCCGGACGAGTCGCTCGCCGCCGGGCGTCTCCAGCAGCTGCACGACGGACGCGAACCGCTTGCCGCCCGCCTGCTGGCGGACGGTCAGCTCCTCCACGAGATCCGCCGGGCCCCACGGTGTCGCCGTCTTCCTCACGCACTCCACCGTACGGCCACAACCGTGACGGGAGTGTGCCGACTTCGTGCCGACTGCGGGCGTCAGCCGCCGGAGGCCGCGTCGCCCTGGAGCAGCACGTCCTCGTCGAGCCGGAAATGCTGGTGGAGCACCTGCACCGCACGCTCCATCTCGGCGGCGCGGACGACGCACGAGATCCGGATCGGCGAGGTCGAGATGATCTCGATGTTGATCCCGGCCTCCGCGAGCGACTCGAACACGCCCGCTGCGACGCCGGGATGGCTCCGCATGCCTGCCCCGACGAGCGTCACCTTCGCGATGTCCTCGTCGCACGTGAACCCGCCGGCCTCGACCTCCGCCGCGAGCCGCTCGAGGATCGGCTCCGCGAGCGGGAGGTCGGCCTTCGGCAGCGTGAACGAGATGTCGGTGTGCCCCTCGGCGGAGACGTTCTGGACGATCATGTCGATGTGGATCCCCGCGTCGGCGAGCGGGCGGAAGATGCGCGCGGCGACGCCCGGCCGGTCTGGCACGCCGAGGATCGTGGCCTTCGCCTCGCCCGTGTCGCTCGCGATGCCGGAGATGATCGCCTGCTCGAGCATGTCGTCCTCTCTCACGACCCACGTGCCCTCGACCTCCGCGAACGTCGAGCGGACGTGGATCGGCACACCGTGGTTCCGAGCGTACTCGACCGACCGCAGCGCGAGCACCTTCGCGCCGGACGCGGCGAGCTCGAGCATCTCCTCGTACGACACCGTCGAGAGCTTGCGCGCCGCCGGGACGATCCGCGGGTCGGCGGTGTAGACGCCCTCGACGTCGGTGTAGATCTCGCACGCCTCCGCGCCGAGGCCGGCGGCGAGCGCGACGGCCGTCGTGTCCGAGCCGCCGCGGCCGAGCGTCGTCACGTCGCTCGACGTCGACACGCCCTGGAACCCGGCGACGATGGCGACGCGGCCTTCGTCGAGCGCGTCCCGCACGCGCTGCGTCCGCAGCTCGACGATCTTCGCCTTCCCGTGACTCGTGTCCGTCACGATCCCTGCCTGCGAGCCCGTGAACGAGACGGCGTCGCGGCCGAGGTCGTTGATCGCCATCGAGAGGAGCGCCATCGAGATCCGCTCGCCGGCCGTGAGGAGCATGTCGAGCTCGCGCGGATGGGGCAGCTCCGACACCTGACCCGCGAGGTCGATCAGCTCGTCCGTCGTCGAACCCATCGCCGACACGACGACGCACACGCGGACGCCCGTCTCGGCGGTCGCGACCACCCTGCGCGCCACGCGCCGGAGCCGCTCTGGATCGGCGACCGATGTTCCGCCGAACTTCTGGACGACGACCGCCACGGACGACGATCGTAGTCGAACCCCTCGTCACATCCGCCTCGAACGCGGTACGTTGCCCGGCATGGAAGGCCACAACGGCCCGATCGAGCCGGACCCCGACGACTGGTTCTCCGAGCCCGACGTCGCCGTCGCGACCGGCGAGCGCGCGCCCGCGCCGACGACCGCGGAGAACGCGGCGGTCGACGACTGGCTCGGCGATGCCGGCGCCGCGCCCACACGCCGGCGCCGCCGCTCGAGCCGCGCGCCGAGCGACCCGCGGGTCTGGATCGCGGCGGGCCTCGGGCTCGTGATCCTCCTCATCATCGGGCTCGCGCTCGGCGGCGTCTTCAACTCGAGCTCGAAGCCCGCCACGGCGCCGATCATCACCATCACGTCGCCCGCTGCGACCACGACCTCCACGACGACGACCCCGAGCAACCACACGGTCGTCGCCGTCCCGGGCGCGCCGCTCAAGCCGGGCGACACGGGCGCGCAGGTGAAGGTGCTCCAGACGGCGCTGAACCACCTCGGCTACTCCGTCGGCAAGGTCGACGGGAACTACGGGCCGGCGACGACGCAGGCCGTGAAGAACTTCCAGACGGCGAAAGGGCTGACCGCGGACGGCGTCGCCGGGCCGCAGACCCTCGCTGCGATGAAGAGCGCGCTCAAGAGCTGACCTATTGCCCGAGGGACTTTCGGCAAGCGAGGTCGGCAAGGAGATCGGCGAGCACGCGCACCACGCGGGCGCCGTCCACCCGATGGACAAGCGCGACCGGATCATCACGATCTCCGAGGCCGTCGTCCTCGCCGCGGTCGCGATCATCGCCGCATGGTCCGGCTTCGCAGCGGCGAAGTGGAGCACCGAGTCGTCGCTGAACCTCGCGAAGGCGTCGGCGACGCGGACGAAGGCGAACCGCGCGTTCCAGGAGGCGCTGACGTTCCGTGTTGGCGACGCGACGACGTTCAACGCGTGGTTCGGCGCGTACATCAGCGGCAACAGGAACGCCGCGCGCGTCGCGGAGAACCGTTTCCGGCCGGGCTACCTCGTCGCATTCGACGCGTGGATGGCGACGCATCCGTTCACGAACCCGTACGCGCCGCCGGGACCCGCCTCCATGCCGCAGTACCACCCGACCGGCCAGAAGGAGTCCGTCGTCCTCGATCGCCGGGCGGATGGGTACTACCGCGACGGCGAGGCGGCGGCGAAGAACTCCGACAACTACATCCGCACGACGGTGATCCTCGCGAGCGTCCTGTTCCTGGTCGGGATCAGCAGCCACTTCCCGATCCGCGGCGTCCGCATCGGGCTCGTCACCGTCGGCGTCGCGCTGCTGCTGTTCGCGGTCGTGCAGATCATCATCCTCCCGCCGCCGCCGTAGGGGCGAGGCGGCGGGTCGGCTGCCCGCCGCCTCCGGGAGGGAACCGGTCCGCTACTTCGGCGCGAACGCGCCGAGGTGGTACATGCGGTTCAGCGCGACGCTGCGAAGGTGGATCGCGCGGTTCTGCGCGTCGACCGACGCCGCCGAGCTGAAGTTGCCGAGGTGGTAGATCCTGTTCAGCGCCTCGCTCCGGATCGTGAGCGCGGGGTGGGGATCGCCGCCACCGTAGGTGGCTGCCTGCGACGCCGCAGCGAGGATCGCGGCGATCACGCCGATGATGAGGATGGTCGAGAGCTTCACGGTGGTCTCCTTGGTCGTCGATCGCCCCCTGCGATCGGTGCGACGGACGCTAGGAGCAGTGCGGCGCGGCGTCGCTCGCGCGCGCGACGGCGAAAGTGTCAACGGGCTTACACGCGATCGGGCACGACGAAACCGCACTCGTAGGCGAGCACGACGGCCTGGACGCGGTCGCGCAGGCCGAGCTTCATCAGGATCCGCGACACATGGGTCTTGACGGTGTTCTCCTCGATCACGAGCTCCGCGGCGATCTCGGCGTTCGAGAGGCCGCGAGCGACGAGGCGGAGCACGTCGCGCTCGCGCGGCGTCAGGTCGTCGAGCGCGGGCGGCGCGTCGTCCGGCGTGCGCGCGGCGGCCCCGAACCGCGAGATGAGCCTCCGCGTGATTGCCGGATCGATGAGCGCGTCGCCGCGCGCGAGAACGCGAACCGCCGCGACGAGCTCGTCGGCTGGCGCGTCCTTCAGGAGAAAGCCGCTCGCGCCGGCGCGCAGCGCCTCGTAGACATACTCGTCGGCGTCGAACGTCGTCAGCATCAGGACGCGCGTCACGCCGTCGAGTGCGACGATCTCGCGCGCAGCCTCGAGCCCGTCGACGTCCGGCATGCGGATGTCGAGCAGCGCGACCGCGGGCCGGTGCGCGCGCACGAGCTCGACCGCCTCGCGGCCGTCGGCCGCCTCGGCGACGACCTCGACGTCAGGCTCCGCGTCGAGGATCGCGCGGAGGCCGTCGCGCACGAGCCGCTGGTCGTCGGCGAGCACGACGGTGATCGCGGTCGCCTGCCGGGCGTCGCGGTCGGTCTCGCTCACGGCTGCCGTGATCGTAGTCCCGGAGAGTGACGCGGGCGCGCGGAAGATCCGACTCGGGCGCGACGACGTGAGGCCGGCGCCGCCGTACCGTCAGCTCCGTCCACGAACGAAGACGGAGGTCGTGCCATGACGGGAACGGTGGGATTCTTCCTCGCGCTGGTCGCGGGCTTGCTCGTCGCGGATCGGAGGCAGGTGACGACGGTCGTCGTCTGGCCGTTCGTCGCGATCGCGGCGATCCAGACGTGGGGCATCGCGTCGGGGCGCGGCGTCAGTCCGCCGAGCACGGTGGACGCCTGGCCGGGCGCGATCGGCTACTACGTCGTGCAGGCGATCATCCTCGGCCTGGCGCTCGCGGTCGCGTGGCAGATCAGCCTGCTGCGGTTCGGCGGCGCGGGCCGCAGCCGGACGACCCTCGCCTACGTGATCAACGGGCTCCTCTGCACCCTCGTCGTCGGCGGCTTCGAGCTCGACCGGCCGCTCCTCGACCCGGGGTCGGTCGCGCACCACTCGTCGACGGGCAGCCCACCGGTGCTCGGGATGGCCGGCATCGGGCTCCTCGTCGTCGCGTCCCTCGCACTCGGCTGCGTGACCCTGCGACGCCGCCGGACCGCCCGGACCGCGTGAGATGATGCGCGGGCCATGCTGAAGCCGATGCGGTCGGTTGCGACCGCGACGATCGGCGGGCTGCCGGTGGTCGACCTGGCCGTCGCCCTGGCCCTCAGCGCATACGCCGTCGTCGACGTGGGCGTCGTTCGCGGACGCGGCGTCGCAGCGGCAGCGTGCGCGGTCGCGCTCACGCTGCCGGTCGCCTGGTGCCGCCGCGCGCCGCTCGGCGCGGCGGCGGCGCTTGCGGCGGGCGGCATCGCGAACGCGGCGCTGTTCCCCCACATAGTGCGCTGCGGCTTCGCCCTGCCGGCGGTCTTCATCGTCGCGTTCTTCGTCGCAGCGCGCTGCGATCGTGCCCGAGCTGCGGCCGGCCTCGCGCTCTGCGCCGCGAACGTGACGGCCCAGGGGCTCTCCGACCCGAGGCTCGGTGCGGCGGCACTGGCGCTGCTGCTGCCGATCCTCGTCGCATTCTTCGCGCTCGGCCGCGTCTTCAGGTCGCGGACGGCGGCGGTCGAGGCGCTGCGCAGGCGCACCGAGGAGCTGGAACGACAGCGCGAGGAGACGACTCGCATGACGGTCCTCGCGGACCGGGCACGGGTCGCCGAGGACATCGACGCCGAGCTGCGCGGACGGATCGCCCGCATCGCAGGCGTCGCGCGCGAGGCAGGGCCGGGCGCACTCGCCGCGGTCGAGCGCGAGGGCCGCGCGGCGTTGCAGCGTATGCGTGAGATCGTCGCCGAGCCGGGCGACGCCGGGCCGCTACCGCACGTCGACGTCGCCGAGGAGCACGCGCGCGGGCCGCTCGCGGCGGGCGTCGCCGCGAGCGCCGCGCTGCTCGCCGCCGGCGCGTTCGCTGCGCCGTCGGAGTCGGGCCCGGCCACGCTGCTCCTCGTGGTCCCGCTCGGGATCGCATACCTGCTCGGCACCCGGACACGGCCTGTACCGGGCCTCGCGTGCGCGGTGCTGATGAGCGTCGCGCTCCAGGCCTCGTCCGGCGGAGGCTTCAACCCGCTGTTCGAGATGATCACGGTCGGGCCGTGGCTCGCCGGGCTCGCGGTGCGGTCGCGGCGCCGGCTCGCAATGGAGATCGACGCGCGGAACCGCGAGCTCGAGGCGGCGAAGGCGCTCTACGCTCTCGAGGCCGTGCGGTACGAGCGGGCGCGGATCGCGCGCGAGCTCCACGACATCGTCGCGCACTGCGTCACCGTCGTCGTCGTCCAGGCGGCTGCCGCGCGGCGGCTCCCCGAACGCGAGTCACTCGCGCTCGCCGCCGTCGCCGAGGCGACGCGCGACGCGGAGCTCGAGATCGCGCGGCTCAACGACCGCCTCGACGACGCCGACCCGCTCGGCATTCCGATGATCGAGACGCTCGCTCTGCGCACGGCCGCGACGGGTCTCCACGTGGAGTACCGGCCCGCCGGCGACCTCCGCAATCTGCGCCCGCCGGCGTCCGAGGTCGCATACCGCGTCGTCCAGGAGAGCCTCACGAACGCGATGAGGCACGCGCCCGGCGCGCCGGTCGAGATCGCCGTCCGGGAAGAGGGCGCGGCGTTCGCGGTCGAGGTGAGGACCGGCGCCCCGCGCCGCGGCTCGTCGGGGCTCGAGACGAGCGGCGGCGGCCGCGGGCTCGCCGGCATGCGGCGGCGCGTCGCGTCGTGCGGCGGCACGCTCGTCGCCGGCCCCACGGCCGACGGCGGCTGGCGCGTGAGCGCCCGGCTTCCTTCGCGCGCTGTCGCGCGCAAGACACTTCCGGTGTCGGTGGTGTGAACGACGCGGCCGACGGCTCCTCCTAGCGTGGCCGTCGTAGTTCGACAGCTACCGAGGAAGGAGCAGTTCGATGTCCGTGTATCCGACCACCGCGACGGCGCCCCGCTCCAGGCGGACGCGCCTCGTCGCCGGGATCTGTGTCGTCGTCGCCGCATGCGCGGTCGCGGCGGGCCTCGCGCTCTCGCACCGCGGCGGCTCCGCGCAGGCGCCGGCGCAGCAGACGCAGGCCGCGAAGGTCGCTCGCCCGACCTCCGTGATGCAGCTCACCCCCGGCGAGATCGCAGGCGGCGGGCTCGGCGGCTACGCGATCCCGACTGCCAAGGGCCCGACGCTGCAGCAGGTGCTCGACTCGATGAGCCCGCAGACGCGGCGCTACACCGAGCGGCTCATGTCGCTGACGTTCCAGCAGCTCGCAGCCGGCGCCGCCGGCCACCCGTAGGCGCAGCTCCCAGGGGAGAGGGCCCCGCCCTCTCCCCTACACGACCCGTCCGAGCAGCGCGTCCGTCCGCTCGTCGGCGACGCCGCCGAAGTAGCGGCCGAGCACCTCGCCGAAGACCGACTCGTCCGGGGCGGCGCGCGCGAAGAGCGTCATCGACGAGCGGAGCTTCATCGCGTCGACCGGGCCGAGGATCTCGTCCGCGCTTCGGCCGCTCAGCCCGGCGAGCGCGCCGGCGCACTCGACGAGCCGCGGCCCGAGCACCGGATGCGCGAGATACGCGCGCGCCTCGTCGAGCGAGGCGATCGCGTACCGCGTCGACGTCGCGCTCATCCCGAGCCCCGCGACCTGCGGGAAGACGAACCACATCCAGTGCCCGGCCTTCCGGCCGGCGCGGAGCTCGGCGAGCGCCGACGCGTACGTCCCGTCCGCGTCCTGCGCGACGACGAAGCGCTCGAGGTCGTACGTCAGGCGCCGCTCCGGTCGATCAGCTCGATCCTGTAGCCGTCCGGATCCTGCACGAAGCAGATGAGCGAGCCGCCGTCGCGGACGCGGTACGGCTCGCGCTCCGGCTCGATGCCCTGCCCCGCGAGTGCCGCGAGCGTCGCGGCGAGGTCGTCGACGGAGTACGCGACGTGGCCGTACGCGGTGCCGAGCTCGTACGTCCTGCCGTCGTGGTTGAAGGTCAGCTCGAGCTCCTCGTCCTGGCCGGGAACGCCGAAGAAGTAGTTCGTCGCCTCGGTCTCGCCGTTGCGGACGATGTCCATCTCACGCCGGAACTCGAGCCCGAGCGCCTCGTAGAACGCGCGGCTCTTCGCCGGATCCGTGATCCGGACCATGGTGTGGAGATAGCGGGTCATGCCCGCGATCCTACGTGGCGGTCGCCGTGCTGCCGGGCAGTCCGGCCGCGGCCGCCTCTGCGACGCCGGCCTCGCCGGACCGCGCAAGGGCGGCGAGCGCGAACACGCCGACGAGGGCCAGGAAGACCGCGGCGACGAGCACGGCCTGCTCCGGGGCGAGAACGCGGTTGACGAGCGGCGCAGCCGCGATCGACGCGACCATCGTCGTCCGGACCAGCACGCCGGCGAACCCGAAGACCGATCCGAGCACGTGCTCTTCCACCTCGCGCTGGACGACCGTCTCGAAGACGACGTCGGTCGTGCCGTCGATGATGCCGATCGCGGCGAGCACGAGGAACATCGTCGGCGCGTGCCGCTCGAGCGCGAGGATCGCGAGGAAGCACGCCATCACGACGAGGCCGCCGCCGATCCACCGCCTGGCCCCGGGCCCGAGCCTCAGCGTGCCCGCGCCGGCGGAGCCGAGCGCGAGGCCGACGGTGATCGCGGCGAGCGCGTAGCCGTACGCGCCGGTGCCGATTCCCGTCGTCCCGGTCAGGAGCCGCGGAAGCGTCGCGTTCACGAGCCCGGTCGCGAGCGTCGCGGCGCCGAACGCGAGGATCACGGCGAGCACGCGCGGGCGCGTGAACACGTAGCGGAGCCCGAAGAACCGGTCGGTCGCGCGCGCGGTGCGCTCGATCTCCCCGGCCGGGACGAGCAGTCCGAGGAAGAACGCCGCTGCGATCGCGAACGTGAGGACGTCGACCGCGAGCGCCGCGCGAATGCCGAGCAGCCCGACCGCGAGACCGCCGCCGAGCGCGCCGACCGCCGCCGCCGCGTTGTCGGCGACGCCGAGCACGGCGTTGCCGGCGCCGAACAGCTCCTCGGGGAGGAGCCGCGGCACGAGAGCGGGAGCCGCCGCGCTCGAGAGCGCC
>Ga0335085_10014595_pt1 | contig 11448 bp, 10 predicted proteins | sample Lox_Sample_45_FD_206712 | JGI IMG/M metagenome (GOLD analysis project Ga0335085, IMG submission 206712) | Soil microbial communities from Loxahatchee National Wildlife Refuge, Florida, United States - Lox_Sample_4.5 | ecosystem: Environmental > Terrestrial > Soil > Wetlands | place: USA... | reverse complement strand
CATGAGCGACCGTTCCTTTCGTATGCGGCTCTGCGCCGCTGGATTTCACCTCTTCGCAGCGTAACCCGCGCTTCTGCGAAACGGTTGGTCGCTCCATCTTGACTGATGAGCCCGTCATTCGAGCGCATTCGCCAAAGGCAGCTATGTTGTGGCGGCCGGGTCCGCGGGAGTGATCCAATTCCGTCCCCATTTCGCGATCGCCATCAGAAGGATGGCCGCCGCGGACACGATCGCCGCATGCAGCAGCCAGAAGCTCACGGAAGTCATCCGGTCCAGCAGAGCGCCCAACCAGCCCACGCTCAAGTTCGCGCAGAAAAGCGAGAGCAAATACACCCCGAGCATCAGCCCTTGCACCCGCTTGGGCGCGGCTGCCGAGTAGAGCGATAGATTGGCCGGAATGATGATGACGAATCCGACCTCATTGATGAACTCAAAAGCAATACCCCATCCGATGGAGATCTTCCCGCCCGCGGCAAGATGGAGGCTCGCCAGCGCAAGAATGAACGGCGCTGTTGCCATGACCACGCCACCGATTACGATTTTCATGATGTCTTTCGGTTCTTTGCCACGGTTGCGGCAGGCCTGCCATGCCCAGATGGAGAGCATCATCATGGCGACGGAGATGGCGGCGTCGGCGGAGAGCAGCCAGGTCACCGGCATCTCAAAACCGGCCACCCGAAGATCGAAATTCTTCTCACCCCAAACCACGAAGGCGTTGAACATTTGCTGGTTGCCGACCTGGGTGGCCGCCAGTAATGGCACCATCGCGATCAACAAGAGCACGGTTTTCCACTCGCGGGACGAGAACCTGCCGGATTCCGCGGGGCGGTCCGAAACCCGGGCCTGCTGCTCCGGAAGCCACTTCACGCCGTTCAGATACACCGCGAGGCCGATCAACATCCCGATGCCCGCGGCGGCGAAGCCGTAGTGCCATGCGACCTTCTCTCCGAGAGTCCCACACACCAGCGGTGACGCAATTGCCGAGATCGCGATGCCCAACTGAAAAACCTGAAACGCGGTCGCGCGGCGGGCATCGTCCCGCGAATACAGGTTGCCGACCTGGCTCGAAATGTTCCCCTTGAATCCGCCGCAGCCGGCCAGAAGCAGGACGAGCGCGGGCAGAAAGGTCTCTTCCCAAGCCATCAGGAAATGGCCGATCGCCATGAGAATCGCGCCGGCGGCAACGACCTTCGTGCGGCTCACCCAGCGGTCCGCCAGGAGCCCGCCGAGGAGCGGCGTGACATAAATCATTCCGGCATAGAGACCGAAGACCTGAGAAGCCAGCGCGGCGGTCGACAGCGGGCCGGTGGCGCGCTCGATCATCGACCTCAGCACGGAGAATCCGAGCACGCGCTCGACATGCCCTGGCAGCAACAGCTGGTGGGTCATGTAGAGCACCAGCAACGACTGCATGCCAAGAAAGCTAAAGCGCTCCCATCCTTCGGAGACGCTGAGATAGGCGAGCCCGCGCGGATGGCCGAGCACATCGCTTTGCGGCGATGCCGACGCTAATCCTGTCGCAGTCATGCCGTTTTCGGTCTGCCAATCCTAGCACAAAGGCTTGGTGTCGTTTACCGCAGGACTATGGAAAACGGGCGGAATGCCCCAGACCAGCGAACCCCCTCAGAGCAGGAGAGCCTCAATACGGTGCGCGTGCACCATGCTCTCGCAGGGAGACCAGGCGAAAACCGTGAAGCGTCCGTCCTGGGAAGCGATCAGGGCGATTGAGTCACGCTGATCGTTGACGAACTGCGCGGCGGAAAGGTGGCGCGTGCCGCCAAGCTGTCCCGGATCCACCACCTTGGCGACCGCGCCTTCAATAGGCTCCGTTACATTCAGCGCCGAGACCTGCGAGAACCCGGGGCGGCGAACGATTTTCGCGCCGAAGGCCAACACCTCATAGTTGTCGGTCATTACCGTCGCGCCATCCACTGCCGTGAGTCCGGCGACCGTGTCGACCGCGCGACGGAACGCTTCCGTCCAACCCTGCCCCTGTTTGCCGGGCGGTTGATCTCGCAAGAGTTCGGCAAGTATGGAGAATGGCGGCACAACATCATACAAGACCGGCTGCGCCAACGACTCGCGCCACAATTCGGAACCGGCCGGCACAACCAGCAACGAACCACCGCGGCCATGCCCGCGCATCGAGATCGCAAGATGAATGAGAGGATTGGCAGACTCGGTGTTCGCGTCCTGGTTGTCCAGACCGAGCAGAAACCTGAGGAGGTCCGGACAATCCAGGGAGCGTGCCGACGCCTCATCGATTACCTTAACCTGGTCGCCTTGCAGGACGGCGACATTCACGAACTTTTCGGATTCGCCGCCGCGGCTGTGCTTCACCACCAGGAGACCGGGCGCGACCACTTCGAGTACAAAGCAGGAAGGCGGCAAACGGCGCGTGGCGCCCCAAACAGAAAGCTGGCCTTCGACGCGCCAAACGCCAAGATGGATTCCCGGGCGCTCGACCGCGGGCGCCAAGCGCGTCACCGGTTCGGCCGCGAACGGCAGACTCCGGCCAAACATCAGGGGCCATTCGACCGCTTGCGGCGCTACAAACGCCAGGGAAATCTGCGGCATGTAGCCCTCTTCCCGGCGGAGACTTGCCCAGAAGGCCGTCTCGATGATGAGCTCGATGGCGGCGACGTCCGGTCCTTCGGCAACCTCTGCTCCCTGTTGACGCGCGGCGGAGAGATGCCGGGCGAAGTGATCGTAAATGCGTGCGGCGGCGGTCCTCGCGGTGGGGTAGGAAGGCGGTACGATCGATTGGCTTCGGGACGGCGGCATGCTGAAGCTACTCTAATACAGGTGCCGGAGATGTCGAACGGAGTGACGGTAGTTCACCTTCAGGGCTTGTTCACCCCGGGCCGGGCATGCCCGGCCCCTATGGGGGCGCGGGGCACGAGTTCGTTTACAGCATCCAGCAGGCCGACAGGAAATGGCACGTAACGTGCGTGGGTCATCAGTTATGACGTGCCGCCACGCGCTGGTCGTTCTGTCCGTTTCCACATTGCTCGCGCAGGAACTTCCGGTCACCACGTTTCGGAGCGATTCCAACCTGGTGTCCTTGAACGTTTCCGTCTTCGATCAGCAGGGCCGGGTTGTAAAGGGGTTGCCGCGAAGCGCATTTACGGTGTTTGAGGACAATCAAAAGCAAGAGATCAAGGTCTTCTCGCAGGAAGACGTTCCCATATCGCTGGGACTCGTGATCGATACCAGCGCCAGCATGGCGAACAAACGGGAGCGGGTAAATTCAGCCGCGCTCGCCATGGTGAAAGCTTCTAATCCCGATGATGAAGTCTTCGTGATCAGCTTCAGCGATGAAGCCGTTGTCACGCAGGGATTCACAAGCGACGTGAAGCAACTGGAGGCCAGTTTGCGGGGGATGGGTTCCAAGGGGGAGACGGCAATGCGCGATGCCCTGTCGCTCGGACTGGAATACCTGCGGGCGCACTCCCAAAAAGATAAGAAAGTGCTGCTGGTGATTACGGACGGCGAAGACAATAGCAGCATTCAAAAGCAAGAGAACCTGGTTCGGGCCGCGCACTTAAACAATGCGATCCTCTATGGGATCGGAATCCTCGGCTCGGAGGAACCGGCGAGCGCGCAGCGTGCCAGGGCGTCGCTGGAGGCGCTGACTTTGGCAACGGGCGGGCGTTCCTGGTTTCCGAACAATGTCGCCGAAATCGCGTCGATTACGCCGGAGATCGCGCACGAGATCCGCAATCAATATGTCATCGGCTACAACCCCGAGAATACGGCGAGCACGGCATTTCGGAGCGTTCGAGTGGAAGTGAATGTCCCGAACGTCACCGTGAGAACACGGTCTGGTTATTATCCACGCGGTCGATGACCGTGCGGATTCGAACAGTGGCCGCACAGGCGCTAATACCCGCCTATCCCGGCCTGCCTCCACTCGCGACCGGGAAAAAAACACACAGGAGTCATCCAATGAGAGTGCGAATCTACACGGTCCTCTTGCCTTGCCTGGCAGTCGCGGCATTTGCGCAAGACACGCCGCCCGCAAAGCCGAGCCAGGGCACCGCCGCACAGGCGCCGGCGAAGGGCAGCGAAAAGGCATCCGACCGGCCGCAGGAAATGAAGACCCAGAAATACTCGGGAACGCTGATGGACGCCGCGTGCGCGGGGGGCGGAGCGAGCCAGAGTTGTTCCGTTTCGGCCAACACGACGCAGTTCGCGATGAAGATGAAGGACGGGAGCACCGTCCGCTTCGACGATGTCGGCAATGTGCGCGTCCAGGAAGTCATGAAAACGCGGAAGAAGTGGAGCGAATCCGCGGCGGGAAATAAGGTGATCCAGGTGAAGGCCAGTGGAGTGTTGAGCGGCGACAAACTTACCGTGCTTTCGATCGACTGACGGCCGTCCGCATTGATCGCTAGCGGGCGTCAGAACCACGCACGCCGCCCCAGATAACCAATCCGAACCGCAACTATCTAGGGGGTGTGAATTGGGCGCGGCGCCGGTAAGAAGGGGCCTGCTTGACCGGATTGCTTATCGCTCCTGGCCAGGTATCGGACCTATACGCTGCCGGCGGCAGCCCAGCGGCGAATGTTCGCCAGGTAGAGGATCGGTTGATCGTTGCGGCCGAGGCGGCCGACCTCTTCGGCAGCGTCGACGCTCGAGTTTTTGCGCGGAGCAGCGGTTCCTGGAGGACCTGCGCAGACCTCGAGGTCTGCCCCACAAAAAAACGCTTGGGGTGGTAAGCTCCGAAAGGCTATGTCTCTTCGTCCGATAAACCGCCTGATCCAGTCCAAACCTACGCTTGAAGGGGCGGGAGTGCACCTGCGCCGCGCGTTCGGGTTTGGCGCTACCAAGGACTTCGATCCGTTTCTGCTTCTCGATGATTTCCGCAACGACATTCCGGAGGATTATCTCGCGGGTTTCCCGTGGCATCCGCACCGCGGCATTGAGACCGTGACCTATGTGCTCGCCGGGACTGTCGACCACGGAGACAGCATGGGCAACCACGGGACGATTGGCGCGGGCGACGTCCAGTGGATGACGGCAGGGAGCGGGATTATCCATCAGGAAATGCCGAAGGGCGACCACACGGGGCGGATGCACGGGTTTCAACTGTGGGCGAATTTGCCCGCGCAGATGAAGATGACCGCGCCGCGATACCAGGAGGTGAAATCGGGGGAGATTCCCGAGATCACCGATGACGACGGCACGCATGTGCGCGTGGTGTGCGGAAGTTTCTGGGGCAAGCGCGGGCCGGTGGATGGGATCGCGGCCGATCCAATCTACCTGGATGTTTCCGTGGGGCCGCGGCGGAGAAAGACTCTGCCGGTGGAGACTACGCGCCACGCGTTCGCCTATGTGTTCGGCGGGAGCGGGAAATTCTGCAACGCTTCGGGGCCGCTGGCGGTGCCGACGGAAAGCGCGCAGTGGCTGGATACGGCTCCGCCCTCGGATGTCGAGAACCGTTCGCTGGTGTTGTTCGACCGCGGGGACGAAGTGGCGGTGGAGGCGGGTGAGGACGGGATGCGATTTTTGCTGGTCTCGGGCAAGCCGCTCGAGGAGCCGGTGGCCTGGTATGGGCCGATCGTGATGAATACGCAGCAGGAACTGCAGCAGGCGTTCGAGGAGCTGAAGAAGGGAGTGTTCCTGCGCAAGTAGGCGAAAGGAACTGCTGTTGTTTTAGAAGCCGATCAGTTCGAAATCGGAATCACGAGGCTCTGCGGGAGCGGGGTTCCGTTCAATGAGAACGTGAGCGGAACGGTGTCGCTGGCGGCGACATTCGGGACCACCACGTTGAACTGATATAAGCCCAGGTAGCCGCCGGTGAGTCCGGAGAAGGACACCGTGGCGGGTGTCCCGGCGAAAGAGACTTGAAAGGTTCCGTTCAGATGATTGGATTGGGTCACGATCTGTCCGGCGGGCGTGTCGGGAGTTACGGCGCCGAAGCCAATGCCGAAGAATACGAGGGTGTCGCCCGGCTTGGCGCGCGCTGAGGCAACGCCCGAGATTGAGCCCGGCGGGAGGACGAAGGTCACGCCGTCGGGGAAGACGGCGGCGATGTATTGCTGACCTTTCACGTTGAATACGGTGGGTGAGAGCAGGCCCGGCTCGGTGGGATTCACCTGGATGGTAAAGGCTGTGCTTGTGCCGCCGGGCGTGTTGACTACGACGGGCTGTGGTCCCGTGGCGACGTTGGAAGGCACCTGCGCGTTCACCTGGGAGGGACTGACATAGTCGATGAACGCGGACTGGCCGCCGATGGTGACGGTGGTTCCACCTAGAGCGGTGGGTGCGGCGTTGCCTTTGAAATCGGCTCCGGTCCAACTCTGGGAGGTGACGTTGGCGAGGTTGGCGCCGTAGATCTCCATCCACGTTCCCGGGGCGACTGCGTTGAAGCCGCCGTAGCCGCTGGCGCTGATGACGCCCTGCGAGGTGCGGATGACGGGAGTAGCGTCGAAGGTGCCGTGGACTGTTCCGCTGATGACGGCACCGGACTTGAGGCCTACCTGACCGATGCCGCACGACGGCACGGTGGCACCCGAGCAAGCGGCAAAGGAATCATAGAAGAAGTTGAAATTGGTGGAGAGGAACTGCACGGTAGCGCCGGTCTTTTCCGCGAGAGAAACCGAGATGAAGCCAGACGCGCCGGGGAGCAGGCCGAAGGTGACGAGGTCGCTGCCCGGGCTGATGGAATTGGCCGTGATCGGGGAGGGGCCATTTCCGCGGTAACTGAGCACGATGGAGATGGTCCCGCCGCCGCCGACGCCGGTGTAGGGAGCGGTGACGGTGCAGTTGGTGTTGGTGCCGTCGAAGGCACAGGTTCCCCAGGTGACGGTGCTCTGACCGACGCCTCCGGTGCCACCGAGGCCGGTCAGGGTCACGACCTGGTTGCTGCTGGTGTAGGTGGCGGTTTGGGTGAAGGCCGGTGGTAAGAATGCGGCGGTCAGAAGGATCAGGAGAGTCGAGGCGGAGCGCATGTTTGGTTCAATCAGGCTAGCGAGGTAGGGGTGGTACAAGCAAGAGGAAGGATGTGGGGCGGCGGGAATTGGTGGGTATGGATACAAAAAGAGTCAGGGATGCGGTGCGTGAATTTCTGCTGCCGCCCCGGGGCATGCCGGCTTGAAAGCCGCCACGGCAACCTGAAAGGTCGCTCCAAGCGTGGATAATAGGTTCAATGCGGAATTCGTCAGCAAATCGATCTTCTGTTTTAGTGGCCGCGCTCGTTGTGGCGGCGGCGCTTGGGGTTGCGCAAAGACGCGGGCGGCCTCAGGATACGGAGGTCTGGGAGCCGGTGCCTCCAGTGATCACGCCCGGTGCGGTCGTTTCGGCGCCGCCCTCGGACGCGATTGTCTTGTTCGATGGAAAGAACCTGGATGAATGGGTGAACACGAGCGACAAGCAGCCGGCAAATTGGAACGTCCACGATGGCATCTTGACTGTCACGAAAGGGCACGGGGCGACCAATATCGAGACGAAACGGAAGTTCCACAACTACCAGCTGCACATCGAGTGGCGGATCCCGGAGAATGTCACGGGAACTGACCAGCTGCGCGGGAATAGCGGCGTGTTTCTGGCGTCGACTGGTGGTGGAGATTCCGGATACGAGCTGCAGATTCTGGATTCCTACAACAACAAAACGTATGTGAACGGTCAGGCGGGGAGCATATACAAGCAGGGAATTCCGCTGGCGAATCCGGCGCGAAAGCCGGGCGAGTGGCAGACGTATGACGTGATCTGGATGGCGCCGGTGTTCCACCCCGACGGAAGCCTGCAAACTCCGGCCTATGCGACGGTGTTCTTCAACGGCGTGCTGGTACAGAACCATTTCGAACTGACGGGCGAGACGCTGTACATCGGGAAGCCGTTCTACCGCGCGTTCGACTCCGCTCCGATCAAGCTGCAGGCGCATCCGGACCCGAGCGAGCCGGTGAGCTTTCGGAACATCTGGGTCAGAGAGCTGAAGTAAAGCGGGAGCCGCCTCGCGCTTCAGGGGCGACTGTCACGGAACCAGGGCCTCCGGAACCGCATGATGTTGGCGACGGTCGCGGGCGGATTGGTGAGCATGCGTGTGGCGTCGATGAGGGCCCGGCTCTGGGAACTCTCTTCGATCCGCTTCTGCACGTGCTTGTCGAGCCATTGGAAGCCGATGGTCAATGCGGTTCCTCCCACCTCGTTCATCACCATATCGCTCACTCCGGTGCGGTCGACGCAGGGGATGTGGAGCTGCCTGCAGTCCCGGTCCCACCACTTAGAGGGAAGGCCGACGTTACCGATGCTGGATTCGCTGAGGGGACCCATTTTCCACAGCACGGCATCGACGCTGGCGAATGCGAAGGCCTGCAGCAGCGCGTTGCGGTAAGCAGCGCTATGGAAGTCCTGGTCGGAAAAACGGACGTGGTCGTTGTTCTGCCAGAATATGGCCTCGGCGATGGCTCCTTGCGTAGGGTGTGCCAGGTAGGAGGTGATTACTTTGCCGCCGTCATTCCAGTTGTCGAAGTGATACACGGAAACGGTGTGGAACCAGTCGGTGAAGAAAGGCCCGCTCAGTTGGGTTCGGGTCTTGGGCTCTTTCAGGATCCGTTCGGTCTGTTCGGTTGCGATCCAAAGCCACCACTCGCGGACGAGCGATCCCCAATGGATGCGGGGCGTGTGTTTAGGGCTTTGCACTACCGGGAGAACGGGTAGGGCGCTGTCGGATGCAGGATCATTTGCGACCGGCGGGTCGGTTTCCTGAGCCATCGCGAACACGCTGATCGAACACAGACAGAGAACAAATGCAGTGAGTTTTCGCATGATGATCGATGCCCGAGGCTGAAGTTGGGAGGCCTAGACAGCAGAGAGTACGGCGTAGCAGGTTCTCCAGGTCTCCATGGCAAAGTGGGATGCGACGCTATGCCGGGCGACTTATTTTCACGGTGGCGCGGGGCTGAACCTGTGTTTCCGTTAGAACGCCGAGGTTGCCAGTGCTTTTTACACCAGGCGGCCGCCGTGCGAATTATAATCAGGCGGCGAGCCCTTAGCAGGGCGGCATTGCGCCTCCGGCGCAGCGGCCTGCTCCGGAGGAAAAGAAACACGGTCATTCATTGTTTCTGAGGAGGTCGCGAAGATGAAGCATATCGGCCTGGTTCTTCTGCTGGGATCGATGACGGCCGGCGCGCAGGTCAGCGGGACCTCGGGCGGGGTGACGCCAACCACGGGGAGCGGCGGACAGACGAGCGTGCAAGCGAATCCGAATTTGGGTTCGGGCGGCGGAGTGCACGGCATGGATGCGTCGCGGCCGATCTATATCTCGGGGCGCGTGGCGATGGAGGACGGGTCGGTGGTGTCGCCGAACCTGACGGTTCAGCGCGTGTGCAGCGGGATCAGTAAGACGGTGGCGTACACGGATTCGAAGGGTCACTTTAGCTTTCAGTGGAACCAGGGGAGCACGCTGGTGGCGGACGCGTCGGATGCGGGGTCGGGGTCGAGCGGGAATCGGCCGTCGCGGGCGGGGTTCGGCAGCGCGCAATCGGCGGGCGGGGCGAACGCGCTGGCGGCGGACCCGTTCGGCAACCGGATGATGAACTGCGAGCTGCGGGCGAACGTGGCGGGATACACGTCGGACACGGTAAGCATGTTCAACCGGCGGAGCGGGGATTCGCCGGACGTGGGCGTGATTGTGCTGCACCGGATCGCGGGGGTGGAGGGCGCGGCGGTGAGCGTGACGTCGATGTTGGCGCCGAAGGACGCGAAGAAGGCTTACGAGAACGGACTGCAGGCACTGCTGAAGCAGAAGCAGGCGGAGGCGGCGAAGGATTTCGAGAAGGCGGTGGCGGCGTATCCCAAGTACGCGGAGGCGTGGGTGAGCCTGGGGAAGCTGCGGCTGGAGCAGCAGCAGGTGGGGCCGGCGCGGACGGCGCTGGAGAAGGCGATGGAGGCGGATCCGAAGTTGGTGGCGCCGCATGTGGAATTGGGGCTGCTTGCGGCCAAGGAAGCGAAGTGGGACGAGGCGGCGAAGGATCTGGACCGGGGGATGGAACTGGACCCGGTGGATTTTCCGCAGGCGTGGTACATCGATGCGGTGGCGCACTATAACCTGAAGCATTACGATACGGCGGAAAAGAGCGCGCGGGCGGCGGTGAAGCTGGATCCGCGTCATGCGAACCCGCGGTCGGAGTATCTGCTGGGGCTCGTGCTGGCGGAGAAGAAAGACTACGCGGGGGCGATCACGGAGCTTTCGGCGTACGTGAAGCTGGCGCCGAACGCGCCGGATATCGAAGCGGCGAAGAGCCGGATGGGCGAGTTCGAAAAGCTGCTAGTCGAGGGGAAGTAGTGCTGGCGCTGGTGCTGGTTCTGCTGGCGGCTGCCTCTGACGAGGCTCTACGGGCTGGTCTGATTGCGCTGCAGAAGGGCGACCTGGCGGCGGCGCAGGCGCGCCTTGAGACGGCGAGCCGGGAGAGTCCTCGGGACGGGCGGGTGTGGGTGGCGCTTTCGCAGACTTACTGGCGACTGCATCGCGAGGCTGACGCGGAAGCGGCGGCGACGAAGGCGGCGGACGTGGCGCCGAATGATCCAGCGGTGCTGCAAGGGCTCGCGATCTACTACTCCGAAACCGGGCGAACGTTGAAGGCAGCGCAGGCCGAGGCGGGGTTCGCAGCAAAGATGCCGGGGAACGGCGCGGCTCGGGCGAGGGCGGCGGAGTTGTACTTCGCCGCGGCCAAGCCGCTGCTCGACGGGCAGAAGTTCGCGGAGGCGGCGGCGGTATTGGAGGAGGCGACGGCACGGGTGAAAGGCGACGCGCAGCTCGAACTGGCGCTGGGAGTGGCGTACTACGGGTTGCGGCGGTTCGACGAGGCGGCGGACGCGTTTTTGAGCACGATCGACGTAGCGCCGGAGACACCGCAGCCGTACACGTTCCTGGGGAAGATTCTCGACCAGATTCCGAGCCGGCTGCCAAAGGTGACGGAGAAGTTCGCGGCATATGAAGCGGCGCATCCAGAGCGGGCAGAGGCGTGGCTGCTGCATGCCAAGGCGGTGGATGCTCAGTCAGGCGAGGCGGCGGAGGCGCTGAGGCTGGCTGAGAAGGCGATTGCGCTAGGGGCGGGGGCGGATGCGTGGTTCGAAAAAGGCGCGGCGCTCGACCGGCTGGGGCGATTTGCCGATGCGGCGGCGGCGTTCGAAGCCGCGGCGCGGATGGCGCCGGACGACGCGGCGACGCATTATCGGCTGGCGAGGGATTACGAAAGGATCGGGAAGCGGGAAGAGGCGAAGCGGGAGAGGGAGAGGCACGCGGAGTTAGTGAAGAAGGAGGAGGGGAAGAGGGAGTGACGGCTGACCATCACGCGTCACAATCATTCCTGCGATTCTCTGAATTGCCACCTCACAACCGCGTTCCGCAAACTTTTTGCCTGGCCGTCCGCGAAGCTTAGTCTACCTGCGGCGGCTTGCATCATATCGATTGGCCCAAATCTCTGAAGCATGACGCTCTTG
>Ga0335085_10014594_pt1 | contig 11448 bp, 13 predicted proteins | sample Lox_Sample_45_FD_206712 | JGI IMG/M metagenome (GOLD analysis project Ga0335085, IMG submission 206712) | Soil microbial communities from Loxahatchee National Wildlife Refuge, Florida, United States - Lox_Sample_4.5 | ecosystem: Environmental > Terrestrial > Soil > Wetlands | place: USA... | reverse complement strand
CCGCTTCCTTCTGAATGCGGTCCAGATCGGCCGGGTCCTTGCCCGTGCGCGCCAGCTCCACCGCCACGCTCAATCGCGCCAGCGGACTGCGCAACTCGTGCGAAATGTCCAGCAGCAGCCGCCGCTCCGCGTTCAGCAGCGTCTGGATGCGGTCCGCCATCAGATTGAACGTCCGCGCCAGTTGCCCCAGCTCATCGCGCCGCGTCCCTTCCGCGCGCACATTCAGCTCGCCGCGTCCGAAGCAGTCCACCGCCCTCTGCAGCTTCCGCACCGGCGACGTCAGATGCCACGAAAGCCAGTAGCACAGCAGCACGCAAACGCCCAGCACCCACAGGTGCTCCGGCCGCAGGAACCAGAACATCACCCGCGGCGGGCCCATCATGATCATCCAGTAGCGGCCCGTGGAATCCTGATGCGCAAAGTGCATTCGCGCGATCCGCGAAAACCACGTATAACTGCCCTCGGAGAATGGTAGCAGCGCCGAATCGTCCTTCCCGTTGAGCAGATCCCGCCCGTGCGCGTCGGTGAAGATCACTTCGTTGCGTCCCGGCCCCCGCAGCTTCGCCAGCGACGCCTTCAGTGCCGGCTTGCCGCCGCGCTCATACGCCATCCGCGCTTCGTCGGCCCGCTGCACAATGAATTCCGAGAACATCCCCGCGCGCCCCTGGCCCGATTCCAGCGCGATCGCCGAGGTCACCGCGATCCCGAACCCGGTGAATACGGTGGTCGCCAGAAACCACAACAGGATTTTCGCGAAGAGCGTTCTCACGAGCTTCCTTCCGCCGCGTTGACGAACTGATAGCCCACGCCGCGAATCGTCTTGATCAGCGGCGTCTCACCTTCCAGCTTCCGCCGCAGGTGGCTGACGTGCATGTCGATGGAGCGGTCGAACGGCGTGGCCTTGCGGTTGTACAGCGTCTCCATCAGGGCATCGCGCGACACCACCCGGCCCGCCGCCCGCATCAGCATCTCCAGAATCTGGAACTCCAGCGTGGTCGTCTCCACCGGCGTGCCGTCGCGCATCACCTGACGTGTCCCCGGGTCGAGCGCGATGCCGCTCACCTCAATCCGCCCGCTGCTCGCCTTGCTGTCCGAGCGCCGCAGAATCGCCTTGATCCGCGCCACCAGCTCGCGCGGGTTGAACGGCTTCGGCAGGTAATCGTCGGCGCCCAGCTCCAGCCCGACAATGCGATCCACGTCTTCGCCCCGCGCCGTCAGCATCAGCACCGGCACGCGGCTCTGCTGCCGCACCCGCTTCAGAATCTCGAATCCGTCCATGCCCGGCAGCATGACGTCCAGAATGATCAGATCGAACCCGCCTTCAATGGCCGGTGAAAGCCCCGCCCGCCCGTCGTGTTCGAACTGTACGGTGTAGCCTTCGCGCTGCAGAAATTCGCCCAGCAGAGCGCACAATTCCACGTCGTCGTCGACCACAAGCAGCCGCACGCTAACAACTTAGCACGGGTGTCCGAATGCGGGAGCAAGGAATTGTAAGACTCCGCAATCGTCTGTAACCGCGACGACGCCGCGCACATCCTTTCTGCGGACAACCCTATGACACGCCGCAGTTGTACCGTTGCCCTCGCCGCCATCTTCGGACGTAACCTCGTCCGCGCCGCGCAGGAGGGTCCCTCGCCCGCATCCTCGGATTCCGTTGCCCACCCGCGCCCCGCGCGCGATGAGCCCCAGGCCGCCCCCGAGCCCGCCGCTCATCCCGAGCCGAAGCCCGCCATCCGCGTCAACGTCGATCTGGTCAACGTGCTCTTCTCCGTCCGCAAAAAGCAGGGCGGCGAACTGGTTCCCAACCTGACGCCGGCCGACTTCACCGTCTTCGAGGACGGCAAGGAGCAACCCATCGCCCGCTTCTCCCACGATACCGATCTGCCTTTGCACCTCGGCCTGCTCATCGATGTGAGCCTCAGCCAGTCCCGCCTGATGAACGAGGAGCGCGACGCCGCCACGAAGTTCATCGCCGGTGTCATGCGTCCGAAAGACGAGGGCTTTATTCTCTCCTTCGGCCACGACACTATACTCGAGCAGGATTTCACCTCATCCCCCAGCGATCTCGAAGCCGCCCTCAAGCGCGTGAAGGCCGATGCACCCGCGCGCGAAGGAGGAGGAAGTGGCCGCGGTGGGGGCGGTGGGGGCTGGCCCGGCGGTGGCGGCCGGTTCCCCGGCGGCGGTGGACGCTGGCCCGGCGGTGGTGGAGGTGGAAGACACGGAGGCGGGGGACCGGGTGGCCAGGGACGCGGCGGCCATCATGCCGGCACGAAGCTCTACGATGCCGTCTACCTCGCCTCCCACGACGAGCTCACCGGCAAGTCAGGCCGCAAGACGCTGCTGCTGATCACCGACGGCAACGACCGCGGTAGCTACTATACGCGCGATCAGGCTGTCGAAGCCGCCCAGCGTGCCGACACCATCGTCTACAGCATTTATTACGTCGATCCCAACCGGGAGCGCTACCGCCGCGACGGTAACGACGGTGACCTCGGCCTCATGAATCTGCGCCACATGTCCGACGAGACCGGCGGCCGCACCTTCACCATCGACAAGAAACACACCCTCGCTCAAGCCTTCGCCGATATCCAGGAGGAGATGCGCAGCCAGTACCAAGTGGCGTGGAAACCGGCGAATGTCGAAGGGGGAACGGGATACCGCACGATCGAGGTGCGGGCAAAGAACGGGGATTTCGCGGTGCAGGCGCGAAAAGGCTACTATCTCTCCGGCGGCCAGGGTTCCTGATTAGCCGGCCGCCTGCTTGAACGCTTCCGGCCCCAGAACCCCTGCGTTCTCCAGAGCCTGGAGAAGTGCCAGCGCGGGGTTCGACGGCCATGTCGCCGCCGACTGATGCGCCGTGTTGTCGCCTTCCGGCGGAGTCGTGTAGGCGGCAATCACCTGGTTCATCTGGTTGCTTACGTCGGCCTCGGCGACCGGCGTGGCCGGAGGCGGATTCGTAATCTGCAGCACGCCGGCGGCAATGGAGCCGGACAGCAGACTCTCCCCCTGCCCGCTTTCCTGTAGCGCCGCCTGCTCCTGCTTTGCGCTGACACTACGGGTTTTCACAGCCGAGGTGGCGGACGAGGCCGTCGGAGTGGTCGATCTGATCAGGTTTGTTGGGTCGAACGAGCCCAGTCCACTTACGGCAGAGCCCATAGAGTGCTCCTTTTCGTTACCACAATCGGCGGCGCAGCCGCGTCCCAATATGGGAGAAACGTACTGATTTTCGCGTAAGGCCTCTGCCCTGGAACCATCGGTCGCGACGTCTCCCCGCTATTTCCCCGCCTCCAGCCGCAAAGCCAGCAGCTCCGGCAAGCCCGCGTCGATGATCTTCCGCTGCTGCCCCGCCACGTCGTACTCGGTCCGGCAGAAGGTCGCCACCCGCTCTTCGGAATTCCACAGCATCCACGCCGCCCGCGGATCGTTGTCCCGCGGCTGCCCTACCGACCCCGGATTGATCAGGCACGCCTGCCCCTGCTGCACCTGCACGCGTTCGGACTCCGCCAGCGGACGATGGATCCGTTCCACCCCGTCCGGATGGCACAGGAACCCGCCCTGCAAATGCGTGTGCCCGAACACCCACACCCGCCCCTGCAGGTACGGGCAGATCTGCACCGCGTCGATCTCCGAAATCAGGTACTCGTCTTCATCGAGCGGCGAGCCGTGCACCAGCACCAGGCCGTCTTCTTCCACCGGCCCCTGCGGCAGCCCTCGCAGCCACTCCATGTTCGCCGGCTCCATGCACTGCATGGTCCACTCCGCCGAAATCCGCGCCACCGGATTGAACCACTCCAGGTCTTCCAGCCCCGCACAGGCCTTGTCGTGATTGCCGCGAATCACCACGTCCACGTGCTCGCGCACCCACTCCGTCACCGCGTTCGGGTCGGCCCCATAGCCGACAATGTCCCCGCAGCACAGCACCCGGTCGTGCTGTCCCTTCGCCGCGGCTGCCACCGCCTCCAGTGCTTCGAGATTTCCGTGTATGTCGCTGATGATCAGATAGCGCACAGGCGTATCAGAGAGACCTCGGGCGGCGCGCCCAGCCGCACCGGCAGGCCAACCGTCCCCAGCCCCGTCGAAACGTAGACAGCTCCGCGGTCGCTCCTGTACAAGCCTCGCACAAATGGAGTGAAATAACGTGCCGGTGAGATGTTCTGGTGCAGAATCTCCACCGCGATCTGTCCCCCGTGCGTGTGCCCGCTGATGGTCAGGTCCCAGCCCTGCTTCGATGCAACGCGGAACACATCCGGGTTGTGCGAGAGCAGCACGTTCAGGCACTCCGCCCTCTTCAGCTTCTCCGCCCCCACCAGGTACGGGTCCCTGAACGCCTGATAGTCCACGCCCGCCAGATTCAGTGTCGCGTTGCCGAAGCGCAACGGCTCCGAAGCCGACCGCAGGAACCGCACCCCCATCAGGGCGCTTTCCTTTTCGACGTAGTCCTCCACGTTCGCGTAGCCCTCATGGTTCCCCATGCAGCCGAACACACCGGCCTCGGCCTTCAGCCGGCCGATCTGCCGCAGGCACGGGTCCAGCGGATCGCCAGGCCGCGTGATCAGATCCCCGGTCACCAGCGCCAGCTTCGCCCGCGTCTCGTTCGCCATGTCGATCGCCCGCATCAGTTGCCGTTCGCTCAGGAACTCGCTCATGTGGATGTCCGACAACTGCACCAGGGTCAGCCCGTCCAGATCGCGCGCCAGCCCCTTCACCGGCGCGCTCACTTCAGTCACCCGGAAGTCGTCGCGATGTACGATGCCGAAGGCCGTCACCAAAGCCGGCGTGGACATCACTGCTGCCCCGGCCGCGCGGAACATCGCCCGCCGGTCCTCGCGGAACGGAATCCGCCGCAGCAGGAATCCCAGAATTCCCATCCCGATCGCGCAGATCCCGAGTATCAGCGCGATCCCCTGCAGCCACGTCACCACCTCCACCGCCAGGTGCCGCGTCACCCGGAAGTACAGCATCAGGTAACCGCCGCCGTAGCACCCGATGCACGCGATCGCCAGCATGTACAGCGTCACCCGCTGCCATCGCCGCTTCAGCAGCCTCCGGCCCCACACCGCCAGCGCAAGCGTCGCCGCCACGCAGGCAATCAGGAAGATCAGGTCTGGAAAAACGTGGAAATTCCGAGGCATGAAGCGCAAACTTCGATGATAGCGTGCGCGCCTCTCCCCGCCGCGCTGCATCTCCGCATATGGCTCCGAATTGCGCCCCTGGGATACAATTCGAGCAATGTCATTGGTCGTCGTAGGCTCGGTTGCATATGACGCGGTGGAAACGCCGCACGGCAAAGTGGATCGCATGCTCGGCGGAGCCGCCACCTATATCGCCCTCGCCGCTGGATACTTCACGAAGGTCTCCATCGTCGCCATCGTCGGCGAGGACTTCGCCCAGGAAGACATCGATCTGCTCTCCTCCCGCAACATCGGCCTCGAAGGCCTCGAGCGCGTCCCCGGCAAAACCTTCTTCTGGTCCGGCGTCTATTCCAACGACATGAATGACCGCGCCACGCTCGTTACCGACCTCAACGTCTTTGCCGACTTCGACCCGAAGCTTCCCGCTGCTTACCGCAACGAGCCTTACCTCGTGCTCGGCAACATCCAGCCCGCCCTCCAGCGCAGCGTGCGCGACCAGATGGACGGCGTGCGCCTCATCGGCGGCGACACCATGAATTACTGGATCAAGGATTACCGCGATGAGCTCCTCGCCACCATCCGCCAGTGGGACTTCCTGCTCATCAACGACAGCGAAGCCCGCATGCTCTCCGGCGAGAACAACCTCCGCCGCGCCGCCAGCGCCATCCTCGACATGGGCCCCAACACCCTGGTGATCAAGCGCGGCGAATACGGCGCCGTGCTCTTCCGTCGCGATTCCCACTTCATGGTGCCCGGCTATCTGCTGGAAGAGGTTTTCGATCCCACTGGCGCGGGCGACTGCTTTGCTGGCGGCTTCATCGGTCATCTGGCCGAGCGCGGCGTCGACCTGAAATCCGGCAAGGTGGACAAGCGCGACCTGGGCCGCGCCGTCATCTACGGATCCGTCATGGGCAGCTTCTGCTGCGAGAAATTCGGCGTCGACCGCTTCCGCACCCTCACCCGCGATGACATCGATGCCCGCTTCCGCGAGTTCCGTGACTGCACGGAGTTCTGATACCGTCCTCGCCTTGGTCGTACTGGCGCTCGTCAGCGCCGCGTTCACCGCTCTCACCTTCGTGAACGGCTGGACGCTTTGGTACGGCGACGCCCAGGCCCACATCGATATCGCGCGCCGCGTTCTCGATTCCCGCACTCCCGGCGTCTATCAGATCGGCACCGTCTGGCTGCCTCTGCCCCACGCGCTCATGATGCCGCTGGTCCGCTACGACGCGCTCTGGCGCAACGGCCTGGCAGGCGCGATTCCCGTCGCCCTCTGCTTCATCTTCGCCGGGACCCTGCTGTTCGCCACCGTGGACCGCCTCTTCGAAAGCTCCGCCGCCGCCTGGACCGCCATCGCCGTCTTCGCCCTCAACCCTAACCTCTTGTATGTGCAGGCGACGCCTATGACCGAGCCCGTCTTCTTCGCCGCCATGGCCGCCCTGCTCTACTGCACCGTGCGCTTCCGCCAATCGGACTCCGCCGGCTGGGTCTTTCTGGCCGGACTCGCCGGTGCCGCCGCTGCCCTCACCCGCTATGAAGGCTGGTTCCTGCTGCCCTTCGCCGCCGCTTACATCTTCGGCGCGTCGAAATCGAGCGGCCTCGGCAAAGCCATCCTGTTCTGCCTCATCGCAGGCCTCGCGCCCCTCTGGTGGCTCGCCCACAACTGGTATTTCTGGGGCAACGCCCTGGAGTTCTACAACGGCCCCTGGTCCGCCCAGGCCATCTACGAACGCCAGCTCCATTCCGGACTTCCCCGCTACCCCGGCGACCACAACTGGACCACGGCGTTCCTCTACTTCCGCACCGCCGCGCGCGACGTCGCCGGAATCGTCCCCCTCGCCATCGGCGCGCTCGGCCTGCTGGTCGCCCTGGCCCGCCGCGTCTGGTGGCCCCTGCTCTTCCTCGCCCTCACGCCCGCGTTCTACATCTGGAGCATGCACTCTGGCAGCGTGCCCATCTACGTGCCCGCGCTCTGGCCGCACTCGTACTACAACACCCGCTACGCCCTCGCCGTTCTTCCGCTCGCCGCCTTCGCCTGCGGCGCGCTCGTCTCCATCGCCCGCGAAGGACTCCTGCGCAACCTGATCGCGCTGACCGTCGCCATCGCCGCGCTCGTCCCCTGGCTCGCCTACCCACGCCCCGACAACTGGGTCTGCTGGAAGGAATCGCAGGTCAACTCAACCGCCCGCCGCGCCTGGACCGAACAGGCCGCCACCGACCTCGCCCGCGACTACCACGGCGGCGGCATCGTGGCCGATTTCGGCGACCTCACCGGCATCTTCGCCCGCGCCGGCATCCCCCTCCGCGAAACGCTGCACGAAGGAAATGTTCCCGCCTGGGACGGCGCCATGCGCCGCCCCGATCTCATGCTCCACGAGGAGTGGGCCGTCGCCCAGCAGGGCGACACTGTATACAAAGCCATCGCCAAATCGCCGCGCTACGCCATCGAGCATGTTATAAACGTGCCAGGCGCTCCGCCGCTCTTCATCTGGCGTCGCCAATAACATGACCGCCATCCTGTTCACCAAGGCCCACGGCGCGGGCAACGACTTCCTGCTGACGTGGCTCGAGGATGTGCCTCAGCACATCGTCTCCGCTGCCCCGCCCCACGGCCTGCCCGAAATCGCCCGCGCCATCTGTGAACGCCACACCGGTGTCGGCGCTGACGGCTGGATGCTCGTCGACACCCGCGATCCCTCTCTGCCCGCCATCCGCCTCTTCAACGCCGACGGCAGCGAACCCGAGCTCTCCGGCAACGGCACCCGCTGCGCCGCCGCGCTGCTCTACCACTCCGGCAGGGTGACCGGCGACGCGGTCCGCATCCGCACCGGCGCGGGCGTAAAGGATCTGCGCCTCATGGAATGGAGCGGCCACCTCTACACCTTCGAAATGAACATGGGCGTGCCCGTCAACATGGGTCTGCAGGAGATCCCCACTTCGCACGGCCCCATCGAAGCGGTGATCCTCGACGTCGGCAACCCGCAGGCCGCCGTGCTCGTGCCCGACTTCCCGGAGAACTGGCGCGACATCGGCGCGGCCATTGAAAGCCACCCGCTCTTCCCCAACCGCACCAACGTGAGCTTCGTGAAGGTGCTCGACGAGCACGCGGTCGAGGTGCGCTTCTACGAGCGCGGCTGCGGCGAAACCATGAGCTCAGGCACCGGCTCCGCCGGCGCTGCCTCGGCGGCCATTCTGCAGGGCCTCGCCAAAAGCCCCGTCCGCGTTGTGACCCCCGCCGGCGACCTTCACTTCCGCTGGACCGACACCGCCTGGCTCACCGGCCCCGCCGAACTCGTCGCTGGGGGGCAGTACCTGGTGAGCTGATCCCCCGGGATACGCGACGCAAGTCGCGTTTCTTAACAACCACGAACGCCGCCGCCGGCTACTTCCCCGCGATCGCCCGCTCCAGCGTCTCCCGAATAAAACGCGTGTAGGGAATCCCTCTCGCCTTCGCCCGAGCCTTCACCGCCGCCAGCAGAGGCTTCGGCACACGCATGTTGATCTGCTCGTCCTTCGCCTCGAACTCAAATCGCACCGGCTTGAACTGTGCGAAGTCGAGCCCCGACAGATCCTGCGCGAGGAACTTCTCGGCCTCGCGGTCACTCCTCAGCCGAGGCACTCTCTTCTTCTTCATATGCCGCCACCTCCCTCGCATGCATAAACCGCGCCGACACCGGACGGATGAGCCGCTGCCCATCCCTCGCCCGCAACGTGAACGCCACAAACATCGGCCGACGGTCATCCGTCAGTCCAACCGCGATGAACCGAGCCTCCAGCGCCGAGTGCTTCGGATCCGGAGCAACGCGCGGGCCACCGGCGAACAGCGCCTCAATCTGCTTGATGGCGACACCGTGCTTCTGGCACTTGGCCCGGTTGCCCTCATCCCAGTCGAAGCCGCCGACTCGCAAATTCATCATAGCGCGGATCTATACAAATGTATATACGTTTGACCGGTTCGCACTCAAGCCCCGCGCCGCGGCGATGCATGCCATTCTTCATCCCCTATGTCGAAGCGCGAGTTCCGGTTCGGTGACACGCGCGTCGTGCTCTAGTACCTGCAACTCAGGCACGGCATTGGGGTTCCTTCCGGGTTCCGTTCAAGTCTGATCTCGATTTCTTTCGTGCCACCTGGCCGAAGCTGTATCGCCGAAGGTTGAAATGGATTTGATGGATCGGCATAAAACCAAAGCTTGTAGCCTTCGGCGCAGGCACCGAATCTGACCGGGAGGTCGGCGGGGATTTGCAGGTGGAACGGGTACTGGGGATTCGTACCGGTGGTTTCCCATCCGCCGTGGTGGCTGGCTGGAGCCAGGCTCAGATGCGCCGCAATGGCTCGTCCCGTGGCTGAGTCTCTCACCCATCCAGTGATGTTGCCCGCTTTGGGCGCGAAGCGAATGTCCGTGGTAACTGACTGTGTCTCAGAGGTCAGAACGACGGTGAGCGGCGCCTTAGGGATGAACACATCGGGTCTGGTTGACAAGTATCCAGCCTCCTGCTTCTCCGCGGAGACACGATATTCCCCCGGTGCCAGTCCGGAAAACACAAACATCCCCATGTCATCCGTGTTTACCTCGAGAACAGTCAGGATCGTCGAGCCTTGCATCGCCTCCGCCGACACGTGAGCATCTGAGACCGCGGCACCGTCAGCGGTGAGAACAGAGCCTCGGATTGACCCCTCATGTAACTGCCCGGATGCCGATCTCGCAGGGATGAGCAACAGTAAGAAAAAGAAGCTGGCTAGAGCACGCCACATTGCTGATTCCCGCTCCCTGGTTTCCAGTTTGCCTCAGAATCGCCCCCCAAAAAACACCAGCCGCTCCGTCACCCCCGCGGCTCCTCCACAAAAGCCCGCGAAAGCAACGGAGCGGCCGAATCGCGCTCCCCTTGCAGCTCCTCTACTTCTTCCCCTCCGGATTCCCGTGCGGCGCCTGGTGCACGCCCTCGATGTCGATGTCCGGCACCCCGAACCGATGCAGCTTCTGCAGATCCTCCACCTTGATCGTGCCGTCGATGTACACCACGCTCAGCTCCTTCGGCTCGGCCGCTATCACCGCCAGCCCGCCGCCCGCGCCCGTATTGATGTACACCTCGTCGATCTCACGCAGCGAGCCGTCGTCGTTCTTCTCCTTCGACTCCACAATCTTCGACCAGCCCAGCGCCTTGATCTGCTTCCGAATCGGTTCCACGTCCGCCATCGAATACTGGTCCTTGTCCTTGAACTCGTAGTTGCGTACGTAGACCGCCTTCAACCCGCCGATCAGCGACTTCACCGCCGCCTGATCCTTGTCGCCGTTGTTCAGGAACCCCGCCGCCAGCTTCAACAGGTTCTGATCGAGCGTCACGGTGTTGGCTTCCCTCGCCTTGTCCTCCAGCTTGTCCAGGCTCGACAGGTCCAGCGCCTGTCCCCACGCCGCCCCCGTCACGGCGGCCGCTATAATTGCTCCCACCCATCTTGTTTTCATAGTTCCCCCTTCACTTCTTCCCGGTCGACCTTCACCGTGGCCGACGAATTCTGCACCCTCTGTTGCACTCTCTGAATCTTCTCCGCCGCCAGCTTCAGCGCGAACATCAGTTGCCGGTTCGCTTCCTCTGCCTTCTGCGCCCGCTCCACCTGCCGCTGATACGCGAACACGCCCAGCGAGAACGCCACCACCAGCACTGCCGCAATCGCCGTCAGCGGCCGCCAGTAGGCCGTCCAGAACGACGCCCGCCGCTGCGGCACCCGCGCCATCACGCGCTCGGCGAATCCCGCCGGAGGCTCCCTGCGCCGCAATTCTTCCCGAAGCAGATCTTCAAAGTCGTTCATGATTCCCGTTCCAACTTCCCCCGCAACAGAGCCAGCGCGCGATGCAGCTTGCTCTTCACGGTATTCACCGGCATTTCGAGGACGGCCGCGATCTCCGTCGGGTCCATGTCCTCCTGGTAGCGCAGGATCACAATCGCCCGCTGCTGTTCCGGCAACGACGCGATCAGCTTGCGCAGCCTCTCCGACGCCATCGGGTCCGCCCGCGGCGCCGGCGTCGAAGGCTCCGGTGCGTCTTCCAGCGACGTCAGCGCCTCCCGCTTCCGCTTCCGGACGCGATCGATGCAGCGGTTCACCGTCACCCGGCGCAGCCACGAAACCAGGTGCGCGCCGTTCTCGATTTGCCGCAGATTCCGGTACAACTCCAGGAACACGTCCTGGGCCAGCTCCTCGGCCAGAGCCCCGTCCCGCAGAAACGACCAGGCCACGCTGTACACCATCGACTGGTTGGCCCTTACGATCCCCGCGAACGCTGTGGCGTCGCCCTGAACCGACCGGTCCAGCAGGGCCCCC
>Ga0335085_10014593_pt1 | contig 11448 bp, 11 predicted proteins | sample Lox_Sample_45_FD_206712 | JGI IMG/M metagenome (GOLD analysis project Ga0335085, IMG submission 206712) | Soil microbial communities from Loxahatchee National Wildlife Refuge, Florida, United States - Lox_Sample_4.5 | ecosystem: Environmental > Terrestrial > Soil > Wetlands | place: USA... | reverse complement strand
GCAAGAGGCCAGTGTCTTTGCCTGATAGATGAACCAATCCACGCACCCATAAGCGGCATCGAGATCGATGCGGCTGGTGAGATGGGGAGGTTCGCGCCGCTCTGCGGACACCTGGTCGAGCGCCGTTGCGGTACTTGCCTGCATGAGTCACCTCCAGTCCTTTGGTTCGCCGCCGAGCTCACCCGATGAAGAGCAAGTTCAGCCCTGCTGTTGCACCAGAGTCCGGCAATCCGGTGACTGATGGTGCGCGATTCCCCCCAAGTGCTCGCCGCTTCCGCTGCCTCGGCGTCGTCCTGTTGCCATGCCGCCTTGGTTCGCGGCGGGAGCATGACAAAAGAAGACGACTCTGTCCATGCCAAAGGCAGGCGCCGAATGCGCCTCAGCGCACGCGTCATAATCGAGCGAGGAGTCAATGCGAGGACGCGGCTGCGCCAGAGGGTGAGGCGGACGGCGCGGGCAACATCCTCGGCAGCGGCTCGCGTGCGAACAGCTCGTTGCGCCGTACGAAGGCGTTGAGGAAGCGCGGCTCGAGTCCGAACGCCTGCTGCGTCTGGTGAGCATCGAGCGCCATGAGCTTATGCTCGCGAGCTTGGGTCGTGAGCGGCACGCTCTCCCACTGCATATCCTCACTTCCGCGGGGCGGTGTCAGCGGCTCATCCGGGTGCAAGCCGCGCGGCGAGGGCCAATTCAGGCCCCCATGAACGATCCAATAGCGGACCCGCTCAAGCTGCTTGCGCTCACCGAGCATGCGGATGACCAGAATGCCCGCGGCCCTATGGTCCGGATGCGCATCGAGCGGGCTCGGCGCGAGCACGAAAGTCGGCTGGACCCGGTCGAGCACCATCTGCAGCTGTGCCTGCAGATTCTGTCCCTCGTAAAGCGCGCCCGGCTGCAAAGTCCCCGGATAGCCGACCGCGGACCAGCCCGTATAGGGTGAGGTGTAGCCGATATAGAAGCGATCCAGGATCAGCGCGAGCAGACCGCGGTCGGGAAAGCCGAGAAAGACCTGTGACTCAGCCGGAACTCCGAGTATGCGGGCGGCCGTCCGCGCCTCCTGCATGCGCCGCAGCCCGAGCTCGCGCAACCCTGCGGTGCCTGCGTGCCAGGTGCGCTCGACCCAATCTGCGTCGAGCTCAAAGGCATCGCCACTCGTCAACCAGACGATGTCCACCTGAGCGCCCGCCGCGCGAGCTTCGTAGATCAGCCCGCCGCAGCACAGGGATTCATCATCGGGATGCGGCGCAACGATGAGCAGCCGATCCGCGCTGCCGATCCTCGCAAGATCGGAAGGCGGATAAGAGGGGGCGGCCGATGCCTGGAAAACGGCTGAGACCAGCCCCGCGAGCAACGCGAAGGACAGCCCCGGGCGCGAGGGACTGCACCGTAACAAGCTATTGGCGACGCTCGTCCAGCCAGTGCTGCAGCTCATCAAAGGGCTCGATGAACTTGCGCACGCCCTGCGCCTCGAGCTGCGCAGCGACCCGCTCCACATCGATGCCGAGCTTGCCGAGCTCCCGCACGATGCGGGCCGACTCGTCCTTGTACGCTGCCAACCCGGGACCGCCCTTGCCATGATCGCGGTAAGCCGCGATCGTCTGCATCGGCATCGTGTTGACGGTGCTGGGGGCAATCAACTCCTCGACGTACTTGATATCACTATAGCGCGGGTCCTTCGTCGACGTGGACGCCCAGAGCAGCCGCTGCGGCCGGGCACCGGCGCGCGCGAGCCCCTGCCAGCGCTCGGACGCGACGCTCTGCTGGTAGATCTCGTATGCCCGCGAGGCGAGCGCGGTTGCCGTGCGGCCCCGCAATGCGCGGGCCTCGCCGCGCCCCTGCCCCGCGTGCTCATCGAGCAGTCCGTCGACGAGCGTGTCGATACGGCTCAAGAAGAAACTCGCAACCGATGCCACGGTGCGGATGTCGCCCCCGCGCTGCAGGCGCTGCTCGAGACCGGACATGTAGGCGTCGGCAACCTCCTGATAGCGAGCCGGCGAGAAGAGCAACGTCACATTGACGCTGACTCCGTCGGCGATGAGTGCGCGTATGGCTGCGAGGCCGGCGCTCGTGCCGGGTATCTTGATCAGCACGTTGCCGCGCTCGAGCCGGCCCCACAGCCTGCGGCCCTCGGCGATCGACTTCTCGGTGTCGTTCGCGAGGTGCGGAGAGACCTCGAGGCTCACGAAGCCGTCTGCGCCCTCGCTCTGGCGGTACTGCGGCTGAAACAGGTCTGCCGCGCGCCCGATGTCCTCGAGCACAAGGTCCTCGTACAGCTCCATGCTGTTGCGCACCCGAGGCAGCAGCTCCGTCACGGCGGCCTGGTACTCGGGATGCTTGGTGATGGCCGCGGCGAAAATTGACGGGTTCGAGGTAAGGCCGGCCAGCCCGTCGCTCTCGATGAGCCGCGCGAGCGTGCCGTCTTTGAGCATCCCGCGGTGAATGTCGTCGAGCCACACGCTCTGTCCGCGCGCGCGCAGCTTAAGTAGTGGGTTGCCGTCCATCGTGATTGCCTCCTTCCGACTCAGATCACTGCGCTCTCGTCAGGTGCATGCTGCCACATTCAATTACGCACTTCGGATGAATCATATACGGTATGGATTGCAGCGATCGGCACGGACGCCAGCGGCGCGACAGCACGAATCGTTCCGGGTGCCTCCCTAGGGCACGAGCACTGCGGCGCCCTCCAGCTCCCCGGCCCGTAGCGCCTGCAGCGCACTATTGGCTGCCTCGAGCGCAAAGGCGCGCACGCTCGGCCGCAGCCGCACGGTCGATGCCAGCTGCATGAACTCGCGAGCGTCCGTGCGCGTGAGATTCGCGACTGAGGAGAGGGAGCGCTCGCCCCAGAGCAGCCGGTAGGGAAAGCTCGGAATGTCACTCATATGTATTCCGGCGCAGACGATGCGTCCGCCTTTGCGCGTGGCTGCGAGCGCAAGTGGCACGAGCGCGCCCACGGCGGCAAAGATGATCGCCGCGTCGAGAGGCTCTGGAGGCGGCTGATCCGAGCCTCCGGCCCACGCCGCACCGAGCTGCCGCGCAAAGCGCTGTGTCCCGTCATCGCCGGGCCGCGTGAACGCGAACACTCGACGACCTTGGGCCTGGGCGATCTGCGCCAGCAGATGCGCCGCTGCGCCGAAGCCGTAGAGGCCCAGATTCTCACCCGGGCCCGCGGCCCGATAGGCGCGGTAGCCGATGAGTCCGGCGCACAGCAACGGCGCAGCCTCGAGATCTGAGTAAGCCTGGGGAATCTCGACGCAGTAGCGCGCATCGGCCAGCACGCACTCCGCGTAGCCCCCCTCCAGGGTGTACCCGGTAAAGCGCGCCCGCTCACACAGGTTCTCGAGCCCGCGCCGGCAATACACGCAGACGCCGCAAGTCTCCCCGAGCCAGGGCACGCCCACGCGCTGGCCCGGCCGCAAGCCCGTCACGTCAGCGCCGGTTGCCGCGACGATGCCGACGATCTCGTGGCCGGGCGTCAGCGGAAAAGGAATGTCGGGCAGTTCGCCATCGGCGAGGTGCAGATCCGTGCGGCACACGCCGCATGCCCGCACGCGCAATAGCACCTGCTGAGGCGCCGGTTGCGGATCTGGAAGCAGCTCGCTCCGCAGTGGCTGGCCGGCTGCATGCAGCCGCATGGCCTTCATGGCATTCGGGGCTGCGCCTGATGAGGCATCCAGAGGGGATTCAAGGCATGCCGCGCGATGCTGCGGTGATCTTGGGATCCTCGCTGCTCGGTGCGGGTGCCGCGGTGCTCGTCGCCGCCGGTTCCGTCGGCGGTGCGTCGGCCGCAGCAGGTGGCGAGTCGCTGGCACTCGCTGCATCGTTCGCAGGTTGCGACGCTACCGCATTGGGATCCGCCTCGAGACCGACCGTGACCGGGATACCGCGGGCGGCCTGCAAGGTCTCGAGCGCATAGTCCCAGTGAATCGCGGCAACGTTCGTGCCGAGCGCGTGATCGAGGAGCTGCTCGAAGTCTGCGAGGACGGGTTCCACCGTTTGTCCCTGGGCGTCGACCGGTGGATGCACCTCGAGCAGCAGCTCCCCGTCCACGTAGGCCACCTTCACCGGATCGTTGATCAAACGCACGTGCGTTCCGACCGGCACGGAGCGAAACAGGGCTGCGATGTCCTCCGGGTACATGCGAATGCACCCATGTGTCACGGGCATGCCGACGGCCAGCGGATTGTTCGTGCCGTGAATGAGGTAGTCGCCCGGATGAATCGCGAGACGCATGGCAAAGTCTCCGAGCGGATTGTCCGGACCCGGTGGCACGATGGCCGGCAGCGGATCACCCCGCGCGGCATGCTCTGCGCGCACCGAAGCCGGCGGATACCAGGATGGCCGCTTCTGCTTGCTGACGATCTGCGTAAGTCCCAGGGGCGTCTTCCAATCCATCTTGCCGATGCTCACGGGATAGGTGACGACGATTGGCCGGGAACCGTGCTTCGGCCTGGGATAGTAGTAGAGACGGTGTTCCGGCAGGTTGACGATGATGCCTTCGCGGGGACCCGGAGGCAGGATCCGGCGGCCGGGAATCACGATGTCGGTGCCCTCTCCCGGAAGCCAGGGATCCACACCCGGATTCGCGCGCGTGATCTCCTCGTAACCCAAGCTGTATTGCCGCGCGATGTCGACCAGCGTGTCCTGGTAGCGCGTCTTGATGTGCAGGTCCTGTCCGACGACCTCCGTGTCGGGGGCGGGGAGCTCGTAAACCGTCGCGCGGCTCGAGGCGCCGAAGAGAAGTCCGAGCGCGACAAGCGCAGCGGACCACGCGCGCTGCCGCTGCCGGGTTGTCGTGTAGCGATGTTGCATCACGTGGATGGCTGCTCGGCCGGGCCGACGCAGGCAACCCTTTATTCTAGCCGAACGCCAACGGCTCCGCCCGTGGCTGCGCTTAGCGACATCGCAAGCTCCGGTCTCTAGCCTCGTCGCGCTGGGGCGACGGTTCGGCCGGCATAGCTCTTGCTTTTCCCCTGCAAGGCATGAGGAGATCCAACGTATGCACCGAGTCCATCTTGCGGCCCTGCTGACGCTCACGCTGTCCACTCTGAGCGCCTGCGCGATGTTCCGCGGCGAAGGGCATCACGAATACGTGGATGATACGGCGATCACCGCACGGGTGCACACGGCGCTCGTCAAGGATTCGCAGGTCAAGGCGAGCGAAGTCGACGTGCACTGCTATCAAGGCAAGGTCAGCTTGAACGGCGTGGTGGACGACGCCGCCATGGCTCAGCGTGCCGAGCGCGACGCGCGCGAAATACCCGGCGTCGTGAGCGTCCAGAATGCACTCGAGCTCGCCTCGAACGAGCCGGAGCGCGAGACGACCGCCTCGGTACAGGAGCCATCGACGCGCTAGAGCTCAGGCGATTTTGTTGGTGAGCAGGCCGAGACCCTCGATGCCTGCCTCGATGCGGTCGCCGCGCGTCAGCGGACCGACGCCGGCGGGCGTTCCGGTGAAAATCAGATCGCCGGGTGCGAGCTCGAAAAGCCCGGAGAGCTCGGCGATGATTTCCGGCACTTTCCAGGTCATGTCCGCAACGTCCGCGTTCTGGCGCAACGCGTCGTTCACTGCGAGCCAGATACGCCCGCTCGCGAGGTGACCCCGCTCGGCCGGGCGGATCGCGCCCACCGCTGCCGAGTGATCGAAACCTTTGCTGCTGTCCCACGGCTGACCCTTGGCGCGCGCGGCCAGTTGCAGATCGCGACGCGTGAAATCGTTACCGACGGCGTATCCGAACAGGTGGGCCACGGCCTCGGACGCACCGATGTCGCGGCCACCGCGCCCGACAGCGACCACGAGTTCGACCTCGTGATGAAAATTCGTCGTGCGCGGGGGGTACGGCACCGCCTCCCCGGAGGCGACCAGGGCATCGGCGGGCTTGGTGAAGAAAAACGGCAGGTCGCGCGCCGGATCTCCGCCCATCTCGCGGGCATGCTCGCGGTAGTTGCGGCCGACGCAGAAGATGCGGCGCACCGGAAAGCGCAGCTCGGAACCCTCGATGGCGACGCTTGGAGTCGGGCGCGCGGCAAACACGTACGCTGTCATGGCATGCTCACTCGATCGTCTAGCGGCGCATGGGGAATGCTTGAAGCCCTCGAGGATATTCTACGGACGCAAGGCGCTCGAGGTCGCCCCCGCTTTACTCGGCCTGTACCTGGTGCGCAACGATGGCGGCGTGCTGCGCGTGGGCCGCATCGTCGAGACCGAGGCCTACATGGGGCCCGAGGACCTCGCGGCGCATTCGGTGGGGGGACGGCGCACGGCGCGCACCGAGGTGATGTTCGGACCGCCGGGGCACGCCTACGTCTACCTCATTTATGGCTTCTGGAATTGTCTGAATGTCGTGACCGCCCCGCGCGAGGTGCCCCACGCGGTGCTGGTGCGGGCCCTGGAGCCGGTCGCGCGCCTCGAGCAGCCTACCTGGGGACCCGGACTGCTGTGCCGCGCGATGAACATCGATCGCACCCTGAGCGGCGCCGATCTGCGCGGCGAGACGTTGTGGATCGAGCGCCCGGCGCGCCGACCGCGGGTGCGTGTCGGCCGCAGCGCCCGCATCGGCGTGGAATACGCCGCGCATTGGGCCCGACGTCCCTGGCGCTTCTTCGACCGCGATTCTGCCTACCTGTCCACCGTCTCGGCAGCCGCTCGCCGCCGCGGGTTACGCTGACGTGGATCGTGTCGAGATAGCAGTGATCGGGGCGGGCGTGATCGGTCTCGCCGTGGCGCGAGCGCTCGCGCGCGACGGCCGCGAGACGCTGGTGCTCGAGGCGGCCGATTCCGCCGGTACCGGCGAGAGCTCGCGGAACAGCGAGGTGATCCACGCGGGCCTGTACTACGAGCGCGGCTCGCTCAAGGCCCGCCTGTGTCGCGAGGGACGCGAGCGACTCGTTGAGTTCTGCGAGCGGCATGCGATCGGCCAGCGTCGCTGCGGGAAGCTCCTGGTGGCCGAGTCTGACGCGCAGCTTGCACAGCTCGCTGAGATCCGCGCACTCGCGAGTGCGAATGGAGTGCAGCTTGAGGAGCTCAACCGCGCGGATGCGCGCGCGCGCGAGCCCGCGCTCGAGTGCGTGGGCGCGCTGCTCTCGCCGCTCACCGGCATCATCGATTCGCACGCCTATATGCTTGCGCTCCTCGGGCAGGCCGAAGCACGCGGTGCGTGCTTCGCCTACGGCAGCCGCGTGCATCGCATGGTGATCGAGCGGGACGGGGTGGCGATTGCGATCAACAGCGACGCGCCCGAGCTGCGCGCCTCCATCGTGATCAACTGCGCGGGCCTGCGTGCACCGGCCGTGGCGCGCCGCATCGCCGGCTTCCCGCTGAGCGCGGTGCCGCGCGAGTACTTCGCGAAGGGGAGCTATTTCAGCATTGCCGGGCGAGCGCCCTTCACCCACCTCATATACCCCGTGCCCGAGCCCGGTGGTCTGGGCATTCACCTCACGCTCGATCTGGCCGGGCGGGCGCGTCTCGGGCCCGACGTCGAATGGGTCGATGAGTGCGACTACCGAGTCGACCCCGCGCGCGCGGCGCGCTTCTACGCTGCCGCGCGCCGCTATTGGCCCGCTCTGCCGGAGGGAGCACTGCAGCCCGCCTATGCGGGAGTGCGCGCGAAGATTGCAGGTCCCGGGGCACCCCCCGGCGACTTTCGCATCGACGGTCCGCAGTTACACGAGCTCCCGATCGTCAATCTCTTCGGCATCGAGTCGCCGGGCCTGACTGCCTCGCTCGCGATCGCCGAGCACGTGGCGGACCTCGTGCGGCGCATGTAGATCGCGGGGCGCCGGTTCAGAGCAGGATCTGGCGCGCTTTGAGCTCGGCCACGACCCGCAAGGCGGCCTGCTCCGCCGTCAAGTCTCGTGTCTCGACGGTGAGCTCGGCGTTCTCCGGAGTCTCATACGGGGAGTCGATGCCAGTGAAGTTCTTGATCTTGCCGGCCTGCGCCCGCGCGTACAGTCCCTTCGGATCGCGGCGCATGCATTCCTCGAGCGGCGTATCCACGAAGATCTCCACAAACTCGCCCTCGCCGACCAGCTCGCGCACCATGCGCCGCTCCGCACGGAAAGGCGAGATGAACGAGCACAGGACGATGAGTCCCGCATCGACGAACAGGCGCGCCACCTCGCCCACGCGGCGCACGTTCTCCACGCGATCCACGTCCGTGAAACCGAGGTCACGATTCAGCCCGTGACGGACGTTGTCCCCGTCGAGCAGATAGGTGTGGGCACCGAGCGCATAGAGCTCCTTCTCGACGAGGTTTGCGATCGTCGACTTCCCGGAGCCCGAGAGCCCCGTGAACCACAGGATGGCCGGCCGGTGTCCGTTGCGGTGTGAGCGTGCCTCGCGGTCGATGGAAAGGCTCTGGCGATGCACATTGGTCGCACGACGCAGCCCGAAGCGGATCATGCCGGCGCCGGCCGTAGCGTTGTTGTAACGATCGATCAGAATGAAGGCGCCCGTCTCGCGATTCTCCTCGTAGGGATCGAATGCCACCGGCGTCGCCGTGGCGAGATTGCACAGTCCGATCTCGTTGAGCGCCAGCGTTTTGGCCGCGATGTGCTCGAAGGTGTTCACATCGACCTTGTGCTTGAGGGAGGTCACGCGAGCCGGCACCAGCCGCGTGCCGATGCGCATCAAGTAGGAGCGACCCGGCAGCAGGGGCTCCTCCGCCATCCACAGCACGTGCGCTGCGAACTGATCGACGACCTCGGGCCGCTCATGAGGGTGCGCCAGCACATCACCGCGGGCGACATCGAGCTCCTCGGAGAGGACGACGGTCACGGCGTCCCCGGCGTGCGCCTCGGCGAGATCGCCGTCGGCGGTGACGACGCGGGCGACCGTCGACTCGCGCCCGGATGAGGCGACGACTACACGGTCACCCCGCGCGAGGCTGCCGGTTGCGATCGTCCCGGCCAGGCCGCGGAAATCCAGATTCGGGCGATTGACCCATTGCACCGGAAAGCGCAGCGGCAGCTTCGCCATCCCCCGCTCCACGTCGAGCGTCTCGAGATACTCGAGGAGCGTCGGACCCTCGTACCACGGCATGCGTTCGGAGCGCGTCGCGACGTTGTCGCCGAAGCGCGCCGACACCGGTATGGGCGTGATAGAGGCAAATCCAAGCGGCTCCGCGAACCCAAAATAATCGCCCACGATGTGATGGAAGCGCTCGGGCGAGAAATCGATGAGATCGATCTTGTTCACCGCGACAGCCACGTGGCGAATGCCGAGCAGCGCGCAGATATAGGTGTGCCGGCGGGTCTGCGTGAGCACGCCCTTGCGCGCATCCACGAGAATGACGGCGGCTTCCGAGTTGGATGCGCCGGTCGCCATGTTGCGTGTGTACTGCTCGTGGCCCGGCGTGTCGGCGACGATGAACGAGCGGCGCGCCGTGCTGAACAGCCGATACGCTACATCGATGGTGATGCCCTGCTCGCGCTCAGCCTCGAGGCCGTCCACCAGCAAGGCAAAATCGATCTCATCGCCCGTCGTGCCGTGCTTGCGCGTGTCCATGCGCAGCGCCGCGAGCTGATCGTCGTGAATCAGCTGATTGTCGAAGAGCAGCCGGCCGATGAGCGTCGACTTGCCATCGTCCACGGATCCGCAGGTGAGAAAGCGCAGCAGACCCTTCGCAAGCGGACCTGAGTCGCTGCGGCTGGCATGCGTTGCGGGCGCCGGTGCGTTCATCAGAAGTAACCTTCGCGCTTCTTCCTCTCCATCGAAGCTGCCTCATCGCTGTCGATCACGCGTCCAGAGCGCTCGGAGCTGCGCACGGCGAGCATCTCGGCGATGATCTCATCGAGTGTGCTGGCCGTGCTCTCGATCGCCGCCGTCAGGGGATAGCAGCCGAGCGAGCGGAATCGCACCGAGCGCAGCTCCGTCTGCTCCCCCGGCGCGAGCGGCAGCCGCTCGTCATCGCGCACGATCAGCAGTCCGTCGCGGCGCACGACCGGACGCGGCGCTGCGAAGTACAGTGGCACGACCGGAATTGCCTGTGCGCGGGTGTACTGCCACACGTCGAGCTCGGTCCAGTTCGAGAGCGGGAACACCCGGATCGTTTCCCCTTTGTTGATGCGCGTGTTGTAGAGGTGCCAGAGCTCGGGACGCTGATTGCGCGGGTCCCACACATGACCGCGCGAACGGAACGAGAAGATGCGCTCCTTGGCCCGGCTCTTCTCCTCGTCGCGACGCGCACCGCCGAACGCTGCATCGAAGCCCCACAGATCCATGGCCTGCTTCAGGGCCTCCGTCTTCATCACCTGCGTGTGCACCTGCGAGCCGGAGCTGATCGGATTGATGCCGCGCGCGATGCCTTCGACATTGGTGTGCACGAGGAGCTTCACCCCGTAGCGTGCCGCGATCGCGTCGCGATGACGAATCATGTCGCGGAATTTCCAGCCGGTGTCTATATGCAGCAGCGGAAAAGGCGGCTTCGACGGAAAGAAGGCCTTCATCGCGATGTGCAGCATCACGCCGGAGTCCTTGCCTATCGAGTAGAGCATCACCGGATTGGCGAACTCCGCGGCCACCTCGCGCATGATGCCAATCGACTCGGCCTCGAGCCGCTTGAGATGCGGGGACATCGCCCCTGCCACAGAGCCTGTCACGGTGCGCGGGGATGTCACGCGGCGAGCGGCAACGGTTCGAGCGGCCCGCTCGCGACGAACCATGGATTGCGGAATTCCGGCTTGCCGTACTTGAGCGGCCCCCCGTCGGGTGCGTAGACCCGGCCGCCGGCCGCCAGGAGTACGGCGTGTCCGGCAGCGGTGTCCCACTCCATCGTCGGTGCCAGGCGCGGGTAGAGGTCCGCCTTACCTTCCGCGACCAGGCAGAATTTGAGCGATGAGCCGACCGAGACCAGCTCCGCGACGTGATAGCGCGCGAGGTAGGAGTTGGTCTCCGCGGTGCGATGCGAGCGTGAGGCGACCGCTGTGATGCCCGTCGCCGGCACGGTGCGCACGCGAATGAGTTCGCGCGCGCTTGACGGCCTTGCTTGGGGGTCCTGGAAGCTGCGGAAGGCACGACCCGCGCTCACGTCGCCTGCAAAAAGCGAGCGATTTGCAGGGGCATACACAACGCCGAGCACCGGAGAGCCTGCGCGGACCCAGGCGATGTTGATGGTGAACTCCCCGCGCCGTGCAACGAATTCCTTGGTGCCGTCGAGGGGATCGACGAGGAAGAACTCTTGCGCGGACGCGGGCGTGCGCCCGGCGGCGCTCTGCTCCTCCGCCACGATCGCAATGGCAGGGGCAGCGCGCCTCAGATGCCCGAGAATCACCTCCTCGGCAGCGCGGTCTGCGGTCGTCACGGGAGAGGCATCCGCCTTGGCGTGGATCTCGAAGCCGGTACGGTAGATGTGATCCACAACGCGGCCCGCCTCGATGGCCGCGCCGATCATGGCCTCGAGGAGCGGGCTGTCGGACATGCGCTGGATTCCTTCATCGGAAGTTTACACAGGCGTG
>Ga0335085_10014592_pt1 | contig 11450 bp, 7 predicted proteins | sample Lox_Sample_45_FD_206712 | JGI IMG/M metagenome (GOLD analysis project Ga0335085, IMG submission 206712) | Soil microbial communities from Loxahatchee National Wildlife Refuge, Florida, United States - Lox_Sample_4.5 | ecosystem: Environmental > Terrestrial > Soil > Wetlands | place: USA: Florida... | reverse complement strand
GCCCCTGGAAGATTGGCTGGAACTCCTCGACGCCATCCAACGCCTCGTCGTCCGCCGCCGCTACCAACCCGACGACGAAGAAGACGTCCGCAAAAAAATCCGCGACCGCTTCCCCGAAGCCGGCGTCTAACCATGTAGGACAGGCATCCTGCCTGTCTCCATTCTCTTAACTCCTCTTCGTGAAAATCTGTAACTCCCCAAAAACGTTCAATCGCCTCACGAACCGCCCAAACCGAATTCCCAATCGTAAATCGTCAATCGTAAACCGAAAATTCTTCACTCCGCCTTCTTCCTTCTCCCCTCCCTCACCGCTTCCTCCGCCACCTCCGATTTCATCGACTCCTGCCGCAACTCATAATTCGACCGGATCGAATCCCCCAGCGCCTTCATATCCACCGGCTTCTTGAAACAGCACGCCACCCCCGCCTGGATCCCCCGGCTCCGCACATACTCCCCATCCAGCGCGCTCACTACAATAATCGGCACCTTGGAAGTCGACGGCTGCGACCGCAAAATTTCGCACACCGAAAAACCGTCAATGTCCGGCAGCATCAAATCGATCAGCACCACGTCCGGCAACTCGCGCCGCGCCACATTCAGCGCCGCCACGCCGTCGCCAGCGGTCAAAATATCAAACCCCTGGTTTTCCAGATTATATTTCAACAGTTGGATGAAATCGGATTCATCATCCACCACCAGCACACGCGGTTTCATACGTTAAAGACTCTTAAAAGGGTGTGACCGCCGCGCGACGGTTTGGTTAAGAAAACGTCACAAATAGTTTGTCTCCTATTGGTTCCGGCGTCCATTTATAGGGTGGATGATAAACGCCGACATGGCTCTTGTGCGGGAATATGCCGCCAGCCAATCCGAGCAAGCCTTCGAAACCCTCGTCGCGCGCCACATTCATCTCGTTTATTCCGCCGCATTACGGCAGGTGCGCGATCCGCATCTGGCCCAGGACGTCACCCAGGCCGTATTCATTATACTCGCGCAAAAAGCAAAATCGCTAAGTGAAAAAACCATTTTATCCGGCTGGTTGTACCGCACCACGCGATTTGCCGCCGCCGATGCCCTGAAAAGTCAGCGCCGCCGCCAACGGCGGGAACAGGAGGCCCAAATGGAAGCTGCCACCGATTCAAGCTCAATCGATATCGCCTGGGAACAGCTTTCTCCGGTTTTGGACGAAGCCATGGCGCATCTCCGGGACACAGATCGCGACGCCATCGTCCTCCGGTTTTTCGAAAACAAAAGTCTACGGGAGGTGGGAGCAGTCATGGGATTGGAAGAGCGCGCCGCGCAAAAACGGGTGGCGCGGGGTTTGGAAAAACTCCGCGCCTTCCTAATCAAACGCGGGGTAACATCTTCAGTGACGATGATCGCGGGCGCGATTGCAGCCAATTCGGTTCATGCGGCACCTGCTGGACTTGTCACGGCCGTATCCGCCGCGGCAGTGAAAGGAACGTCCGCGACCGCCTCGACTCTAACCCTCGCGAAAGGAGCGTTGAAACTTATGGCTTGGACGAAAATGAAGGTGACGATCGTTGCCGGTATGGCCCTCGTTTTGGCAGGCATCACAACGACAACTGTGATTAAGGAATATCATCGGCCGTCGATGACTCCGAGAGACTTTGCCACGGAGCAAGCGAAGATTACTTTGCCAAACTGGACCGTCGCGAACACGCGCGAGCCGCAAAGCGCGCTGTTGCCATACTGGTGGTCACAAACATTTGCAACCATCTCAACCAACGAAGCATTTCGCGCTCAAATCGCTCATCTGCCGATCACGCGAAAATTCGACTTAACCGAGGAACAGGATGCTGCGCTTCATCGAGCCGCCTATGGCTTGTTGATGGCTTTCAGCAGCGAAAACTATGAAACCTATCGGGAGTTTCGAACCCCTCCTCCCGCAAGGGCAATATTCAACTCAAAAGCTGTGGACGCGCAAAAGAAGTTTCTGCGCACCGATTGGAAGAACCCGGGTAAGAACGTGCCCAACGATCCAGAGGATGTGTTCCGGGCGTTTTGGGAAGTGATCTATCTCAATAAATATGTCAACGAACCTTCAGGAACAAAATACTCCACCATCGGAAAAAAACTTTGGGAAGGCGTCAGCTTGACCAACGGCAACACCGAAATCATTGCGGAAGAATTTACCAATCATTCCGAAATGGAGAAATACCTGGCTTCGCGAATGGGGAATTGTGTTTATTCGCCATCCTTCTCGTTTGAAAACACTCCGGAAAGCATTTTCCAGCAGGACCGACGAATAAAGTTTGCCACCATAAAATACCTCATCAAATACCCTGAACCGGAACTTTCAAATCCCGCCTATTGCCGCTTTTATTGGGATGAAAAGGCGACTGTTTGGCTTCCTTTCGACCTCGAGATCGGTCTTTCTGGATTGAGGCTGACGAGAGACCTCGTTTTTTGAAAGATTCCCGGACTCACGATTGATTGTCCTGAAGCCACGCCTCCCGCCTCTGCGGTAAAAAATCCTTGAATCGTCGCGCCATAATGCCAAAATCGACTTGGAGGTCGGAGGAATAGAGAGGTAATGGATGACATGCAGTCCGGACAAACAGCGGCAAACCAAAAATCACCACCCGCGAAACACACCTCCCCTTCAACCCTCAACCTCTTTGCCGGTTTTCCGTGCTGTTTTTGCGTCAAAAATACATCCAAAATTAAAGTAAATCGCACCCAATCGGACCTGCTAGGACCTAAGACCATGCAGGGTCCATTTTTTTTCGCGCCGCAAATTGGCGCGCTTTTCCCCGACCCTTTTCCACTTTTCTTTTCCAACAATTGTTTGCAGCATTCTGACTGAACATGGCGAAAAAGCGTAAGAACGAATCGAATCAACCGGAATTGCCCATCGCGGGCGCAAAAGCCCCCGCAAACGGCGCGCCCAAAGAACCCGCCAACGGCGAACCCAAAGCCGAACCAAAGAAAAAACGCGGCAGCAATGATGGTGGCAACGGCCACACCGAAATCGTCGCCGAAGCCGTCCCCGCCAATCTCGCCCACGCGCATCGTCCCTTCAATCCCGGCAAGATCGAGCTTCCCCTCCATCGCCGCGTCAACACCAGCTTTCTCGAATACGCCAGCTACGTCATCCGCGACCGCGCCATCCCGCACCTCGCCGACGGCCTGAAACCCGTGCAGCGCCGCATCATGTGGGTGCTGCACACGATGGACGACGGCCGCTTCATCAAAGTCGCCAGCGTCACCGGCGAAGCGATGAAATACCATCCGCACGGCAACGCCTCCATCGATGACGCCATCGTCGTCCTCGCCAACAAACGTTACCTCATCGAAGGCCAGGGAAATTTTGGCAACATCTACACCGGCGACCCCGCCGCCGCTCCGCGTTACATCGAATGCCGCCTCACCCAGCTCGCGCGCGAGGAATTATTTAATAACCAAATCACCGAGTTCATCCCGACCTACGACGGCCGCAAGGAAGAACCCGTCACGCTGCCCAGCAAACTCCCGCTCACGCTCATGCTCGGCACCGAAGGCATCGCCGTCGGTCTCTCCGCGCGTATTCTGCCGCACAATTTCCCCGAACTGCTCCAGGCGCAAATCGCCATCCTGAAAAAAGAATCCTTCAAATGCCTCCCGGATTTCCCCACCGGCGGCCTGATGGACGCGCGCGATTATCAGGACGGCAAAGGCAGCGTCAAAGTCCGCGCCAAAATTAAAGTCAAAGACGAATCCACCGTCGTCATTAAGGAAATTCCGCCCACCACCACCACGGATTCCTTGATCGCTTCCATCGAAGACGCCGCCGGCAAAGGCAAGCTCAAGGTCAAATCCGTCAATGACTTCACTTCCGAGGAAGTCGAGATCGAAGTCAAATGCCCTGCCGGCGTGGACGCGGAAAAACTCGTCGACGCCCTCTACGCCTTCACCGATTGCGAAGTCACCATCGCCAGCCGAATCATCGTCATCAAGGACAACCGCCCGGTCGAAATGACTGTCAGCGAAGTCCTCCGCGAAAACACCGCGCAACTCGTTGAGTTGCTCAAGCGCGAACTCGAGCTGAAACAAAAACGCCTCGAAGACGAACTCCATTTCCGTACGCTCGAACGCATCTTCATCGAGGAACGCATCTACAAAGGCATCGAGAAATGCAAAACGAACGAAGCCGTCATGGCCGCCGTTTACGATGGCTTCAAGCCCTTCCGCAAACAGATGTATCGCGACCTCGTTGATGCCGACGTCGAAAAATTATTGTCCGTCCGCATCCGCCGGATTTCGCTGTTCGATATCAACAAGCACCGCGAGGAAACAGACCAGGTCAAAGCGGATTTGGAACAGACGCGCAAAGACCTGAAAAACCTCACGAAATTCGTCATCAACCATTTGGAGAAGCTGCTGGAAAAATACGGCCCGCAATATCCGCGCCTCACCACCAAATCCGCGCGCCACGAGGAAGTCGACGCCAAAGCCGTCGCCTTCAAAGCCTTCAAGGTCTCCTACGATCGCGAAAGCGGCTACGTCGGCTACAAAGTCAACGGCGAGGAATTCAAGACCGAGTGCACCAAGTTCGATAAAATCCTGCTCGTCTTCAAAGACGGCACTTACAAGGTCACCGAACTGCCGGAAAAAATGTTCGTCGGCCCCGAATTGTTCTACTGCGGCCTGCCGGAACGCGAGCGCGTCTTCACCTGCGCCTACACCAATCGCCAGGCCAGCTTCCTCAAGCGCTTCACCTTCGGTGGCACGATTCTGAACAAAGCCTACTCGTGCATCCCGGAAAAATCGCGCATCCTGTTCTTCGCGCCGGAAACGCCCAAAGTTCTTTACATCCGCTACAAACCCGCCCCGCACCAAAAAATCTCGCAGCAAACCTGCGACCCGAACGAAATCGAAATCAAAGGCCCCAAAACCCGCGGCCGCCAGATTTCCATCAAGGACATCAGCTCCGTCACCGCCGAACCCACCCGCGGCTGGGACGAAAAAGCAGCGACAACAAAATTAATGTTCGCCTGACGGCAGGTGTGCGCCGCCTCGTAAGGTAGGGACGGCGCGCTGCGCCGTCCCCGCCCGCGCACCAGCGGGCGGAACTGTTCTTTGAAAACCGGTCGATTGCCGAACACCGAGCTTGAATTACCAAATTCCTCAGGTAATTTCTGCGGTGCTTGTGCGCGCTTAGCTCAGTGGTAGAGCACTTCCTTCACACGGAAGGGGTCGCAGGTTCGAACCCTGCAGCGCGCACCATCTTTTGATATGCACGGATTCTGGCGGCAGCGAATCCCCTTTGCGATCATCCTCGTGTTTCTCGGACTGGCCGGCTTATACATTTCCCATTCTCGCGGCCACAACTCACCACCCATCCCATCTCACGGCGGAGAACCCTTCCACAACTTCACCACGCTCGATGCCCCGTTTTATCTCCAGGACGACGAACGTTGGAAAAACGAAACCCTCGGCGGCACCGGAGAAAAAGTCGGCGACGCCGGCTGCACCCTGTGCAGCATCGCCATGGCACTCGCGCACTTCGGATACTCCTATACACCCGCCGAACTCAACCAAATCCTGAAAACCAACGGCGGCTACACCTGGCGCGGATTTATAAAATGGAACGCCATTTCAACGGCAACAAACGGGAAAATTATCATCGACGTCCTGTCCAAACCCTCCCTCACCAACATCGACACCGCGTTAAAAAACAATCAACCCGTTCTCGTGAAAGTCCTCGTAGCCAACGGCGAAAGCCATTGGGTATTGATTCTTGGCAAGAAAGGTGCTGATTTTTTGATTCATGACCCACTGGGTGATGGACATAATCTCGAGCCGTTGTCAAAATACGACAGCGATATTTTTGGAGTTCGCATCATCAGGCAGGCGTCTCAATGAAGCATTCGGTCAATGGCACAATCAAACTTTACAGCGAACCACAACCCCTAATAGACCTGTGGCAAAAATGAAAACACTCACCTCGGTGCTGGTTTCCGCAACCATCTTTCTTTTCCATTTTTCATCGCGCGCGGAATCAACCTCAAAAATCCCACTCGCCGACGACTGGTCCATCCAATCCGCCGATCAGGTCACGCAGCCCGGCGAAGCCATCTCCACCACCGCGTTCCAACCAGATACGAATTGGTTCGCCGCCACCGTCCCCTCCACCATTTGCGGAACCTTGGTCGACGATAAAGTTTATCCCGACCCGTTCTTTGGCATGAACCTCAAGGACCTTTCCACCAACGCCGCATTCAAAGGCCCCTGGTGGTATCGCAAAGAATTCAAACTCCCGCCTCCGGACGACGGCCAGGTCTGGTTGAATTTCGACGGCATCAATTACCGCGCAAACGTCTGGGTAAACGGAAAAATCATCGCCGACACCAATCAAATCGTCGGCGCTTATCGCACCTATCAATTCAATATCACCGGCTCGCTCGTGTCCGGAAAACCAAACGTGCTCGCCGTCGAAACCTTCCCTGCCGATAAAACCAGCCTCGGCATCAATTGGGTCGATTGGAACCCGACGCCCCCGGACAAAAACATGGGCCTCTGGCGCGATGTTTACCTCACCACTGCAGGACCAGTCGCACTGCATAATCCTCACATCGTCACCAAGGTCGACATGCCGTACCTCGACAAAGCGCACTTGTTGGTTTCAGTCGACGTGGGAAACACTCAATTCCGCGACGTATACGCCACCGTAAAGGGTTCAATCGGTGATGTGCATTTCAGCAAATCAATCAACCTCGGGCCATTTGAATCCACGCACATCGATTTTCCTGAAATGACCATGGACAAACCGCGCCTCTGGTGGCCGGTCCACATGGGCCCGCAGAATCTCTACGACTTGGATGTGAAAGTAACCGTGAACGGCGTCACATCGGATGAAGACACCATGCGCGTCGGCATCCGCGAAGCCAGCTCCGAACTGAATGACAAAGGTTTTCGCGTTTTCAAAATCAACGGCAAACCCGTCCTCGTCCGCGGCGGCGGCTGGGCCCCGGACATGTTTCTCCGCCCTTCACCCGAGCGCGAAATCCAGGAACTGCGCTACGTGAAAGACATGAACTTGAACGCCATTCGTTTTGAAGGCAAAACCGAGAACGACCGCTTCCTCGAACTCTGCGATCGCGAAGGCATCATGGTCATCGCCGGCTGGTGCTGCTGCGATTTCTGGGAACAATGGAGCAAATGGAAGGACAACGACTACGACATCGCCACGGAATCCCTCCGCGACCAAATCCGCCGCATTCGCAATCATCCCTGCATTCTCACTTACTGGTACGGCAGCGATAATCCGCCCAACGCGCGCGCCGAAAGCAATTACCTCGCCGTACTCAAGGAACTCGACTGGCCCAACTCCGCGCAATCCTCCGCCAGCGGCCACAAGCCCGCCCTCACCGAACCCACCGGCATGAAAATGAGCGGCCCTTACCAATACGTACCGCCCATGTATTGGTACACCGACACCAAAGCCGGCGGCGCCTATTGCTTCAACACCGAAACCAGCCCCGGCCCCGCAATTCCGCCGGTCGAAAGCCTGCGCCGCATGTTGCCCTCCAACCATCTCTGGCCCATCGATGAATATTGGAATTACCATTGCGGCGAAGGCGCATTTAAAACCCTGAACATTTTCACCGAAGCCCTCAATAACCGCCTCGGCGAAGCCACCAATGTCAACGACTACGCCAAAAAAGCGCAAGTCATGACCTACGACGGCGAGCGCGCCATGTTCGAGGCCTACGCACGCAACAAATACGATTCCACCGGCATCATCCAGTGGATGATGAACAACGCCTGGCCCTCCATGATCTGGCATCTCTACGATTATTACCTCCGCCCCGCCGGCGGTTACTTCGGCACCAAGAAAGCCTGCGAGCCGTTGCACATCCAATATTCCTACGACGACCGCTCGATTGTCGTCGTGAATGGTTTTTACCAGCAATTCAATGGCCTGAAAGCCTCCGCGAAGATTTACAATCTCGACATGACCGAAAAATTTTCCGCGCAAACGAATCTCGACATCACCGCGGACGGCGTAAAGCGGGTCTTTACCCTGCCTGATCCCGCGGATTTGAGTCCCGTCTATTTCGTGAAACTCACGCTCACCGACGCCGCCGGAAAACTCGTCAGCGATAATTTTTACTGGCTCTCCACACAAGGCGACACGCTGGACAAGCCGCGTCAAGGCTCAGACTGGTATTACACGCCCACCAAACAATTCGCTGATTTCAAAGCGCTCAACATGCTGCCTCCCGTAAAACTAAACGTCATCGCCAAATCCAGCGGCGGCGCAAGAGAACACACCACGCACGTCACCGTGGAAAATCCGGGCAAGTCCCTCGCGTTCATGATTCACCTGAAAGTGAAAAATTCAAACGCCGCAGTGAACGAAGACGGCGAATTCCTTCCCGTCATCTGGAGCGACAATTATTTTTCATTGCTGCCCGGCGAAAAACGCGAAGTCACCGCCACCTACACCTTGCCCAGACATGCAAAGCCGACCGTGGAAGTCAGCGGGTGGAATGTGGTTCCGTAGGAAGGTTGTAGCGGCGGTCTATTGACCGCCGTCATCTCCCATTTTCCTCTTTAACTCCGCAGCCATTCTCCTAACCTCGCCCAACATCCTATGAATGCAAAAGCTCTCCTCCTTTCCGCCCTCGTCGGCTCAGGCCTCCTGTTTTCCACCCGCGCACCGGCGCAACAACCGCCGCGCGTGGATTTCCCCTCGCTGAGCCCTTTAAGCACCTTGAAACAACGCGTCGGCCTCACCGATATCGAGATTGTTTATTCCCGCCCCAGCGCGCGCGGCCGTCCGATTTTCGGCGGCCTCCTGCCCTACGGCAAAGTCTGGCGCACCGGCGCAAATGCTCCCACCACCATTTCCTTCAGCACGCCCGTCAAATTGAACGGCAATGACATCCCCGCCGGAAAATACGCGCTCTTTACCATCCCCGGCGAATCCGAGTGGACCATCATCCTCAATAAGGACTTGAAATCGAGCCCCCTCGACTACCATGCCACCAACGATGTCATCCGCTTCACCACTCCCGCAGTGGATATCGCGGAAAACATCGAGACCTTCTCCATCATGATCAACGCCATCCGCGACGACTCCGCCCGCATCGATTTGATTTGGGAACATACTGCCGTGCCGATTCATCTGACAACTGACTTGGTCAGCACGCTGGCTCCGCAAATAGAGGCCGCGATGTCCGCGCCCGGCGAGAGAAAACCCTATTATCAGGCCGCGATGTTTTATTACGAACACAACCTGGATTTGCAAAAGGCCAAAACCTGGATTGAAGCCATCAAACCCGGGGACGAAACCTATTACATCGACAATTTGAAAGCCCGAATCCTCGCAAAAACCGGAGACAAGGAAGGCGCCATCGCCGCCGCAAAACGCTCGTCCGAATTGGCCGAAAAAGCCGAAGGCGCAAGCGGTTACCTGAAATTGAACCAGGACCTCATCGACAGCCTGAAATAGCCGCTCGTTACCTCGCGCCCAGTCAGAGCGTCCATACGAGTGAACCCAGCGAGATCATAATGTTATGAATAAAATCAAACAGTTTCTCATTGCAACGATGCTCCTCGGCGCCCTGCCGTTGATGGCCCAGGAAAAAGTCAACTCCACCGGCGGCCACAGCCCGCACGAAACCACCAGCCGCGTGGTCGACGGCGACCGCATAACCATCACCTACGGCCGGCCTTACATGAAAGGACGGCAAATCTGGGGCGGCCTCGTCTCCTACGGCAAAATCTGGCGCACCGGTGCGGACGAAGCCACGATCTTGATCACCCAAAAACCAATCGTCATCGGCGGCGCCACCATCCCCGCCGGTGCGTACACTCTGTTCACTCTGCCGGCGGAAGACGGCTCGGCCAAGTTGATCATCAACAAACAAGTCGGCCAATGGGGCATCGGGCCCGGCTCCTATGACGAAAAACAGGATGTCGCGCGCGTCGATATGAAAAAGGATACTCTGGAAACGCCCGTGGAGGAATTCACCATGACCGTCACCCGCGATGGTGAATTGAAAATGAGTTGGGACAAAACCCAATATTCCGTTTCGTTTACCGTCCAGAAGTAACCACTCATTCGCCCGGGTCCTCCCACGCGAATTGACCTTTAGCCTCTCCTCCCTACAGGAGAGGGCCGAGGCGAGGGCTCAGCTTCACCACCATGATCACTCCACGCCGGGGACTCGCCTTTGTGACCGCCTGTTCACTGCTGCTTTTCGCCGCCGCCTCGCGCGCCGACGAAACACCCTCCTCCGCCGCCATTCTCCAGGACCTCCGCAGCTTCCGCGAAATGGCCAGCGTGCTTTACGTTGCCGCTCATCCCGATGACGAAAACACGCTGCTCATCGCCTACCTCGCGCGGGGCAAGGACTATCGCACGGCGTACCTTTCCGTGACCCGCGGCGACGGCGGCCAAAACGTCCTCGGACCCGACTTTGACGAAAAACTCGGCGTCGCCCGCACGCAGGAACTCCTCGCCGCGCGCCGCCTCGATGGCGGCCGCCAATTTTTCACGCGCGCCATCGATTTCGGTTTTTCCAAAGACTACCGCGAAACCCTCAACATTTGGGGCAAGGACGAAGTGCTCTCGGATGTCGTCCGCGTGATTCGCACCTTCCGTCCCGACGTCATCATCACCCGTTTTTCAACCGTGCCCGGCAACACGCACGGGCACCACACAGCTTCTGCCGTCCTCGCGCTCGAAGCCTTCAAACTCGCTGGCGATCCAACCGCCTATCCCGATCAACTCAAAACACTCGCACCCTGGCAGCCGAAACGCATTCTTGTGAACGGCCGCGGTGGCGGCGAAGGCGCGTTGCATTTGGAAATCAGCGGCGACGACCCCGTGTCCGGCCTTTCCTTCACCGAACTCGCCGCCCGCAGCCGCGCGATGCACAAAACCCAGGGCTTCGACCGTTTTGCAGGTTCCGGCGGCAGCGGCCCTCGCACCGAATCTTTTCAACTGCTCGCCGGCGAGCCCGCCACCAACGATATTCTCGATGGCGTCGACACAACCTGGGCTCGCTTCCCCGACGGCGCTGACATCGGCAGATCCGCGGATGACATCATCGCTAAATTCGACGCAAAAAATCCCGCCGCCAGCATTCCCGCCCTGCTCAAGTTGCACAACCAACTCGCCGCGCTGAAATCCACCGACCCGCTCGTCGCCGAAAAACGCGAGCAACTCGACCGCATCATTCAGCATTGCCTCGGTCTGCAAGTGGAAACGACCATTCCCCAGCCGGAATACGTCCCCGGCGAAAAATTGCCACTGCACAGCACGGCGGATATCAGCGCCAACATTCCCGTCCGCTGGATCGCGACCCGCTATCTATCGATTGATAAAACTTCGGACAAACCGATGGACCTGCACCCGAATCAGACTTCCGCGCGCGATTCCTTCCCAAAGCTCCCGCCCGGCACACCTCTGACCCAGCCCTATTGGCTGCGCG
>Ga0335085_10014591_pt1 | contig 11450 bp, 13 predicted proteins | sample Lox_Sample_45_FD_206712 | JGI IMG/M metagenome (GOLD analysis project Ga0335085, IMG submission 206712) | Soil microbial communities from Loxahatchee National Wildlife Refuge, Florida, United States - Lox_Sample_4.5 | ecosystem: Environmental > Terrestrial > Soil > Wetlands | place: USA... | reverse complement strand
CGGCGTCGCTCCTGAGGAACTGAACGAAAACCTTCGCTGCGTGCGCGAGGTATTGGACGAGACGCGTTCGCCCGAGAGCCTGGCGATAGCGCTCGAGGCCTTCGATGCGGGCCGCGCGGCGGCCGCCGGCGCCCCGCAATCCAGCGCGCCGTTGCCCGCCGACGGGCTCGCCAAGCGCTACCTCGACTTCCTGCTCCGCGGCGAACGGCAGCAGGCGCTCGAATTGATGCAGGACGCGCTACGCTCGGGAACCGGCATCAGAGAGATCTGGCTGCACGTCTTCTAGGACGCGCAATACGAGGTCGGCCGCCTGTGGCAATCCAACCGTATCAGCGTCGCGCAGGAACACTATTGCACCGCCGCGACGCAGTTCATCATGTCGCGCCTCTATAGCCACATCTTTTCCGGCCCGCGCGTTGGGCGTGTACTGATGAGCGCGTGCGCCCAGGGCGAGATTCACGAGATCGGGGCGAGGATGGTCGCCGACTTTTTCGAAATGGAAGGATGGGACACCTGCCATCTGGGAGCCAACATGCCGGCCGCAGCTCTGGTCGATTACGTCGGGCAGCATCGGCCCGATCTCCTCGCGCTTTCCGCCACGATGACCTTTCATCTCGAGGGGGTGGCGGCTATGGTGCGCGCGCTGCGCGCCAACCAGGAAACCCGCGATCTCAGGATCATGGTCGGCGGTCATGCCTTCAATCGCGAGCCCGATCTGTGGCGCGAGATCGGCGCGGACGGATATGCGCGCGACGCCGAGGATGCACTGGGCGCTGCCGGGCGGCTCGCCGCAGGGGCGGTGAGCTGAAGCGCGGATGGAGCTGCGGCATCGCGCGGGGGTGCTGATCCGATGCACCCGGGAAGGAGTAGTCACCGCAATAATCCACGATGGCGTGGGTCTTGACGCGTCGCTCCAGCCCGGAAAGCCATTCTGGTCCTGCGCCTATGTTGACAACCACGCCCGCGCAAAGGCGCTGATCGAAGGCGTCGCCGAGGGAGAAGCCGCATTCGAAGTGCCGATTTCGGTTGACCTCGTCGGCCATCCCAAACTGATGAGCTTCTCGGCCGTTCCCGCCGGCGAAGAACTGATCCTGGTGGACAGCGCGGTCGAGAACTACGCGGGCGACGTCTATGAGGATCTGATCCGGATCAACAACGAGGAAACCAACGCTCTGCGCGTTGCGATTAAGAGCCTCGAGCGGCGCAGCCAGCAAGCCGCGATCGCTGCGCACGACCTGCGCAATTCGATCGGCTCGATCGCGTCGAGCGTCGAACTGCTGCTCGAGGAGAGCGCCGCGTTCGTGCCCGATCAAGTGCAACTGATGTCGATCATCGAAAGGGCAAGCCGCTCCTCGCTCGCGCTGGTGTCCGATCTGCTCGATCTGACGCTGATCGAAGCGGGGCGGCTCGAGCTGAAGAAGAAGCCCGTCGACCTCGCCGCCCTCATCCGCAAGAACGTCGAGACCAACGAACTGTTGGCGCGGAGAAAAAATATCGCGCTCGAAGCCGAAATCGCCGCGGACCTGCCGCTAGTGAATGCCGACCCCACGCGCGTGGAGCAGGTGTTGACCAACTTCATCAGCAACGCGATCAAGTATTCGCAGCCCGGCACCAGCGTGAGCGTGCGCGCGGCCGAGCAGGACGGTGAAGTGCTGGTCGAAATTCGCGACCAGGGACAGGGAATTCCGGCGGAGGAGTTGGGCAAGCTGTTTCAGCTCTATCAGAAGACCAGCGTGCGCCCGACCGGCGGCGAGCGGAGCACCGCGCTTGGACTTGCGATCGCGCGCCAGATCGTCGAGGCCCACGGCGGAAAGGTCGGCGTCGAGTCCGAAGTGGGGCGGGGCTCGACCTTCCATTTCACGCTGCCGCGCGCGGCGGCCGCCGCCAAGGATTCCTGACGCCCCCGAAGCCGCCGAGGAGAGACGCCATGATCGTTGCCGTGTCGAGGTTCAAGACCGGCGCCGCGGAGGCGGCGGAGATCGAAGAACGCTTCCGAGCGCGGCCGCGCCTGGTCGATCTGCACGAAGGGTTTCTCGGGCTCGAGTCCTGCGCACGGTCGGACGCGATCCGACTTTCATGCGGGTGACGCGATGGACCGACCGCGCTGCGCTAAGGCGCTACATGCGCTCGCCCGATTTTCGCGCGGTGCATCGGAGCAACGAGGAAGACGGAGCCGACTTCGCCATCTGCGAGGTCGTAACCGCGAGCTGAGCGGCTGCGATGCGGGTAGTGTGCTAACTTGCGTTACAGAAAACGGAAGATTGGAATGCGACCGCGCTGACATTGCCGCTATGCGAGGTCGTTTGCGCATCGCGATCGTCTTTTGGGAGAATCGCGGGGAACTCGAGCGATCGCGCCTGGGACTGAATCCTGCGAAATCGGAGGAACGATTGAAAATGAAATCTACGACTACTCGTTGCCTGCTAAGCGCCGCGGCGCTGATCCCGACAATCTCGCTGTGCGCGCTGCCCGCTCGCGCCCAAGAGCACAAGATGACCGTGCGCGCCGGCTACCTCACCTGTCACGTCGCCAGCGGATGGGGGTTCGTTTTCGGTTCTTCTCGCGAGGTGAACTGCGCCTACACGCGCGACAAGAATTACACTGAATACTATCGCGGCTCGATTACCAAGTTCGGCGCCGATATTGGATATCTTTCCTCCGCGGTCATCCTGTGGGCGGTGGTCGCGCCGACCACCAATCTGGGCGAAGGCGCGTTGGCAGGCCACTATGGCGGTGCAACCGCGAGCGTCGCGCTCGGGGTTGGCGCGGGCGCCAATGTCCTGATCGGTGGATTCAAGAAGTCGATCGCGTTGCAGCCGATCTCGATTGAAGGTCAAAACGGCCTTAACGTCGCGGCCGGGATCGGCGAGTTGAACCTCAAGTTGGAAAGGAAAGGGAAGCATAAAGAGTAACTCAGCGTCAGGCCATGAGACGCGCGCGGCATCTGGCGGAGTTTGCGTGACCCCTGCGGAGTAGGAGCGATGACTGAGCAATTCACAATCTGTGTGGGCACGGTCGGCGCCGGCGTATGGTTCAGTCCCGACGGCGGCGATCATTGGCGGCGGAGCAAGATGGCGTTGCCGTTCCATGCCGAACCCGGCGAAATCCAGATTCGCGCGCTCGCGCTCTCGCCGCACAATCCGCACCGGGTGTACGCCGGCTCCGAGGCCGGCCTCTATCGCAGCGACGACAACGGCGCGAGTTTCGAGCTGGTGCCTTCGCCGATGGACGGGATGCAGATCTGGTCGGTCGCCGTCCATCCGCAGGACCCCGCGGTCATTTATGCCGGGACCAAGCCGCCCGCGGTGTTCCGCACGCGCGACGGCGGCGAGCGATGGGAGCGGCTTGCGATTCCGATCGCGGAGAAGTGTCTCGCCGGACCACCCAAGGTCACCAACGTCGTTTTCGATCCGCGCGACCCGCGGACCATCTGGATGAGCGTCGAAATCGATGGCGTGTATCGCAGCCGCGACGATGGCGAGTCCTGGAGCCATTGTCCGCCGCTCGGCGACAAGCCGCTCAACCAGGACATCCACGGCCTGGCGGTGCGACCGGGCCGGCAGCCCGAAATTCTCGCGACCACGCCCGACGGCATCTGGCGCAGCGCCGACGAGGGCGAAACCTGGTCGCTGCACGGCTTTCCGCGGTTTGCCGAGCGCGACACGATTTCCTATTGCCGCGGCGTCGCGCTCGCGCCGGGCAATCCCGACGTCATGTTCGTCGCGAACGGTGATTTCATCCCGGGCAAGCGCGGCGCCATCCAGCGCACCGCCGACGGCGGCGCAACCTGGGAGAAATGCGCGCTCGAGGTCGAGCCGAATTCCACGATGTACTGGGTTGGCGTCAACCCGGCGAATCCCGACGTCGTGGTCGCCAACAGCCTGCACGGCTACGTCTATCTGAGCCGCGATGGCGGCAAGACATGGGAAAAGCTGCGGCGCGAGTTCGGCGAGATTCGCGCGCTGGCCTGGCTGCCGAACTGACGCACCAAAGGAGCGCGGCCGCGATGAGCGAGGTAAGTCATCACTTCGTCGAGACCAACGGCATCCGGATGCACTACGTCGAGGCCGGCAAGGGGCCGCTGGTCGTTCTGTGCCATGGGTTTCCGGAATCCTGGTATTCCTGGCGCCATCAGATAACGGCGCTCGCCGAGGCCGGCTTCCGCGTCGTCGCGCCCGACCAGCGCGGCTACGGGCAGACCGATCGCCCGCAGGCCGTCGATGCCTACAGCATCTTTCACCTCGTGGGCGACATCGTGGGCCTGGTGAATGCGCTCAAGGAGCGCACGGCCGCGATCGTCGGACACGACTGGGGCGCGCCGGTCGCATGGTCCTCTGCACAGTTGCGCCCGGATCTCTTCCGCGCCGTCGGCCTGCTCAGCGTTCCTTACATCCCGCACGGGACGATCCGTCCGAGCGCCATCGTCAAGGCAATATTCGGCGACAAGGTTTTCTACCAGGAATATTTTCAGGACGAGGGCAAGGCCGAACACGAACTCGAACGCGACGTGCGCGCTACCATGCTCGCGACCTTCTATTCGCTCTCGGGCGACGCCGCGCCGAACGAGCGATGGCGTTACGCGTTCGGCCGCGACCAGGGTTTTCTCGACAGCGTGACCGTGCCGCGGAGCCTGCCGCCGTGGCTCAGCGAGGCCGAGCTCGACTTCTTCATCGGCGAGTTCAAGCGCACCGGGTTTCGCGGCGGGCTCAACTGGTATCGCAATATCGATCGGATGTGGGAGCTGACCGGCTTTCTGGACGGCGCGCGGCTGGCTCAGCCGACGCTATTCATCGCGGGCGACAAGGACGCAGTAGTCGAGTTTTACGCCGACGCGTACCAGGCGCTCGAAGCCAACGCGCCGAACCTCGCGGGCAAGGTCCTGCTCCCGGGCGCGGGCCATTGGGTTCAGCAGGAGCGGCCGGCCGAAGTAAACCGCCTGCTGATCGATTTTCTGCGCTCCGTCTAGCTGGCGAGCTCCGTCTGATCGGCGTGCGCAGCACTCGCAGATCCAGCGCGCCTCAAAGAATCTTGTCCGTCACCGAGCGCGGGTCGCGCGTGGCCCAGCCGCCGGCCTCGACCTGGTGGAAAAAGTCGTCGACCAGCGCGTTGAAGAGCGCCGGCTCCTCCAGGTTGAGCGCGTGCCCGGTCTTCGGCAGCACCGCGAGCGCCGCGGTCGCGATCGTCCGCTTCATCAGCACCGACGCCTCGATGCACGGGTCGTCTTCGTCGCCGGTCATCACCAGCGCCGGCACGGAAATCTTCTTCATCTCGTCGGCCAGATCGAAGAGCGACGGGCGCTGCTTCTGCACGCCGCGCAGCGTGTTGGCCGAGCCGAGCGCTGAGTGCTCGGCCATCTGCGCCGCAAATTCGTTCCATCCGCGCGGGTCCTTGTTCTGCAATTGCACTCGCGTCGAGCCGAGCGCGTAGCGCTTTGCGCCCTCGGCCATCCCGATCCGGTCGAACATCTGGGCGGCATGCTCCGCTTCGTCCTGGAATTGCGCGCGCTTGCCCTTTTCCGCGCCGTAACCGCAGCCGCCGATCACCAGCGAGCGTGCGCGATGGCCGTAGCGCATCCCGAAGTGCAGCGCCGCGAATCCGCCCATCGAGATGCCGACGATGTGCGCCTTGTCGATGCCAAGTCCGTCGAGCACGGCGCGGATGTCGTCGCGGGCGCGGGCTTGCGAATAGCGCGAAACTTCGGAGGGAACGTCGGAAGGTGGGTAGCCGCGTGCGTTGTACGCGATGCATCGGTAGCGGCGCGAGAAGTGGCGCATCTGCGGTTCATAGCTGCGATGGTCGCCCGCGAATTCATGGATGAAGACGATCGGCAGGCCCTCACCGGCTTCTTCGTAATAGAGCTTCACGCCATCGTCGGTCGTAAGATGCGGCATCGCTACATCTCCTGTCTGTTCGGCGAAACTTCCCTCGATGCAATACCACGACCGCGGCGTGGAAGCATCGATTGAAATGCGGCGGTTCAGGCCCGGGAGTTTGTAATCCGGATGTTCTTGATGCAAGTCTTGAAAGGTTCTCGAGGTTCCGACCGGCTCGAAACCGATGAAAGCGGGCCCAAAGGCGCGGCTCGCGCCGAAAATGGAGTGGTTATGAAATGTAAAGCGATCGTAGTGCATCAGACTGGCGGGCCGGAAGTCTTACGCTACGAGGACGTCGAGGTTCCGACCCCGGGGCCGGGACAGGCGCTCGTACGCCATCGCGCAATCGGGCTCAACTTCGTCGATATCTACGTTCGCTCGGGCGTCTATCCGGCGCCGTCGCTGCCCTATACGCCCGGCACCGAGGCAGCAGGCATCGTCGAGGCGGTGGGGCCGGACGTGAGCGAGGTCCGCGTCGGCGACCGGGTCGCGTACGTGGGCGGTCCGCTGGGCTCGTATTCCGAGGCGCGGGTGATGCACTCGCGGGTGCTGGTCAAACTGCCGGACAAGGTGGACGAGGCGACCGCCGCGGCCGCGATGCTCAAGGGGTTGACCGCCGACTATCTGATTCATTCCACGTACGCGGTGAAGCCCGGCGACACGATCTTGCTGCACGCCGCTGCGGGCGGGACCGGGATGATTCTTTCGCAGTGGGCCAAGTATCTCGGCGCGACCGTGATCGGCACCGTGGGCAGTGACGAAAAGGCCAAGGTCGCCGCCGCCCACGGCTGCACGCATGTGATTAACTATTCGCGCGAGGATTTCGTCGCCCGCGTCAACGAAATCACCGGCGGCAAGAAGGTGCCGGTGGTCTATGACTCGGTGGGGCAGGCGACCTTTATGAAGTCGCTCGATTGTCTGCAGCCGCGCGGCCTGATGGTCAGCTTCGGGCAGGCCTCGGGCGTCGTGCCGCCCTTCAGCATCAACATCCTGAGCGGCAAGGGCTCGCTCTATCTCACGCGTCCGACGCTCATGACTTACACGGCGCGGCGCGAAGACCTGGAAGCGGCGGCGCGACGACTGTTCGACGTGCTGGGCAGCGGCGCCGTGCGCTGCGAGGTGCAGCGCACGTTCAAGCTCGCCGACGCGGCCGCGGCCCATCGCGCGCTTGGCGATCGCGCGACCACCGGCTCGAGCATTTTGCTCCCGTAGCCGGGCGGCTGAAGGGTTGACCGGAGATGGCGGGCAATCTTTAATCGCGGCATGACAGGAATCGTCTCATACGGATCGTACATCCCGTACCGCCGCCTCAAGCGCGCGGCGATCGCCGAAGTGCTCGGGGTGCCCGCGGCCAAGGGCGAACGTTCGGTCGCGAGCTTCGACGAAGACAGCGTCTCGATGGCGGCCGAGGCGGCGCGCGACGCGGTGCGCGCGGTCGGCGCGGATCGCGTGCGGACGCTCTTGTTCGCGACCTCCACGCCCCCCTATGCCGAAAAGCTCAACGCCGCGATCGTCGGCGCCGCGGCGCAATTGCCGGCCGAGAGCCGCGCCGCCGATCTGACCGGTTCGGTGCGCGCCGGGCTTTCCGCGCTGCTGCAGGCGGCCGACGCGGCGAACGCCGGCGGATTGGCGCTGGCGGTGATGTCCGATTGCCGGCTGGGCGCGCCCGAAGGGCGCCTCGAGCAGTCCGGCGGCGACGGCGCGGCGGCGTTCGTGATGGGCACCGGCGGCGACGTGATCGCTGAAATCGTGGCCAGCGCATCGTTCACGCGGGAGTTCCTCGACACCTGGCGGATGCCCGAGGAGCGCTTCGGCCATTCATGGGAGGAGCGCTTCGCGCTCACGCAGGCCTATGTGCCGCTGCTCGGCAAAGCGATCCAGTCGGTGCTCGAAAAGGCGGGCGTGGCTCCCGCGGCGCTCGCGCGAGTGATCCTCGACGCGCCCAATCCGCGCGCGGTGGAAGAGGTTGCGCGCGGGATGAAACTCGACCCCGCGAAGTTATCCGATACGCTCGCGCTCACGGTCGGTCAAACCGGCGCCGCGCATGCCGCGCTGCTGCTGACTGCCGCGATGCCGGCGCTAAAGCCGGGCGACCTCGTCCTGATGGCCGCGGTCGCCGACGGCGCCGACGCCATGGTGCTGCGCGTCACGCCGGCGGCGGCGAAGTTTCGCCCGGCCCACTCTGTCGGCCGCATGATCGAATCCAAGGGCGACGTGACCTACGGCAACTATCTGAAGTGGCGGCAAATCCTGCCCACCGAACCGCCGCGGCGGCCCGACCCGGAGCGTCCGGCGGCGCCGCCGATGATGCGCTCGGAAAAGTGGAAATTCGCGCTGGTCGGATCGCGATGCACAGCGTGCGGCACGCCGCAGCTTCCCCCGCAATTGGTATGTGTTAAGTGCCGCTTGCGGGGTAAGATGGAATCGTACGGGTTTGCCGATCGCACCGGGCGAATCGCGACCTACGCCGTGGACCGGCTCGCCTATTCGCTGAATCCGCCCACCGTCAATGCCGTGGTGGACTATGAAGGCGGCGGGCGCTTTTTGTGCGAGATGACCGATTGCGAGCCGGATAAGGTTGCGATCGGCGACGAAGTGGAAATGACCTTTCGCCGGCTGTTTACCGCCGACGGCGTGCATAACTATTTTTGGAAGGCGCGGCCCAAGCGCTGAGCACCGAGGAGGATTCTGATGGCAAGCAAGGGAATCAGGGATCGCGTCGCGATCGTCGGGATGGGGTGCACCAAGTTCGGTGAGCACTGGGACAAGGGCGCCGAGGATCTGCTGGTCGACGCCGCCTATCAGGCCTACGAGTCCGCAGGGATCGGTCCCGATGACGTCGATGCGTACTGGCTCGGCACGATGGGCTCGGGAATTTCGGGGCTGACGCTCTCCGAGCCGCTCAAGATTCAATACAAGCCGGTGACCCGGGTCGAGAACATGTGCGCCACCGGATCCGAGGCGCTCAGGCAGGCGTGCTACGCGGTCGCATGCGGGGCGTTCGACGTCGCGATGGCGATCGGGGTGGAAAAGCTCAAGGACTCGGGAATGTCGGGGCTGGTGATCACCAATCCGCCCAACGACGGCACTCCGGCCGCGATGACGCCGCCGGCGCTGTTCTCGCTGCTCGCGCCCGCCTACTTCAAGAAATACGGACTCGACCCCGACAAGGGCAAGGACGTGCTCTCGCGCATCGCCTGGAAGAACCATCGCAACGGCGCGCGCAATCCCAAGGCGCAGTTTCAAAAGGAAGTGCCGATCGAAACGATCAGAAACTCGCCCAAGATTGCCGACCCGCTCGGAATCATGGATTGCTCAGGCGTCTCCGACGGATCGGCGGCCGCTATCGTGGTCCGCGCCGAAGACGCGCACAAGTACTGCAAGAACCCGATCTATATCAAGGCGCTGTCCTTCGTCGCGGGCCCGGCCGAGGGTCCGCTATCGCCGGAGTACGACTTCACCTCGTTCCCTGAGGTCGTCGCCTCAGCGCGCGACGCGTACGCGCAGGCCGGGGTTACCAATCCGCGCGAGCAGATAAGCCTCGCCGAGGTCCACGATTGCTTCACTCCGACCGAGCTGGTGCTGTACGAGGACCTTGGCTTCAGCGCGCGCGGCACGGCATGGCAGGACGTGATTGAAGGGTTCTTCGATCTCGAAGGGCATCTCCCGGTCAATCCCGACGGCGGTCTCAAATCGTTCGGCCATCCGATCGGGGCTTCGGGACTGCGCATGATGTACGAGATGTGGCTGCAGCTTCGCGGCGAGGCGGAGAAGCGCCAGGTGAAGAATCCCAAGCTCGGTCTGACACACAACCTGGGCGGCCAGCCGGGCCGCTGCGTGAGTTTCGTCTCGGTGATCGGGAATTCGGTAGGCTAGCGAGCCGGACTGCATGACAACGGCCTCGCGGGTTTCCGCGAGGCCGTTTTTTTTTCGCCCGATCAGCTTGAATCGGGACGTCAGAGCCGAGTTGTGCTCAACATGCTCATATTGGCAAGCCTCTGCGATTCCGCAACATTGGATGGCGACGGCGCTACATTGGCATAATAAAGCCAATATAAAGCGCTTGATTTCAAATAAAGAAGCTATCGGCACATTAAATGCTTTCTTAGCTTCCGATGACGGAATTTGGCAGATAGCTCTTCCGAGCTGCCTCGCACCAAGGAATATACCGATGCTGACCGTTACAATCCAAAACCGCGAAACCCACGACGCAATCGAGCGCTACGTCATGGCCGCGATCGTTGACGCTCGCGAAGTCTATGCCGACAGGAAATGGCTGACCTGGGCCGACAGCTGGATAGCCGGCCGCGACCGCAGCTTTGCCTCAGCCAGAAAGGCCCATCAGATCGCCCTTCAGGCCTGCGAACGTGAGTCATCGGAGGCGGCTGCCCGGACCGCGGACGCAGACGAGAGCGCCGAGGCGGAGTCCTGCGCGCCCGAGACTCCGGCTGAACTGGCCGCATGGGCAGCGGGCCTCGCGGTGGTGAGAGCGCCTATCGTGCCGGACCTGATGGCCGGAATTCGGCGTATCGAGTTTGCCCTGCGCAACAGGCTCGCAAGCCTTCGCACGCCCGGCCAACCGAGAGCGGCGCGTCCGGCGCTTGCTGGCCGCGCGGTCGCGCGCGCGCAGCGCGCCGGCGCGACGCTGATGCCGCCCGAAGTCAGGCAAACGGCGCGTCCGTAACCTGGCGCCACGCAAGCGCGCGCGACTCGCCTTGACATCGACACGCCCCGCGGCATAGAAGCAATCGCAACCGGCTAGTACCCCCACACGTAAGCCCGTGAACTTCGCGAGCTTCTCTGTTCGAGCGCTTCCGGCGAATAATAGAGGAGGGCATAACAGATGCCCGCAAAACTGTACGTAGGCAACCTGGCCTTTTCGGTGACCAACGAGGACCTGGAAGCGCTCTTCGGTCAGGTGGGCAAGGTCGATAATGTCGCGGTCATAACCGACAAATTCTCGGGCCAATCGCGTGGCTTCGGTTTCGTGCAGATGGCCGATTCCAATGAGGCCGCGCGCGCGATCGAGGAACTGAACGGACACGAGCTCAAGGGCCGCGCGATCAAGGTAAACGAGGCGCGCGAGCAGGGGCCGCGTCCCGGTGGCGGCGGCGGCGATCGTGGCGGCCGGGGCGGCCGCGGCGGCGCGGGAGGCGGTGGCGGTGGCCGACGCTGGTAAGAGCTTCGGGACAAACGCGATCGGGGCAGCGGCGGCGATCTCTGCCGACGCATTCGAGGGAATTCTCAGGTAATTCAGCTAAGGAATTCGGGTGGGAAATCAGCTCGGACTGCCGTCGCGCGATGGCTGCTCGCCCGCGACCGCGCCTATCTCCGGCGCCCAGCGCTTGAGTAGAGCGTCGAGGTCGTCGATATCGACGGGCTTGCTGATGTAGTCGTCCATGCCCGCGGCATGGCACTTTTCGCGCGCGCCGCTCAGCGCATGCGCGGTCATCGCGATGACGATCGTATGTTGCCGCGTATGTTGCGGCGACGCGGCCTCGCGCCGGCGAATCTCGGCCGTCGCTTCATACCCGTCCATCCCCGGCATCTGACAATCCATCAGGACGATCGGATAGC
>Ga0335085_10014590_pt1 | contig 11451 bp, 9 predicted proteins | sample Lox_Sample_45_FD_206712 | JGI IMG/M metagenome (GOLD analysis project Ga0335085, IMG submission 206712) | Soil microbial communities from Loxahatchee National Wildlife Refuge, Florida, United States - Lox_Sample_4.5 | ecosystem: Environmental > Terrestrial > Soil > Wetlands | place: USA: Florida... | reverse complement strand
TTGCCGTCGCTTCGACTCCGATCGGATTCCAACCGCCGTTGACGCCGGCAGTCACGACACCGCCGCCGTATTTCAGTGTCGGACCAACCCCACCGCTGACCGGATCGAGATAGAAGAAATCGCCCAGCTGCACGAGCGTTGTCACGCCGGCCGATTCGATCGTGATCGGCGTTAACACCACGTTTCCGTAGCCCAGCGCATTCATCACCGCGATGTCGGCTTGGGATACGGTGTCCGCTTGGCCCGACGGCGAGAAAGCGAGATAGGAATCGGCACCGGCACTCGCCGCCCAGTCGCCGAGATCGCCGGAGAAGTTCGAATTGAAATAATCAAGATTGGTCAGGCCGCCGTTGGCGGAGAAATAATTCGCCGTCGTGCCGGTATAGGTGTGCACGCCGCTCGACGTGTAGTGGAACATATCGAGCAGCGAGTAGGTATGGGGGATCGTGGTCGTGCCATCGCTGAGCGTGGCGTTGAACAGGTCGATCCGCCCCATCACCTCCGAGAATTCGTGCTCGACGACGCCGATGAAATCGTACTTGCCCGCGACCGCGCGGTTGTTGGGATCGTAGGTGAAAGGCAGCGCCGAGCTGAATCCCACATAGCCGTCGAGATCGGTGCTCGACTGTCCGGTACTGAGACCGAGGGCCTTGGCTTCGGCGGTCGCCAGCCACATCGTTCCGGACACCGGCTGGCTCGCCGGCAAGCTCGCGGCCGCGCTCGGGTCCGAACTCGCCAAGGCTGTTTTGATGGTTGAGTAGCTGTAGTTCTCGAGGAAACTCTCGCTCTCGCCGAGCGCATTGGACGCCATCGTCTGGCTGGCGATCTCGCCATAGCCGACATCGATGTTGACGGTCGTCGGCGTCGCGGTCGTGAACAGGCTCTCGTAATAGCTGACGACGTAATTGATCGCGCTGACGAAGCCGCTGGGCAGCCCGCTCGATTGATCGTAGGTGACGTGGATCGTCAGGTTCGAGCCGCTGCTCGAGATCGGCGACCCGATGAGGCTCATTGGGTTGGTTGCGGCCATGGTCAGGCCGCCGCCGGCGGTGACCAGCGTGTCGCCAAGATCGCCGACCGCCGCGATCAATGGCTGACCGTCCGGGCCGGTGAGCGGCGCGTTGGACCACGGATTCCAGTTGCCGGGCCCCCCGCCCGATTGCAAACCGCTATAGAACGAACCGTCGCTCATTCCCGGGAGCCTCTGAACCCTATCGCTTGAACCATCGCGCCGCCGCTCATCGCTCGCGCATTCCCTTCGCGAGCACTCGGCTCAGCGGCGCCAGAACATAATGCAGCAATGTCCGCTCGCCGGTGGAAATGCTCGCCTCGACCGGCATGCCGACCTGCAGGCTCACATCCGGCAGCGCCGCCAGAGCCGCCGGATCGGCGGCGAGATGCGCTTCGTAATAGGCCGTGTGCTGCTTGTCGTCTTCGATCCGGTCGGCGGAGACCCAGATCACCGTGCCGGCGACCGTCGGCGTCGTCCGCTGGTCGTAGCCGATCAGCTTCAATTCGGCCGGCAGGCCCTCGCGCACCTTGGTGATGTCGTTGACGTCGACCTTCACGTCGATAATGGCGCGCGCCGATTCCGGCACGATATCCATCAGCGCCTGGCCCGCCTCGACCACGCCGCCGGGCGTGTGCACCTTCTCGCCGATGACGATGCCGTCCTCGGGCGCGCGGATCACGGTGCGGTCGAGCACGTCCTGCGCGGCCAGCGCCCGCTGCCCCGCCTCGAACATATCCTTCTGCGCATCACCGAATTTCGCCGCCGCCTCGTTGCTGAGCGCGGTGCGCAGCTCGCTGATCTGCATGCGGTTCTCGCCGATGCCCTGCTGCGCCCGGGCGATCGCCGCGACGTTCTCCGCCCGCTGGCCGGCGATCTCCGCCTGCATGCGCTGCTTCTCGAGCACTTGCGGCTTCGGCACGAGGCCTTTCGCGAGCAGGTAATTGAGCCCGTTCAGCTCCTCGGCCAGGAGCTTCGTCTGCTGATCCTCGGCCGCGATCTGCGCCTGGCGCCCGGCGATCTCGGCCTGGGCCTGGGCGATGCGCTGATTGAGGATATCGGTCTGGCTCGCCATCTCGCGGTGCCGCGCGGTGAAGGTATCGGTCTGGCCGGCGATCATCTTCGCGACATCCCGGTCGCCCTGCGCCGCGGCCTCGAGATCGGCCGGGAAGGTCACTTCCGGGGCGAGAGACTGTTCCGCGGCCAGCCGCGCCACCAGCGCCTCGGCCGCGTGATAATTGTCCGAGGCGGATTTGAGGCTGGCTTTCGCCTGCGTGTCGTCAAGACGGACGAGCACCTGGCCGGCGGTGACCTTGTCGCCGTCCTTCACCAGGATCTCGCGCACGATGCCGCTCTCGAGGTGCTGGATGGTCTTGTGCGCGCCGTCGACGATCACCTGGCCATTGGCGTTCACGGCGCTGCCGAGCGGCGCCAGAAACGACCACAGCATGAAGCCGAGCACCAGCGCGGCGATGATGAGATATCCCGCCGTGACGATTCGCGCGAGCCCTTCGGGCCGGTCGCCGGCGACGGCCGCCGGGCGGCCGGGCAGGATTGGTTCGAGGCTGCTCATGCGCGCGGCACCTCGATCGGCGGCCGCGGCGGCGGGATCGGCACGACCCGCGTCATCCGGCTGATGATCTGGTCGCGCGGGCCGAAAGCCTCCACCGCGCCCTTGCGCAGCAGCATGATCTTGTCGGCGAGGCCCAGAATGTTGAGCCGGTGGGTGATGAGCACGATCGTCGCGCGCCCCTTCAGGTTGCCCAGCGTCTGGAGCAGGCGATTTTCCGCCGCGGTATCGAGATTGGCGTTGGGCTCGTCCAGCACCAGGAGTTTCGGCTCGCCGTAGAGCGCCCGCGCCAGGGCGATGCGCTGGCGCTGCCCGCCCGAGAGCAGGACGCCGTTGTCGCCGATCTGGGTCTCATAGCCCTGCGGCAGCTCGACGATCATCTCATGCGCCCCGGCGAGCTGGGCCGCCGCGATCACCGCCGCATCGTCCCCGGCGCCGAGCCGGGCGATGTTCTCGCGGACCGTGCCCGCGAAGAGGTCGACGTCCTGGGGCAGATAGCCGATATGCGGCCCGAGAGCCTCGGGCTCCCATTGCGACAGCTCCGCGCCGTCCAGCCGGACATGCCCGCGCTGGGGCCGCCAGGTGCCGACCAGGAGCTGTGCCAGGCTGGTCTTGCCGGCGCCGGAGGGACCGACAATGCCGAGGATCTCGCCAGAATCGAGGGCGAAGGAGATGCCCTTCAGTACCGGCTCCTTGGCGCCCGGCGGCACCCACACGGCGCCATCGACCGAGAGATTGCCCTGCGGAGCGGGCAATCGGGTCGGCGCCGGACGCTGGTCCTCGGCGCGCAGCAGGGCGACCAGCCGGGCGAAAGCCTCGCGGGCGGAGACGAAGCCGCGCCAGGCGCTGATCGACTGATCGATCGGCGCGAGCGCGCGGCTGAGGATGATCGAGGCGCCGACCATCATGCCGGCGGTGAGCTGATGGTCGAGCACGAGCAGCGCGCCGGCGCCGAGCGTCGCGATATAGACGGCGGTGCGCAGGTAGCGCGAGATCGCCGAGATCGTGCCGGCGCGGTCGCTGGCCACCGCCTGCAGCTTCATCGCCTCGGCATTCCGCCCCTGCCAGCGGCCGATCACCGCCGGCAGCATGCCCATGGCGTCGATCGCATGCGCATGGCGGGCTGCCTGATCGGCGCCGAGCTGCGTCTGCTGCGACGCCGCGCCGGCCTTGCGCAGCAGGTCGCGGGTCGCGACTTCGTTGATCAGCGCCAGGCTGAACAACAGCGCCGCCGCTCCGGTCGCGATCCAGCCGAGCACGGGGTGAAGGAGGAAGACCACGATCAGGTAGAGCGGGACCCACGGCGCATCGAGCAGCGGGAACATGCTCGGCCCGGTCAGGAAGGTGCGGAAGGTGCCGAGATCGCGCAGCCCCTGCGCCGAGCGCTCGCCGCCGCGCAGCACGCCGCGGATCGAGGAGGTCAGCACCGGCCCGCCGAGGCGGCGATCGAGCCAGAGCCCGACCCGCACCATCACCCGGCCGCGCACGAGCTCGAGCCCCGCCATGGCGAGCAAGGCCGCCAGCGCCATGCCGGTCAGCATGGCGAGCGTCACCTCGTTCCGGCTGGCGAGGACGCGGTCGTAGACCTGCATCATGTAGAGCGACGAGGTCAGCGCCAGCAGGTTGATGACGAGGCTGAAAACGAAAAGGCCGATAAAAGCGCCCCGGCAGGCGCCGAGCGCTTCGCGCATCGCCGCGGGCCAGGATTTGGCATGGGCGCTCAGCATGGGCGAGCGCGGCCTTCTATCTTTAAACAACCGAACAGCATGCGGGACCCCCTGTCCCTCGAAATGCCGGGAGCCAGATTAATCAGTACCAACGTGCGGGTGAACGCCCGATTTCTTGCATTCAATTCTTTAATTATACATTAACCACAAGCATTGTAACGCGACGTGCCGACGAGACTACTCCCCGCGGCCACGAGCGGAGGCTATCAAGTTCCGCTTTGGCTCGGGATGACCCTAACGCCCCGCGGCAAGCCTCGCGCAATCGTGACACCAAACGTAGGTGCGAAAACGCATCCTCATCCCCGCGGTGTCGCGCCGTTGCCAGGTTTGGACCTTGGGTCATCGCACTTAGCCATTTGAATGATGCGGCACCGTTACGCTTGTCAATGCGCAGTTCCAACACGCGATGAAATCGGGGAGAAGCCAAGTCTCCATCCATTCAGAACCTCGCCGGCCCACCATCGGATCAAATCCGACAGGAAAGGCCAACCACGCGGGCGACCTATTAAACCGCATTCTTGCGCCGCATCAGATGTGACATTTGCTAGCGGCAAAATAGCTTGGCGCGAAGCGCCTAACGATCACTGATCCCGAGTGCAGGACAGTGGCCCGCGCTAAGGGCAATCCTTCAGGGGTTGCGGGTCCATCGACCGACGAGCAAAATCGTTAAACCACAGGAAAACGTTCGGTGGAGACCTTGGAAAAGGTACGCATAAGTCTAGTTTATGCGGTCTTAGTACTGGTCTGGGGCCCGCTGTCCTGGGGGATAGCGGCTCTCACGGCTCTGCTATCACCTCTCGCGCATTATCCCATCTTTGCGTTTCTGGCCTTCGGCGGGTTAATCGCTGCAGTTTTCAACTGGTATGTCGACCTTCGCTCGGCCGCACTAAGACATGCCCCTTCTAAGCGACCGTAGCGTTTGCTCCGCGGCACAAACTGCAGGCGTCGACCGCAAATTTATACGTGGCTAGTGCCCTCCAAATCTGTCGAGGAAGCGCGCATGGACAATGCGAAGATCCACAAACTCTGTGGTTTGAGCGCCAATCGCCGAAAATTTCTTACCAAATTTTGCTTTCGCGATGGACGGCACGATCACGAGAGTTGAGAACGGGGTCTTCGGCGCGCGATAGCCTATTGCCAGCCAATCGCCCCTTTCGAGACGTTCGCGGAGGTACCCATGCCCTGCGCCGTGATCGATCTGATATTCGGCTATTGCGAGAATGCCCCAAAGGATCGGATGATCGCCAATGACGCTGGAGGTCGCGCGCTGCACGGGCTCGCAATGACCCCAAAGCTCGGCGATGGAATAACCGTCCTCCCAGATCTGCCGCAAATATGTGCAATCTATGGTCGCTTCCATCTGTAACGCTTTCTTCTCAGCTTCGCCGAGCCGTATCTCTTTCCGGCTAGAACATTGATCGTACGTGACGCTTATCGATCAATCCCAACAGGAGCTCACCGATTCGCTGCGCCCCTATTTCGCAAACGTGGTCATCTTGAGCACTACATCGCGGGATCAGCTCGAGGAACGCGAGAACGTATACTTTTTTGCCTCTGATGAACAGAATTGCCTTTAACAATACCGACTCCGATAAGGTACCGGATGGCACCACATTCAATAGCGGAGGCTCATGAAGCTTGAAGGCACGGTGAAGCGGCTGCGCCGCGCGCTACGTGCCAGGCAGCGCGCGCTTCAGGGGCGACATCGCCGCCGCATGCTGGGCGATCATGTCGTCGCCGTGCTGATGCGCACCGGCAACGGGGTTTACGCCGTCGATGTCGAGGACGATATCGTGCGGCCGCGGCCGGGCGGGCATCGCACGCATGGCGAGGAGGAGATCGCGCGCGCCGCGGCTTTCCTCGACGATCAGGCGAATGTGCTGGTGGTCGGGGCGCATATCGGGACGATCGCGATCCCGCTGGCGCGACGCTGCAAGGCGCTCTGGGCGATCGAGCCCAACCCGAACACGTTCGAGCTCTTGAATTACAACATCGCGCTCAATCACGCGGGCAACGTCACGCCGCTCAACTTCGCCGCCAGCGACCGCGACGAGGAGATCGAGTTCGTCGCCAGCCGCACCAATAGCGGCGGCTCGAAGCGTATGCCGAAGGTGCGCGCGCCGATCTATTTTCGCGATCACCCGCAGGTCCTGCGCGTGCCGGCGCAGCCCCTGGATCGCGCGCTCGAGGGCATCGATTTCTCGCTCGTCTTCATGGATTGCGAGGGCTCGGAATACCTGGCGCTCAAAGGCATGACGCGCATCCTCGCCGGCGCGCGCGCTCTCTTCGTCGAGTTCCTGCCGCATCACCTGAAGAACGTCGCGGACGTTGCGCCCGAGGAATTCGTCGACGCGGTCGGTCCCGGTTTCACCAAGCTTCACGTGCCGTCGAAGAATATCACCGTCGCGCGCGATTCTTTCAAAGCGACGCTGCGCGCGATGTACGACGCCGACGAGGGCGACGCGGGACTCGTTTTCTCGCGCTAACGCACGGGCAGCTGTCGCCTTCAATAGTCTCTTCTTCGGCAGCACGCTGGCCGGCGGCCAGCTCGCGACGTCGTTCGACGAGGGCGGCACGGTGCCGGGCTCCGCGGCCTATACGATCACCGTCTCGAATTCCGCCAATTGGCAGGACGGTTACGCCGTTGTCTATGCGACAAGCGGCCTGCCGCTAAGCAAGGTGGCGAGCGCGCCGGCCGCCGGGCAATACAGCGTCGCCGCGAGCGTTTACACCTTCAATTCCGCGGATGCGTCGAAGCCGGCGCTGATCTCCTACACCTACACGATCGCCGGCACCGGCCAGCTTCTGACGCTCGTCAATCCGCTGATGGGCACGACGCGACTTTCCAGGCGCAGCTCTATACGTGCTTCCAGGGTAAGCCATGCAACGTGAAGCTCTTCAACTGCGTCTCGACCAAGCTCGCCTTCGCGACGAAGCTCGAGGATTTCGTCATCCCCGAGCTCGATTTCGAAATCTTCGCCAATGCCAGCGGCAATGTGCTGCAATGGTCCTTCGCCAAGGTATCATGAGGCTCGGGTGAGGAAAGAAGGTCGGGCGAAGCATGGTGACCGAAGTACCGGTGTTGATCGTCGGCGGCGGACCGATCGGGCTGGCGCTGGCCGGCGATCTCGGCCGGCGCGGCGTTAAGGCCCTGCTGGTCGAGCAGGGCGAGAACCGCATCGGCTCGGCGAAGATGCTCGAGGTGAGCGTCCGCACGATGGAATTCTGCCGTCAATGGGGCATCGCCGAGACGGTGCGGCATTGGGGCTTCCCGCTCGACCATCGCCTCGACAGCGCGTTCGTCACCGATATGAACGGCTACGAGATCGGGCGGGTCGTGACGCCGTCGCTGGCGCAAGAGCGCGCGATGCCGTTCAGCCCGGAGCGCGGCCTGCCGTGTCCGCAAACCTGGTTCGATCCGATCCTGCAGAATTACGCGCGCTCGTTCCCGCAGATCGCGATCCGCCACCAGGTGAAGCTCGAGAGCTTCGTCCAGGACGCGGACGGCGTGACCGCAACATTGCGCGACCGCGGCAGCGGCGCGCTTGAGACATTGCGGTGCGCCTATCTTGTCGGCTGCGACGGCTTCGCCAGCACGGTGCGCGAGCTTCTCGGTATCGAGGTGCGCGGCGAGCGCCACATCGACTGGTCGATGACGGTCTATATCCGCGCCAAAGACCTCGCGCGCTATCACGACAAGCAGCAGGCCTTTCGCTACGTCTTCGTCGGGCCGGAGGGCACCTGGTCGTTCCTCACTGCGGTCGATGGCAAGGAGCTGTGGCGGCTGCAGCTCGTCGGGCTCGATGCGGCCAAGCTCGAAGAGACCGATGTCTCGGCGCTGTTCCGCCGCGGCATGGGGCGCGACGTGCCGCATACGATCGAGGACAAGACGCTCTGGGTGCGCAAGCGCACGGTCGCCGATCGCTTCATGGACGGGCGCGTGTTCATCGCCGGCGATGCGGCGCATGCGCATCCGCCGAATGGCGGGCTCGGCATGAATACCGGCATCCAGGATGCGTTCGATCTCGGCTGGAAGCTGGCGGCGCGGCTCGAAGGCTGGGGCGGGGACAATCTGCTCGAGAGCTACGATGTCGAGCGGCGGCCGGCCTCGGCGCGCGCGGCGGAGATGTCGCTGTCGAACTATCAGCGCCTGGTCAGCGCCAAGCCGAATGCGGATTTCATGGCGCCGACGGCGGAAGGCGATTCGGTGCGGCGCCGCGTCGGCCAGCGCCTCGTCGAGGAGAACGAGAAATCCTGGCACCCGGTCGGCGTGCATCTCGGCTACATCTACGACCCGTCGCCTATTGTCGTCCCGGACGGAACGGCAAAGCCGGAAGACGATACGATCGGCTATCGGCCGACGAGCTTCCCGGGCGCGCGGGCGCCGCATGTCTGGCTGGCGGCGGAACGGTCGACCCTCGATCTGTTCGGCGCGGGCTTCGTGCTGCTGAATTTCGCCGACCGACCTACGGCGGCGTTGGAAGAAGCGGCGGCGAAGCGCGGCATGCCGCTGACGGTGCGGCCCATCGCATCGCGCGAAGCGGCGGCGCTTTACGAGCGGCCGCTGGTCCTGGTGCGGCCCGATGGCCATGTCGCTTGGCGCGGCGATGCCGTTCCCGCCGACGCGTTGGCGCTGATCGATACGGTGCGCGGCGCGGGCCCGCGCATCGCGGCACGACGCGCGCCGGGCTGAGCGCCGCGATGGGACGCGCGGCGACGCGCGATGGGTTGGGTGACCACTGCCCACGCTTGAAGTGCCGGGCGCGCTCCTGCATGCTGGCGTCAAACACAGCATCAGGGAGGGCTAAAATGGGTTCCTGGAAGCAGCTTGCCGCCGTCGCGGCCATCGCCGCCGCGACGGCGCTATCGCCGCTTGCTGCGCGCGCCGAAGACAAGCCGATCGACGTCATCTTCGCGCTGCCGGCGCCGACCTTGACCTTCAGCGCGCCGTTCCTCGCCGAGGATGCTGGGCTCTATAAGAAAGAAGGCCTCAACGTCTCGCATCGCATGCTGGTCGGCGTCGAGGCGGTGAACGCGGTGATCGCCGGCAGCGCCGATTTCACCGACAGCACCGGCCCGGTCTTTCTGCGCGCCAACGCCAAGGGCCAGCCACTGCTCGCGATCGCCAATCTCGTCGACCGGCCGCTGGTCGAGATGGTGCTGCGCACGGATGTGTATGACTCGCTCCATGTCACCGACGGCATGTCGCTGAAGGAGCGCGGCGCGCTGCTCAAAGGCAAGACGATCGCGATCCAGGGCGTCGGCAGCATCATCCATGCCTGGGAGCGGTTCGTTGCGGCGCGCGGCGGGCTCGATCCCGAGAACGACGTGCGCATCGCGCCGATGGATCCGCCGGCGATGATGGGCGCGCTGCAGACCAAGGCGGTCGACGGGTTCGCCACCTCGCTGCCCTACACCACCGAGCCCGTGCTGAGCGGCGCCGCCAAGATGTTCGCCAGCGCGCCGCAAGGCATCGCGCCCGACATGATTCCGTTCCCCTACGGGCTGATCATGGCGCGGCCGCAAACCTGCAAGGACAATCCGGATAAATGCCGGCGCATGGTGCATGCGCTCGCCGCCGCCAACAAGATGATCCACGACGAGCCCGACAAGGCGCTCGAGATCTTGAGCAAGCGCTTCAGCAAGATGGATCCCGCGGTGCTGAAGGCGGCGTGGAAGACGGTCTCCGCCGCGCATGCGAGCGATCTGCACGTGACCGCGAAGCTGCTCGAGACCGGCGACAAGATGAATGTCGAGGCGAAGCTCCTGAAGCCCGAGGACCAGGTCAAATCCTTCGACGGGCTGTTCACGGACCAGTTCTTGAAGTAGCGGCTTTTAGCGCGACGAAGCAGACCAGCGCATCACGGGCAATCCGGGATTGCTTCGTTGCCTAAGCCAGCCCGGCGATCTTCACCGCCTCGAGGTGATCGGCGAGAAGCTGCGGCAGCTGCTCCGGCGGCGTGCGGCCGAAGCCGCAATAGGCGGCGAGGCCGAAGCGCGGCAGGTATTTGCGCGCGACATCGATGCGCGCCTTCAGCGTCGGCATCGAATGGATGGCGCCGAGATAGATATCGGCGCCTCCGCCCTTGAGCCCGGCGAGCGGCGCGTAGAATTTATCCGCGGTCGTATCGAGCACCGGGATATGCACCCAGGCGATGCGCCGGCCGGTCGCCGCGATCGACGCATTGGCGAGATCGATGGTCGGCCCCAGCGTCTCGGGCGCGAAAGCCGGCCAGCCGCCGAACGTGCCGAAGCAGAAATGAAAGCCGAGCGCGACGCCGTCGGGCAGGCGCTTGGATAGCCGCGCGACCGGCGCGGTGTGCGTCTCGATCTTCGCCTCCTGCGGCGTTGTGGCGGCGCCGGAGACGGCCTGGATCTCCCAGGCCATGTCCCATTGGATCGCGAGGTCCTTGGCCGGGATGTGCTTGGCGATCACGTCGAGCTCGGCGGCGAGCGCCTCCTCGAAGCCGGGGCGGATGCGCTCGACGTCTTTCGGATCGGGGAAATACAGCGCGCGCACGACGCTGTTGACCATCGGGATCGAGATCTGGAAGCGCAGCCCTTGGGGCAGCACGCCTTTCTCGCGCAGCGTCTTGAAGACGAAATACGAGGCGACCGCGTCGCGCGCATAGCCGAGCCGCGTGCCGGGATTGCCGAAACGCACGCGCTCCACATTCGGGCGCACGCGGAACTGCCAGCTGTCCTCGCGGCTGCGCGGCAGGAGCTGCTCGACGCCGCCCTCCGGCTTCGGCCGCTTCAGCGTCTCGAGATCGGCGTGGCCGTTGAACAGCAGATAGCAGAAGCGATTGACCCAGGAGCGGCGCTCGCCGACCTCGCCGTCCGGCATCGCCGGCAGGTAGCGGCCGAGCGGACCGCCGAAATTGGTCATCACCTCTTCGACCGTGTCGAAGGGCACGCTGCCGACGAGCAGAAGTTCTTTGTTCATGGCACGAGTTTAGGACGTTCCCCCGCTCGTACGGAAGAGTACCGGCGGTCCAACATCGCACGTAATGGGAAACGCTGTACCGTCCGCCCACACTATTTGGAAAACCGGAGGTTCTTATGCCAAGCGCGATACATGCAGGCTCAGAGCAGCAAACGAAATCCTTGCGCGCCGCGGAATATGTTCGGATGTCGACCGAACA
>Ga0335085_10014589_pt1 | contig 11451 bp, 8 predicted proteins | sample Lox_Sample_45_FD_206712 | JGI IMG/M metagenome (GOLD analysis project Ga0335085, IMG submission 206712) | Soil microbial communities from Loxahatchee National Wildlife Refuge, Florida, United States - Lox_Sample_4.5 | ecosystem: Environmental > Terrestrial > Soil > Wetlands | place: USA: Florida... | reverse complement strand
AAAGCTGGCCGCGAGCGCCGCGCGCATGCCGGGCTCGTCGTCGACCAGCAACACTTGCGTGCCCGTGGGAGCGGCCGTCGGTGCGGCCCCCGCACTGGCGAGCGTCGGAGGTGCGGAAACGAACTCATCCACTGGCGGACTCGCCGGGTTCATTGCTGTGCCCCCAGGACCGGAAACTCCAGGCGGAACCGGGTGCCCTCACCCGGCTGGCTGAAGACCCGGATCTCCCCGCTGTGCTGTTCCATCACTGCCCGGCACACCGCCAGCCCCAGTCCCGGACTGCCCGGACGGGTGGTAAAGCCAGGGACAAAAATCCGTTCCAGATTCTCCGGCGCAATGCCGCCCCCGCTGTCGCGGACCTCGACCCACACCCGTGGCCACGGGCGGTAGCCGGGAGTCGAGTTGCCGGGGTCGTTCTCCTCGCGGTTTTGGTCCCTCTCTTTGTTCCGGTCTCTCTCTTTGTTCCCGTCTCTCTCTTTACTCAAATCTCTGCCCGGGCCCTCGGCCCCCATTCCCCCCGCGATGCGCAGGACGCCCCCCTGGGGCATAAACCGGAATGCGTTCAACGCCAGATTGAGCATCACCTGCTCCAGGCGATGGCGATCGGCGGCCACAAATACTCCGGTGAGCCGGTGGTCGAGTTCGAGACGCACCCCGGCCTGGCCGGCCAGCGGCCCCAGAAACTGCACCGAGGAGGTCAGCAGGTGCCCCAGATCGAGGGGCGCGAGTTCGGGGACCGGCAGGCTATGGAAGTGCAGGACGTTATTCACCGTGGCCGCCAGCGTGCGCAACCCGGCCTGCATCTGCAGCACCCACTGCTGGGCCTCGGCCTCCAGGCGGGTTTCGACCAGCAGGCCGGCAAACAGTTCGAGGCTGCCCAGGGGATTGCGAATCTCGTGCGCCAGCATGGTCGCCATGTCGGCCAATGCCTGCCGCCGCCGCAGCTCTTCGCGCTCCGCCTCGAAGCGCTTGCTCTCGGTGACGTCGCGCAGGATGAAAATCGAGTGCTCCGGTCCGGCGGCGGTCTCAAGCGGAGCCCGGCGCAGCGCCACCCACTCGACGGCAGCCTGCGCGCAGTGAAAGACCTGTTCCTCCCCATTCTCCGGGGTCTCCGAGAGCGCCGCTTGCCAGGCGGGCAGCCCCGCCAGATCGTGGATCGGAGCCGCGTCCGCGCAGCCCAGCAGACGCCGCGCCTCGGGATTCACCAGCTCCACACGGCCGCTTTCGCGGTCGCCAACCAGCACCCCGCAGGGCAGGCCGTCGAGAATGCGGTCGAGATGCTGCCGCATGCTGCGGTTGTCCTCCAGGCTGTGGGCCAGATCGCGGTTGGAATCTTCCAGTTCGCGGCGCAGCCGGGCCAACTCCGCCTGCAGCTGGGTATAGGAGCGTTCGAGGGAAGCCGCCGCCTCGGTGAAGGATGCGAAGGCGCGCGCCAGAAAGCGTTCTTCGAAACCTGCGGTTTCCGGAGGGCGAGGAAGAGATTGCATGAGGGACGACATGACAAATTTGCCTGGTGCACGGTGCCTGCCAGCAGTAGCCGGCGGCGGCTTAGATTCTTCTCAAGGTTTCCGGCCAACTCTCTTCCCCGGAGCGCTCGTCCCTGGAGAGAAAGTACAAGTGAGCCGGCAGGATGGTCCCCGAACCCTCAGTCAGGATCGCGGCCCGTTCCATCACCTGCTGCAGCTCGCGCACGTTGCCCCGCCAGGGATGCGACCGCAGCCGCCGCAGGGCCTGCGGGCTGAGCGCCGGCAGCGGTCCTGCCGGGGCACTCCCGGTTCCCGGCGGATTTCCGGCGTCCGCCAGACGGCGGAGAAAGTGTTCCGCCAGGGCTTCGAGGTCGGCCAGCCGCTCCGCCAGCGCGGGCAGCTCGAGGGGAAAAGTCGATAATCGGTAATAAAGATCCCGGCGAAAACTGCCGTGCTCGACCTTTTGCTCCAGGTCGCAATTGGTGGCGGCCACCACCCGAACATCCACGCGAAGGGTTTCCGTACCCCCCAGCCGCTGGATCTCCTTCTGATCGAGAAAACGCAGCAGTTTGGCCTGCAGGCTGAGGGGCAGTTCTCCCACTTCGTCGAGAAACAGGGTCCCGCCTTGCGCCGCCGGGATGCGGCCGGCCGAGGCCTGCACCGCTCCGGTAAACGCGCCCCGGGTATAGCCGAAGAGCTCCGATTCGAGCAGGGCTTCCGGAATTGCGGCGCAGTTCACCACCACAAACGGGCGTCCGGCACGCGGGCTGAGATCGTGCAGGGCTCGGGCCACGAGCTCCTTGCCGGTCCCGGTCGGGCCGAGAAGCAACACCGTGGTGACGCGCGGCGCCACCAGGCGCACCAGTTTGTACAGCCGCTGCATGGCCCCAGTCTGGCCAATCATGCCCGGGAGCGGTTCGGTTTCCGGCGAGGCTGAAAAGGCTCCGGGCGGCGGCTCGCGCCGGCCGGCCTCGGGCGAGGACAGCCCTGCGAGCGCAGCGCCCCGGGAAGGAGCGCTGAGAGCCTTGAAGGACGGAACCGTCCCATCGGAATCGACCATCACGACCTCGATTCCAGGGAAGCGCCGTTTGATGGTTTCGATCAGCTCCTCGGCATCGAGATCGGGCAGCCGACGGTCGAGAAACAGGACTTGCCAGTGACCGCTTTCGAGTTTCACCAACGCATCGGCACCGCCCAGGGCGTCCTGGACTGGTCCGCGCCGGCCGTCTAGACTGTGCCGCACCTGTTCGCGCAGCGAGGTGCTGGCGCTTGCCACCAGTACCCCTCCGCCGGGCAATTCGAGTAGGGCTGAAGTGGTCATACTGCCGATTTGAACCGCAGCCGGTAAGAATGCGATTAGTAGAAGATTAGGAATTTCTTTTTGTGGCAAAAACTGCCCAATTTTGGGAAGAGCCACGGCGATGGGAACGCATTGCCCAAATCAGTGCCGCGTTTCTGCCTAGCGGGAGATCGGGCGGAAAAGGCTTGGGGCCGGCGCCAAGGGCAGGTGCACCTCGAAGACAGGATGGTCAGGACCGCCGATGTGCCATAGGCTTCCGCCACCAGCGCGAAAAATCCGTTCGGCCATCGCCAGACGCAGGCGCTGTTCGAAGTCACTCCGCGGGGAAGAAGAACCGCCTTTGCGCGGGCGGGATGTGGGCCTGGCGGCTGTGCGCACATGAAGATTCGCGTAGCCGTCGGATTCCTCGACATCCAGGCTCACGATAGAGTTTTCCGGGCTGGCGTTCAGCACATACTCGAGCAGCGCCAGCAGACCCTGGCGCAGGCGTTGCGGCGTAAAGCAGAGCCGGGTCGCAGCGCCGCAACGCAGACAGAACTGGACCGCCAGCGATTCCGCCATCGGTTGTAAATCGTCGATCATCTCCTGAAGCCACTCACACGCGGAGAGTGCTTGGGGCGGCTCCCCGGCTTCCTCCGTCGTCAAGAGCGCTCGCAAGGCGATGCACAGCCCGGCCACCTGTTCGCTATGCTCGAGGGCGGTGGCCGCGCCCTCGCGACACTGCTCCGCGGTTCGGCGCGGATCCAGGGCCAGCTCGAGCGAACAGCGCAGCGCGGTCAGCGGCTGGCTCAGGGCATGAAACAGGTCGTCCACCAGTTCCTGATCGGCGGGGGCGAGGCCGGCTTTCTGGCCAATGGCGGGATTCATGCTTGCGCTTCCGGGCGGCTGCTCAGTTCATAGCCCACGCCGCGGACGGTGTGAATCAGGCGCTTGCCGAAGCCGTCGTCGACTTTTCGCCGCAAGTAATTCACGTACACATCGACCACGTTGGTGCAGGTATCGAAGGAAAGATTCCATACGTGTTCGATAATCATGGCGCGGCTGATGCGCCGCCCGGCGTTCCGCATCAGGTATTCCAGCAGGCCGAATTCCTTCGAAGTAAGATCGATCCGGCGGCCTGCCCGCTCCACGCGATGTTCCACCCGGTCGAGTTTCAGATCGTCCACCAGCAGCACAGACTCGGCAGGCAGATGACTGCGTCGCAGCAGGGCCCGAATCCGCGCCGACAGTTCGGTAAAGGAAAACGGCTTCACCAGATAATCATCCGCGCCCAGATCAAGGCACTGCACGCGGTCCTCCACGCGGTTGCGCCCGGTCAGAATCAGAATGGGCACGCTGGGCTTGCGCGTGCGCAGGTGGCGCAGGATTGAAACCCCATCAAGGCGGGGCAGATTCAGGTCGAGCACCACCAGGTCGTAGTTGAATTCCCCGGCGAGCGCGCGCGCCTGTTCCCCGTCCCCGGAAACGTCCACGGCATAGTGTTCCGCTTCCAGTCCCTTCTTCACAAATCCGGCCAGCGCCGGATCATCTTCCGCAATCAGCATTCGCATAAGGTGGCTCTAATGTGCGTCTTCGATTCTTAAGCAGAACTACGAGCACGGCAAGATGTGACGGCGTACACGAAAGTATCTCCTTCCCGAAACGGACCTGCCGGCGGAAATGGGAAGTTTCGCGCTTCGCGCCCTTGCGCCGCTCTCATGACGCTCCACCGAGGGCCATCGCCCCGGCATCGCAGAGAGGGGTCGGGATACGGCTGAACCTTCGCCGCTACTCGCCTCGCCTCGCATCTGGCGGGGATAATGACTGCGCGCCCCTTCCGAACCAGCGGGAGAGCCATGCGCGCGGACCTGTGGAGCAAAGGAATCATGAAGCCCCTCGTTGTACCCGGAGGTGTCGTGCTCCTGGCTGCTCTGATTCTCCTGCAGGCAGGGCTTGTTCCCGTCTCCGCGCCCGCCATCAGCTTTTACTACTATGCTGTCTTTAGTGCGGGTGTGCTGTTGGCCTGGCGTTTCCACTCCAGCCGCGTATTGTTCGCGTTGCTGACTCTGTTTCTCGCCGGTCAGGCGGTTGAGTTCTTTTCCCGCTTGCGCCCCCCGTCTGCCAGCGGGGCCATCGCTCTCGAAGCCGTGGCGCTGCTGCTGCCGTTGAACTTTGTTATCGCTTCAGTCATGCGGGAGCGGGGCATCGTCGCATCGGCCCTTGCCTCCAAAGCGGCGCTGCTGTTCTTTGAGTCTGTGTTTGTCGCCGTCATTTGCCGCCCGGGAGCAAGCGCTGCTCCAGCGTTCCTCCATCCCGGGCTGCTGGGTTCCGGGATGTTCGAATGGTCGCGAATCCCGCAGTTTGGCTGGTTGGCCTTCCTCGCCGCGGTGGCCCTGTTACTGGGGCGGTTCCTGGTATATCGCAAACCGGTGGAAAGCGGTTTGTTATGGTCGCTGGCCGCGATGTTTCTCGGACTGCAGGCTGGCACCGGACGGGTTGCCACCGGCTATGCAGGAACCGCCGCTCTCATCCTGGCCAGTTCGATCATCGAGAATTCTTACGCGCTGGCCTTCCACGATGAACTAACGGGTTTGCCGGCGCGCCGCGCTTTCAACGATGCTCTGTTCCGTCTCGGCGACTGTTACACCGTGGCTGTCGTCGATATTGACCACTTCAAGAAATTCAACGACACCTACGGTCACGAGACCGGCGACCACGTTTTGCGGATGGTCGCGGCCCGCTTGGCTCACGTGAGCGGAGGCGGCATGGCGTACCGCGTGGGCGGCGAGGAGTTCACCATCCTGTTTCCCGGAGTTTCCCTGGCGAATGCGCTGCCCCATCTGGAATTGCTACGCACGGAGGTGGAGGCAGCTTCGTTCCGCGTGCGCGGTGGTCAGGAACGACGGAAGGGCGCGCTCAGCCGGCCCGATCGCCGCAGACCGGTGCGTCAGCGCAGGCTGGCGCGGTCCGGCGAACCTCCCTTGCGCTCCGCCACGGACGACCTTTCGGTCACGGTGAGTATTGGCGTGGCCGAGCCTTCCGCGAAAAACCAAACCGTGGATCGCGTGATCCACTCCGCCGACCAGGCGTTGTACCGGGCGAAGGGAGCCGGCCGCAACCGGGTGGAGAGCACGGCGAAAGCGCGACCGCGCCGGGCCAAACGGGATATCGCCTGATTGGTACTCGGGGTATCACCTTGCAGCTCGCCAACTCATTGATTCTACGGGAACGCAACTGCGATGGAGTCAGCGTGTTTATAAAGCAGGGATTGTTCCATGGCTGACAGTCCAGGATTTCTTTGGATGAGCGAATCCACCGCATTTCGCGTGGATCGGCGACTCACTTCCGACGGAGGAAGGCACAATGAAGACTCAACGGCGCTTCGCAGTCACGATACTGGCAGCGGTGTTGGTTTCTGTTTCGGCGATTACGGCCAGGGCTGATGACGACCCTCCTGGCCGCGCGGTGGAAATCAGCTACATGTCTGGTCAGATTTCGATACAGCCGGGAGGAGTGAATGACTGGGTGGCTGCCACGATCAACCGTCCTCTGACCACGGCAGACCGGGTGTGGGCCGATCAGAATTCGCGCGCGGAGCTGGATTTGGGAACGGCTGTGCTTCGTCTGGATTCGGAAACCAGTATGACGCTCAGCAATGTCGACGACCAGACGGCGCAGTTTGAACTCGACCAGGGTTCGCTGAATCTGCATTTGCGCCGCCTGTACGATGGGCAAATTTATGAAGTGGATACCCCCAATCTTGCCTTTACGGTCACAAAACCCGGCGACTATCGCTTTGATGTCGATCCCAATGGAGACACCACCATGGTCACGGTGTGGCGGGGCGAAGGAGAGGCGACCGGACAAGGAAATGGGGTGAGCATCCGTTCCGGGCAGCGCGCAACCTTCAGCAACGGGACTTCTCTGGATCATGAGGTCGCAGGTGCGCCTGATTTTGACGGATTCGACGACTGGTGCCGGGTGCGCGATCAGCGTGAGGATACTTCCGCGTCCGCTCGCTATGTTTCACCCGACATGGTCGGCTACGAAGATCTCGATCAGTACGGCACTTGGCGTACCGTGCCAGACTACGGAGCCATCTGGGTTCCCACCAGAGTTCAGGCGGGATGGGCTCCGTATCGTTTCGGCCATTGGGTGTGGGTCGAGCCCTGGGGTTGGACCTGGGTGGATGACGCGCCCTGGGGATTTGCTCCCTGTCACTACGGCCGCTGGGTCTATGCCGGCGGATATTGGGGTTGGGCTCCGGGACCGGTGGCGCCGCGTCCGGTGTACGCTCCGGCGATGGTCGCCTGGGTTGGCGGCAGTAACTGGGGAGTGAGCGTCGCGGTCGGCGGCGGCCCCGCGGTAGGGTGGTTTCCGCTGGGTTATGGCGAGCCGTACGTCCCTGGGTATCACGTCAGCCGCGGCTATTTTGAGCGGGTCAACGTGACCAATACACGCATCACGAACATCACCTACGTAACGAACAACTATTACAACAATACAAGTAACGTGACGCGGATCCACTATGTCAACCGGAGTGTTCCCGGCGCTATGACCGCGGTCTCAACCGACGTGATGATTCACTCGCAGCCCGTGGGGCGGTCCAACCTACGCTTGCCCGCCGGAGCGGTGGAGCGCGCCCAGATTGACGTAGTGGCGCCGGTAGCGCCTTCCCGCACGAGCGTGCTTGGCATTCACGCCGGAGTGGTGGCGGCGGCTCCGCGGCGCACGGTGTACCGGCCGGTGGTGTATCATGCCGCTCCTCCGCCTCGTCCAGTCTCGTTCGAGGCTAAGCAGCAGTTTCTGCAGCAGCATCCAGGCCGTCCGCTGGACGTTCAAACCGAACAGCAGCTTCGCGCGCGCGCGCCGCAGCAGCCCATGGCCCGGCCTGAAAACGGTCGGCCTGAAAACCAGAACCCGGGACGTCCCGCCGGCGTCGGCGCCATGAATCCCAACGGCAACCAGAACAATGTGAATCCGGGCGGACGATATGTACCGCGGCCGCCGGAGCCGGGGACCAACAAGACCATGCAACCTGCGCAAAATCCTCCGGGCAACATGAACGCGCATCCGTCGGACCATGGCAACGAGGGCACACCGAGCGGCTCTCCGCAGCAGACCTATCCGCCGCAAAATCCCGGCGCCCAACCCAACCTGCGCCGGCCCTACGGATCCAATCAGCCGCAGACCAAGGACAATGCGCCTTCTCCCGAGATGCAGCCGCGCGGGAACCCGAACGGCTCGAACCCCGCGGACCGGAATGTTTACCATTCACCACAGGGGCAGGTGCAACCGCAAAATAACGGGGGGCATTCGCAGGAACGCGTTCCGCATCCGCCACAACCGCGAGTGCAGCCGCCTCCACGGCAAAAGGGACCCGAGCCCAAGCAGGAGAAAAAGGAAGAATCAAAACCAGAGCATCATGACCGCTCTGACCTGCAGCGGGGTGGGAACCGTGAATCCCGAGCACGCGGATAAGAATTCGCCGCGTACGATGCCCGCGGCTTCGGCCGCGGGCTTTCCTGTTTTTGCAGCGCAGCAAACAGTGCAACGCGCAGAGCCTGCACTTCAGCTCTTGATGCTCTTCGAAGCCTCGTCCCAGTAAACACCCTTTTTTCGAAAGTACGACTCATTGGCCAGATGGCAGGCCAGGGCGGCGTGATGACCAAACACAGCGTCTTCGACCACCGGTTGGCGTGATCGCACGGCTTCGAAGAAGTTCCAGAGATGCGGTTTTACGTCGTCGTAGTCCGGGCCGCGGAAGTTTACCGTCTCCGGCATCGGTTCCTGACCCAGTTTCGGGTCGTGTTCCTCGTGCCATTCCTTCTCGTACGCGGCGCGCATGGCGCGAGGAAACGAGTTGTCATAGTAGCTGGGTTCGGTATCCTTGCCGCTCTGGGGCGTATAGGTGAGTCCAAACTCCCCCAGTTCAAGAATTCCCTTCGAACCCTGAAGACGGTAGGTCTCCGGCATTTCGGTGCCGAGATTGAGTCGCATGTAGACCGGAATCTCACCGTACTGGAACAGGCTGGCGTGCACATCCGGCATGTTGCGGCCGTCTTTCCAGCGCAGAATGCCGCCCATGGCCATAGTGCGATCCGGCGGCTGATTCCATCCGAGAATGAACATCATGCCGCTCACCAGATGCACCAGCAGATCGCCGGCGACGCCCGTGCCGTATTCCCGCCAGCAGCGCCAGCGGGCGAACAGAAGAGGATCGAACGCGCGCTTGGGAACATCTCCCTGCCAGGTATCCCAGTCCAGCGTCGTGGTGGAAAGATCGGTCGGCGGCGGATATTCCCACGCGCCGGTGGGATCGTTGCGCCCCAGCCAGCCCTCCACCAGCATCAGGTCCCCGAGCATTCCCTGCGCAACCAACTCTCTCGCCTTCTTGCAGAGCAGCGAACTGACGCGCTGCGAGCCGATCTGCACAATCCGCCCGGTACGCTGTGCGGCCTCGACCATGGCTACGCCGTCGGCCGGGGTATGCGACATCGGCTTTTCGCAATAAATGTCCTTACCCGCGCTCACGGCATCCACCACGACTTGCTTGTGCCAGTGATCCGGAACCGCCGCCACGATGCAATCGATGTCCTTGTTGTCGAGCAGTTCGTGATAGCGGCGCGTGACAGGCAAATCCGCCTTCGCGGTGATTTCTCTGGCTAGGGTGTGACGGCCGTCATAGAGATCGCAGGCAGCGACGCATTCGACACCCGGCAACGTGATCGAGGTTCCAAGAAGACCCGACCCCTGCATGCCGATGCCGATCATGCCAAAACGCACGCGATCGCTGGCCGCCGCCGAACGTCCGGCAGCGAAAAGCGGCTCGGGATTAAGAACAATGGTCTTGGCGGCCAGGGTTGCACCCGCGGCTGCTGTGATGCCCAGAAACCTCCGCCGTGAAAAAGAATCGATCGTCATGATTGCCTCCCATGGTTCTCGCTGATCCTACTCCTGCTCGATATGTGGCAAGCCCGCTCCGGTCACTTCAGTTTTTTGAGCGCGACTTCCTTGAAAAATACGATGTCGTCATCACTGTGATTCTGCAGCCCAATCCAGCCCTCCAGCGGGCGCAGGCCCCGCTGCGGCTCGAAGTCGAACTTACGCGGCGGGACGGGATCGCCTTCGGTGTAGTCGGTCACTTTCACGCCATTGAGAACCACGACGGTGTGGGGGCCATCCAGGGTGATTTCTATCGTGTTCCACTCTGGCCCCGGTTTGCCCGGTTTCGCCAGCGGTTTGGTCAGCGAGTACAGCGTGCCGGTAACGTGATACTCATCCTCGCCGGAGGTCTCCGGGTGATTGTCGATTTGCACTTCGTACCCGTAGTGTACCGGCATCCACTCCTCGCGCGGTTCAATCGGAATGCGAATGAATACGCCGGAGTTGTCGTTGAAATCGCGCATCTTGTACACGACCCGGATGACGCAATTCCCCACCTTGCCGCCTGTCCAGTACAGCAAACCCATGCCGCCATGCGTGCGAATCAGTCCGTTCTCCACGGTGTCGCCGCCTGGTCCGACGTGCTTCCATCCAGTGAGATCTTTCCCGTTAAATAACTGCTGCCACTCTCCGGATTGCGCCCGGCACGCCACCGGTATGGCAATGAGTAAACAAAAGCAGACCAGGTATTTCCGCATAACGATTTCCTTCCGCTGGATGGTTGCGATGAACTCTACCGCAGGTATTTGTACTCGTCCCTCGGGCAAGGGAGCAACTGGATTGTTTGCGCGTGAGTTGACCTCAGGATCCTGGCATCGCACGGTGATGCATGCCACCCCGCTGTTAGTCTAATCGGGTGGAGATTGCACCGCGCAGGTTAGCATGACCGTTCTCCAGACAAAGCAGGAGGTGATCTGGCTCGGAATTGACTTGGGCACACAGAGTGTCCGCGTCATGGCTGTGGACGAAACCGGCGCCGTTGTGGGGCGCGGCACGCATCCTCTCTCCAGTCGGCGCAATGGCCTGCGGCACGAGCAGGATCCGGTAGAGTGGTGGCGCGCTTTGGTCATCGCCTGTCGCATGGCTCTGACTAGTGTGCCTTCCTCCGCAATCCGCGGGCTTGCCGTGGATGGTACCTCAGGAACAATTCTTCTATCCGACGAGTCAGGCCAGCCCCTGACTTCGGCACTCATGTACGACGATGGGCGCGCTCTGGACGAAGTGCGCCGCGTGAATGAAGCTGGGGCAACAGTTTGGGCGTCTCTTGAGTACCGTATGCAGGCCTCGTGGGCTCTGCCCAAGCTCCTCTGGCTGCTGCAGGCGCACCCCGAGATATCGAATGGCGCACATTTGCTTCATCAAACCGATTTCATCAACCAGCAGCTGGCGGGTCGACGCGTTCCTTCTGATTGGGGCAATGCGCTCAAGACAGGGTATGACCTCATCCATGAACGGTGGCCGAGCGAAGTCCTGGAAGAGCTGCGCGTGCCCGAAAGCGTCATGCCCGCCGTGGCGCGTCCGGGCACGCGGATTGGCACGGTGTGCCGGGAAGCGGCCGTCCTCACAGGAATTCCGCAGGGTACGCCCATCTTTGCAGGGATGACTGATTCTTGCGCCGCACAGATCGCCGCTGGAGCATTGGAAGTCGGCAGCTGGAATTCCGTTCTGGGAACGACGCTGGTCCTTCGCGGCGTCACCAAAGAGTTGTTGCACGATCCCTCCGGCATTGTCTATTCGCATCGTTCCCCCGATGGCGCGTGG
>Ga0335085_10014588_pt1 | contig 11451 bp, 8 predicted proteins | sample Lox_Sample_45_FD_206712 | JGI IMG/M metagenome (GOLD analysis project Ga0335085, IMG submission 206712) | Soil microbial communities from Loxahatchee National Wildlife Refuge, Florida, United States - Lox_Sample_4.5 | ecosystem: Environmental > Terrestrial > Soil > Wetlands | place: USA: Florida... | reverse complement strand
GCTGCGCCGGGTTGAAGGTCCTGACGAACCGGCTGTAGATCTTGACCTGGCTCAGGTAGTAGTCCGGCGACATGTTGCCGCCGCAGTCCCAGCTCTCGTTGCCGATGCCCAGGTAGGCGACCTTGTAGGGTGCGGGATGGCCGTTGGCGGCCCGCTCACTCGCCAGCGCCGTCGGCTGAGCGGCCGTCAGGTACTCCAGCCACTCGGCCGCCTCCTGCGGCGTTCCCGATCCGACATTGACGGACAGGTACGCTTCGGCGCCGATCTGTTCGAGGAAGTCCATGAACTCGTGGGTGCCGAAGGCGTTCGACTCCGTGACTCCGCCCCAGTTGGGATTCAGGGTCACGGCGCGCCGCGGACCGATCCCCTTCCGCCAGTGGTACTCGTCGGCGAAGCATCCGCCGGGCCACCGCACGTTCGGCACCTTGAGCGCCCTCAGCGCGGCCACGACGTCGTTGCGGATGCCGCGGGTGTTGGGGATGGCGGAGTCGGGACCGACCCAGACCCCTTCGTAGACGCCGTGGCCGAGGTGCTCCGCGAACTGGCCGAAGACGTTGCGGTCGATCTTCGCACCGGCCCTGGAGGCGTCGATGGACAGTGAAACGCCCTCCGCGGTCGCCGCGGGCGCGGTCAGGCCCAGGCCCAGCACGGCGAAGATCGGACATCCCCAGCGGCCAGGGAGCCGGCGTCTTCGCGGAGGGGTGAGCAGTCCTGACGAGCGAGCAAGAGCAGAAGTCATCGGTTCTCTCCTGTAGAGCGCGAGATGATTCCTCGCCGGGGCGCGCTCCTTCCCTCAGCGGGACCTCGGGCCGCCTCTCGCCGCGGCCTGGCGGTCGAGAAACGCGAGGAGATCCGGGTCCACGGGCGCCTTCGGGTCGAGGGCCTGACCCTTCGCGATCGTCTGCCGGGCCTCGCGCCAGCGCTGCTGGCGGGCGAGGATGGCGCCGAGCCGGAGCCAGGCCGAGGCGTCGCCCGGACGGAGCCGCAGGAGGGCCCGATGGGCCTCCTCGGCGCGCGGGTAGTCGCGGCGGTCGAGGGCCAGGCCTCCCAGCCGGTCCCAGCTCGCCGCGTCGCCGGGGTCGAGGCGAACGGCCGCGGCGAGGAACGTCTCCGCCTCGGCCGGCCGGCCACGGTCGAGGAGCATCGCGCCCACCCGCGCGTGGGTGCGGGCGTCCCCGGGCGAGGCGACGGCCGCCGCTTCGAGCGCGCGCAACGCCCGCGCCGGCTGGCCGGCGGCCACGTAGCGGTCGGCGAGGGTACCGAGGAGCGCGGCCTCGGCCGTTCCGCCCGATGGCGCGCCCGTGAGGGCCGACCTCAGGTCCCCCCCCGACTCGCCCAGCGCCGCGTACTGCGCGGCGGCGGAGCGCGCAGCCGCGCTCGGGGCCACCACGTTCCGCCGCGGGGCCACGAACTCGACGTAGGGGTGGTCGTCGGTGTTGAGCGGGGTGCCGGCCGGGAAGGCTTGCCGGTCCTCGACCCAGCGGTCGAGCTCCTCCCGGCCCATGGTCCACGTGGCGGCCAGCGCCTCGGCGTCGCGGAAGACCCCGGTCGACCGCAGGTCGCCCCCGATCCCGGGATCGGCGAAGGAGCGCGAGAGACGCGTCCAGTCGAGGGGGTGCGGCGCCCGGCTGCCGACGAGCAGCAGGTCGGCCCCCAAGCTCTTCACGCTGTCCTCCGGGCCCACGGGAGGCGCGAGCCAGAGCGAGGAGCTGGGGAAGACGGACAGGAACGTCTTGAGCTCCACCTTCACGTCCGCGGGGTCGAGGCTGTAGTAGTGGAACCACTGGGCGAAGACGCCCCCCGGGGCGAGCCGGGAGAGGGCGGCCTCGTGAAACTCGCGCGTGAAGAGGTTGGAGGCGCCCGAGACCCAAGCGTTCGAGGGCTCGGAGACGATCACGTCGTAGCTCCGGCTCGAGCGGAGGATGTGGTTGCGTGCGTCGCGGAAGACGATCCGGAAGCGCGGGTCGCCGCCCAGGCGCCCGTTCAGCTCGCCGAAGAACGGCGCCGCGGCCCACTGGGCGGGCTCGATCTCGACGCACTCGAGCGACTCCACGGGGTAGAGGCCGGCCGAGGCCGCCGTGGCCCCCGAGCCCCAGCCCACGACGAGCACGTGCCTCGGCGCGGGCTGCAGCAGCATCGGCACGTGGGCAATGAACTTCTGCTGGAGGACGTCCTCCCGCCCGCTGCCGGCGTCGGTCTTGCCGTTGATGGAGAGGAAGCGCCGCCCGCCCTCCCGGGGGCTCGCGACCGCGATCACCGCCTCGGTGCCCTCGCGGTAGAAGAGCAGCGTCCGCTGTTCCCGCAGCCAGGCGGCAAGGCGGAGCGGCGAATCGAGCCGGTGCGCCCACTCGAGCCCGTAGCGGTGGACTCCGGAGCTCGCGAGGACGGGGTCCCAGGGCCTCCAGCGGGGAACGGCGACGGTCAGGACCACCGCCACGGCGCCGACCACGAGGCCCTGCACGGATCGCCGCGAGCCGGCCGCCGTGGCCAGGGCCCATGCGCCGCCCGCGAGGAGGAGGCCGGCGAAGGCGAAGTAGGGCGGCTGAAGGCCGAGCCGGGGGACGAGCACGAGGTCGGCCGCGAGCGCTCCCGCGATGGCCCCGGCGGTGTTCCAGGCGTAGAGCCGGCCGGAGGCCTTCTGGGCCCCGAGGCCGCCGGGATCGGCGAGGTGAAGAAGGAGCGGGAAGGTCAGGCCGAGGACGACCGTGACCGGCAGCATCGTCCCGAGGCAGAGGACGAGGCCGGCGAGCTGGTGGGCGGCGAACGAAACGGGCAGCGTGCCGAGCGCGGCCAGGTAGGCGATGGGGAGGACGCCGATCGCCCACTGGCCGGCGAGCACGGCGGGGAACGCGACGGCGAAGAGGAGCCCGACCGCGAGCGCGGGTCGGGTCACCCGGCCGCGCACGCGAGCGTACACCGCCGTGCCGAGGGCGATGCCCAGGAGCATCGCGAGCAGCACCAGATTGAAGGCGTAGACCGACGAGCCGATGACCAGGGCGTAGGAGCGCGTCCACAGGACCTCGATCCCGAAGGTGGCGGCGCCCGAGGCGAAGGCCAGGACGGGGCCGAGGGCGGCCGGCTGCTGCGGCCCGCCTTCGGCCGCGGGGAGAGGCGGAGTCTCCTCCTCCCGGGCGGGGAGCGCGCTCGACCAGCGCCGCGTGACCCCGCCCACGAAGAGGCTCGTCGCCGCGGCGGCCACGAGGGTGCCCCTCACGCCCAGGGCGGGCACGAGGACGAACGGCGCGAGGGCGACACCGGCCGCGCCCCCGAGGGTGTTGAGCATGTAGAGCCGGCCGAAGCCCGCGTGGATCTCCACGCCCGCCCGGGCGAGGAACGACACGGCCAGGGGAACCGTCGCGCCGAGGAGGACCGTCGGCGGGAGGAGGACGAGGGCGGCGAGGACAGCGATGCCCACCGACTCGGCGGGTCCGGAAAGCCCCGATCGGGCGACGAGGGCGCCGTAGGCCCACGGCAGGGCGCGGAGGAGGGGCAGGGTGAGGAGGGCCGTAGCACCGACCGCCATCTCGACACTGCCGTAGGCGCGGAGCGGTCGCGGGGCCGGCCGGCGGGCGGCGACGGCGCTGCCGAGGGCGAGCCCGCCCATGAACACGGCCAGCACCATGGCCACCGCCTGCGTGGTCCCGCCGAAGATGAGGCCGAACGAGCGCATCCACAGCGACTCGTAGACGAGCGCCGCGGCCCCGGAGAGGGCGACCAGGAAGGGCAGGGTGCGAGCGGCTCGGGCGGCGGGCGGCTGTACGCTCGGGGCAGGCATCGGCGAGGAGCGAATCTAGCAGATCGTCTACAATCCCGCTTCCGTGCCCTCGTCCGAGTCGCCTCTCTCCGTGGCCCTCGCCGCAGCGCTCCGCCACCACCTGCCCGCCGACGCGGAGGAGGCGCGCGACCGCGACCGGATCCTGGAGTTCGTCCTCCACCACGAGCGGCCCTTCGACCGCGGCATCACCGAAGGTCATCTGACCGGCAGCGCCATCACGGTGTCCGCCGACGGCGCGCGGGTGCTCCTCCTCCACCACCGCAAGCTCGACCGCTGGCTGCAGCCGGGAGGCCACGGCGATCCCGGCGAAGAGACGGGCGAGGAGGTGGCGCTCCGGGAGGCCCTCGAAGAGAGCGGCATCGGGGGCCTCGTCCTCCACCCGGCGGCGCCCCGCCCTCTCGACGTGGACGTCCACGATATCCCGGCCCGGGAGAACGAGCCCGCACACGAGCACCTCGACCTCCGGTACCTGGTGGTGGCCCCCCGAGGCGCGACGGTGGCGCCGGACCTCGCCGAGCTCCACGAGATCCGCTGGGTGCCATGGGACCAGGTCGAAGCGCTGGGTCCCGACCACGGCCTTCGCCGCGCCCTCGCCAAGGCCCGCGCGATCGTCGGCCGCTGAGGCCGGCGGCTGGCCTCCGGAGCGCGCGCGCGGCGCGCGGCCCGCTCGTGCTACAGTCGGCGCGTGCCGGGCCAGGGCGACCTCGAAAAGCGCGTCCGGGAGCTGGAGAGCGAGGTCCGCGTGCTTCGGGGCAGGCGCCCGGGGCGCGTCCGCTACCGCAGCGCGGCCGGGATCGGCGACTTCCCGCTGGTCTCGGTCGCCCTCGGCCCCGACCCGGAGAAGGGCGAGTGGCGGGGCCACGCGCGGGGGTTGATCGCGATCGGCGACATCGCCACCGGGGTGGTCGCGATCGGGGGCCTGGCGACCGGCGGGATCTGCATCGGCGGCCTTTCGCTGGGCCTCGCGAGCTTCGGCGGCGTCGCCCTCGGCATCCTGCTCGCGATCGGGGGCCTGGCCGTCGGGGGCACGGCCCTGGGCGGGGCGGCGGCCGGGCGGGTCGGGATCGGGGGCGTCGCCGCGGGCGAGTACGCGTGCGGCGGCGAGGCCTTCGGCCCTCACGTGGTGTCCGCCGTCCGGCGCGACCCCGAGGCCGAGGCCTTCTTCCGCGATCACGGCCTCGGGAGCGTCTGCCCCCCGCCGGGACGCAGGAGCCGCTAGGCGCGAGAGCGCTCCGTACGGCCGGGGCCCGACCCTACTTCTCGCTCAGGCGCGGCCCGCGGGTGATCAGGCGGTTCAGGAACCGGCGCACGGACTCGTCAGGAGCGACGAAGCGGACGGCCACCCCGCGGGGGTGGTCGGGAGACTCGTGGTCGGCGAGGGAGACCCGCACGATCTCGACCTTGACCGCGACCTCGGCCCGCGTCGGCACGCTCAGGATCCGGAGGACGTGCGTCTCGCCGGCGGCCACCGGAGCGCGGGTGATCAGCCAGGCGCCGGTGGCACTGACGTCGGCGAGGCCCACGATGTGCGACCGGTTGCCGACGACGAGGACGGCCCCGCGGCCGAGGGGCAGCTTGCGGCGGAGGGCCCGGCGACGCTCACCCCCCGAGCCGTCGCTCACGACCTCGTCTCCCAACGCCCATTCGCTCCCCTCGTCGTCTCGCAGCATCGTCCTGCCCCCCGTCGTTCGACCCGCGGCTACTCGCGCCGGGCCAGCGCGATGAGCGACAGCGCGTCCTCGCTGAGGTACTTGAACATGAGGGCGTGGCGCGCCTGGCGCATGCCCTGGAGGTAGCCGTTCAGCGCTTCGAGCAGCCGGCCGTCGTCCGGCCGCACCGCGAACGCGGCGGCGAGGCCGGTTCCCACGAACGTCCCCGCGACGAGCTCGGGATCGCGCTTCGAGGCGAGCGCGAAGTCGAGGAGCGCGGTCACGATCGCGTCCGCCTGGCCCGCCCGCAGGCCGGCGAAGAGCGCACTCTCGTCCCGGAAGGCGACCCGCTTCGACCTCGGGACCCCGGCGTCGACCACCGCCTGCTCCCAGCTCGTCCCCGGGATCACCCCCACGCGGAGGGCGCGCAGGTCCTCCGCCCGTGACACGGCCTTGGCCGGACGACGGGTCACCGCGAGGTGCCGCACCGGGTAGATCTCGCTCGAGAAGGCCACCCTCTGTCGCCGGACCGGCGTGTCCACGATGCCGGCGATGATGTCCCCCTCGCCGCGCAGGAGCATCGGGATGATCTGATCGAAGTCGCGAACGGGCACGACCGCGAGCCTCAGGCCGTGGATCCGGCAGAAGCCCTCGAGCAGCTCACGTTCGAGGCCGGGCTGGGCCTTCTCCTCGAACGAGAACATCTCGGGCATCTCGTCGGCCGCCACGAGCACCCTGAGCGTGGCCGGCAGCCCGGCCGTCGGCTCCGCCGCCCGCGCGGCCGACGCGGTCAGCGCAACGGCCCCGGCCAGGACCAGCCTCATCACCCGGTGCTGCATCGTCACCCCCGCCCGACTCCGGTGCAAGCCTCGGGCCAGGAGAGGGCTCGCCATCAAGTCCCTGGTGGCGACAGACTTGCCGGACTTGCCCGCTGGCGACGGCATCGCCGATCTCGCCGGAAACCGGACAGAATCAGCCCTTCGACAGGAGCGCCTCGATGTCCGATCGGGTCGGCGCCGAAGGCTGGGCGCCCAGCTTCGTCACCGAGAGGGCCGCCGCCGCGTTCGCGAACCGCACCGCGTCGAGCAGCGAGCGACCCTCGACGAGAGCGACCGCGAGCGCGCCGCAATGCACGTCGCCGGCCGCGGTCGTGTCGACGGCCTCGACCGCGAAGCCGGGCACGAGGGCCCGCGCGCCTTCTCCCGCGACGTAGGCCCCGCGCGCCCCCAGCGTGAGGACCACCGTCTTCGGCCCCTTCGCGCGGAGGGCGTCGACGGCTCTCCCGGCGTCGCTCTCGCTCGCGACCGGGAGGCCGGTCAGAAACTCGGCCTCCGTCTCGTTCACGGCCAGGTACGCGAGCCGGCCGAGCGAGGCGTCGCTCACCGCGCGGGCCGGGGCGAGGTTGAGCATCACCGGCTTGCCCAGCTCGGCGGCGAGCGCGATCACCCGGTCGACGGCGTCGGGCCGGATCTCGCACTGCGTCCCGACGATCGCCGCCTTCGCCACCGCCTCCCGGGCGCGGTCCACGTGGGCCGGGGTGAGGCGGTAGTTCGCGCCGGGAGCCACGGCGAGGTAGTTGTGGCCTTCCCCGCCCACCATGATGAGCGCCGTCCCCGAGGCGACGCCCTTCTCGGCGAAGACGAAGCGGGTGTCGATCCCATCGGCCTCGAGGTTCCCGACCACCTGGCCGCCGTAGGCGTCGTCGCCCACGCAGCCCACGAACGCGACCTCCCCGCCCGCGCGGGCCGCCCCCACCGCCTGGTTCGCCCCCTTGCCCCCGAACACCTGGGCGAACACGCAGTCGGTCACCGTCTCCCCCACCCTGGGCAGGCGCGGCATCTTCATGACGAGGTCCACGTTCGAGCTGCCGACCACGACCACCCTGTCCGCCATGACCCCTCCTCCTCCCGGCGCTGCGGGGTCAGACGAGGCGGGCCGCGATGATCGTCGCGAGCCCGGTGATGAAGAGCACGAACATCGCGGCGAGGAGGCGCCCCGTCTCCCTGGATGCGCCCGCGAACTCCTTCCACACGAAGACGCCCCACGCCGCGGCCACCATCGTCGCTCCCTGCCCGAGGCCGTAGGAGATGGCGAAGCCGGCCTGCTCGGAGGCGATGAGGCTCATGGTCATGCCGAAGCACCAGATGAAGCCGCCCAGGATTCCCACCAGGTGGAGGCGCGGGCTGCCCTTCGTGAAGTACTCGCGGTAGGCCGTGGGGGCCCCGCTCACCGGCCGGTACATGAAGAAGCTGTTCCAGAGGAAGTTCGAGAGCAGCACGCCGCAGGTGAAGACGAACATGGCGGAGAAGGGGGTCAGCCGGCCGGCCTGGGGGGCGCGGAAGTCGGTGACCATCGACGCGGTCACGAAGCGGTAGAACGTGCTCATGAGGAGCCCGGAGAGCACCGACAAGGCGAGGCCCTTGCCGGTCGCGCCCTTCGCCGAGGGCAGCTTCGAGTACGCCCAGGCGTCCACGAGGATCGCCGCCACCACGAGGGCGACGCCCCCGAAGAGGAGGATCGGGTTGCCGAGGGGCGTGGCGAGGTAGTTCAGGACCACGCCGAGCACCAGGGCGAGGCCGATCGCCACCGGGAAGGCCACCGCCAGGCCCGCCACGTCGATCGCGGCCACGACGAGCAGGTTCGCGATGTTGAACACGACGCCACCCACGAAGGCGGACGTCAGCGCCCCCCCGCTCGCCTGGTGCAGATCGGCGAGGAAGCTCCGGCCCTCGCCGCCCAGGCTCCCGATCGTCAGGCCGAGGAGGAGCGCGGTCAGGACGAGCCCGAGCGCGTAGTCCCAGTAGTAGAGGGGGAAGGGCCACTCCTTCGAGGCCAGCTTGAGGGTGTTGGCCCACGACCCCCAGCACAGCATGGTGACGAGGCAGAGCCCGACCGCCGCCGCGTAGGAATCGACGATGAGCATCCTGATCCCTCCCGGAAACGATTGCGGAGATACACCTCGGGCGGCCTCCCCGTCAATGGAGCGAGCGTCGGCTCACCAGTGCAGCTCGACGACGTCGCGGTCGGCGACGGCGTGGGCGGCGCTCACCTGCTGCCCGTCGAAGCCCGCGCTCCTTCCCCAGATCCGGGCGAACCGCAGCTCGGCGGCCATCCCGCGGTGGACCTGCAGGGCCACGTCGCGCACGGTCCCGCCCCCGCGCAGGGTGAACGGGCGACCCAAGTCCGGCGGGTGGCCGGGAACCTTCGAGTAGACGCGCACGATCCCGAGGAGGGAGAAGAGGGCCGAGCCGACGGCGGCGAGGCCCGTCCCCGTCTCCGCCGACACGGCGAGGGAGTCGAAAGGGTCGGGCGCGATCTCCCGGAAGACGGCCAGCTCGGCCTCGGGATCCGGGAAGAGATCGGCCTTGTTCGCGAGGAGCAGCGCGGGCAGGTGCGCGCGGAAGGGGTCGAGGGCCTCGTCATCGGCGTCCTCGTCCGCACCGGGGCCGAGGCGCGGGACGAGGCTCACCTTCTTCTCCTCGAGCCGCGCCTCGATCGTGGCCAGCTGGTCCACGCAGCCGGGGTCGGAGAGGTCCACGACGAGCGCCACCGCGTCGGCGTTGTGGAGGGTTCCGCTCATCCAGGGCTCCATGTAGTCGGAGGCCACCGGTGGCAGGTCCACGAGCTGGAGCTGCACGTCCTCGTGGGCGAGCATCCCGGGCAGGGGGTGCTTCGTCGAGAACGGGTACGGCCCCACGACGGCGTGGGAGCCGGTGAGCCGCGCGTGCAGGCTCGACTTGCCGGCGTTGGGCGGCCCGACGAGGGCCACCTGCGCCGCGCCTTCGTGGCGAACGGTGAGGTCCGGCCCCCCGCGCACCGCGCCCTTCCTGGCGCCACCGGACTCGTCGGCGAGCTCCTTGATCCGGGTCTTGATCTCGGCCTGGAGGTGCTCCGTCCCCTTGTGCTTGGGGATCGTGCGCAGCATCTCCCGCAGGCACTCGAGCTTCTCCTGCGGCTCGCGGGCTCTCCGGAACTTCTCCTGGGCGTCCTTGTACTCGGGGGAGAGGTTGGCCGGCATGAAGGCGGGACCGACGCGAAGCGTCCTCCCGGCTGCGGACGCCGGTCAAGCGGGGCGGGCGCCAGCCACCGTCCGTCTGCACGCTGGACGGGCCTTCCAGCGAAGGGACGATGAAACGCCGTAAGTGGATGCGAGGGCGGGGCGAGGCAGATGGCACGCTTTCTGCATTTGGCCTCCGGACCACATGGCCGACGACGCTCTGACCTCCGAGAGTCCGCTCGAGCCGTCGCCCGCGAGCGAGAGTCCAACCGCCGGGAGACCTGCCGGCGACCTGCCACGGCCGACCCCCGTGCCCGACCTAGACGCGCGCTGGCTCACCCGGAGCGTGGACTTCGTCGGCTGGTCGATCATCGCCGGCCTGGTGGTGTCCGTCGCCCGGGACCCGATCCTGGGCTTGCGACCGATCCCCGTCGCGTCGGCCATCATCGGCCTCGGGATCCTCTCGGTCGCTGGCGCGCTGTGGCTCAACCGCGTCGGCCGATCGAAGCCGGCCGCCCGCCTCCTGGCCTTCACCCTCCCCGTCCTGGCCGCCGGCCTCGCCGTCACCGCGGGGCGGGGGTTCCATGACCCGGCCATACTCATGATGCCGGCGTCGCTGATCCTCTGCGGCGTCCTGCTCGACCACGCGACCCTGGTCGCGACGACCGCCGTCACCGTGGCCGCCACGGCGGGCGTTCTCCTGGCGGAGACACGTGGGCTCGTGCTGACCGCGGGTGCTCACGACTCCGTGGTCGAGGACATCCTGGACTCGCTCCTGATCCTCGGCATCACCGCCCTCGCCATCGGGATCGTGGCCGGCCGCCTCCGCCGCGGGATCGAGCGGCTGCGTCGCCAGGAGTCGGCGCTGCGGGTCTCCGAGCTGCGCTTCCGCGGCCTCGTCGACCTCGCGGCGGACGCGATCCTGGTGAGCGATTCCACCACCGGTATCGCCGAGGCGAACCGGCGGGCCTCCGAGCTGACCGGCTACTCGCGGGACGAGATCGTCGGCCTGCCGATCAAGTCGCTCTTCTCGTCCGCGGAGATCACCCGCGCCCCCTTCCGTCACGAGGCCGTCGCCCGCGGCGAGACCGTGGTCGTGGAGTGGACCCTCACCCGCAAGGACGGCAGCACCGTTCCCGTCGAGATGAGCACGAAGCGGATGCCCGACGGGACCAATCAGTCCATCCTCCGCGACGTGAGCGAGCGGCGCCGCGCGGAGGCGGAGCGCCGCTCGCTGGAGGACCGGCTCCGCCAGGCCCAGAAGATGGAGGCGGTGGGCCGCCTCGCCGGCGGCATCGCCCACGACTTCAACAATCTCCTCACGGCGATCACCGGCAGCCTGACCCTGGCCCTCCGCGACGTGGCCCCGGCCTCGCCGGCCCGGCGGTGGCTGACGGAGGTGGACAAGGCGGCCTGGCGGGCGGCCGACCTCACGCGCCACCTGCTCGCCTTCAGCCGCCAGCAGATGATCGAGCCGAGGGTCCTCGACCTGCGCGCGGTGGTCGAAGGGACGGGGTCGCTCGTGGCCCGCACGATCGGAGAGGACGTGAGGCTCGAGGTCCGGCTCCCCGGCGAGCCCTGTCCGGTCGAGGTCGACCACGGCCAGATCGAGCAGACCATCCTGAACCTCGCGACGAACGCCCGCGACGCCATGCCGGGCGGGGGCCTTCTCACTCTCGACGTGAGCTGGGCGGACCCGGCCCATCTCCCGAGCGCCGCGCGCTCGGAGCGGGGCGAGCGACGCTTCGTGGTCCTCTCGGTGGGCGACACCGGCCATGGGATGGGGGAGGAGGTGCGGGCGCGGATCTTCGAGCCCTTCTTCACCACCAAGCCTTCCGGCACGGGCACGGGGCTCGGCCTGGCGATGGTCTACGGGGCGGTGGAGCAGAACGGTGGCTGGATCGAGGTGGAGTCGGCTCCCGGCCGCGGCTCCACCTTTCGCATCTTCCTCCCGGAGGCCCGGGAGGGCGTGCGGGCGGGCTCCGCTCCCGGACCCGAAGAGGCCTTGCGCGGCGCGGAGACGGTGCTCC